>JGI12421J11937_10000102_pt1 | contig 28934 bp, 20 predicted proteins | sample LakErihyJuly2011_2_FD_11937 | JGI IMG/M metagenome (IMG submission 11937)
GTTTGGGTAAATAACGAAACGGTTTCTGTTCAGACATTAATCGACGATGCGATTTCGATAGCCACAGAGTTGTTTATCATCGTTGATCGTTTGACGATACAAAAGGACGACGATGAGTTTCAATCAAGATTATTCGATGCTTGCGAAACCGCATTTTGGGAAGGCGAAGGCAATTGCAGCATTTACCTAACAGATACAACAGAGAAAATTGAATTTAACAACCGTTTTGAAATGGACGGTATGAAATTTGAACTTCCAACACGCGATTTCCTTAGTTTTAACAACCCTCATGGGGCTTGCAGAACTTGCGAAGGGTTTGGATCTGTGTTGGGCTTAGACAACGACTTGATAATTCCGGATACATCGCTGAGTGTCTTTGAAGGTGCAGTAGCCCCCTGGAAAGGCGAAGTGATGGGCGAGTGGCGCAACGATTTTATCCGATTGGCGAACAAAGTCGATTTCCCAATTCACAGAGCAATCAGAGACTTGAACGAGGAACAAATCCAACTCCTTTGGAATGGAAGCAAAGCCTTGCCTGGTATTTACGATTTCTTCAAATACATCGAAGAAAAATCATACAAAATTCAATACCGCGTCTTAGCAGCTCGCTATCGTGGAAAAACCACCTGTCCAGATTGTTTGGGAACCCGACTTAGAAAAGAAGCGGCCTACGTAAAAATCATTTCCACGTTTGAAGATAACAACCATCCAAAGCACCTGAATATCCAAGAGCTTTTGTTAATGGAGGTCGATAAAGCATTAAATTATTTCAATCATCTACAATTAAACGATACCGACCAATCCATTGCTTATCGAATCATTGAGGAAATACAAAATCGTCTCCAATTTTTGAGCGATGTGGGTTTGGGTTATTTGTCGTTAAATCGTTTAAGTAATACCCTTAGTGGTGGAGAAAGTCAGCGAATTAACTTGGCAACTTCATTGGGAAGCAACTTGACAGGTTCAATGTATATTCTCGATGAACCAAGTATCGGATTGCATTCAAGAGATACAGAACGACTCATTACAGTGTTGAAAGCGTTGCAAAACGAGGGAAACACCGTGATAGTTGTTGAACACGACGAAGAGATCATGCGCAGTGCTGAAAACCTCATTGATATTGGGCCTTTGGCTGGAACACATGGGGGGAAATTGCTGTATCAAGGAACTTTTGAAGGTTTGAGAGATTGTGAGAGCAGTTTGACATCAAAATATCTCAATCATATCGAAGAGATATCCGTACCAAAATCGCGCAGAAAAACACCGCATTATATTGAGATTGAAGGCGCTACTGCGAACAACCTTAAGAATGTAACCGCTAAGTTTCCATTGGAGTCCCTAACTGCAGTAACAGGCGTATCGGGTTCAGGAAAAACAACATTGATCAAACAGGTTTTATTCCCTGCATTGAGTCGTGAATTGGGCCAGTTCAGTACGATAAAGCCTGGCAAACACAAAAAACTATCCGGGTCGATTTCATTGGTTAAAGCCATCGAAATGGTAGATCAGAACCCCATCGGCAAGAGTAGTCGCAGTAACCCCGTGACATACGTTAAGGCCTTTGATGAAATTCGCGACCTTTTTGCCAATACACCAACGTCTAAATTCAACGGTTTTAAACCTTCCCATTTCTCATTTAATGTTGATGGGGGAAGATGCGATAACTGCCAGGGTGAAGGTGAAACCGTGATTGAAATGCAATTCATGGCCGACATCAAGTTGGAATGTGAAGCTTGTGCCGGACAGCGATACAAAAAAGAAGTGCTCGAAGTTGAATACAACGGAAAGAACATCTTTGATGTACTGGAGATGACGGTTGATGAGGCGATGATTTTCTTTGATGACTTAAAAAATATCAGGGATCGACTAAAGCCTTTGCAAGATGTTGGTTTGGGCTATGTAAAACTCGGACAAGGTTCAAATACCTTGAGTGGGGGCGAAGCACAACGGGTTAAATTGGCGTTTTTCTTAAGTAAAGCGAGTCCAAATAAAGAGGGTGGTACCTTGTTTATTTTTGATGAACCCACTACAGGTTTGCACTTTCACGATATCAAAAAATTGATGGCATCTTTTCAAGCATTAATTGCTCAAGGAAATACTGTGATTTGCATCGAACACAATTTGGACGTTATCAAATGTGCTGACTGGATCATAGATTTGGGCCCTGAAGCGGGTAATGCTGGGGGTAATTTGGTGTTTCAAGGTCTGCCTGAAGATATCCATTTGGCGGCCGACAGCATCACCGGTCCTTATTTGATGGAAAAACTGAAGTAAATTATTAACTTCGCGAAACTTATGAAAAAACTGTTAGTTCTCTGCTTGTCGATGGGGTCATTTATCTCCCTAACACAAGCACAAGCAACACTTATCGAAAAGGTTGATGCAAAACCTGGTAAATTGATTGTCCCTTACCAGAAATTCCAGTATCCCAATGGCTTAACGCTTATGGTAAGTGAGGATCACAGTGATCCCGTAACTCACCTAAATGTAACTTATCACGTTGGATCTGCGAGAGAAACCCGCGGAAAATCTGGCTTTGCGCACTTCTTTGAGCACATGTTGTTTCAAGGTTCTAAGCACATCGCCGATGAAGAGCATTTCAAAATAATCAAGAATTATGGGGGAGATGTCAATGGAAACACCACTAGAGATCGTACCGTTTATATTGAAACTTTCCCGAGCAACTTTACCGAGACAGCCCTTTGGATGGAAGCAGATCGTATGGGATTTTTCCTTGAAGCTTTCACCAATAAGAAATTCGAAATCCAACGTAGTACCGTTAAAAATGAAAAGGCTGAGCGTTATGATGCTCCCTATGGTTTCTTGATGGAGGTAAAAGACCAGGAATTGTATCCAAAAGAGCATCCTTACAGTTGGTCAACCATTGGTTTTGTTGATGATTTGGATCGTGCGGATAGCAATGACCTTAAAAACTTCTTTTTGCGTTGGTACTCTCCAAACAATGCCTGCGTTATCGTGAGCGGTGATGTCAACACAAACGAAGTCGTAGCATGGGTTGATAAATACTTCGGAAACATTCAACGCGGCCCTGAAGTGAAAAAACAGGCGGTTCCAAGAGTGAAAATTCTAGAAAATAAGGTAGCCACCTATCCTGATGCGAATGCTTATGTACCGTTGATTTATTCAACTTTCGTTGGTGTTCCAGTTGGACATGCGGACGAAGCGGCTTTGGACGTGTTGACCTATTTGATGGGTGGAACAAGAAGCTCTACTTTATATAAGAAGTTTGTTGATGCCGAATGGGCATTGCAAGCCAATGCAAGTAACAATCCATTGAGTTCAATTAACCATGAGTTGGCGGGTGAAATTTCTTTCACTGTCGTTGGTTATCCTTACTCCGATGTACCTAGACTGCAAAAAATGATGAAAAGCGCCATCGATTCTTTCGGAATCATTGGTTTCTCTGATGAAGATTTAGATCGTGCAAAAACCAATATTCTCAGTAATTATTCCAGTGGTTTAGAAGATGTAAGCACAAAAGCGAACTACTTGAGTTCTTTCTGGTATTTGGATGCAAAGAATGCAGATGGTAGTGGTTATAACCTGGAAGATGATGCAAGTCGTTACAGAAACTTAACCAAGGCCGATATCATGCGTGTTTACAACATGTACTTGAAAAACAAATTCTCATCTACCGTTATTATCACACCGAGTCAGGTTGCTGAAGGCGAAGAAAAGCCCAAGTATCAAAGTGTTAACCCAAATGCTGGATTTACAAGTGCCTTGGCTGATGCTGAATACAAAGGTTTAACGCCAAGACCTGTGAAAGACAATTTTGATCGCGGCGTACGTCCTCAACCCAAAGAAATCACTTCTGCAAAATCACCTAAGGTTGCAAAGAAAGTGTTGGAGAATGGTTTAGAGATCTGGTCGACTTACTTCGATGAAACCCCACGTGTAATCGTACAATTGAATATCGAGGGTGGACGTTTATTGGAAGATGGCAAGGTATTTCCNNCGGGNACAGCAGAGATGACTGCTTCNGCNATGAATACAGGTACATCGACAAAAACTCCTGAAGACTTAGAAAAAGAATTTGAGAAATTGGGTGTCAATATTGGCTTTGGTGGTGGTTCAACAGGAACTAGTATCACTTTGAGTTGTGAAAAAGACAAATTGGATGCGGCCATCGTATTGTTGCAAGAAATGATGTTCAAACCCCGTTGGGATGAATCTGAATTTAAGAAAGCCAAGAAACAGGTTAAAGAAGGTGCAAAGTCTAGTCTAACAAACCGTGGCACTGGAGCAAGCAACGCATATCGCAGGTTGATGAATGGCGAAAATGCACTAGGAACGGCTTTATTGTCTGACGATTACGACAAAGTGAGCATGGAAAATTGCAAAGCTTATTACGCGGCGAATTATGTACCCAATTTGACAAAAATGGTTGTCGTAGGGCCAGTTTCTGAAGATGAAATCTACACAAAGTTTGCCTTCTTGAATAGTTGGCAGAAGAGGTCAGTAACTATTAATACGCCGGTGGCGGCAACGAAAATGGGAACCCCACAAATATTTGGCGTGAAATACAACGATGCTGAGCAGAGTGATATCTACTTGGGCTTTAAGTCACAACCTTATGATTACGCTGGAAAGTTCTTCCAAAACAACATTATGAACTTTGCTTTGGCTGGTAACTTCAATTCTCGTTTGAATTTGAACATCAGGGAAGACAAAGCTTGGACATATGGTATTCGTGGAGGTTATTCTCCTGCATACAAAGACATGCCAGGTACTTATACAATCAGTGCAGGAGTTAAAGCAAGGGCCACTGACAGCGCAATTATCGAAATCATTGATGAATTGGTGAGATATAAAAATGGTGGCATTACAGACGAAGAATTCAACTTTACCAAATCTGCTTTGATTGCGAGCGAATCATTGGAATACGAATCAATTGGACAAAAAGCAGGTTATATACTTCAGATGGCCAATCGCAATTTGCCAATGGATTTTGCAGACCAGCAGTTAAAGGTACTTCAGTCGATCACCAAAGAGCAAATAAACACTTTGGCGAAAGAGGAAATGAATCTTGAAAGCCTAACCGTTGTTGTAGCGGGTGATATCATTGATCTTCAGCCTAAGTTAGACGCTTTAGGTATGGGCAAAATCCAAATGTTGGAGCCTACAGGGGCCGGTAAAATCAAGTATATGAAGCCCGGAACCACATCCTTGCCTCGTAAAAAAGTACAATACAATCCTCCGGCCGACTTGCGCAAGTAAGTCGTTCCCAAGGGTCATAAAACAAAAGAGGAAAGGGCAACCTTTCCTCTTTTGTTTTTATAGCCAACAAGCCCCCAAAAATGTATAAAATTTGTGGGCAACATCCCCAATAAATTCAACCAACCAACCCCGATTTTGGCGTTATTTGTATAATCGACTATTTTCATGGATGAACTAAACGAAAACACAGAAAGAATTATCTCAATCAACATTGAGGATGAAATGAAAACAGCCTACATCGACTATTCAATGTCGGTGATTGTTTCCAGGGCATTGCCAGACGTTAGGGATGGTTTAAAACCAGTTCACAGAAGGGTTTTATANGGTATGACAGACTTGGGGCTTGCCTCAAATCGTGCGCACAAGAAATCAGCCCGTATCGTAGGGGAAGTATTGGGTAAGTATCACCCACACGGTGATAGTTCAGTATACGACACGATGGTGCGTATGGCTCAGGACTGGAGCTTGCGTTATCCCTTTGTTGACGGACAGGGTAACTTCGGTTCAATAGACGGAGATCCACCGGCTGCGATGCGTTATACAGAGGCTCGTTTAAGGAAGATTGCGGAAGAGATGATGGTAGACATCGACAAGAACACTGTTGATTTCAGACCAAACTTTGATGAAAGCTTGCAAGAACCATCCGTAATGCCAGCAAAAATCCCTAACCTTTTGGTGAACGGAGCCAGCGGTATTGCTGTAGGTATGGCAACAAACATGGCGCCTCACAACTTAACTGAAGTGTGTGACGGTATCATTGCTTATATCGAAAATAAAGATATTGAGATTAGTGAATTGATGAATCACGTGAAGGGCCCCGATTTTCCAACTGGGGGTAGTATTTACGGGGTTGAGGGCATCAAAGACGCTTTTGAAACCGGTCGTGGCAGAATTGTAATGCGCGGTAAGGCGGAAATCGAAGTGACCTCAACCGGTAAGGAAATGATTATCATTACCGAGGTTCCTTACCAAGTAACGCCAACCCAAATTATCCTTAAGGCGGTTGATTTGATCAATGAAAAGTTGATTGATGGTATATCGGCTGTTCGCGATGAAAGTGGACGTCAGGGTATGCGCGTGGTATTCGAACTAAAAAGAGATGCGGTTCCAAACGTAATCNTGAACCAGTTATACAAATACACTCCATTGCAGAGCAGTTTCTCAGTGAATAACATTGCTTTGGTTGCAGGTCGTCCAGTAATGTTGAATCTGAAGGACATGATTAGGCATTTCGTGAATCACAGACACGAAATCGTGATGCGCAGAACCCAGTATTTATTGGACGAAGCGAAGAAACGTATCCATATTCTAGAAGGTTTGATTATCGCATTGGACAACCTGGATGCTGTTATCAAATTAATCCGTGAGAGCCGTACACCTGATGCCGCAAAAGAAGGTTTGATGTCGAATTTTGGTCTTTCTGAAATTCAATCTAAAGCCATTTTGGAAATGCGTTTACAGCGTTTGACAGGCCTTGAAATCGATAAGATCCGCGAAGAATACAATGGGGTATTGAAAGAGATCATGTATTACGAAAGTGTTTTGGCTAGTGAGGATTTGCGTATGGAAATCATCAAAACGGAAATCACTGAAGTAAAAGAGAAGTATGGCGATGCACGACGTACCAACATCGAATTTAGCGCTGGAGAATTCAATATCGAAGATTTGATTCCAAACGATGAAGTGGTTATTACCATTTCTCACATGGGTTATATCAAACGGACTTTGTTGAGTGAATACAAAGAACAGAATAGGGGTGGAAAAGGCTTGAGGGGTGTCGCTCACAGAGATGCAGATTTCGTAGAGCACTTGTTTATCGCATCAACACACAACTATTTGTTGCTATTCACCGAGCAGGGAAGATGTTTCTGGTTAAAGGTTTATGAGATTCCTGAGGGTCACAAAGCGACGAAGGGAAGGCCGATTCAGAATTTGATTAGTATTCCAAGTGATGATAAAGTAAAGGCCTACCTCAACGTGATCAACTTAAAGGATCCAGAATACTTGGAGAATACCTTCATTATTATGGTTACCAAAATGGGTGTGGTTAAAAAGACATCTTTGGAAGCATATAGTCGTCCTCGTACCAACGGTATCAATGCGATTACTGTGAGAGATGGAGATGAGTTGCTACAGGCCTGTTTAACCGATGGCGATAGCGAAGTTATCATCGCTAAGAGAAAAGGAAAAGCTATCCGATTCCCAGAAGCCAAAGTCCGTCCCATGGGTCGTACCGCAGCCGGTGTAAGAGGTGTTACCTTGGAATCAGCAGACGACGAGGTGATTGGCATGGTTTGTGTAAATCCAAGAAAGAGTGAAGCTACCATCCTGGTTTTAAGTGAAAAAGGATATGGCAAACGCACCGACCTGGAAGACTATCGCATTACAGGTAGGGGAGGAAAAGGCGTTAAAACCATCTCAATCACCGAAAAAACAGGAAGTCTAGTTGGAATCTTGTCGGTTACGGATGAAGATGGATTGATTATCATTTGTAAGAGTGGTATGACCATCAGAATGGCGATTGACAAATTGAGGGTTATGGGTAGGGCAACGCAAGGGGTTCGACTTATCAACTTAAAAGGAGCGGATTCCATCGCAGGCTTGGCCAAATCGCCAAAAGAAGAAGATGAGGAAGAAACCGAATTCATCGATGGCGAAACACCCGTGGTAATTGGCGGATCTGAAGAAAACAATACTGTGGAGGAAACTCCAACGGAAGAAAACGAAGCAGAAACAACAGATACCGATGAATAAAATCATGAAATCCACTCTAGGGTTGGCACTAACCCTGGGATTCGCCCAATGCTCTACAGCACAGATTAAAGCAGTTAACTCTGCCGAGTATGCATTAATGAGTAACACCGTTGAAGATTTAGTAATAGCCAAAGAGGAAATCGATAAAGCAAAATTGAATCTAAAAACCGCTGAACTGCCTAAAATGTACTTGGTAAGGGCAGATGTCTACTCAAGAATTGCTGGTGCAAAAGGAAATGAGCTATTAAACGGACTAACCGACAAAGCTGGTCTAGAAGCAACCATTTCGATGAACAAATTCTTCCAAAGCACTTTGCCAAAGAAGGACGATGATCTAGAAACTGCAATTGGATTGGCCGGAAATTCATTTGCTGCAGCATTTAACGAGTCTACACCGTATTTCAATTCTAAAGATTCATTGCGTTTTAATGAATTGTGTATTTATTACGGAGAATTGGTAGCGCTGTACGACAAATTGGATACTTCAATGTCGAACAACCTCGCAAACAACAAAATCACCAAGGCAAGTCTTATGGAAACTTATGCTCAGGTTGCATCGTTACATACCGATAAAGCTACGAGAATAAAGATTATTCAAGATCTTGTTGATCAAGGAAACGTGGTTCCTGCGTTGGTTGAGGGCTTAGGTCGTTCCTACATTTCAATAGGCGATACTGCAAAAGCTGAGGCTTGTATTCGCAAAGCTCTTGTAACGTCGAATAACGATGGTGCAATGTTCCAAGTGCTAGTAAATCACTTTGTGAGTATTGGCAAGGAAAAGCAGTTGTTTAATGATGTCGACAAGCAAATCGGAATCGACCCAACCAGCAGATTGTATTACACCAGGGCTTTCTTGTACGAATCGCAGGAAAAGTATGACCTAGCAATTGCTGACTACAAAAAGGCAATCGAGTTGGATGAATTCAATTACGATGCAAACTTCAACTTGGGCTTGGCTTTGATGAAATATGAAAGTCGGAAATTGTATGATAAGCGCAGTTCAGCTCAGGGCGCGAAACGTAAATTGGTTGAGCAGGAGTTAATTAACTTGTTTACCGATGCCAAAAAGTATTTGGAACGCGCTTTGGACAATGTAGATTATTCAACTGCGGATCAAATCAATATTTGTAAGGCATTGAAATCCGCATGTTTGGAAATTAGCGACACTACAGGTGCGGATAAATACGGACAGTTGGTGAAGAGCATGGAAGCAGATGCTGCTGGTAAATAATNCAANGAGTAAATTAGGATAGGGTTTATCCNAATCCAATCATATCAAATAAGGTAATTAGGGAAGGTCATTGTTTATTCAGTGGCCTTTTCTTGTTTCCNTCAATTTAACATAATGTAAATTATGAAACTTTTAATTTACTGNATNACAATCGGTAAAGTATTGTATTTNAATTGACTNANAGTCTCAAATCNAACAANNGCANTACCAGCGGAAATCTCTCATTCTACCCAAGATTTCCAATACNACGGGTCTTCCATATCCATCGCTTCTTGGGTAATCATCAAGGGGTGAAATGGGTCGATCATCACAGCAAGTTCCTCGGTAAACTTCTTACCAAGACTCTTCTCTACAGTACCTGGGTGCGGTCCGTGAGGAATCCCTTTGGGATGCAAAGAAATCATACCGCGTTCCACGTGTTTACGACTCATAAAATCACCGGCAACATANTATAGAATTTCATCAGAATCTACATTACTATGATTGTATGGTGCTGGAACAGATAGCGGATGATAATCATACATGCGCGGCACAAAGCTGCAAATCACAAAATTCCGACCTTCAAACGTCTGATGAATTGGTGGTGGCATATGCAAGCGACCGGTAATCGGCTCAAAATTGTGAATGCTAAAGGCATATGGGAACAGATATCCATCCCAACCAACAGCGTCGAATGGATGCGTTGCGTAGGTATAAGGCCAAATCATCCCCTGCTTTTTGATCAACACTTTGAACTCCCCTATTTCGTCGTGCGTTTCCAAATTCATAGGCAATTTGATATCCCTTTCACAGTATGGTGAATGCTCCATCAATTGTCCGCTTTTGTTCATGTAGCGATTGGGTGGATGAATGGGTGTAGGCGATTCGACAAAGAATATGCGATTGTTTTCATCGTTAAAATGCAATTGATAAATTGTACCCCGAGGAATCACCAGGTAATCACCGTATTCAAAGTCGATATTTCCATAAATGGTTTTTAAAACTCCCGTTCCTTCATGAATGAAAAGCACCTCGTCGGCATCTGAGTTCTTGTAGAAATAATTAGAAAATCCTTGGGTTGGCGCTGCGCTGCCCATTTGGACATCTGAATTCATCAACAGAACTTTTCTGCTTTTGATATAATCCGATTCAGGCTTTGTCTTAAAGGTTAAGAAGCTACGATGCTGCATATTCTTCTCAACCGCCACTTTGGGTTCTACGCTGTAGGGTTTTCCCATCGCTTTAACCAATGTTGGTGGGTGACAATGGTAAACCAATGAATAAATACTGCTAAAGCCTTCGGTACTCACCAATTCCTCGGAATATAACTCTCCATTGGCTTTGCGAAACTGGGTGTGACGCTTGGCAGGAATTTGTCCAGATCTATGATAAAATGGCATAATGTTATTGTTAGGGTACGAAACTAATTAAAAGGAAGCGCTCATAAAAATGATGAAGGTCATAAACTTGGAATTCAATGTACTTAAATGTACTTTTGATTAATGTCACTGCCGAATAATCGTATAATGACTATGATTTGGGGAATTATTTTTTCTTCAATTATTTTTTCGTGTACAGAATCGGAGAATATCGACATCAACAACAACAAACTACCCAAGTATAAAAGCATAAGTACATTACGCATTGAAAATTACGTTCATCGCATGTTTATTGACCTTTTAGGCAGGGAATCAACAAATAGTGAGAGAGACAGCTTTACAGCGCAATTAAAACGCGAGGATTTACACGATAGTTGCAGAACACGTTTGGTGCGTACCCTTATGTACGATACAACTTATCATGTGGGGGATTCCTCTTACCGACATGCATTTGCACAAAGAATTTATGATATTTCCAAAGCCAGATTCCTAGAAGGGGCATCAGATGTGGATATTAATATGTTCAAAGGTTTCTTAGATGAAGCCATTTATTTTGAGCGGATTCGCGAGGGAGGCGACTCTGTTTTAATTTATAAATGGTTTGACCAACGCCGACAATATTATGAATTATTAAATAGTAGAGGTGATTTTAAGAAAAACAAGATCGACTATCGTAAAATGGTTGAAACAATGATTCACAATAGTATTTATGACCAAATCAACATGAACAGTTTCAATTTTGTGAATGCAGCATTTGATAATGTTTTACTACGGAAGCCCAGCATTAATGAATTCAATAGAGCCTATGATATTATTCAAAGAAATACATCACAATCATTATTTGGACGGTGGGCATCTAATAAAAGTGAATTTTGTCAAGTCCTCACCGAGTCAGATGCCTTTCATGAAGGTCAGATTCGCTGGTTTTATTATGTCATGGTTCAAAGAGAACCATCAACCGCAGAAGTATCGAAACTCTTCTTTCCTTTTATCAAGAATCATCGTATAGAAGAAATTATAGAAACTATTTTAATCACCGACGAATATGCGCAATTCGAATAAAGTCATTGGATTAATCCTTTTTGTCTTTGTAATGGTCAGTTGCAAGAAAGAACAGCACATTGGATACGGGTTGGAAAACACCAATGTTTATGAGGATAAGAGTCGCAAAACAAAGAAAAAGAACGACGCCGAATATATATCGATCCTCTATACCAACTTATATCAAACGCCAATTTCACCGAATCAACTTTATAAAACCCAGAATGTATTGTATTCCATTGGCGATCAGGATGTGGCGAGTGAGATGTTATTGAGTAATTACTTTAATACCGGGAGTATTCAAATGCCAAGTAATGCATTGATGCGNCAGGATATAGAGGCATTTGTTATCAATACTTACAAACGGTTTTATTTACGATACCCGAGTGAAGGTGAAAAGGCATTTTTCAAACAGTATATCCTTAAAAACAGTGCGGTGAGTGTTGAAATGGTGTATACCGCTTTCGCCACCAGTGATGAATACCAATATTATTAAGACAAACTAATGAATCGAAAGAATTTTATAACCAAATCGGGTGTTGCACTTGGCGGCGGAATNCTGGCACCTTACATTCTGCCATCTGGTAGATTGTTTGCCAAATCAGGAAGTCAAAAAGCTGATCACGTGGTTTTGGTAATGTTTGCNGGCGGTGTACGTCAGCAAGAGAGTATTTTAGGGAGGTATTTGGAAGATAGCCAGGGTGTATTGGGTGCGGCAGGTAATATTATGCCCAACTTATTTGAAGGCGACGCCCCTACTAATAAAATCGCATATGGAGCAAGTGGTCCGGGGCTGCCAGATGGTTCTGTGCCCATCCCCAAATTGCTTACTCAAAGTATGGAAAAATCGGGATTGTTGTTTCCGGAAGTCAAGGCACAAAGTGCTGGGCATTATGTTGGATTAAATACTTTACTAACGGGCAATGTTGGCTATAGTCAAGGACTTAAAGTCAGACCGGCCTACCCCACTATATTTGAATATTTGAGAAAACACGCAGGTTTTAAGGCTACGGACACCTGGTTTATTGCCAATGGAATCGGTAATTCTACGCCATTACTAAATTCTAGCAATCACAAGGATTACGGATTAAATTATGGAGCAAATATGTTTGCAGCACCTATGACTTTTAGTTCATCTGGAAAAGAAGTACTAGGAAATAGCAAAACATACAGTCGCACAGATTTGGAACCCATGTATTTCATGAAGAACTTCTTGGATCAGAGTTTTGCCCTCACCCAAGACCAAATTACTAGTATCAGCAATACGGATGAAGAAAGGACGCGAATTAAAGATTTTATAAAAAGTGTTTTTGAGAAACAGCAAGCTGGGCAATTGGCAGCGCCTCCAGTTGCTAACTCAGGTGATGCCAAAAATATCATGTACGCAGCAGAAGTTTTACGGGAATTCAAACCTAAAATGCTTGCAGTAAATATTTCAGGCGTTGATTCTTGTCATAGCAATTTCACTGGGTATCTTCAGAGTTTGCATAGGGCGGATCATATCACCGGCTGGTTATGGCAATACATTCAGAATAATATTCCTGAAATGAGTGGTAATACAATCATGATTGTAGCCCCTGAGTGCGGNCGNAANGAAACCCCGAACCCCATTTTAGACCAGAATGATTGGGTTTCCTACGATCATAGCGATGCAAATGCGCATCGCGTTTGGAGTATAATGCTTGGAAAAGGCGTCCCTAATTTACGTGTTGGTGCTGCGGCCCAACCCGTTGGCAGACTAACCGATATCGCACCAACTATTGCCGATATCTTCGGAATTTTAGACCCCGTTACCAATGCCGGATTGATAGATCCATTGGCTAAAAGTCTTTACAATAGAATTTGATAGGAATATTATCAATGTTGAAATGTGATTTTATACATATTAGAATTATTGGTTTTATGAGACAAATGTGGTTTATGAGATTACTAACAGTAATTGTAATTGCACTTTTATCTGTCATTTCATCGTGTAATGACGATGGAGGTACTATTGAAAACCCATTTTCTAACGGCAAAGATACCATCGTTGTATTAAAAGACACTTGGAATTACCATACCATTCAGGGACTACATGCTGGTTTATTCAAACCCACCTGTGCCAATAGTGGCTGCCACGATGGGAATTTCGAACCTGATTTTAGAACCGTTGAAAGCAGTTATTACTCTTTGGTTCAGCAACCCGTAACTAAAAAAGACATAGCTGGGAGTTACCTAACTAGAGTCATACCGGAAAATGCAACCGGTAGCATGTTGCCCTATCGAATGAAGACAGATCTAAATGGCAATTCGGGAATAATGCCACTTTCGCTAGAGCCGACAAGCAAATATCCGATCGAAAAAGACAGTTGGGTAGCTCGAGTTAATGCTTGGATCAATGACGGAGCCAAAGACTGGCTAGGCAGAACCCCTACTACAATCGATTTCCCACCACAATTGCTTGGAGTACAGGTTTTACAAAATGGCATCCCACTTCCCCGCGCTGGAAAATACGAAGTTGCTAAGGCATCAGCAGGAAGTAATTTTGAATTATGGTTTTCACTGAGCGACGATAACACACCTGTAGGAAATCTCACCAATGCAACCATCAATTGGTCTACCGATCCCGCAAAATTCGATCCTACCAAAGAACAATCGTTAAAAAAGGGGATCAACAAAACGTTAAGTGGTTTATTCTCTAGCAATTGCGATTACCTGTGGTATTTCCCTTACGATGGGGCTATAAACATAAAATACGATGTCGTTTGGTTCAGAATTACCGTAAGCGATGCAAAAAACAAAGACTACACAATACCCAATATTAACAGTATGTTCTTTTTGAAAACCTATTGCGCGGTAAAATTCTATTAAGGCTATGAAAACTATCGTTAGACTCCTGTTTTTACTCGTTGTGTTCTCTGGTTGCAAACCCGAACGATTTTATACGGGCGATCCAAATCCTGTAATTTCAAAAGTGACACTAAATCAAACGTCGTTTAAGCAATTTACAGATACGGTGGTTATTGCTTTTGATTATGTGGATGGCGACGGGGACTTAGGTTTCGACAATGCCGATTCACTTTCTTTGGAAATCAAGGATGTTCGTTTTGCCAAAGCCGATTTATACCATTTAAGACCGCTTTCACCTGCTGGAACCCAAGTAAATATTCATGGAACGATTAAAGTGACCTTGAAAAATGTGTTTTTACTCGGTGCGGGTAGTGCAGAAACTACAAAATTTCAAATTCGGATAAAGGACCGAATGCAACACTGGAGCAACAAATTGGAAACAAAAACCATCTCTATTACTAAGTAATTGAAAATTTGAGACTTAGGACAAAACATATCACCTTAGCAATTGGCCTATTAATGTGCAGCCTGCTGCAGTCTCAAACAATAGTAAAACAGAAAAATGGTAGATATCGGATCTGCAAAGGCAGCATTACTGACTCAGATGCTGGCATGAATAAAAGTGACTACGATCACAATGAAAATACTACATTCGTCATCAGCGTTCCCGGTGCTAAATCTATCACACTGAAATTCTCAAGCTTTTGTACGGAGAAAGACAACGATGTCTTGCGAATATTTGATGGGAAAGATACCAATGCAACGCTGATTGATAAATGGAGCGGCAATGCGGGCCCTGGAACCGTGGTTTCCAAAGACAGCTTCATTACACTTCATTTTAAATCGGATAAAAGTATTGCATGCAGTGGATGGAAGGCTCAGGTCATTATCACAATGATTACGCCATCGGCAGTAAAATTCTCACAACCAAGCCCAATAATACCTGCCCCCAATTGCAAAGATTCAATATTTCGATTCGTATTGGACCAGCCCATGCCATGCGATTCCTTTTTTCTTACGAACACAACATTAACCGGACCCAGTAGTCCGAGCATCAAAAAGATTACAGCACTAAATTGTAGTAACGGAAAGACGCAGTTAATCGAGATCAAAACGCAGAGTGGTTTGTCTCTAAACGGTCAGTATACGCTAACTCATAAACACGGATATCGGGATTTTTGCGATAGCATCTACCCTATCTCCAGTGTCTATAAATTTTCCATTACCAACTGCCCTATTATTGTATCATTAAAAAGCGATAAAGACACTATTTGCAGAGGAGATTGTGTAAAAATCACACTAACCGCCACCGGGGGCGACAGTAGTAAATACGCCTACACTTGGACACCTTCATCACTTAGTGGCAAAGGCCCCTTTACCCGATGTTTAACAACCAATCAGCGATATATCGTAAAGGTGCAAGATGGAAGCTCTACGCCTGGATCAGACACAATCAACATCATAGTCCTTACGCCGCCATCTGCCCAGCAGGATACCGAAGTTTGCTATTACAGTACCAATTTTAAACTCAGAGCCACACCTCCAGGAGGAACTTGGAAAGGTAAAGGAATTGTAAATGGTGCAACCGGCGAATTTAAACCGAGCTTAGTATATGGTCCCACCAAAGTATGGTATCAAATAGGAAGTTGCAACGATACGGTAGTTGTAACGGTATCGACCCCTTGGAACTATGAAAATATGTTTTGCCCGGGTAAAACCGCCGTCCCCCTCTATTGGTATGGACCTGCAGGTGGCTCATGGACAGGCCNAAAGACAACTTCCGCAGGAGTTTTCACACCCGATACAGCGGGAACCTACAAACTCACCTATACTTGGAAAGGTTGCACATCGATAAAAACAGTTTTTGTACAATCAATCATAGTTCCAAAATTCGATACAATATGCGAATCTGCAGTAAATGCGAAACTAAAGTTCGCTCCGTTAGGACTTTACCCTCAATATTTTCCTGGATTAACCAATTATTATTATGGCACTTATGAACCTTCAAGAATGGGGGGGCCAAAAACCTACAATATTTATTATATCACGCAAAATGGATGTAGAGACACCACCCGACTCACATTATTACCAGGTGATGCGGGATTAAATGATACCTTTTGCCCAACGGCGGGGACGCAATTACTAAAAACGTTTCGACCCTTGACCAATTACTCATGGAAAGGCAAAGGGATCAATGGTGTCGGCAATATTTATGACCCATCGTGGTGGAAGACTGGGAAATCAAATATTGATACATTAACGCTAACAACACCTAGATGTCAAGATAAAAAATTTGTGTATATTATCAATAACCAAATTACCCAACCCGATACACTTTTCTTTTGCAAGGAAGATACTACCACATTAATTAGTAAAAAAGGCGTTTCAACAACAATACCAGGCGGCACATGGTCTGGACCCGGAATCGTCAAAAAACAGTTCTTTAATCCACAGAAAACGGGCCCCGGACTGTTTAAAATCACTTATAACTCAAAAGGATGCGATGATACATTGCTTGTTTTTGTTCGAGATAAACCATTAATTCAAATAGATACTTCTATATGCCTGATATACAAATCTATAACTTTATACAAAAAAGATAATAAAGGCGTATTTTGGGGCAGCGGAATCACCAATTCAACGGGGACATTCTCCCCTTCCAAAGCTGGACAAGGAAAACACGTGATTAATTACCGCGCATCCACCGGCTGCCTAAATACCGTCAACATTTTTGTTGATACAGTCCTCATCATAAAATTCAATTCTGCAACTTTGTACTGCTCCAAAGACTCCTTATTTGCGCTCAAAGCCCAACCATTGGGTGGCACATTCTCAGGAACTGGAGTGATTGGAGACAATATCAACCCCAAATTGGCTAGATTGGGCAATCTGAAGATCTACTACAACCTCAATTTAAACGCTTGCGCAACAAAAGACAGCATGACTTTTATTGTCAATACGCCTCTTTCGGTTTCCGTAACGCCACAAAAGGACAGTATTTGTTACGGAAACATAGCAACACTCACCGGGTCAATCAATGGCGGAATTGGGGCGAATCAAAAACTCAATTGGTCGCACGGACAGATTGGCCTGAAAGCGTTTTACATTGGCAACAAAAGTGGTAATTTGATTATTACCGGTAGCGATGGCTGCTCGGATAACGCATCAGATACCGCAAAAATTCATGTACACCCTAGGGTTTGGAGTACTGTTACCTTAAGCGATACGGTTTGTCGTGGACTGAATGGCTGGGCTCACGTAAAATTGGGCAATGGCAACCCCTACAAAACCAAATGGACACATGATCCAAATTATAAAAAGGACACCTTATTTGCTCCGGCCGACAATCGCTATCGGGTTATGATTACAGATAGTAAAACGGGATGCTTCGGTGACACAACTATAGAAATCCCAGGTTACGAGTCCGTTCAAGCGGGCTTTACAATACAAAAGAGTACCGACACCGAATGTCTAACGCCACTAGATCAAACGGCAACTTTCTTTAATCAAAGTAAAGGTGGTACCAAAGGTATTTGGAAATGGGGCGATGGCAAGTCGAGTTTATTTGATCCAATCGTCAACCCCACTCATACTTTTGATGGATTGCAAACATCGTATCGGGTAATGCTCGCCATAGAGAACGATGGTGGCTGCAAAGACACCGCTTGGGAAGACATTTGTTACCACGATACCATTTTTGCATTTATTCCAAATGCTTTTTCGCCCAATAGCGATGGAATCAATGATGAACTGGATTGTCAGCTATATGGGGCAACCGAAGTTACCGTGTACATCATCAATCGTTGGGGTGAAATTGTATTTGAAAGCACCAGAACTTCCCAGCGATGGAATGGTGATTCGGCAGGCAAACCATGTCCCGAAGGTGTATACGCAGTGGTGGTTAAATTCAAAGGAAATCACCAGTCAGCGCGCGTTTTATCGTCGTCTGTCACTTTGTTACGACCCAAGTCATAATTATTACCGAAATTCGCCCCATGTTTAGCGCGAATTGGATTTACAATGCATGGGCAGACCATTTGCGCGAGGCACTCAACGGTGGCTGCTTTGAGGGCGGGCTGAGTTTTGATAAGGATACATTATATCTTCGATTTGCAAGCAATAGCAAGGCTCACATCACCTTGGAGATCAAATTCCTAGATGGGCATTTGATGATTTTAACCAGCGACCGAGTTTTTGATAGCAACGACTACAGAAAAGGTATTGTACAATTCAAGGAAATCGAGAATCAACCCATTTTTAAGATCGTCAACAACCCATCAGATCGATGGATATGTGTCATTTTTAGCAACCGAATGGAGCTTTGGTTCAAGGGATTTGGCAAATATGGCAACGTATTATTAAGAAAACCCCAATCTTCTGAAACATTACAAATATTTAGACTATCGCAAAAATCCGATTGGGAATTTCAGTATCCTGACGTCTCAGAAAACCATGGTCACTTTCAGCCACTTGAGGGCGTTCAACAAATTGTATTTAATGATGGAAGTATTATAAACGCTGAAGCCATTGGTGATGCACCCTTCTCTATTACTGGATTGGTTGATGTGCAATTGCAGTTTATCAGGAAGTATTATTTCGACCAGACCAAGCAAAACATAACGAGTAATTTAGAAAAGAAGGTAAAGCACCTCAAAAAGATCCTAGGTGAGGCAAATAAGCGACTGTCCGACATCGCAACACGCAGGAGCAACAAGGAATTGGGGGATTTGATCCTAACGAATGCGCATTCAATAAAACCTGGGTTAACGAAAGCGATTGTTACGGATTATTATACCGACCAACGCATTTGGATTAAGCTCAATCCCGAGTTGAATGCACCCGAAAATGCCAAGAAATACTACGGAAAGGCCAAAAATGAATCCATTGAGATTTCTAAATTGCAAGAACAGGTAAGGACAACAGAGAAGTCGTTGCAGCAGCTGGAACAATCATTAATTTCCGCACTTGCCGCCACAGAATTCAAATCATTAAAACCGCTACAAAAATCCAATATTGCCAAGCCGGAGGCCAAGCAACCGGACACCCTACCCTATAAAATTGTAGAATTTCAAGGCTTTACGATTTGGATCGGCAAGAACAATAAGGCAAACGACCAAATGCTCAAACTTTGTCAGAAGAATGATCTCTGGCTTCATGCCAAGGATGTCGCTGGCTCACATGTGATTTTACGCAAAAAAGGCGCTGAATTTCCCCAGGCGGCAATTGACTTTGCCGCTCAACAAGCTGCGAAAAACTCCAAAGCCAAAACACAACATGTGGTGCCAGTTATCGCTACCTTAAGAAAGTTCGTATCCAAGCCTAAAAACGCTGCTTTTGGTGAGGTTAATGTGATGAAAGAAGAGATCGTGGATGCATTTTTAAAATAAATTAACTCGTTTTTAATGAGATAATTAAACAACCTCACTTACATAAGTAATTTAATAAAATCAAACTACCCTCTTGTGCTTCCACCGGCGATGGCTCCACAACCAAACGTGAGGTTGATTTAGGATTTCTTTCTCCGTGTGATTGGCAATCAATTGGGTAATTTCTCCGTCCTTGGTCGACTTTGGATCCAAGCAAATTGGAACTGTGTGCGCTTGATAATACCCTCTTTTGACTTTGGAAGAACTCAAGTAATAAACCGGCCAATCCATTTTCCTTGCGATTTTTTCAGCCCCCATCATAAAGGCGGTGTCCTGACCCAAAAAATCAACCCATGCAGCGCCTTTACCAGAACTCGGATTTTGATCGCCGATAAATGCATTCAGCGTCACAACCTCTTTGTTCGCGTCCAGAACCCTAAGCGTCTGTTCCATTGGGATCGGACTCGCGCCAAATTTGGATCGAACCAAAAACATCAAACGGTCGAACCCTGGGTTACTCAAGGTTTTATATAAGCATTGAATTCGCTGTGGGCAAATAATTTGCGACATCAAACAAATCCATTCCCAGTTGCCACAATGACTCATTACGATGATGGCACTTTTGCCTTCTTTATGTAAATTGTCGAACTCATGCTGGTCGATATGGAGCATCCTTTCCCGCATCTGCTCCTCCGAAATCGACATGCCCTTAATGGTTTCAACGAATAAATCCGATAAATGGCTGTAATATTTCCTTTCGATCGTTTTTCGTTCGGCATCAGACAACTGAGGGAAGCTATTTTTTAAATTATCGCGAACCACTTTCACTCGGTATCCAAATACATGATACAGCAAAAATCGAATACCGTTTGAAATGCCATATAAAGCCCAAAATGGCAATAAGGAAATCAATTTCAACCATGGCCAAGCCAAAAATTTAAAGGCAGTGCTCCCTTTTGGAACCGGGACTCGCTTCATGGTCAATAACTGCATGACTTATAGATAGTTGAATTGTTGTCCCGCTTTCAAGGTTTTAACCGACTGATACATCAACTGGATACAGCTCTCAATATCCGATTGATGCACGGTTTCAACAGTGGTATGCATATACTTCAAAGGCAGTGAAATCAACGCAGACGCCACGCCCATACCAGAATAGGCAAAAGAATCGGTATCGGTTCCAGTACTCCGACTTACCGCATTGCGTTGAATTGCGATTTCATTGTCTTTTGCCACGCCAATAATCAGTTGTAGCAAGTTGTTTTGAACCGCAGGCCCGTATGTCACCACAGCCCCTTTTCCACACTTACAATCGCCCTGAATTTTCTTGTTGTATAATGGCGAATGGGTGTCATGGGTCACATCGGTGATTATCGCTACATCCGGCTGGAGTCGTCTTGATATCATCTCCGCCCCACGCAATCCAATTTCTTCTTGTACGCTATTGACTAAATATAATGTAAATGGCAATTTATCGCCCTTTTCAGATAAAATTCGAGCTACCTCTGCGATCATAAAACCACCCATACGATTGTCGAGCGCCCTACCCACCAAGTAATTCTCGTTCAACCAAAAGCAATCGGCTTCAAACACAGCGACAGCCCCTACGTGAACGCCAAGTGCTTCTACTTCGGCTTTGGTAGAACAACCGAGATCGATGAAGATATTTTCTTGCTTGGCTTCAGGGTTTTTATCGGTACGAACGTGAATTGCGGGCCAACCGAAGACACCTTTCACGATTTCACCGCCTTCGCAATGGACATTGCATCGCATCGAAGGGGCAATTTGAAAGTCAGAGCCACCGTTTCGGATGACATAGATGTAGCCATCGTCGGTGATATAATTCACGAACCAAGAAATTTCATCGGCATGGGCCTCCAAAACGACTTTATACGGCTGACCCGGATTGACCACACCCACTGCGGTGCCATAAGTATCAATGATCGTGTCATTGATATAGGGCTTGAGATAATCCAACCAAATTGACTGGCCGGAGTGTTCAAAACCCGTTGGGCTAACGTTATTCAGATACTTTTCTAAAAAGGCTTTTGATTCGTCTCTCATAATGCGAAGTTATCCAAACTAAAGAAACCCTAACCAACATTTAATCTACAAAATGAAGTTGCAAAAAACCTTAAACTCAACCTAGCAGTTTTGCGATAATCCGTAATAGCATAAGGCTAAATACCAATAAATTTGAATACTATTCAAAAGATGGAACAGCCCAAAGTAGTTTTCAACCAAAAACAGAATCCTGAATTTTTTAAAATAGTCACAAAGCGCGTCAACGACTATTTCCAGGAAAGTAAAACGAGTCGGCATGCGAACTTCGCAATGAAATTCAAATCGGCGCTGATCCTATTGCTTTACTTCATCCCCCTTTCCTATTTGATTTTTGGCGATGTAACGAGTGTAGGCATGCAATATGGACTTTGGGCGATTGCGGGTCTTGGGATGGTTGGAATTGGGCTAACTATTATGCACGATGCGAATCACGGCGCTTATTCCTCAAAGAAGTGGGTCAACGATATGATGGGCGGAACCTTGAATTTAGTGGGTGCTTACAATGTCAATTGGAAAATACAGCACAACGTTTTTCATCATACTTATACGAATATCGTGGGCTACGACGAGGACATTCGCAAAACAATCATTCGATTTACGCCAAAGCACCCGTACAAGGCATTTCACAAGTTCCAAGCTTTTTACATTTCAATCTTGTATATGATTTTCCCCTTTGTTTGGATTGTGAGCAAAGATTTTGACCAGTATGCCCGCTTTAGCAAACAAAATTTGTACGAGCGAATGGGCCGAAGCAACCGAAAAGCACTTCTTGAAATTATTGTAATTAAAGCATTGTATTGGCCAACCACCTTGATGCTTCCAATTTATGCATCGCACTTTGGCTATGGACATACATTGGCAGGGTTCTTCATGCACCATTTCATCAGTGGGATTATACTTGCTTTGGCGACACAGCCGGCACACGTAGGCGACGATATGCAATATTTCGTATCGACAGACAACGACGGTAACATGGAAAACAGCTGGGCTGTCCATCAGGTAATAACCACTGCCAACTTCGCCGAAAACAGCCCTTTCATTACCTGGTGTTTTGGCGGGTTGAATTATCAAATTGAACACCATCTTTTCCCAACGGTTTGTCATGTCCACTATCCAGAAATTTCCAAGATCGTAAGACAAACCTGTGCAGAATTCAACCTTCCGTACAAATCCCACCGTACGTTCTTTGATGCACTAATGAGTCATTACGGACAGTTACACAAATTGGGCTTAAAAGTGGCGTAATCCAATGATAACTTCGCAGAGCGTACCTAGAAACAATCTATTGGAATTCAAAAATTAGCGCTAGTAAGGTTTAAGCATAAAAAAAGCCCCAAATTTCTTTGAGGCTTTTTGTGGGAGTTGAGGGGTTCGAACCCCCGACCCTCTGCTTGTAAGGCAGATGCTCTGAACCAGCTGAGCTAAACTCCCCTATCTTGGTGTTCTAAACGGGATTGCAAAATTAGCACAATTATTGAAATTTCAAAGTTATACATCTCAAATAAATGAGATTTTTCCAGCGACAAGAACCTCAATCAACTATTCGATTGTAAATCAACGACAAGACTCGCGAATTAAACACAGAAAAATCCAACAGAATTTCCTTTGCCCTGTTGTAAATTTGAAGCAATGTCGATAAATCAACACCTCAACTGGCGCTATGCCACAAAACGCTATAACGGAGAATCAATCCCAGAATCATCTTTGAATGATATCCTAGAATCCATTAGACTTACTCCTACTTCTCTTGGAATTCAGCCATTCCATGTATTTGTAATTGCAAACAAGGAATTGCGCGATCAGTTGAAACCCGCATTAAACAATCAACCCCAATGCACAGAATCCTCTCACATCATAGTTTTCGCCACTTGGAAATCCGTGACCGAAACCAAAGTAGACGATTATATGGCCCTCATCGCCGAAACGCGTGGTGTTACTGTTGAGTCATTGGCCGGATTTAGATCTATGGTATGGGGTTACCTATCAAAACAAAGCCCAGAGAACATCGAAGTATGGGCAAGCAAGCAAACGTACATCGCTTTAGGAACCGCTATGGTTTCCGCAGCAAGTCAGCAGATTGATGCAACGCCTATGGAAGGATTCTCAGCGCCAGCTGTCAATGAAATCTTAGAACTCGACAAGTATGATTTACACGCTTCTGTGATCTTAGCCTTAGGTTATCGCGATTCAAATATCGACCCATTGGCGTCTGCTAATAAAGTTCGCAGGCCCATTCACAAATTAATCGATTTCATTTAACTCCATAGTTCTTTTGCGATAATTATCATTCCTATATTTGCATTACGCGATTAAAACAACAAAATGGCAATTAAAGGAAAGTTTGAAAACCAATTGACAGAATTGGCAGAAGGCATTAAAGCGATGGGTCACCCGGCCCGTATTTTGATACTAAAACACTTATTGGAAAATGGACCCAGTTCATGTCAAGATATCGTGGATCAACTTCCCTATTCTCAAAGTACCGTCTCTGGACATTTACAGAAGTTGAAAGACGGTAAATTGATTAAAATGAAGCCGGTAAAAACATCAAGCGTTTATACCATCCATTTAGAATCTATCGAAATGATTCATAAAGAATTGGCCGATACTTTTAATTTTAAGTCGGAATCAAAAAAGCAGATGTCGCTATTTTAATCAAACAACTGCGTAATAAATCCTGTCAACAATTTGGGCTCCACCCAAGTGCTTTTCGGAGGCATTGTCAATCCCTGATCCGCCACTTCCATCACCTGACCAAAAGAATTCGCGGGGACAATAAAAGCGAAATCGCATTCACCCTTCTCTAACATCGCTTTGATTTCAGAAATCGGTGTGTCACCGCGCACAAAAGCCATACGATCGTCCTTGCTCGTATCGCTGATCCCAAACATAGCTGGAAACAACATCGTTTCGATACGATTTACTTCCAATTTACCTACTGCGTTGGTATTTGAATCGGTTTTGCCAAGTTCGATAACAAAATCGACCTGCCTGCTGAGGATAGCCACCGTATCGACAGCCAAAATTGCATCGTTCGTTAATTGTGTTTGCGAAAAATTGAGTCCCAAATTTTCTAAATGACTTTGAACATCCACATCACCTACATTCTTCAATAGCCTGTGAAATGATTTGATAAGCAGTTCGTCGCGGTCCATGATCAACGATATTACACCTTGAGAATCCGATTTACCTGCTTTCAACAAAAATTCACTCACAGCCGCCATGCGATGATGTCCATCGGCTATATACAATGAGTCCAAAGTCTCCAATGACGAGATAACCGTTGTTGATTGTTCATCATTCAACTTCCAAAGGGTATGTTCAAAACCCTGGGCGCAAATAGTCTTAGCGACCGGGTTCAATAATTCAAAATGATGCAAACGATCCAATAAGGAATCCGGCAATTTGTTCGACAACAAAACGGGCTCCGCAACAATGTTCAATGCCTCCACGTGCCTGGCAAGTCGATGGCACTTATTCTCTAAAACATTCTCGTGTTTCTTTACCGAACCTCCCAAGTAAGAGGCGGCGGATACAGAAACAATCACACCTCTAAGCGGACTTGCGCCGGGCTGCTTTTGCTCATACAAATAAATGGCGGGGCCTTGCTTCACAATCTTACCGCCATCAATCAATGCGTTCAAATTTTCCGCGCTCTGCTGATAAAATCGATCCGTGCCCTGTTCGATGCTCGCATCTACATATTGAGGTTTTACCACCCGAATAAAACTATCTGGGTTTTCCTTAGCCAACGACTCCAAAATAGCTTGAGGCAACTTACCTGAGCCATAAGTAGGCACCGATTGTTGCATTTCTTCGGACGGAATCAATGAAAAAAATGGAAATACCCGAATCACTGCGATCTATTATTTAAAAAACGAAGTAATCCTTTCGGCCAGCTCAATCCCTACTCTCTCCTGGGCTTCTTTTGTACTTGCCCCGATATGTGGAGACAAACTACAATTCGTTTGCAATATCATCAAGTCGTTGGTCGGTGGCTCATTTACAAACACATCAACACCGGCCGCAGAAATATGTCCGGTCGCCAATGCATCAGCCAAAGCTTGTTCGTTCACAACCCCACCTCTAGCACAGTTGATTAACACCGATCCTTTCTTCATCATGGCGATGTTTTCCGCATTCATCACCTCTTCACTACCTGGGGTGTGCAAAGTGATACAATCGGACTGAGACAAAACCGTTTCCAAAGACTGACCCTTTAGCGTTACCTTGAAATTGTTTGCTTTATAGGCATTCGACAATGATACAACCAGATCGAATTCTCTTTGTTTATAATCGTATACTAGGACTTCCATACCGAGTCCGATGGCCATTTTTGCGACCTCTTGACCAATTCTACCGAAACCGATGATACCCAATTTCTTGCCCATCAACTCAAAGCCTTCAGAATACACCTTTTTCATTTCTTTGAACCCATCGATACCATTGGTTGGCATTTCACGGTTGGCTTTATGCAAGAAACGCGATAAGGAGAATAAGTGAGCGAAGACCAATTCGGCTACAGAACGACTGCTAGCGTTAGGGGTATTGACAACTGGAATATTTTTTAATCCGGCTGCTTTGATATCGATATTATCCAAACCAACACCGGCACGAGCAATCAGCTTCAAATTGGAAGCGTTGATGATATTCGCATTGACTTTGGTTGCACTTCTAACGATCAAAACATCATATTCATTGATTTTATCGGCCAAATCCTCCTGAGCAATTTTATTGGTAATCACTTCAAAACCTGCAGCTTCTAATATCGATTTNCCTGCAGCGTCGATTCCGTCGTTTGCTAAGATTCTCATGAGGCGAAATTTTCCATTACATTCACCAATGCCTGAACACTTTCTAAAGGCAAAGCATTATACAACGATGCGCGATATCCGCCAACACTTCTGTGACCTTTCAAACCAGACAAATTTGCTTCCTTACAAGCTGCATTGAATTTCTCTTCCAAGCCAATATGCTCTTCATCAAAAACAAAGCAAACATTCATCTGACTGCGATCTTCAACGGCTGTGGTCCCTTTGAAATAAGGACTATTGTCGATGGCGTTGTACAACAAATCCGCCTTCTCTTGATTGCGTTTTGCCATACCTTCTACGCCACCCTCGCTAAGCATCCATTCCAAGTTATATTTAGAAACTAGGATTGGGAAAACCGGCGGGGTATTATACATACTGTCGTTATCCGCATGAATCTTATATTTCATCATGGTCGGAATATGTCTATCCGCCATTTTTTCATACATATCCTTTTTGATAATCACCAGGGTAACACCGGCAGGGCCCATATTCTTTTGCGCTCCGGCGTAAATCAAAGCAAACTTNGACACATCTACGGGCTTTGAGAAAATGTCAGAGCTCATATCACAAATCAGCGGCGTGTTGCCACAATCAGGGAANTGCTTTATCTGGGTGCCAAAAATTGTATTGTTGCTGGTACAATGGAAATAATCGACATCCTGAGGCACTTGGTAGTCCTTAGGTATAAACGAATAGTTCGATGCTTTGCTAGAGGCCACTACGTCGACTTCACCAAAACCTTTGGCTTCGATCAAAGCACGATTTGCCCAAGTTCCAGTATCGGTATATGCGGCTTTCGTCTTTAAAAAATTCATTGGGATTTGAAAAAACTGAGTACTGGCACCTCCTTGGAGAAACAAGACATCGTAATCATCGGGCACGCCCAACAAGGTTCTTACGAGGCCTGCAGCATCAGCCATTACTTTCTCAAACTCTTTTCCTCTATGGGAAACTTCCAAGATACTCAAGCCAGTTCCGGCGAAATTCTTGATGTCCTGTATGCTTTTTTCAAAAGCACTCTCCGCCAAAATGGATGGACCGGCGGAGAAATTATGAATCTTTGACATAGTGTGTCTAAACAGTTACAATTTTACGCGTATAATTGCGGGGAAACAAGTAAATGACATTGTCAAACCATAAAGGAATCGTACTATTTATCCTATTTCTTTCCACTATTTGCTGCTACGGACAGTATGATGGTTTGGAGGGCGATACAAAGAAGAAACCCACACCTGCCCGGGTAACGGACTCAAACCAATCGACCCGCGATACCCAACTGATTGATGATTACCAATTTTCATCATCGTTCAAGGACAAAATCGAACCGTACAAAGCCATTGAATTCATGACAAATGGGAGTGGCAATAGCTATAGCTTTTATCTGTCGCTAGATCCTCAGGCAGGTTATTGGTGGAACCAGCGCGTATTGTTAGGCGGCGGAGTTCATGGCGGACTCGCAAATAACCATTCCAGTTTTGGGGGATTTGGATTTACACGATTCACATTAAACAAGTTGTTCATCCAAGGGGAATACCGATATTTAAACATGAACAACGCAACTTCTGGGGATCGTCAATGGCTTGGCTCCCCTATTATTTGTATCGGCTATTCTTCAAGTATCGATATGATGAGCTGGGTTTCCATTGGCCTCTCAACCAACGGAGCTTATTCAGAAAACATGCCCTTCGGCGCTTTTATCTACCGATTTGGTTATAGATTCTAATTCAGGAATTTAGAATACCCACTTCAGCAACACCCAAGGCATCGCACCGGCCAACAACAATAACGCTGCGATCAAAATCATCAGACCTTTGTCGTTGTATTCTACCGCTGTTTCATCACCCTCCACTTTCACCAAGAAAGCGTGCTTGATAAACTTGAAGTAGTATCCAATTGAGATGGCTGAACCCAACAAGCCCACGCCAACCAACCAAGGTGATGATTGCCAAGCAAATGAGAATAGGTAGAACTTGGCATCGAAACCGGCTGAGATTGGAATTCCTGCCATCGACAACACGCCCACTACCAAAGCAAAAGCCACCCAGGGAGAGCGTTTTGATAAGCCATTGAACATATCAAATCCCACAGGATTCTTATCAGTTGCACTTTGATGCGAGATCAAGAACACCAGCACACTTGCCATGGCATAGGCAAAACCGTAATACCACAAAATCCAAGTTTTAGACTCATCGAGGATCAAAAGGAACATCACCAAATAACCCGCATGTGCGATACT
>JGI12421J11937_10000104_pt1 | contig 28555 bp, 14 predicted proteins | sample LakErihyJuly2011_2_FD_11937 | JGI IMG/M metagenome (IMG submission 11937)
GGTAGTATCTTCAGGAGCACTTTGTTCTTGAATTTGAAAATCCCAAATACCTCCTGCAGCAGAAGATATTCCATTCAATAGTTGGTATAACGCATCTTTTATAGAAAAATTCTTTGTTTCCATAATGCCTTTAACAAATTCCATATTTATATAAAGGTCATCTAAAAATCCATAAGATAATGCATCTTTATTTATTCGTTCAATAGTTTTATCTTTCCCATATTGTATCTGTCCTTTACCTTCAACATTACCGGCTACTATCGCTTTGTTATATGGAAATAATACCGTTTTTGTTTCATATACTACCGAATTATTAATGATGCTAGTAAAATCTTTTTGAGTAACTCCTTCTGATGCTTGTAGTAATGAAAATTTGGGTGTGTTTGGATTTGGTATAAATAGTTTACTTTTATCAGTACTAAATATTTTTGGAAATGCATTACATACTGTATTTGCGGTGTTTACTTTTACACTAACTATTTTAGGACCTACTTTAAATGCCTGGAAGCCGATTTTACTTAAAATTTCAGATAATGCTGAAAACTTTATAAACCCAGCATCACCAATCAATTCCGTGCCTTCCGGAATCTCCACAGTTTTTGATATTGTTGCCTTTTTACCGGTTTTTGTCTTTCCGTCATCTTTTGTTTTGGCCCCTCCTCCAAATTTAATACCTAAAAAACTAGAACCTGCTAATTTAGAATTCATTTTAGCTTTTACGTTTTCGTCCACATTTATAAAATTCAAAGGAGATGCGGTAATAACATCTTCTATTAAAGTATCGGCAACATCAACACTTTGTTTATTTGTCGCTAATCTATTAAATGCCTGTTTAAATCTTTGTTTACCTAAATCCGCTTCATTATCTATTTCATATGACTCATACGTTTTTGTAGTTGTAGTTTCACCATCCACCGGTTCGACATTATCAGCTGCCATAAGAAACGCCGGTAATTCTGTAAATCCCGTACATTTTACAGTAACTGTCCATTCTTGTCCACTCATAGCAACACTTCCACCTGTTATAAATCCCAAATAATTATCATAATGACCACCAGCCGCTTTACGTTTATCATTAACAGCATCAAATGATTGGAATTCTCCAACAGTTTCTCCAGTTAATTTTTTAGTATATCCAGATACACCTTCTGCGGTATTCCATCCCCATTCTAAAAATATTGTATATCCAGGTTCTAGATAGTATTTACATATAGTATCCAATTGTGCTCTTGTGTAGCAGGTTATTGAAAATGTTGCTTTTCTAGAAAGAGCACCAGCTCCTTCATCAATTTCAATTGAAGTTATATTTGGTTTTGGTCTATATCCATGAAACTCGCCACCAGAAATAACATAATTATTAGACCAAGTAAGTCCAATTGTACCACTCATAGTACTATTTCCATATATAGACGGATAATTACCAAACAACTCCCAATTTGGATTTGATAGTATTTGACAACCACCCCCTACACCGGATGCAACTCTAACCCAAGCATTTAAGTTGGATACTTTGTAAATATCCCCCTTTCTAAGAGCTAGTTCATTTTGAACATACGGGGCAATATTTGAGAAATTTGGAAATGCTGACATAAACTTTATTTAATTATTTTGTAAAATCCGATACTATTTCTATATAGTTTAATGGAATTCTTAGTACAGTTGCTTCTGGAAATCCTAAAGGTGCATCGTGTATATTATTTGCAGATGCTATAATCCACCAAAGAGTTGGGTCTTCGTAATATTGAAATGCCAATGTATCCAGTCTATCACCCAATTCGGTCATTACATAGACATCATCATCTCTCAATGGGATATTAGGATATATTTTTGGTCTATATACCGTTCTACCATCGTGAGTTTTTTTAGTTTCTAAATTATAATATCTACTTTCCATATTTTTAACTTATGTTATTACTTGCTGCGTATTCTTTGCCATCGTTACCAGTCCATCCAGATATTTTTGATTTATATCTAAGATATTCCTTCACACCAGCTTGGCCTATATAATTTGTCTTTCCATCTTCACCATATGTAGAATAGTTTCTAGTAAATTCTTGAGTTTGTATTAATTTACCATTAGCATAAACTTTTCCAGTCCATGCATCAAAAGCATCATTTACTTCAATTTTATATGTTGGTGGCGGGTCTACTTTTGGTGCTGCTGTGTTTTCCATACCAGCTCCTGTTTTTGTAGATGTGGTTGATTGCGCCGGGTTGTTTACCGGAGCAGCTGCTGATACCGTATCTGCTTTTGGAAGCGTTGTATTTGCGGCCGCGGCAGCTTGTGCAGTACTTGCTTGTGTATTTGCATCCGCGGCAGTTTCGGCCTTAGGAATTGTAGCTTCGTTGCTTAATATTTTAGTTGTTTCTTTACCATCTTTATCTTTTCCTTTTGAAACTTCTCTTGGTAATTTATCAAATCCATATAAATACCCAGCTACCGTATTACTTCTAGATTCTACTAGGTTCAGCGTCACACTTACATCTATGATTTTAGGTAATTTATAATTATCTATCGTAGTTGATTCACCATTTATTTCAAATTTAGCCCTATCATCCATACCAATCGGTCCTACTTCCCAAGTACTATTATCATCAACGGTGTATGAAAGTTGTGAAATAAAGCATGTTTTATTTTTATATAAATTACCAATAGTAATCTTAATAAACGGTGCCATAACAGCTATACCACCATTATATCCTTGTGGATACGCTAGTGATGTTAAAAAATTCAATCTTTGCCAAACTGCTATATGTTGCAATGGTGTAGTTGAATATACTTTAAAATTAAAAGATACACTTCTTTCTATACCATTATAAGTCCAATATGGAAATGGAGAACCAATGAATTTAGCCGAATCCCAAGTTGGTGTTGTAGTTTCGGTAATACCGGATAGGGTTGCTCTAAAGTTTACGGATTTATTTTTTTGAATTGATGTAAATTTTAAAGTTATAAAATCATAATCATCAAGTGTATCACTACCTATTTTTAATTGAGTACCATCGTATTGAGTTTTTTCATTTACAAAATCAGATTTATCCTTATTATCAATACCATATTTTGTTTTCAAAGTTACTTTAGGAGTTTGTCCATCTTTTAATGATGAATATGTCTTGATAGTAACCCCCTGTCTTTCGGAGGCTGTTTCGTTTGTATTCATTGTAGATGTTGCCGCATTTAACGCATCCAATTTAGATGATAAATCATTTCTTAATGCCACATCAGCTTGTGCTTCATCCACAGTATCCGAATACATAATCGGTGCAGATGCTTGCTCAGGTGGTACAGCTGGATTTATATCTCCAATTTTTAATTTTCCGCCCGCTATTAAACTTTGTCCTTCTTTTCTAGCCGAAGATAACTTACCCGTTATAGAATCCGTTATAGAAGAAACTTTACCACCTATATTAAATCTAGATGTATCTAAATTCAATTTCCCACCTAAATTTGGAGTAGGTATTGGTAAATCTTTTGGAGTTATTTTTAATTTACTATTATCTAAAAATTTGTTTACCGCATTTGCTTGGGTTTGCTTTTTACCATTTATTTTTTCAAAATGAATACTTGATAAATCATTTCTTTTATATACATCTTCATCCGATGCATTTACAGTATCTGAGTATTTACCCGAACTATCGTATTGTACTTCGGTTGCACTTTTACCTGCTAAGTTTTGTGCTCCCTGTTTAGGTGCTCCAAATAATTTTTTCTTTATTTCTCCTTTAAGTAAATCTATCCCAGCTCCTAATATTTGATTACCAATTTGTTTTGGAGTTCCTTTTGCATTATTCTTTAAAAGTTGTCCAACTAAATTACCTTTTGAATCTCCTTTTATTTTAGCAAGAGTAATCATTGTATCCGGTTCTTTGCCTGATTTGAAATCTGAGTTTAACGAAATCTTTGTTGGTATAGTTGATTCAGGAAATGCAATACCCAATTTACTTGCAATATTTAATCCAAAGTTTTCTGCTTTTTTAAGAAGATTGCCAACAATACCTGCATCTTGAGAATTATTTGTATTAACACTATCCTTCATTATTTCAACAAGTCTAGTGGATTTCTTTTGAAATCTAAATATATCAGTACCATATGTTATTGGTGCTGATAGTGTATTTAAGATTCTCAATCCACTTGTTTCTTCTTCAATTCTACTTTCTCCCTTAGTTGTTGATATCTTTTGTCTAATTGCGGTTGCTGCTTTAAATGACAGCCCTAATGCACCTACCGGTGTTGTAATGGGCAAATCTTTACTATTACGGATATCATATTTCTGTTCAGCCGTATTACCATCACTTAATACTTTGGTCCTAAATAGTTCTTCTATTGTTTTACCCATCTTTATTGTTTAGCGTATGAATTTGTACTACCTTTAGCAACTACCGCTGATATTTTTGATGTAACTTTTTGTCCATCCATATGAACTGATATTTTACCAGCATTTAAATCCGCTCTTAATCCTTTTATTTCACTAATTAATTCTGCAGTACTATCCGTCTTTCCTCCACCTTCATCACCGCCAATTCCTAATAAACTACCAATGCCAACCGCAACTGCTCCAACTGCCGATATTGCCAATAAACCAGGCAATGCAAATATACCTGCTATACCAACTGCGGTAAGTGATGCTGCTAATCCTAACATAGCCAATGATAATGCCGCGATTGCTGGAATAAATGTTATCATAGAAGATATTGCCGTTCCAACTGCAGTTAAGTTTGGAACTAACGTTGTGATACCTGCTCCCAACATTTGAAATCCAGTTCCTATTGCTTGTAATGCTATACCCAATACTAATACCGATGCTGCTACAATTAACATTGCGGCTGCTCCTGCTAATATTGCGATTGCACCAACTCCACTACTCATTATAGCTCCTAATAAAGCAACTGCACCCACTAATGCCAACATAGATACAACAGCCATACCAATCGATTCCCAACTAACTTTCATAAATTCCTGAACTGCCTTAGCGAATACAAAAACAGCTGCTGCTACTATTAGCATAGCTGCAGCTCCTTTAAGTACTTCACTCATTTTTATTTTGCCCATAGATTCCATAAGACCACCCTTTTTATTCACATCACCACCGGTGTCCGTTTTTGGCATTTCTATACCTCCCAATTTATCTTCAGCAATACTGCCCAATTTATCTTCAGCAATACTGCCCAATTTATCTTCAGCAATACCACCCAATTTATCTTTTACCGCGTCAGTAGCTTTTTCTTGTATAGATGCGGTTGCCGCGTCTGCAATTCCACCGGTAGCCCCTACTGCGGATTCTAATGCCTTTCCTTTTATTAAATTTTTAACCCATTCAAACGCTTGTTTGGCCATACCACCCATATTAATACCCATATCTTTCAACATAGGACTCATCTGACCCATTGCAATTAAACTACTACCAAATGTTTTAGCCATACCAGCCAATGGTCCAGTTACAAATGCTGTAGTTCCTTCCCAGAAAGTACTCCATTTGGAAACACTAGCTTCACCATTCTCAGATATCTTATCAGAATTCGCTGCCATCTTTTGAAACTCATCAACTGATAATCCCAGTAGTTCTGCGGCTTTTCTCTTTTGAAAAATATCCATTTTATTAAACGCCTCAATACCACCTAATTGATTTAATGTTTCTTTTACAGCACCAGTCATATTTCCTTCATATGCCAGCCCTCTTGCTCTATCTAAGTTAAGTTGCTTACCCATCATAGCCCCCAATTCCATCTCATTATTAATAGAGGTTTCAAAGTCTAATAAGCTATCACTTACTTTTGTCATTGAATCCATACTAACCCCCATCTTAGCGGCTGCTACTGCGGCTATAGTCATATTCAATCCACCATTCTTACCATATTCTGCAAATGCTTTTGTTGAACCAGCCACATCCTTCATTAAAGAATCAATTGGAACACCGGCAGCTTTACCCAACGCTTTTGTAGTTGCTGCCATATCCATGGCAGTTGTAGCAGAGCCTTCGTTCATTCTTGCAAAGTTACCAACTACATTTGCGGCTTCAGCTCCACTAATGCCCATATTAGTGGCCATTAAGTTGGTATTCAACTGAGTACTAAATGATACATCTTTTAATCCACCAAATTCTTTAGATAGTCCTTTTGTAACTTCCTCCGCATCTTTAAATGCAAATCCTAAAGCAACTGATGATATTTGTGCGGAATCCACATATCCTCCAAAACTCCTAACACTCTTACCCCACTTATCCAAACCAAACCCAACACCAATAATTGCAGCACCCATAGCACCCTTTAAATTGGATGTCAATAAACTGGCCGTTTCCAATACTCCACCAATTGCATCTTTTATACCATCATATACCGCTATTTGCTTTCCTAAAAAATCTTTTTGGGTTTTTGTCATTTTCCCATAATTCTTAGCCAGCGTATTTTGTTCTTTTAAGTTTTCAATAATTTTTTTATCTTCTTCACTCATGTTACCCAAGCTAGCTTGGATTTCTTTATATTCTTGGTTTAAAGCAGCATGACCGGCTATATCATCCACTGTTAATTGGGAAATACTTCTATTAATTTCAGCCATTTTATTCAATGAAGCGGTTTGCTCCATTGTTAAATCTTTTGAAGTAAATGTATTTTTAATTCTTTCTTTTTCAAATTTATTTAGATTTTGATATAGACCACTCATACTACCGAGTGAACTTTCCGCACTCTTTAATCCATCTAACCTAGTTTGATTTAGTTTTCTAATTATTTTAAGTTGCTCTGCTGCCAAATCTCTTTGAGCCTTTATTTGAACGGTCATATCCGCACCGGTTCGTAGTGCTTCCTGTTCAAGGGCCTGTTGGTCCCGTCTAGCTCTTGCAAAAGCTAATACAGCATCTTTCTTTTGTTTATCTAAATTTTCCGCCATTTATGGAATTATTTTGAATACTTTTGTATTAATTTGGTAAGAGTATCCCTTTCCTTTTCAATTCTTTCCATAGCATCAATTACATCTGGTGGAAATTTATTTTCTTTTGCTTGGTCCAATGCTTTATTTATTGCATTTTGTTTTAAACCATCAAAAAATGCATCAGTAAATTTCTTAGCTGAACTGAATAACCCTTCTTTTATTGGTTGTTTTTCTTTTGACATAGTATATCCATTTATATTGTATAAATATTGGATAATAAAAAAGTGAGGATTAACGCATCCTCACTTTCGATTTACTTTGAGCTTTTTTCATCTCCTCAGCTTCTTTTTTCTTTAAGTCTATTAATTTATTGAAATAAAACCTTCTTAAATATACAGGCATATGGTAAACCTCAGACCAAGTAAATCCATTACTGAATTGAACCATTTCCCAAATTTGAGAATGTAATTGTATCCTATAATCAAGCGGTAGGGTAAAAAAAGTTAATCCCGAAGGGTATATCCAACGCCTCCGATTCGCCAGTTATTTGTGATATAAATTCGAATTTTAAATCCATATCAGGACTTATTTCCTTAACATATTTTCTAAATGCTTTAGTATCTTTTGCTAAAAATCCATTAACAACCCATTTATTGACAAATCCTCTATCACTATTACCATCAACCGATTTAATCATATATTTAAATCTAGTTGTCACATCAAATGAAGATTGTGAACTCTTATTTAATTTTTCTAATGCCTGAATTTCTTTTGCTATCTCTTGCTCATCACCATGCGTAAGTAATTTAAACTCAAGTTTAGTTCCTTTTGATGGTAATGTAAATTGATAAACATTCTTTGAATTTAAAATATCTACATCTATATCTTTTGTCTGTACTTTACCCAAATCAATGGTTACTTTTTGAGTTTCTAAAGTAAATGGGTCTGTCATCTCTACTTCATAATCAGCTCCATATCCTAAAATACGAGTTGCTAGTAAAATAGCGTTCTTATCACCAACATAGATATCATTTGGGTTTACACCTGGTTCAACTACAACCGATTCAAATAACTTATCTAATACAATACCTTTTTTAATAAGGTTTTGAGATGCTAAGATATCTTCCTCTCTTGCTGTCATATATTTTATCTCACAAGTACCCTTTCTTAAAGGATGTCCTTCAGGATATACTAATCCTTGAGATGGTAATTCGATAACTTCCGTTGGGAAATCAGTTTGTTTTGGTGCGGTCTGATGTTGCACTTGTTGGATATTTGTCATTTCTGCCATAACGTTGTTTATTTTGTTTGTATATATAAATACATAGAATTTAAAAAATTAGAAAGCATAAAAAAAGGGGATTCTTTTGAAATCCCCTTATTTTTGTTATTTTTAGATTAGAATTCAAGAATTGCGTAATCGTAAGATAATGTTAATTCAATTGTTGCAACTTCATTTGAATCGAATGATAAATCTCCAAAGTTTGCTTGAGAGATAAATGCACCTTTCAATTTCCATTGTTCAATCTTATCACCAACTGGTCCTAATAGATAAAAATCAATATCTTTCTTATAGAAATCAGCGTATCCATCTCTACCAGTGATTGATTCATGTCCTAAACGAATCCACTCCATTACCGCTTGTGCTCCAGAAGGAACGATTGGGTCATAAAGTGTGATAGTGATATCTTGCCACTCACCTTTACCTTTTAACTTTCTCTTTACGTTGATATGGTCTAAAGTTACGGTTTCAAATTGAATTGTAGGTCTATTTGCTGCCTTTACAAGATATGAAGGGATAGTATCTATCTCCATCACATATCTATTTTTCATTTTGGGTTCGAAGTTCGTATAGAACATCTTATCAAACTCTAATATTTCTGCCATTTTTTATTCCTTTTATTTGTATTAATAAATATCTACTTTATTGATTTTCGTATTATGCGTTAAAACTTGCTCCAGTTGGTAAGATGTTGAAATCAATTACTATGAATTCAGCCGTCTTAGCTGGTTGTAAGAAAATTTGTCCCGCTAATATGTTTCTATCAATTACGTCCGGTGTGTTGTTACTCTCGTCCATTACAACTCTGAATGCGTAAAGTCCTTGTCTTTGTTGAACTGCCTCTAAGTAAGGGTTCACAGTGTTTAAGAATCTTTGACGAGTTGTAGATGTATTTTGTTCGAATATTAAATAACGAGATGTAGATGCGATAAACTTCTTAAGAGTAATAAGTAATCTTCTAACATTGATTCTATCTAAAGCAGATGCCTTATCTTGCAATGTTTTTTGTCCGAATGCTACAATACCTTGTCCTGGGAATGCCGCAATTGGGTTTACTTTGTTCTCATATAGAGTATCTCTTTCAGAATGTGTTAATCTATTCAACACACTAACTGCTCCAGTAATACCACCTCTATTCAAACCAGCTGGTGCGAACCACTCTGCCGCCAATCTATCGTTACTAGCAAATACTGCCGGTAATAATACTGATGGAGGAACTGATGTTAATTTGTTAGTGTTAGTGTCAACAGTTTTAACCCAAGGGTAGTAAGTTCCAACGTAGTTAGAATCTACTGCATTTGCTTCTTCAGTTGCTTCAGTTATAGTTGCATTGTAATTTACAAAATCAGCGATGTAGAAACAATCTTGTCTATCTTCAACCATATCAATTACTTTTGTAGTAATAGCAGGGTGTAAAGAACGAATGATACCAGGAGTTACAACTAAGTTAATATCCCACTCATCTGCATTTGATACAGCGTTGATTGATTTTGTATATGCAATTGAACCAGAAGTTACTGCTGTTGCACAATTGAATCCTTGTGTATTTGAATTACCCCAATCAGTATCACCAGCTTTAGCTTTAGTTACAGTTGGATTCATACCATCAAACCCTTCTTGGAATGCTAATACAAATTGTCTCTTAACCATATCAGATGAAACTGAACCAGTCATTACATACGTTAATTGAGAATCAAATGCGAAAGATACGTTAGAACCGGTTTGAGCTCCAACAGGAATTGCTTTTAGATATTGTTTATTATCCACACTCACACCAGAAGTTTCAAAATCAAATCCACTAAAATATATTGGAGATGATGATGAGTTACCAGTTGAGTTAGTTTGGAATGTTACTGCAGGTACTAAAAGTGATTCTGCATTGTTTGTTGCCGTAATTGGGTTTGTATATGCTCCATGTCCGAATGGTGCTGCTGATATTGGGAATGAACCCGGAGTAGATACAACTACTCTTATATATTTTGATTTGTTTGAGTAATCGCCATTTTCAGTTATTTTACCATTATTATCAATTGTATTATATCTATCACCAATTCTTCTAGCTATATAGTTAGGAGATGATGCATCTAAATTTACATTATTAAATGTTTCGATTACGCTCTTTCTCTTATCAGTATCACTAAATGAACGGATTGTTACAGTAAATGTTGAATAATCAGTTGAACCATCTTCACCAGCTGCTTTTACATTAGAAATACCAACTTTGTATTTTGTATTATATGTATCACCATGTCCTAAAGTTACGAAGTTAAATAAGTCATATCTTTCACCACTAATCAATTGAGATTGTACCATTGGAGTTTCAGCTTCATTTGCATCGTATGCGAAATCCTGAGTTGGTAATACCACTCTAGATATTACAATGTTGTTTCCAGCAGAACCAGTATAGTATCCAGCTACGTTTTCAAAGTATGAATATGCATATGCTGATTTAGCTCCAAATGAAGATTCTCCAAATACATCTGCTAAATCGTTTGTTGCTGTTGGTAATATAGATGCCGATACATTTAGCCCTGTTCCTAATATTAAGAATGAACCATCGATTGCATCGTTACTAACAACAGTTGCTCCAGTAAAACCAACCGTTTCATCTCCTACCTTAGTTGAATGTAATAAACCAATTAGTTTAGTACCTACTGATTGAAGGGATGAACCAGATGCGAATATCGCTAAAGGTGCCGCTTGTTGGTATCCACCAATACCCGCAACTCTTACGATGGTTGCACTACCAGCTTCTCTTAAATAATTTTGTACTGCATATTCAGTATAATAAGTTCCATCAGGTGTTCCGAAAATTTCTTCGAATTCTGATTGTGTTCTAACAATTGTTGGAATAAACGCCGGTCCTTGTTTAAAAGGCCCTATAAACGCTGCTCCAATTTCACCTACCCCTTGTGATAAGAAGGAAAGGTCATTTTCTCTTGTGAATACACCGGGTGATACGATTCTTTCTGCCATTTTATTTGTGCTATTTGTATTTTTAAGTGTGTATTAATTATTACCTACATTAATACTCATATAAATATAAAGAAAATATCCAAAACACAAATTTATTATTAAATCTGCACTTTGGATATTTAAAATTTAGTTTCGATTAAATTAATCAACTGGAGCTGGTTCATTAACAGCAGGAGCTATTCTACTACCAGATGTAGGTGACCAAGGCAAATCAGCTTCATTAACTTCAAGCTTAGTCCATTTTTTACCAGCTATTTCTTTTTGAATTTGTCCATTGATATGCTCCATATAATTAGTTGCAGAACCACCACTTACGTGATTTTTTACCCAACCAAGTACTTGCTCTTCTGTCAAAGAACTATATTCGGTAAAACTACCTGTACTAATTTCAGAAATTTTAAATGGAGTTGCTCCACTAAATGTTCCAAAATCGCCATCTTCATCCGTACCGGTTAATTTCCATTGTGTACCAACAACGGCTTCGGTAATATTTTCACCGTTTTGTTTTTTAAGACCTGTTAGTTTCCATTCGTATGTTAATCCCATAATATTGTGTTTTATATTGTATAAATATATTATTTTTAAAAAATAATTATTATCTATTGTTAGTTAAGATTTTCAACATTTCTTTAATTTCAGAAATATCGTTGTTTTGTCTGTCAATTATAACTTGTTGCTCCTTAATAGCTTCTACTAAAAGTGGAACTAACTTATCATAATCAATCGTTAAATAGTTTTCACCACTCTTAGAACCTATAACCTTACCATCCTCATCAAATTCAGTATCAAATGGTGCTAAATGTACGATTTCAGGTAATACCTTTTGAACTTCTTGAGCGGATAAACCTAATTGTACTTTAGTATCGGTATATCCTACTGATTTTGCTAAATTATTGTTTACATAGTAGAAACCATTTAATTGAGATATCTTTTCTAATGGGTTTTCAATATTACCAACTTTTGTTTTTAATCTTTCATCGGAATAGTATGCTATAATATTTCCTTGTGCAAATATCCAGTCATATGAATATAGATAGTTTGCATTAATTCTATACATACGAGATGTTGAATTAAAATCACCATAATATCCAGTGTCGTGGTCATAGAAAATCGGAGAACGAATATCGTTGTTTACATATACACCATAAGGTTGCATTGACATTCTATCTGAACCAGCATAGTATAAATAAAGGATTGCTCCACTCATATACCAAATCCAACCTCTAGCACTATCATGCACACCACAGTTATCACCCATAGTACTCATAAAGGTATATCTACTACCAATACCCCAACCTTGCCATCCATTTCTACCACCATCATAAGTTGTATAGTTACCATAAGGATTTCCACCACATTCAGCTGCCCATATACCTCTACCATATGATTGGTTATATAAACCCGTACAATCATAGTTTCTCCACCATCCGTAGTTATAACCCTGATTAATGTATATTGCACTTAAACGTGAATCTCCATTAGGGTCAATATAATATCCAGTATTATTTGCATCATACATTATATATGCGTACAAAGTATATCCAGGATTATGGTCACTCATTACAAATTCCTTCCAAGAAGATGTGCCACCACCCCATTTACCTCTTGCCCAATATCTATTTGCTGTTGCATCACCAGCTCCAACCATCATCCAACCATATCCTGCTCCACCATCCGATGTTGCGTAGTGTAGACCGGATACGATACCTTGAGCGTGTATGTAACCGCCACCTTGCGGGTGACCAGTTCCACCTCCCCAAATATCCCATCCAGAAAAACCAGCTTTCCAAGCATTATCCCAGTTTCCAGCAGATGTTCCCCATCCAAAAGTACCCGTCCAATAGTTAGTATCACCAGTATAATCAAATCTAGGAGTAATCCAATGATGACCTCTATTCATTGCTGCGTGCGTTCTATTAGCAAATCTACTTAATTGTGAAGTACCATTAGGGTCTAAATAATATCCACTATCATCTCTATCGTAAATAAAGTTTGTTCTTACTTCATAAAGATACGTTCTACTTCCATTATAATGATTAATGTATGTTTCGTATCCGTTTTGACAATCTAAGTGTAAGTTACCATTAGTTACAGTCACCGAAGCGTATCCATCGGGTCTATTATCAGAACCCACTCTAAGATAAGCACCCCATGTTGGATTAGGTCCCATAAACATACCACCTCTTACTCTTATTGCTTGCTGAGATGTACTATTAAAATCTGCGTAATATCCGGTATCGTCCGAATCATAGAATACATTTGCACGAAGGTCACCAGACCCACCGCCACCATACATAGCAAATTCTTTCCAACCAGATACACTACCACCCCACTTACCTCTTGCCCAATATCTGTTTGGAGTTGCATCTCCAGCTCCAACCATCATCCAACCATATCCTGCTCCACCACCTGCAGTTGTATAATGTTGTCCAGAAACAATACCTTGTGCGTGAACGTAACCACCACCTTGAGGGTGACCTGTTCCACCTCCCCAAATATCCCAAGCACCAAATCCAGACTCCCAAGCAGTATCCCAGTTACCATAAGATGTACCCCATCCCCAAGTTCCTGTCCAATAGTTTTGGTCACCAGTAATATCTCTACGAGTAGTCAACATTCTACCTAAGTTGAATGCTCCTCTACGAGTGTAATCCGTAATTGCGTACATATTAGTTGTACCGTCACCATTAAAATAATATCCCGTATTATTATTATCATAGAATATTGGTGCTCTATATGAACCATTGGCATAACCAGTGGATACATCATAATGGTCATAACCATTATAATAGTTATGTCCATAGTTTCTAATAGGTAAATTAGAATAGTAGTTCATATAAATTGAGTTACCACTAAACGAATCTATATGTAAGTTACCATTTAAGTAAATTCTACCATTACCATTTCTGGCATATAGATATTCGTTTACACTTACTCTATAATATTGAGATGTACTATTCTGGTCTGAATAATATGCAGTATCATTTGAATCATAAAATATCGGTGCTCTTAATGAGTTACCACCGGAAGCGTAGTTATTGAAATATACCGTATTATTTGGATATAATTCCATATTAGTAACTCTAGTACCGGATGTGTTTGTATTATAAAAATACCAGCTACCATCGGTACTAAATCTCATATATGCCTGTCCAAACGAAGTATTAGGTCTACTAAAATAGTAAGGACCAGAACCATCGTGGTAGGTATTATCCACATTGTATCCAAATCCAGCCCAAGACCATGTGTTACCTGGTTCAGAACACCAAGATTGTAAATGAACTACACCTTGTCCTGCGCCATTATTAGATGCTAATAATCTAAGTCTCATTGTGGAGTCACCATGACCACCACTCATTCTTAATCCACCATATAGTTCGGTAAATGATGCTGGGTCTATATAATATCCTGTATTTTGCGCATCATACATTATATTAGCTTGGAAACTTTGTGCCCAAGCAGTACTACCGTTATCCCATCTTAAGTTCCACCCAACAATAGAGTTACCGCCACCGTAACCCAATCTCCAGTCATTTGCCGATACGTTACTCATCATACCCCAATAGGTAGATGCGTTGTTCATCATAAATGAACCATTATTATTGTATGCGTTATGTTGAACAGAGTTTCCGTTTGCAACAACTAAATAAACAAGATTTGTTGTACCAGCTGCATTCACATAATATCCAGTATTATCCGAATCGTAGTATATTGGTGAATATAATGCCGCAGTTGAATATATAGCTCCAGTGGTGTAAATACCACCATTCATTTGTAATCTAGTATAGGTACTACCATTGTTTCTTAATGCAACAACATGCGGGTCACCTGGTAAGAATGTACTACTGGCATATTCATATCCCAATCCGTACATATTACCGATTGGCCAAGATTCACCAATAGTCCAAATTACTTTAGAAGCAGTACCAGTAGAATTATAACTACCCATCATGCCACCTTCGTTACGAGATACTAAGTAGTTTGAAAACCACATTCTACCATTTTGCTCCGTTTGGTTAAAATTGTTTGTACCTGCAGGGTCTGCGTAGTATCCAGTATTATCTCTATCGTAGAATCTATATGCGTAAACATTATTTCTAACATAAAAATCGTGGTTAGTATTATACCAAATAGATGCTGGATAAGACCAGTTGATACCAACACCATAGTGAGGATTATCTGCATTATCATACCAACCAAATGATAATTCATCAGGATTTGTATTTGCAATACCCATTACAAATCTTCTATATCCACCGGCCGTTTTCCAACCTTGGAATGAAAGAACAGGTCCATGTGTTGTATTACCACCATTTGAAGTAGAACCTATACCAATATGTGGATAGTATGGTGCATTTACTTGTAAACTATATCTATCATTATCATTAAGAACGTGAGTAACACCATTTATAGTAGTTTGGTTTGGCCCTATTAGTAATGAATAACCGGATGTTGCTGAATTGAATCTACCATAACCAAATACACTTCCACCAGTTCCATCAAACTTATATTGAGTATCATCACTATCATAATAAACTGGAGAATACATTGCCGAAGTAGCCGTAACCGTTGTACTTCTAAATCCTCTTAAATCACCGGATATATATGAATATGTATCAGATTCAATTGCCGCAGTATATCCTTCAGCAACATCCATTACACCATCATAATAAGTTCCATTTTGAATTTTACGAAGAACAACTTGTCCATATGACCAAGATGATGAACCATTACCAATTACGATACAATATTTGCCATCTTTAACACCAACTCTAACCGGTTTATCAGTATATCCTACAAGAGTTGCACCAAAATTATACCAGTTATTACTCCAGTTGTGGCCACCAACGATTACAGTACATGCATTATTTCCATTATATTCATAAATGTCAATAACGGCGTGAATCATACCATAGTTTCCGGTATTACCAGGGAATTTAATAACAACTGCTCCAGTAGTTCCGGTAGAACCCCAAACCGCATAAGGTCTACCTACTAAGTTATTTTGTTTTATACCACCCGCTATTCTCAATGAAGTTGCCGATGTACCTGCATCTAAGAAATATCCAGTATCAGTATAATCTCTAAATATCGTTCCTCTTACTTCTTCGGTAGTAACCAATCTACCACCACCCCATGCTCCTTTAAACACTCCGTTTTGAAGAATTATCATACCGTGGTCTGCTAAATTAGCTGCAACTCCTCCAAAGTTTGGATGTGACCAAGCTATACCATATAAATTACCAACAGATGTACCATTTGCTGGTAGCTTATACGAATCTCCCATTGCAAATACACTTTGTAATCTAGTAGAATCATAATTTCCAACTATACCAATACCATAGTTATTAAATACAATATTTCTTCCATAAGTAATTCTAGTAGCGTCTCTCGTATCGTGATAATGAATTAAAGAATCGGTGCCGGCATATCTACTATATCTATATGTTGTATAAGATGAATCCCAATACCAATGGTCACCATACCAAGATGATGAATCTTCTCCAAAATAGAAATGAGAATCACCACTATCAGTTGCCCCAACTCGTAGTGTATCGTTTACAAGTGTCTCATCAGCGTTACCATTGCCTAAATAAGAGTTTCCACCAACATATATGTTATTTGTTACTCTTACATGCGTATCAGTTTCACCAACAGAAAATAATTTAGTTCCTAAATCTTCTGAATCAAATATTCTAACTCCACCATATCCAGCTTGTGCACCCATACGAATACCAGTGTGCCATCTTAAATCTAATTTAGTATATGAACCACCATAGTTTTCTACATTAGTACCAATGTAGTAATTACTTTGAGCGTCGGAATCACCACCACCAAAATGTAATCTAGTAGAACTTATTGAACTATATGCTTGATTACTAAAATTACCACCAATTACAACTCTATCATCAGTAGTTAATGCATTTATTCTAGAAGTACTAGCAGCATCTATAAAATATGCAGTGTTATCATAATCTCTAAATTGAGTTGCGTCTAATGTTGAAGTAAATGCCCCATTACCACCTACTAATAATCTATAAGATGAATTTGGAGAAGTACCAATACCAGTCTTACCAGCTATATAAGCAGTTTTACTATTAATACTTTGGTCATTACCAGCATTTAAGTAGAAGTCAACTATATTATTTTCATCTTCAACATAGATAGGATAAACATTATCACCACCATCATTTGAATATCCTTCAATTTGTAATATTACAGCGTTACCACTATTCCAAGTAGTATTATATACATTTGAACCAAATATTACGTTTTTATTAAATGCCGAAACTGCACTACCTACCGTTCCTCCCATCAATCCTCTGTATGTTAAAACACCAGTTGAAGATAATGCTAATCTATTTGCTGCATTATTTACATCATAAATAGTAAATGTACCATCTGCGTTTATAATAGAATAATCAGAATCATTATTAGTATCCGTTAAATTAATTCTTGGATATGCGTTTGAGATTGTAATATCACCACCAGTTACACTAACACCATTTGTAGCCGTAATTGTAGCATGTGTTACATTATCAGTTGTTCTAACATGCTGATTCATTATGTAAACTTCGGTTGCTCCTTGTCCAGTATCAATAGTACCACTAAGAACTACATTACCATTTACTTCTAGTGTATTATCAGCATACCATCTATCGGTTGATTCGTTCCAATAAAATGATACGGTGGATGCGTTTCCTCTTTTAACCTCTATACCAGCATTTTCAGTTGGTGTAGTTGATGCTCCAATATCTGCGTTTAATGTGATGATATTATCACCTACATTAAGAGTCGTTGTATTAATATATGTTGTAGTACCACTAACAGTTAGGTTACCACTAATTGTAGCATCTCCAGTTACCGTTAATGTACTACCATCGAATTTTAAATTTGCTTCAACAGTTCCGTTTGGTGCACTTCCGTTTAAAGTTATTACCCCATTATCGGTTGTACCCGTTAGGGATAATAAACCAGATGTACCAGCTGAACCACTTGTACCGGAAGTGCCACTACTACCACTTGTACCACTACTACCACTTGTGCCACTACTACCACTTGTGCCACGTGTACCACTACTACCAGAAGTTCCGGATGTTCCAGATGAACCACTTTCTCCAGATGTCCCACTACTTCCCGATGTTCCGCTACTTCCAGAAGTTCCGGATGTTCCCGATGAACCACTTACTCCAGATGTCCCACTACTTCCTGATGTTCCCGAAGTTCCTGAAGTTCCTGAAGTACCACTACTTCCTGCCGAACCACTTACTCCAGACGTTCCTGAAGTGCCACTACTTCCTGATGTTCCCGAAGTTCCTGAAGTTCCCGAAATTCCACTACTTCCAGCTGAACCACTTACTCCAGATGTTCCAGATGAACCACTTTCTCCAGATGTTCCCGAAGTTCCACTACTTCCAGCTGAACCACTTACTCCAGATGTTCCGGATGTACCACTACTTCCACCGGTACCACTTACTCCGGATGTACCTGAAGTTCCTGCTGAACCAGATGAACCCTGTATTCCATCCGAACCACTTGTTCCAGAAGTTCCACTTGTTCCAGAAGTTCCAGATGTACCTGAAGTTCCTGCTGAACCTGATGAACCTTGTATTCCACTTATTCCAGAAGTTCCTGCTGAACCTGATGTACCAGAAGTTCCTGATGTACCTGAAGTTCCAGATGTACCTGCCGAACCACCTGTTCCACCTGCTCCAGTTATTCCCGAAGTTCCCGATGTGCCACTCGTACCACTACTACCACTTGTACCACTACTACCATCATTTCCACTTGTTCCACCAGTTCCGTTTGTTCCACCTAATCCACCAGCACCGGTTATACCACCACTACCAGCAGTACCACTTGTTCCAGAAGTTCCTGATGTTCCTGATGTACCTGCTGAGCCGGTTGTACCTGCTGTTCCACTTATACCAGATGAACCGGTTGAGCCGGCAGTACCAGTTGTACCACCACTTCCAGAAGTTCCACTAGTGCCACTCGTCCCAGCTGAACCAGATGTTCCAGATGAACCATCGGCTCCGCTTGTTCCAGAAGTTCCGGATGTACCTGAAGTTCCAGATGTACCTGCCGAACCGGTTGTACCTGCAGAACCCGTACTACCAGATGTACCCGAAGTACCAGACGAACCAGAAGTTCCTGATGTACCGGATGAACCTTCACTTCCTGAAGTTCCTGATGAACCTGATGTACCGGATGTACCGGATGTTCCACTAGACCCAGCAGAACCCGTACTACCAGAAGTTCCGGATGTTCCAGAAGTTCCGGATGTTCCGGATGTTCCAGATGAACCCTCACTTCCTGATGTACCAGAAGTTCCTGAAGTTCCTGATGTGCCTGATGTACCTGCTGAGCCGGTTGTTCCTGAAGTTCCGGAAGTTCCGGAAGTACCAGATGTTGCGGCTGCAAATTTAGTTCCTATTTTTCCAGTTGTTGCATTAATAACTAAAACTTCATTTGATGCATCTGCTGATAATCCTGCTATAAATAATGAACCTGTAATTGCTACACTACCAGTAAATTCTTGTTTATCAGTTTGTGCATCACCAAATTTATTTGAACCAGATGCATAGATTATAGATGATGAAATGTATGTTGCAAATAATTCAGTTGTATTTATTTTTCCAGCTACAGTTACATCTCCTTTAAAAATACCACTACCAGTTACTATTAAAAAATCATTTACAGTAATACCGGTATTGACTCTTAAACCTTGATTTGGTGAAATTTGTGCAATTGCCGAACCGGATTTTAATTTATCCAAATCACCAATTGATGCTGCACTAATATTAAACAATCCACTACCATCACCTTGAAATAAAGATGCTGTTATAGACCCACTTATTTTTGTATTTCCTTTTATTTGTAATGTAGTTCCCGTTGAACTTACGCCAATTTCATCCGTTTGTATCTTAGAAGCAGTAAAGTTTCCTACCACATTTACCGATTCGGATGACGCGTTTAATATAGATGCGCCGCTCACAAAAAGTGATACACTATTTACACTAGTCTGATTTAAACCATTAGGACTTTTTCCGTTAAACTCCATTTAATATATCTTTTTTATTATGTCAATTCCAATACCGAAACAATTACATCTGCCGAATTTGCTAACGAAGATGTTACCGAAAGAAAATCCGTTGCTTCTAATACAATTTTTTGTTCACCACCTACCATTATATTTGAACCACCTTGTACTATTAAAGCATCTTTTACCAAATATACACATTTATTTCCAGAAGTATCTCTCATCATTACACTTACTGAAATATTTTGAGATGCTGCGTTTGCTACATTGACACCAATTATTGTTGCTGATGTTGCAGCTGGTGATTCATATACTTTAACACCTGATGTTCCGATTGAACCTGTTATACTATTTTTAAATGTATTTGCCATTTTTATTTATTTTTATCCTAATGCTATTGCAAAAGCTATTGCTGAGTCTAATACGTTTACATTGTCCACTAAATACCCGCCTGCCGTCAAATTCATTGAACCAGTCATAATAATTGAACCACTAACTGATAATTTATTAGTTATATCTAAGTTGGCAAATGATGCTTGTTGTACATCAATTGTACCCTTAAATGAACCGGTTAAAGAACCCGTAAATGAACCACTTAAATTTGCGTAAGCAGATGAAGCTTGTGTAATTGAACCCGAAAATATTGGACTATGTATAATCATCTATATCTATATACTTTTGTTATAGGTATAAATATAAAATAATTTCCTTTTAAGGTTTCGCAGGCCAGATAATACTAAATGGACTTGGTTGTGTTGTAATATTTCGTAATGCTTGTCTATATGTTGTCCAAGCTTCTTTTGTTTCAGATGGGATATCTGCTAATTGTGTCCAATCACATTCTGTCAATAATTCGTTTCGTTGAATTCGGATTGTTTCCCATTGATTTTCTACTCTATAAGAAATTTCTGCAGTGGTAGCATCAGTTTCTACCCAGCTTTTATAATAAACCCCATCAATTAAAGTAGGAGTTCCTTCCGTAATATTTTTTATGTAATTAACCGGCATTGGAGTTGGTTGTACCACATACATATCCCACTCAATTAAAGATTCATCAGTAATTGTTGAAGGTAGGCTTACATTTGGATATGCTTCTCTTAATTCATTAATAGTATATGGATAATTAATCGTATCGTTTATAATTCTTAAGTACATATTATTTAAAGTTTATAGGTATTGATGCGTAATTTGTTAATCCACTACAATTATTAAATGCTTCAGTTCCAGCTGGTGCAGGTACTCTATTCCACAATTCAGGAGCCGTACCTGTTAAAGCATTTACAGTAGAACTCATATTATATATATTAGTAAAAGTTGTTGCTGCTGTATTATATGTAAATTGTAAAACATCAACTATTGCTCTAGAATTTCTAAATGTTCCAGAAAAACTAGTCACATTTACATTTTGGTCAAATAATGTTAATGGTACTGTTGTTAGAGCTTGGCATGCAAAGAAACAAGATGCAAACGATGCTGCTAAAGGAACATTATCAAATAATCCAGTTGGTATCGATGTTATCGTTGGTATTGATGCAAATGTACTACTAAATGTTGTTGCTTTTGGTGAATAATCAAATATATCCGAAGGTATTGATGTTATTCTAGTACCATTCATAAAATTAGAAAAAGAAACTACCTCACCTAAACCAGTGTATCCACCAAGTGCACTTAATGATGCACTACTAGGTATTGCTGTTAGGTTTGAACAACCATAAAAATTTACACTTCGTAATCCAACAATTCCCCATTGTACTAATTCTGTTATAAGAGTTCTAATTGCCGAATTATTATTTACTGTAAATCCTGGCATAAATCCACTTATAGTAATTGTATAAATTCCAGCGGATACAAAAGTATGTATTCTATCTACTGACGTTGATGATGTTATTAGCGGAGAACTACTACTATCACCCCAATCTATATATAGTGATGGTGTTAATCCACTATAATCAATCAAAGGACAAGTAAATACCGTATTTGCAGTTGTTGTTGTAACTTTAAATACAAAAGGAAAAACACCCCCATCCGATTCTACTAATCTTCTAAATATACTCATAACTTTATTAACTTAAATTTTTACCGGTTACAAATCCATAATATGAGCTACCACCATTATAAGTATAGAATACTAAAACATCTACACCGGATGATGTTAATATAGGAGATAACCCGCCTACCCAATCAATACTAGCTGGCCATGTTATAGAAAAAGCCCCAGCATTTACAACTACTAAAGTAAATCCAAATGCATTTGATGCTGGTGGATTACTGAATGCGATTGTTGCAGTTGCGTTGAATTGCCTTCTAAAATTATTTGCTGTTGATAGGTCTAATGTTACACTTCCTCCAGTTGCTAAGTCAGAATATGTTTCTCTAAATGTTGTTGAACTTATATATCCACTAGCTCCTATGTTTCCAGTTAAGCTTATTGTAGTACCATCAAATGTTAAATTAGGTTCGGCTTGAACACCTATTGGTGAATCTATATATGTAAGTACTGCATTATTAGTTGTACCTGTTATCGGAAATCCAGATGTTCCAGAAGTTCCCGATGTTACACCAGGAACAGATGTACCACTTGTTCCTCCGCTTCCACCGGTTCCGTTAATTCCAGAAGTTCCCGATGTACCAGATGAAAATCCCGGTGCGTTTGTTCCTGAAGTTCCTGCTGAACCACTTTCTCCGGAAGTTCCGGATGTACCAGATGAAAATCCCGGTGCGTTTGTACCAGAAGTTCCAGCACTTCCACCAGAACCACTTATTCCAGAAGTTCCTGATGTACCGGAAGAAAATCCCGGTGCGTTTGTACCAGAAGTTCCGGATGAACCATCTGCACCCGCAGAACCAGTTGAACCATTTGCACCACTCGTACCACTACTACCAAACATTGTACCATTAACACCAGATGTACCAGAAGTTCCTGATGTACCTGATGTACCATTAATTCCACTTGTTCCATTTCCTCCAGATGTTCCTGAAGTTCCATCAGTTCCAATTGCTCCACTAGTACCACTACTTCCAAACATTGTACCATTAACCCCAGATGTACCAGAAGTTCCTGATGTACCAGAAGTTCCATTTTCTCCAGATGTACCCGAAGTTCCAGATGTTCCTGATGTACCACTACTTCCAAACATTGTACCATTTAATCCCGAAGTTCCTGATGTACCTGATGTTCCTGATGAACCACTTTCTCCAGAAGTTCCGGATGTTCCAGAAGTACCAGAAGTACCACTACTACCAAACATTGTACCATTAACACCAGAAGTTCCTGATGTGCCAGATGTTCCCGATGAACCACTTACTCCGCTTGTACCAGAAGTTCCATCAGTTCCATTTGCCCCACTCGTACCACTACTTCCAAAATATGTTCCATCCAATCCAGATGTACCAGAAGTTCCTGCCGAACCACTTGTTCCGTCTAAACCAGAAGTTCCTGAAGTACCACTTGTTCCATCAAATCCACTTGTACCAGAAGTTCCAAAAAATGTTCCGTCTAAACCAGATGTGCCACTTGTTCCGGATGTGCCACTTGTTCCAGATGAACCAGCACCACTCGTACCACTACTTCCATCCGCACCACTTGTTCCACTTGTTCCAAAAAATGTTCCGTCTAAACCACTTGTACCAGCTGAGCCAGATGTTCCATTAGTACCAACTCCAGAAGTTCCACTTGTACCGCTTTCACCGGATGTACCACTAGTACCACTACTACCAAAAAATGTTCCGTCTAAACCAGATGTACCCGAAGTTCCGGATGTTCCGGAAGTTCCCGAAGTACCATCACTGCCGGATGTTCCCGAAGTTCCATCAGTTCCACTTATTCCTGATGTACCACTACTACCAAAATATGTTCCGTCTAATCCCGATGTACCACTTGTACCCGATGTACCATCAATTCCAGATGTGCCACTCGTGCCACTCGTGCCACTTATTCCAGATGTACCACTGCTACCAAAAAATGTTCCGTCTAAACCAGAAGTTCCTGAAGTACCACTTGTTCCACCACTTCCACTCGTACCAGAAGTTCCAGAAGTTCCAGATGTTCCACTACTACCATTTGTTCCAGAGGTTCCAGATGAACCATCTATACCACTTGTACCAGAAGTACCATCTGAGCCACTTATACCTGATGTTCCACTTGTCCCATCAGTTCCAGAAGTACCAGATGTACCGTTTGAACCAGATGTTCCCGAAGTTCCATTTATACCAGAAGTACCCGATGTTCCCTCAGACCCATTTGTTCCTGAAGTTCCCGATGTACCTTCACTGCCACTTGTACCAGAAGTTCCATCACTACCGGAAGTTCCAGATGAACCATTAGTTCCTGAAGTTCCACTAGTACCGTCTGAGCCACTTATACCAGATGTTCCCGAAGTTCCCGAAGTTCCTTCACTACCAGAAGTTCCAGATGAACCATTAGTTCCTGACGTTCCACTACTACCATCTACCCCACTTGTACCAGAAGTTCCTGCAGAACCGGTTGTACCAGAAGTTCCCGATGTGCCACTAGTTCCATCGGTTCCAGATGTACCAGATGTGCCACTAGTTCCATCCGAACCAGTTGTGCCTGAAGTTCCCGAAGTACCATCACTACCAGTTGTACCTGAAGTTCCTGAAGTTCCACTACTTCCTGCCGAACCAGAAGTTCCCGATGTTCCTGAAGTTCCATCACTACCAGTTGTACCAGATGTTCCTGAAGTTCCAGAAGTTCCTGATGTTCCGGATGAACCTTCACTACCAGAAGTTCCCGATGTACCACTACTTCCAGAAGTTCCACTAGAACCCGCCGAACCAGTTGTTCCAGATGTTCCAGATGAGCCCGCCGAACCAGATGTTCCGGATGTTCCGGAAGTACCAGATGTTCCAGATACACCATCGCTACCAGAAGTTCCGGATGAACCAGAAGTTCCGGATGAACCAGAAGTTCCATTTTCACCAGATGTTCCAGAAGTACCAGAAGTTCCCGATGAACCATTTGTACCGGCTCCACCACTTGTACCAGAAGTTCCAGAAGTTCCAGAAGTTCCGGATGTTCCAGAAGTACCGGCACTACCGGCAGTACCAGTTGAACCACTGGTACCACTGGTACCACTACTTCCACCTGTACCGGATGTTCCAGAAGTTCCTGATGTACCAGATGTTCCAGAAGTTCCGGACGAACCTTCACTACCAGAAGTTCCTGATGTTCCCGATGTTCCTGATGTTCCTGATGTTCCGGAAGTACCATCACTACCAGTTGAACCTGAAGTTCCGGAACTTCCAGAAGTGCCACTTGTTCCTGATGTGCCACTTGTTCCTGAAGTTCCAGATGAACCACTTGTGCCGCTTGTACCAGAAGTTCCTGATGTTCCGGATGAACCTTCACTACCAGAAGTTCCGGAAGTTCCGGAAGTACCCTCCGAACCAGTTGTTCCTGATGTTCCAGATGTACCAGAAGTTCCATCACTACCTGTTGTGCCACTTGTTCCTGATGTTCCAGAAGTTCCATCACTACCGGTTGTACCAGATGTTCCTGAGGTTCCTGAAGTTCCTGAAGTACCGGCCGAACCTTCGGTTCCAGATGTACCAGAAGAACCTTCACTTCCACTTGTACCGGAAGTTCCAGATGTTCCAGATGAGCCCGCCGAACCTTCGGTTCCAGATGTACCAGACGTTCCAGATGTACCAGCCGAACCTTCAGTTCCAGATGTACCAGCCGAACCATCTAATCCAGATGAACCTTGTACACCTGCTATATTTCTTCTTTCTAATTTTTTTGTTGATGAATTCCAAACTACCACATCTTCCGATGAACCAGATACCAACGAACCTATTAATACACTACCACTAACACCTAAACTTCCACTAATTGTAAGCGATGCGTTAATTGTACTATTTGTATTAATTTGTAAGAATGATGCAGTATCAGTATTAGCAGATGCTAGTGCAAATAGTGCGTAAGATGCGGTGAATGCTAAAGATGCAGTTCCAACTAACATTGAAGAAGTTTGTGAACTAAGTAAATCACCAACACCACCACCACCGCCACCACCTAATATTGTTACCAATACCCCATCTGAACCAGATGGTGTTACATTAACACCAGAACCAGTAAAATGTATTTTTCCTACTTGTGCTTTTACTAATGAACTGGTTTGGTATATAAATAATTCAGTACCACCACCGGCCCCTGCATTTAATGCGTATGATGCGGTTAATGCATAAGAAGCACTTACTGCACTAAACACCGCCATTGATGATGTTTTATTATTTGTTACAAAGTTTTGTAAATCACCTAATGCTGCTAATGATGCAGAATTAAATCCCACAAGTGAATTTGCCACTTCAGCAACATCTGCGTGTGATGCTGATAAGACTGTACCAATTACTCTATTTCCTGGTATTGTTCCATTTATCAACGAACCTCCACTACCAATTACAGCATGTCCAGATGTTAATCCAGCAAATTTAATTTGTATCGTATTTTCATCAATAGATTTAATAGTACCAGCAATAATCTGGTCTTCCGAACCAGTTGCGTATATTTGTACCATCGGATAACGAATATCCAAATTGTGTACTATTGTTAAATCACTTACATTACTAAATGATACAGTTTCAGTTAATGATGTTTCAGGTTGTGGAATAAAGTATCCTTGAGTTTCACTATATCTTAAAATATCATATTGTGCCGATGCAGTTGGTCCTACTCCTTGAAAATTATAAGTTCCTAAAAATGAGCCACTAATTAATGGAGAGAAAATATAATTACTACCAGTTATACTATTTGCTCTTAAATTTGTATCAACATACATATCACCATAAAAAGATGATGATGCGTTTACTACGAATCCATTATTAGGTGATATTGATGCTGTAAATGAACCACTCTTTAATATAAATGTTTCAAATGATATATTTGCTAAAGTAATATTTGTCAATCCACTACCATCACCATAATATGCTGAGCCACTTGCTACTACAACATTGCCACCAGTCACAAACAATCCACCACTAACAGATAACGATGCTGATATTCTAGCCTTTGTATTTATTTCTAGTCCTTTGTTTGGAGAAATTACCGCTTCTGCAGAACCTGATATGATTCTATCTAATTGTAAGTCTTCCAATGCTTCTGCAGGAATGTTAAATAAACCACTACCATCTCCATCATAACGAGATGCTGTTATTGGCACATTAACTGATAATTTTTCAGGATCAATAATTGCTATACCAGAACCAGAATTAATTTTTGCCAATTCAAGTCCTTCAATTGATTCGGGTGGAATGTTAAATAAACCACTACCATCTCCATCAAAACGAGATGATGATATTGAACCACTAATAATTACAGAACCAGTAAATTCAGAACCATAATAAGAACCAGAATTTGCACCAACTGGTGAAAAATTACCGTTTGTTCTTACAATAAATTGTATTCCACTTTGAACTGATGCAGTTGCCGAACCACTTGCTATTAAAGGAGCTGCGGATGCTTGTACATTGGTTAATTGAGAACCATCTCCTGCGAATGAAAATGCTCTAATACTACCACTTACATCAATAGAACCCGTAAATCTAGAACCAATAACTGAACCAGTTGCTCCAGTTGTTACTATAAACGTATTACCACTTTGAACTGATGCTGTTGCAGAACCACTACCAATAAAAGGTGCGGCTGCTGCTTGTACGTTTGTTATAAACGTACCATCGCCTAATATAAATTGAGCTTTAATACTACCACTTACATCAACACTACCAGTAAACCTAGAACCAAATTGTACATCCTGTCCACTTCCAGTTGCTCCAGTTGTTATTATAAACGTATCCCCACTCGTTACAGATGCAGTTGCCGAACCACTTGCTATCAATGGTGCTGCTGATGCCTGTACATTTGTTAATTGAGAACCATCTCCTATAAAATTAAATGCTCTAACACTACCACTAACATCAACACTACCGGTAAATTGAGAACCTATTTGAGAACCTGTAAATGCTGTAATTACTCTAAACCCAAAATCCGGACTTACAGAAGCAGTTACCGAACCGGATTTAATTTCCGTACTAACAAGTGCATCTTCTGTCAACGCAGAACGAGGAATGTTTCTTAGAAATGTACCCTCACCATAATATACTGAGGATGATGCTAAAAATAATCCACCACTTATTTCATTTATAAATAAACTTCCACTTATATCAACAGAGCCGGTTAAACGTGACCCGATTTGAGTATCATATATAAAGTTTGGATTGCCATCAACTACATTTATACTACCAGACATACTTGAATGTAATTGGCAATTATAATATAATGTATTTGGTGCACTTCCAGAAACTAGGAATCTTATTTGCCCAACATCTTCACCATTATTAGTTACCCAAGAATAATATCCACTATTAGTACCAA
>JGI12421J11937_10000105_pt1 | contig 28238 bp, 29 predicted proteins | sample LakErihyJuly2011_2_FD_11937 | JGI IMG/M metagenome (IMG submission 11937)
GCGCGTCCACGATGTTCTTCTCCGGTGTAAACTCTCCAAGGAAATGGGGCGAGTCTGGTGTTGGTGCAGGGTTTATCAACATGTCCAATAGCTCCGGCGGGGCTGAAATTCTTACAGGCATCGACCTTTATCAAGGCAACCTGGCAGCATTCTCTCGGCGATCCGTTCAAATCTGGAGCATCGACCCAGACCCGGCCAACAACCGCCAAGGACAAGTCCTCCTAAACACCGGCGCTTTCGGCCCAGGGAGCGTGGTGTCTGTCGGTGATATTGATATCTTTTACCTATCCGACTCCGGCGTCCGCTCCCTGCGCGCGCGAGACAGCTCCAATGCCGCCGTCGTCAATGACGTCGGTACGCCCATCGACAGCCTGGTACTTGCCGAACTGTCTCAAATGACGGACGCCCAGAAGGCCGCATGCCCTGCCATCATCGAACCTATTGATGGGCGGTACTGGTTAGCCGTTGGGAATAAGATCTACGTCTACACCTACTTCCCTAGCAGCCAGGTCGCTGCCTGGTCTACCTACAGCCCAGGCTATACGTTCACGGATTTCACGACCAAGGACGGCATTGTCTACGCCAAGGAAGGTAATATCGTTTACGCCTATGGCGGCCTTACAGGCTTGAACTACGGATCATACAGGGTTGAGGTTATCCTCCCCTACCTTGACGGTGGTAAGCCGGCGCACATGAAGACCCTGGCCGGTATTGACATGACCTGTGAGGGTGAGTGGGCTGTCGAAATTGGTATGGATCCTATCTCCCCCAATGCCCGCGACCTAGTCGCCACGGTCAGCCAGCCCACCTTTACCCTTGGTCGCATCCAGGCTACTGGGATGGGAACGCATGTAGGCGTACGTCTGACCTGTGATTCCGCCGGCTACGCTCGACTGGCTAACCTAATCGCCCACATCGACTTCAATGAAAGTGACTGAACTGTATCCCGAAGGGGTGCAGCATGTGGTTCACAACATGAGAGCGAAGGACCGGGCGGAGGTGTACGCCACCCAATGGACAGACGATCCGTGGGAATTCGGCAACAGCATCCTACGAATCGGGGGTGGAGGCTTTGTCCTACACGCGGACGATGGAGAACCAATCGTGTGCTGTGGCGCCATGCCCATGTGGAACGGCGTCATGTCGATTTGGATGTTCGCAACCGACAGGTTCGACGAGATATCCCTATCCACCCACCGCTTCGCCAGGAAGGTGTTTTTCCCCTACTTGGACGAGATTGGGTGGCATCGCCTGGAGTGCCGGAGCATCGCTACGCACGACGTTGCCCACCGATGGCTGGAGCTGCTGGGGGCGTCAAAGGAGTGTGAAGTATCTAACTACGGCAAGGCCGGAGAGACGTTCTATCTGTATTGCTGGACAAAGCCGTCCTCCAGTACACAATCTACTCCATTATGAAGCTGGATCTGAACATTGGAGGGAATCCCCGATAACATGTGTTTCGGAGGAGGAGGAGGCGACGGTGGTGCTGCTCAAGCGCGAGCAGACGAGATGGCGCGCCAAGCCCGCATCAAGCAGGGTGTTAATAACATCAACCAGAAGTTTGAAAGGTTCGACGACGGATTCTTCAAGGGACGCGGACAGGCTTATTCCAACTTTGCCACCCCCCAGGTCAACGACCAGTACAAGCAGGTCAGCGACCAGTTGGCATACTCCCTTGCCCGAACCGGCCTAGACCAGTCCAGCGAGAACGCTCGCCAGGGCGGCGTACTGATGCGCGACAATGCTATGGCAAGGCAGACCGTTGCCGAAGCTGCTGCCACGGAGGGTATCAAAGCCCGACAGGCGGTTGAAGACCAGCGCAACAATCTTATCCAACAGGTCAATATGACCAGCGACCCGGAGTTGGCCGCAACGAATGCACTCCGATCCGCCAGCATCATGGAACAGCAACAGGCTTTCAACCCTGTGGCTAACCTGTTCGCCAACACCACCGGAATGCTAGGTGCTGCCCAGAACGCTGGCTATTACTCCGGCGGTCCTGGCTTAAAGCCATTCAAGGACTTTGTTACTGGTGGATCGTCCAACAAGAACCGCGTCGAGAAATCTGGTTAATTTTATGTGTACTCCTCAATTTCAACAGGCTGCCCAATACGCAGCTCAACAGCGCGCGCTAGACGCCGGCATCAGCCCTCAAGACGCTGCCGCCAATGGCGGTCAGTATGGTGTGCTGCCCCAGGAATCTATTGAAGAGGCTGCTGTCAGCATGCCGATGACACAGTACAAAGGGCAGATTGGTCAAAGCATTGCCGACGCTGTCATGCAGTCTGGAATCCTCGGTGCTGCCGCCGGTGCTGCTTCCTCTGGTCAGCCCCAGCACATGATGCGCAAAGAACTTGCTCCTATGCCTGTTAGGCGCGCGCCTACCGTCGGCGAACTTCTCGGCATCCCCCCTGGATCAGTCCAGGAAGTCGGCGGCCCTGGCCGTTTCTAATCTATGTGTACCCCAGTAGCATTCGCACTAGCCCTAACGGCGGCAGGATCTGCCGCTCAAGCCGCAGGCGCGCGACGCGCAGCCAAGGCTATGGAGGGACAGCGTGTCGCCGAAAGCATTCGCCAGAAGGGCTTCCAGGATGAAGCCGCCGCAGTATCAGATGAATCTCTCGGCAAGTCCGGCAGGGACGCTACTGAAACTGGTATGTCAGAAGCTGCGGCAGCGCGAGCGGCTGCGTCTGATGCTGCTGTGGCTGAAGTCCGTGCGCCTATCGAGGCTACTGGTGCGAACCTAGCCGGCGACCAAACTGCCAATAAGTTGATGGCAACCGAAGGTGACGCTGCCGCCGCAAAGAACCTTGGCTACGCTACCCAGCAGGGTCGCGCCAAGGCCAACATGCTTTCGTTCAATGACGTTACCTTCCAGAACGCCATCAACAACATCCGCGCCGGCCAGAAGCTAAACACTACTGGCAACTTCATGCGCGGATCTGCCGGCGTACTTCCTGTTGAACTTGAATACGCTTCCAAGAAGGGCGACAGCCTAAAGACCCTCGGTACTGTTCTTTCTACCGCCGGGTCTGTCGTTGGCATGGGTGCTGGTGCTGGTTGGTGGGATGCTCCAAGCCAAGCCGATATCCTTAACAAAACCAATTCGCTGGCAAACTTCTCCAACCCTTCAACGCTAAACGCCGCCAGCAACAACATTGCAAATTATAGCAATAGCCTGCTTCCGCTAGATCCCTTTAAGATTCCGGCCATTCAGCCGCAGTCTTTCCTTGGGTCTGGTTCGTTCCCGGCGATGTATAAATTCCCCATTAAATGAACAAAGTATCTGTCCAGGGCGACCCATACTGGGCGAAGGCTGCCGAAAACGTGGCTGGGATGTTCAACCCAGAGGCTGAAGCCAAGGGTGCGACCTTGCTGTCAACCGCTCGTTACAACAACGCCCGCGCCGCTGGACAGGAAGATCAGAATACAGCACTTGGAGAATCTGCTCTTCGCGCTGCCGGGTATTCCGAACTAGAAATCGCAGCCATGCGGGCTGCGCGTGATAACTCCGTCGCTTCTATTTTCAAGGGCATTAACGAGAATCGCGGTCGCGAAGCCATTGTCGCAGGCAACCCCAATGTCGCCCTACCATTGCTAGGCCAGGCTAATGCCTTGGATGACTACAACAAGGGTGACATGATGCGTCGATTGACGACTAACGCCGATGGATCGCTTAATACGTCTATCGCAGCAGCCCTTGCAGGCGGTTCGTCTTCTACTGGAGGCGTACTTACGCAGCTTGGTGCTGATGGTAACTACAAGATCGTCGATACGACTCCAGCCGGCAAGGTTGATTTGAACCGAATCTTAACGGATACGGCAGAATCTCAAGCCAAGATTAGGTTACTCGGCACCAGGGAAACAAACATGGGACGCCTTACCGACGCCCAGATTGCCCTGCTTCGCCAGAAGGGTGTTGCCGTTGAATACCTTGCCGAAGCAAACGTCGGGAAGATTGAGAATGCTGCCAATAACGCTACCGCTGAAAGCCAGGCCAGGATCAAGCTTACTAACCTTACCGGAGAAGAGCGGACAAGGCTCAACGATGCTAACATCCTTCGCATTAAGGGTCTTATCAATATTGATAAACTTAACGGTGACGCAACCGCCGCCCGGACAAGTCTAAACGACCAGGCCAAGCAATTGGTAGTCCGCAAGGGAATCGAGGAAATCTACGCCAAGGACTTTGCCGAGAACCTAGGTTCAGCCAACGCCTGGGAGCAGGTAGACCCTGCCCAGAAGAAGTCCCTTACGGACCGCGCTATGGAGTATATCCTCCGCGACAAGCTGGACGTTATGTCGGCTATGAAGAAGTCCGAGAGCGACCATAATATTACTGGAAGCATGGTCAAAGGCACGAAGGACCAATTCTGGGGCTTGAAGCAGAAGGAAGACGGAACCATTACCTTTGAAGGCTTTAAGGCTCCGGAAGCCCTGGCGGCCATCGTCGCTGCCGGGTCTGGGGCTGCTGGCTCTACGCCGGCCCCTGCCATCACCCCAGCTGCGGTTGATATCTCGGCTATCCCGGCAGGTGCGATTGATGCCTTGAAGAAGAATCCTTCTCTTGCCACGAAGTTCGATGAGAAGTATGGTGTTGGTGCTGCCGCAGCTGTGCTGAAGTAGCATTAAATGGCAAACAATCCCTTCGACGCTTTCGACACCCCCGCGCCCAAGCAGCCGGCAAACCCTTTCGACGCCTTCGATGCGCCGGCGGAGCAACCTGTCGTCAACCAGCCTGTCAGCCAGCCTGTCAGTCAGCCCATCGTACAGGTTGAGAAACCGACGCCTGTCACAGCCGCTCCATCGGTAGCCGATGCGTTTAAGTTGGCGACGCCAAACGATCCTCAACTCGCCGCTCCTGGAGCCGGAGTATTGCTTCCCCAGCCGGCCATGCGTGGTATTGGCGGCGGTCAGCGTCAACTCGGACAGTCCCTTAACCCACAGGCCGAAACTGTTGGTGCTTTTGAAAGCTTAATTAATTCTGGTCTTTCGTCCTGGTATGGCAAAGACATGGCTTCGGCTGAAAACAACTTCTTCGCGCTTCTCGCCGAAGAGGCGAAGCTTGCTGAAGACGTAGCGTCTTTTGATCCTACCAAGCTACCAAGCCAGGATAGTTATCAAGGCTTTGGTGGGCAGGGCGGCATTTCAGCAACCTGGCAGCCAGAACCGCTGAAGGTCTTGGCAGCCAAGCAATTTGCCCTTGATGACGTCCGCAAGCGGATCGTAGAAGCGCGTAAAGAAAAGGACGAGATGGAGAAGACCATGTCCGGCATTGAAGGACGAAGCGCGCGAATGCAGGCGTTCCAGGATGCCGCAAACAAGGAAGACATTGGTGGTGCTGCTAAATTACTAAAGGGACGCTATGGTGCAAACACGGCAGAAGTGGGTGCCAATATGTTCTTGGAGTCTGCATGGCCTAGCGCCAAGGGTGCTTTGGTTGATGCTGGTAAAGCCATTGCTTCCCTATTCACAGCCGCTCCTACTCTTGGTGCAGGCCCGGCTATGATCTACGGTGGTGGTGCTGCCGCTCAAGGCGGCATGGCCGGTCGAGATGCGTACGTTGGCAATAAAGCCCAAAACTTTAAGGAATGGCTTCAGAAGAACGGCGTTGATGCTAACGACGAAGACGCTGTCATTGCCCTGCGAAACAGTAACCCTGCCGCGTACAAGGCAGCTCTCGATGCTGCTGACAACCAAGCATTGGCGGCTGGCGCCGCCGAAGGCGCTGTGACTGGTGGGTTTAGCCTTATCCCTGGTGTTGGGTCTATGAAGGCTGTCGGTAAAAATAAGGGTGTACAATGGATTCTAAAGAATGGTGTACCTGTTGCCGTTGAGATGTTGAAGGAAGGAGCAGAAGAAGCCGTTGTTAGTGCAGCGTCGCAATTGTCGGCTATTGCCGCTGGATCAGACAAACCTTTCAGCGGTAAACAAGTTGTCTTTGCTGGTACTGGCGGTGCTTTGGCTGGTGGCATGGGAGACGTCTCAATGAAGGCCGGCGGTGGCGTACTGAAGGCCGGCTATCAAGCCGCTCGCGGTCAACCCGCACCTGCTGCCCCTGGCGCTGCCCAACCTCCGCCCGCTGCCGCTCCGGTTGCACCTGTAGCACCTACGCCTGCTCCTCGCGTCGCCGGCGAGGTTGTACCTCCCGCGCCGGCTCCAGTTGCTCCAGTCGCCCCTGCGGCTGAAGCTGCACCTGCCGCCGAAGCCGCTCCTGCTGTCGATCCTACCATCGCCCTCCAGGAACAACTCAACGCGGCCAATGAAGTACTATCTGCTTATGAAGCAGAAAAAGCAAAGGCCGAGTTTGAAGTAGAGGCTGCCAATGCAGCCCTCAAAGACGATCCAGAGAACGCGGATAAGCTTGAAGCAGCCCGATTGGCGCAGGCTACGCTTGATGGTAAGAACGCTGGATTTGAAGCCGCTACCGACCAAGTCAGAGACATCACCGCTCAACTTGAGGCAGCACCTGCACCTACGGCTACACCTGTTGCAACCCCTGCACCAGCAGCCGCCCCTGTCGCTCCTGCTCCTGCCGCTGCCGTTGAACCGCCCGCTCCAGCACCTACGCCCGCCCCAGCGCCGGCGCCTACTCCAGCCCCCGCAGCGACGCCTGCTCCCACACCTACGCCCGCCCCTGCTACGCCCGCACCCGCGTACGCCGGCGGCGACCCTCGCCAGGATCCTCGTTTCGACGACCTGCGGGCAGACGTTAAGACTGAACTGCGTAAACTGTTTGCCCGCCTAGAAGAGCAAGAGGCTAAACTGGCCGACATGAAGGCCAAGAACAACAAGACCGAACAGAAGGAAGAGCAGATCCGCCGAACCAAGGCGGCTATTGCTGCGAAGCTTGGCGACGCTGCTCCTGCGGTTGCACCTACGCCCGCGCCTGTAGCTGCCCCTGCCCCTACCGCACAGGCTGCTCCCGCTCCAGCTGTCGCTCCTGCGCCAGCACCTGCGGTTGCCCCAGCTCCTACTGCCCAGGCAGCTCCTGCGCCTACGGCAGCCGCTACGCCCGCTCCAGCCCCTACCCCTGCTCCTGCTACCCCAGCCCCAGCAACCCAGACTGCCGCTGAAAACAACGTAGAACCTGCACCTGTTTACCCAGGAGACAAAGCTCCAGTAGTTAAACGCAAGGCTTGGTCTGAACTTTACCAGAAATGGCGCGCAGAGTATTCCAAGACTCACTTTGATGACGGCACACCAAGGGTTGCTATCACAATCCCCGGCCCTACCGCATCTGCCAAACCTGCTGCAACACAGAAGCCAAATGCAGATGGCGATCCGCGCAATGACAGCCGGTTTGATGCCCTTCCGCTTGAGTCGCGTAGCGCAATCAATGTAGCCTACAACAAGGTTATCAACGACCAGAAGCAGCGTGATAGGACTTCCATAGCCGGACGATCCACCAAGAAACTGGATGATAGTATTGCCAGGAACAAGGCAGAGATTGAACGACTGCTTGCTAACCAGCGCAATGCCCCGGTAAACCCGAACGCCGCGCCTATCGACCCGACCGCCGGCGACCAGACTTACGACTACGACGAGACGCCGGCTGCGCCGGTCGTTACTCCGGCAGAACCTGTTGCTGAAGTAGCGCCGGCAGCTGAACCTGCTGCCGCTACTGAAGTCGCCCCAGACGCTACGGCCAAGGAAGACTCAAAGGCAGTCGCGCAGGCTAGGGTGCAACTAGCTAACCTTGAGAAGGCCGGCAAGGGTGACAGTAAGCAGGCAAATAAACTCCGCAAGAAGATCGAAGAAGCATCCAAGGGCGGTTCGCTTGCCCAGGCCGAACTGGACCTAGACGCTGAAATAAGGGACTTCACGGACAACAACCGCACCAATGACATCGTTGGTCTTGGTGGACAGTTCAGCTATCTTGTCGTCAAGAAGATGGCGCTGATGATTGCGCGCGGAGTCAAGGACTTCCCATCCGTAGCCAAGTCTATCAAGGAAAGCTTTGGTAATATCGACCAAAAAAAGCTCAAAGAGCTTTTCAATAAGGCTTTGAGCATCGCCGGTAAAAACGCTACGGAAACGGTTCAGAACCTAAAGGAATTCAACAAAACAAACGCACCGAAGTTTGATGAAGGATCTGAAGAAATCTCTACGAGACAGCCTACTAGTAAGAAAGCCCCAGAAGACTTCGTAGCCCAGAAGCTAATCATTGGTACTGACGCTCTCAATTCGACTGAAAGCGTGGCTAAAAAATCCGCTGACGCTGTTGCCAGTTACCCGAACATGCGACCGGTAGAGGGTGAGACTGCCAGGGAGACGAACGAGCGTTTCATCAAAATGGTTAAGGAGAATCTGATCTGGCTCCACAACCAGGTTCCTCCCGCCGTACGCGCGAGAAGCAAGCTTTGGTATGACGGCGCCAACAAGATGGCTAATGAATTCTCTAAAAAGTACAACGCCACGGCGTCGCAGGTTGCCGGCGTAATGGCCGCTCTCTCCCCGCAGAAAGATTGGTTTATGAACGTGGCACTTGCCGAGTATGTCTTGAAGGTTGCAAGCGAACACAAGAATGATCCGTTCTCGCAGGAGATGTACGACAGGGCTGCGTCCATGATGACCAAGCCAAAGAAAGGTCCGGAACGTCCGCTGTTCAAGCCGCAGCAGCTCGCGGCTATAAAGAAGCTTATCGGCACCAAGTACAAGGACATGGACCTTTCGCAGAAAGCCCTATTCACGAGAATCCATAGCGAAACCTATACTGACCGCTCTTATCACATCCTGGCTCCGGAAGGTAATCGCCTCAATCTTGCAAGGACGTCAGAGGGTGAGTTGAGCAGGTATGGCTGGGGATCAATGCGTGAAGTCAAGAAGGCCATTGCCTGTATCGAGGATGGAAGCCTTGCCAATATTTCCAGCCAGATGGGCAAGGAGCATAAGGTTCGTAACTTCTACAACAACATCATCGCTCCCAACAGCAAGGATGGACATGTCACTATCGACACTCACGCCGTAGCTGCGGCCCTCATTCGCCCCCTCGCTGGCAAGAGCATCGAGGTTAAGCATAACTTTGGATCGTCCGGCGCCGACAAAGTGGTGGGTGTTAACGGCACCTATGCCTTATACGCAGAAGCCTACCGCCAGGCCGCTGCCGAAGTCGGCGTCTTGCCACGCGAAATGCAGTCTATCACTTGGGAGGCTATCCGTGGGGCATACCCCAAGGAATTTAAGGGTGCTAAAAATGTTGCAGCCATTAACAAAATTTGGAATTCTTACAAAAATGGAAACATCTCCCTCGCAGAAGCCCGACAAAAATCAATCGATGTCGGGAAGAAATTCACCGACAAAAACGGAGGAGGCATCGCCAATTACAGCTGGCTGGGACAGCAGTCCGAATTCCGACCCGACGATGGACTTTCTCCGAGCGACGTCAACGCCGGTGACACGCGAGAACTACCTGGAGATAGCGTACCTGGGGGAAGCGCCGGATCCGTTCCCAGCGGAACTGGAAGCACTACTTCCACCGGAACTGCAAATCAACAGTCCGGAAGAGACGCAGGAGTAGGATCAGATGCAACCGTAAAGGGTTGGGCGAAGACCGTTGCCGCCGCGCAGCGTGACAAGCCAGAGGCTGCCATGCTGGCAGCCCAAAAGGTCGTCAAGGGCGGGATCGTAAATTACGCGATCGAACACGCCGGCGACATTCTTCACCGAGTTTACCAGTCTTTGTCGCAGTCCGGCACCGATCCTAGCTTTGGGTATGAAACGGTCAAATCAAAGGTTGATCGGATCCTTCGCAACTTCCGACTAGAAGGCATCGACACGGAGGCTGATTTCTGGGCCAAGGAAAAGGAACAGCATGACATGGAGGTTGCCAGCGGCAAGGAAGGCGTCCCTTCGTGGGAGCAACGTAAGCAGGAAATCACGGAGAAGATGAAGCAGTTCGCTGCGGAGCATGACTCCCTGCCGGCCGAAAACGATCTTCAAGCCACCGTGAAGAGCATCAATGTCGCACTTGGAAATCTTGATTTCCAGGCCGCCATCGAAGGGATGAACAAACTCAAGCAAAAGCTTGAGTCACAAGATTCCTGGAGGAACTACGCCAGGGAAGTCGGATCCAATACCGAAGAAAATGCCGGCAACAAATCCCAGTCTAAAGCAGTCCTAACCCCAGCCGGCGGAGTCGCCCAGGTAACCGGCGACACAGACCGATTAAACGGTCACCAGGGAGGGTTTGAGACGGACGCATACCACGCCAGCGAAGAAAGTTTTAACTCATTTGATGACAAAAATCCGCGAGCAAAAGTTTACCTGGCGTTAGGCGCCGAAGACGGCATAAAGCAATTTGGTAAAAAGGTTGGCAAGTTTACAGTACGCTCACAAAACCCAATCAACATCTTGCCGGGCAAAGATGGAAAGCTTTCCGAAGATGCAGTAACATTCTTAAAAGACTTTTGGAGACAGTACCTCAAAGGACGAAGGGATGAAGGAGGACGAAGCCTTGGTCAGCAGGACCTAATTTCACTTGCTAAAGATGGGTATCTTTTTAACGAGCATGATACAGCGCAAGGCGACATGGAGAACTTTGCGTTTAAAAGTGGTTATGATGCTATTGTAATGCTTGATGTATCATCTGCTGGTTCTCCGATTATCGTAACGAAACCAGGCAACGCAAACACCACAAGGGCGGCCCAAACAAAGGGAGCAGTCCTAACCCCAGAAGGCGACGTCGCCAACCACCGCGACGCCGACCTAGCGAAGCGTGGCTTCATCACGCAAGAGGCTACCAAGATGCCGGCAGACCTGGCCGGCGCCAAGCTGGTCATCGAGCAGTCTGGAAGCACAGCAGACAATCTTAACAATCAAAACTTTGGCAAGGGCCGTGTAGTTCTAGACGGAAGAACAATTGCCGAATTCGACTTCCACGACTACGACGGAAACCGTAAGCTTGACCACATCCACGTCCAAAAGAAGCACCGTAATAAGGGGCTTTCAAAAGTAATCCAGGCAGAGATTATTGAGCGAGGAAAGCGCAGCGAAGAAAACACCGCAGAAACGTACAGCGCGACCGTCAAGGATCCGCTCGATCGCCCGACGGCTGGAATGGTTTCTCTTCTTGGTGAAGAAAATGTAAACGACAATGGACCGGATTACGCTGAATCTGCTCGCGGAGAATCTTATGCTTTCAAAGATCCAGACAACGGAGAATGGATTACAAAGACAAATGAAGTTAATGCAAACATCCCCAATCAGTACACGCCGGAGCAGCGCAAGCTAATCGCCGACATCAAGGCCGCATCGAAGGGCGACCCTGCAACTCTGATGGAGCGTGTCACCAAGCTTCTCGACCAATGGGAACGCGACGTGTTGGGCGATCCGGACAAGCCGATGACCAAGCTGTTGTCAATCAACCCACAGGCTTTGTCCGCATGGGCGTACCGCATCTCCAAGCTGATCGCCAAGACTGGCATGAAATTCGGTTCGTGGGCGAAGAGCATGGCCGGCAAGATGACCAAGCAGAACATGAAGGATATCTGGCAGCTTGCCAAGGCTATCGCCAAGACTCCCGCCGCCATTGCCAAACACTTCCTGGATAGCCGCGCCGACAAGCTGTGGGAATACTACAATAAGCGCAAGAATTCCGCAGAGATGCGTAAGCTTGCCAACCTTATCTTCACTAGGTCTGGACCAGACGCTGACGCCGAAATCACTACTACTGGACCGGACGGAAACCCTGTCACAGAAGCAGTCCGCAATTCCATTCCGCAGCGCATCAAGCAGATCCGCACCCAATTCGCCAACAAGTACTCTAATCTTCTAAACCGATTCGGTACTGAATTCGCCAACATGAGCGAAGACCAGCGTAAGGCTTGGGACAAGGAATTCCGCCGCGCCGTGATCGGCCTTGACCCTCTGCCTCCGGGTGAAAAGGGCAAGGCAGTACTGGAATTCCGAGAAATGATGCAGGAGCTGCTGCAATACCAGCGCGAAGCCGGCATCGACATCGGTGACTCTGGTGCCGGATACTTCCCGCGCATCTGGTCAAGCAAGCTGATCCAGGAGAACATCCAGAAGTTCTACCAGGTCGCCAAGGAGATGTACAAGAAGCGCGATCAGCGTCTGCTCGATAAGGCCATCGCTGATATCAATGACGGAGTTGACGCAGAGGCTGCCCGAAAGAAAGAACTTGATCTAGAAGCAAACCGTCGTGGGGCGAACCGTCGCATTAAGCCAGACTCCGAGTACCAGCAGGACGCGCGCGATAACGCCAATGATAAGATCGACGCCCTACAGTCTGCACATGACGCCAAGGATGACGCGCACTACCAGTCGATGGCTTCGGCCTGGGCCTTGCGCGCGCAGACCGGACGCCTCGATGAAGTTACGCTAAATGACAATGGCATCAACCAGGCTAACGCACCAGACCATGCAGATCCTCGCATGTTCACGGACGAAGAAGCTTCCCTTGCCGATGAATTCCAGGACGACGACATCGACAAGACCGTCATTCGCTACGTCCACGCTGCGGTAAAGAAGTCCGAACTTGCCCGCGTGTTCGGAGAGAACGGAAAGAAGTTCGGCAAGATGCTTGAGCAGCTCCAGCGGGATGGATTCTCTGAAGAAGAGATTAAGCACATCGCAAAGCTGGTACGCCAGTCGCTCGACGTAACCTCCAACAAGCTTGAAGGATTTGAAGCCAAGTTCATGGACTGGGCTAACTTCGTCGTCGTCTCCGGTTACCTTGGGTTGAGCTATATCAACAACCTCTTCCTTGAACCTGTGTCGTACGGCATCCGCACCGGAAGCCCTGCCCTGGCCCTTGAGGCTGTGGTTCGCACATGGCATCAGTTCGGACGCGAGATTCTGAAGTCAGTCAACGACTCCAACTTCATCCGAAAGCACTACAAGAACCGGAAGGAATTCGCTCGGTCTATGGACATGGCCCTTGCCGAGACTCTTGGTCTTACCCACGTCGAACTTGATCGCATCGCCCAGGACAGCCATTGGGACTTTAACGCTGACATGGAGGAAGCCGGCAGCCCTCTCGCCAAGTGGCTTACCCAGCGCGTACTAAAGGCTAACTTCATGGAGCAATCTGAACGCGCGAAGGTAGCCACTTCGATGGCTATCGCCAAGGGACATCTTTCCAATGTCGCCCGCACGTTCAACGGAGACTCATTCCTTCAGAACGTATTTTCCCAGACAGGCATGGACGTCACAGCTACGGCTGCCGCCAAGTCGATGCTCCGCGAAGCCGGCGTGGCGGACGCTGATCATGCTGACTTTGTAGCTTTCGTCACGTCCCTGCAAGGGATGAGCGACTCTGATTACGAAGCCGCCATAATGAGCAACGAACGCCAGGCCATTATCTACCGCCAGGCATTGCAGCGTACCAGCACAGGCATGGCAATCAGCACGGACGCTTCGATGAAGACCGAAGGTTCTGACACTATCTTCGGCAAGATGCTGATGCAGTTGATGAACTACTCCTACGCCTACTCCCAGTTGGTGAAGGACCGTATGTACGACAGCGCCCTTGGTGCGTTCAAGCGTTCGACGCCGGCTGAACAGATTTCTGGCATGGATCGCGTGAAGTATATGATGCCGATGGTAGCCGGCGGTACTATGACCGTTATCGCTTCTATCGCGACAAAGGCTTTGGTTGCGTCGATGTTCCCTTCCGACTCTGGAGACGAATGGATGGAGAAGGATCCCATGATCCAGGTCTTGGACGCAGCTTCCTACGCCGGCATGTTCGGCAAGAAGTTTGAATACCTGTCACGCATGGTAATCCGTGAGCAGGTGCCAATGGGTCCGATCCCGGAGGCTGCCGGCAAGGCTGTCATCGCCGCCTCTTCAGCCATCAAGAAGGAGGGGGACTCCGACCGCGCAAACTACAACGCCTTAAAGTCAGTCCAGCGTACAGGCTTGAATCCTGTCGTGGTAGGTGGGGCTTCGGCCTTCAATCCTGTGGCCGGTGGTGTGGCTAACTACATTATGCGCGACCGGGACTACAGCGACGCTATCCTTGAGGGTCTGACTGGCGTAGAAAAACCCAAGAAGAAGTAATCGGTTGACCAATGTTGGGTGTTGTGGGAGGATGATCTCGCAATGCCCAACATTGATACCGACGCCCTGGCCGAGAAGCTCCACGCTGATCTCGGCCTACAGACTGAAATGGGACGCGAATACCTCCGCGCCATAATTCCCCTAGCCCAGCTTATGGACCGTAAGCAGCTGGACTATGGGAGTAGCAATATCAGTTTGAACGGCGAGTTGGGTGTCATGGTCCGCACCCAGGATAAGGTAAGCCGCATCCGGAATCTCCTCACCAGGGAGATGAAGGGCGAGCCGGCTGCCACCAATGAACCGATTATCGATTCATGGTCCGATCTCGCAAACTATGGCGTTATTGGCCTGCTCCTACGGAGCGGCAAGTGGCGCTAGACCTAGATTAGCACCGGCCAAGAGAAGGCCGCCTGGCTAAAGATATACCGGACCGCAAATCCGGCGAGATACCTTCTCGGCCTAGCCAAACAGAGGGCGTCCCGGTCCGGCCTAGAATTCGATCTAAAGCCCTCCGACATCCCGATTGGCAAAGTATGCCCAGTACTGGGCATAACCTTTAAGAGGGGTGTAGACGGCACTCCAATCGACAGCTCCCCTACCATTGACCGGGTCGATAATTCCAAGGGTTACATAAGGGGCAATGTGGTGGTGGTTTGTTACCTGGCTAACCGAATCAAGTCTTCGGCCAATGCCCAGCAACTGGGCAAAGTCTATAGGTGGCTGAAACGGTTGACCAAACCCCAGTCTTGATGACAATGGTTGGACTATGCTATTCGCCTTCATCACGTTGGTCATCGGATTTGCCTGTGGCTTTGCCGCCGGCGTAAAGAACGCCAACTCATCCAAGGTCGATAAGGCCGTGGACATCCTCGACGCTCTCAAGGGCAAAGCCAAAAAGAAGTAAGTGCGGTACGCCCTGCCAGTCGTATTGCTTACGCTGGCGGGATGCTCGTCCACGCCAGAACTGCCTGTCCAGCCGCCGGCTCCGACCAAGGCTGACGCAGTCACCACCCTGGGAAAGGACTTGGACAAGACCGACCATCGTGTCGGTGCTGCCCTGGTCGCCATTGAGCGGAACGCAGACAAGCCGAAGGTAGTGGTAGCTGAATCTCGCCTAGCCCAATCATACTTACCTGTCCCCCCGGAGCAGGACGTTTCGTTTAGCTTGGCGCGCGCGGCCAAGGGTAGCGAAATTGACTACGCCAAGCAAATGGCCTTTGGGCGTCAGCTGGCGACGGCGGTGAATAAGGCATGGGAACGCCTAGAGGCTGACCAATCTGAAGCCAAGAGGGTGTCTGATTTAAAGGACAAGCGGATTGCCGAATTAACACAGGAGGTAGTTCGTGTTAAAAAGGAAGCGAGTAATAACGCTTGGACCTGGATTGCTGGAGGGCTGGCAGTAGCCGGCGCGCTGGCAACCTCGTTTCTAGGTCCAAAGATTGGGCTGCCGCTATTACTGTGCGGGATGCTGTGCGGTGCGGTGCCGTTCATTTACGATTCAGAATATTTTGCCATTACCGCAGGTACTACGATTGCCGCTTCATGTGGACTAGGGCTGTGGTGGCTGTACGACCGAGTTAAAGACTCGGTGAACGAAAATGAAAAGACCGAAGATAAAAATTAATTTTAAGGAACTGGGCGAACTTCCGCCCACTAACAAGAACGACACCGACTTCGGCCAGGCCGACAAGGTTACCGGAGAAGTAACTTTAGATCCTCGTCAGCCTGCATTTGAAATGCTGGATTCTGCCGTCCACGAATTTCTGCACGTTGCGAATCCATACGCAGGAGAAAAGAACGTAGCAGCCACGGCTACGATTATTGCTGAAGCCCTATGGAGAATGGGTTACCGCCGATGAGTGAACCAGAAGACAGCTTTATTGACCAACTTCGCAACGGAGGGTTGTGGGCGGCCATCATTGGTATGGCCGGCATGATCGCCAGGCTGTTACTTTCAACTACCCCTGGCATGACATGGGGCAAGGCCGCGCGGTATGTACTAGCAGCCGGCATCGTCGCATGGATCGTCGGCCAGGGGCTGAACGATGTTGGCATGACGCAGGGACTGAAGGATGCCTGCATCGGCATTGCCGGCGCCTCTGCCTCCCAGATCGTTGACTTCTCAATCCTGTGGGTGAAAGCAAAAGGCGCTAAAATTAAGGGTTAATAGTAGCTTTCAAAAAAAGCATAGTAAATTTAAAGTGGTGATTGACGCACCTACACCCAGTAGGCATACCCCTTTCCATCGGACCCAACACCGTGGACATCAAACTCGACATTCAAAAGCTGGTCGCCTACTTCGGCGGTCGCATCAATCTCTGGCGCAAACTCAACGCCGCCGGCTACAAGCTATCCGTTAAGACCATTGAGAAGTGGTCCGAACGTGACAGCCTTCCGGCTCACCGCATCGTCCAGTTAATGGACCTTGCCAAGCGCGATGGCCGTGTCATCGATCTAAACTCTTTCCTGCTGAACTCCGCCCCCAACGCCGAGACGAAGCTTTCCCCCAACCGACATGAAAAACAAAAAGTCCGCAGCAGCCGTTAAGGCTCTCACGGAGATGGATGTCTCGGAACTCCGAGACGCCGCCTCCATTCAGAACAACATCGTCGAAGCCGCCAAGGCTCGACTTGCCGACGTCCAGTCGGAACTGACCACCCGGTTCGCCGACGTGATCAAGTTCGCCTTGGAACAGGATGGCAAGACCCACGGCCAGCACACCTTTGAGTCCGAGGGCGTCAAGCTCACGTCCGAGGTTCGCGCCACCGTCAAGTGGGACAGCACCAAGTTGGAACTGGTCGCCCGGTCCCTGCCTTACGACCAGGTCCAGCGTATGTTCAAGATCGAATTCTCCGTGCCAGAGAAGACGTTCCAGGCTGTCACCGAGAACGCCCTCCGCGACAAGCTGCTCGACGCCCGCACGGTCAAGTACAGCGACCCCAAGTTCACCTTCGTTTCCTAATCTCCCAACCCAACAACATGATCAAAATCATCAAGGCCGACGACCGCCTCAAAGCGGTCCCAAAAATCAACATCGCCCTGTTCGGCCCTGCCGGCGTCGGCAAGACCACCCAGGCTCGCACGCTCGACCCCAAGACCACGCTGTTCGTGGACCTTGAGGCCGGCACCCTCGCCATCCAAGACTGGCCGGCAGACGTCATCGACGTCCGCGATGTCGCCCAGACCTTCGGGAAGTATCCGTGGGAAATCGCCCGCGCCCTCGCCCTGTACGTTGGCGGCCACGATCCCAGCGACGCCACCGGTCCTTACTCCAAGCCTGTCCATGAGGCTGTCTCGACCGCCTTCGCCAACATCGACCTCGCCAAGTACGACACGATCTTCATCGACTCGATTACGGTCGCCGGTCGTGAGTGCTTCAAGTGGGCCAAGGTCCAGCCGGAGACGTTCAATCGTGAAGGCAAGCCCGACACTCGCGGCGCCTATGGTCTGCTCGGTCAAGAGATGATCCGCTGGCTGACCCACCTCCAGCACAGCAGCAAGTCTATCATCCTGTCTGGCATCCTCGACCAAGAGGTCGATGACCTCAAGCGTGTGTCTTGGAATCCGCAGATCGAGGGCAGCAAGACTGGCCGTGAGCTTCCGGGTATCTTCGACCAGGTCATCACCCTCCAGAACTTCAAGAACGAGGACGGCTCAATGTACCGTGCCTTCTGTTGCCAGCAGCAGAACCCTTGGGGTTACCCCGCCAAGGACCGCTCCGGTCGCCTTGATATCCTTGAGGCTCCAGACCTCGGCGCCCTCATCAAAAAGATTCGTGAAGGTAAGCGTGTCGATACCAACCTCGTCCGCACCATCCCCGCTTCCACCCCCAAACCCAACACCAAGTAATACATACCATGAGCATGTTCTCCCCCACCTCCGGCGCCGGCTCGGCCCCGGAACTCATCCCCAACGGCACCCTCGCATGGGCGTTGGTCACCGTCAGCGGTGCCAAGCAGTCGAAGACCAGCGGCGGCACCTACTACCCGGTGACGCTCACGATCATCGGCGGCGACTACGAGGGCCGCAAGGTCTTCGACATGATCCCCGACGTGCAGGACGATCGCAACGGCGAGAAGTGGCGCAAAATGGGCATCACGTCCATCACCCGCATCTTCGAGTCCAGCGGTCACTTCAAGGTCGCTGACCCGAAGTCCTACGAGGCGTTCACCGGCAAGGATACTCTCGCCATTATGAACTTCATGGACGGCCAGCGTGTCGCCATCAAGGTCAAGGTCGAGAAGAACACCGACCCTGCGTACGCCGACAAGAATAAGGTCGGTGAATGGCTGTCGCCCAACGCCGCTTCCGGTGGTTACCGCGACTTCCAGAAGCTGATCGCCGGCCAGTCCGGCGTCGTCGAACAGGCCCGCTCTGCGGCCTTCTCTGCGCCGGCTCCGACCGCCGCTCCGGGATGGGTGAAGACTCCGTCTTCCTCCAATCCGTTCTAATCGGACACCATCCAGGCGTCCCTTGATTAAGATGCTGACAAACGAGAATAATATGTCAGCATCTTATCAAGGGACGTTTGTCCTTTTGCTCCTTAACATCAAGGGTGAGAGCGAGACGACAACCTGGCCGTCGGTCCAGCAACTTCCGTCTACGCTCGAAGCGGTGACGCAGATGTTGGGTTTGCCTCTCCCGCCACCCCCCACTTTCTCTCGATGAAGCTCCGGCCTAGGCAGGTGGACTTCGTTCACAAGGTCAACTATGCCCTCAAGGAAAAGGGCAACACGCTAGGCGTCGCCCCCACCGGCGCCGGCAAAACTGTCATGCTGTCATCTGTCATCAAGCATGCGGGCAAGGGCAAGACCATCGTCCTCCAGCATCGAGACGAACTGGTCGCCCAGAACCGTGCCACCTATCGGAGGATCGACGCCGATACACCGACCGACATCTACGCCGCTGACCGCAAACGCTGGTCCGACGGCGTTACCTTTGCTATGGTCCAGACCCTGTCGAGGGATGAGAACCTAGCCACCATGCCACCTGTGGACCTGCTCGTCATCGACGAGGCCCACCATGTGGCCGCAGATTCATACCTCCGTATCATCGACCGGGCCAGGGAGATTAACCCATCGGTACACATCTTCGGCGTCACGGCTACCCCACAGCGTGCCGACAAGAAAGCACTAGCTGCCGTATTCTCAAACGTCGCCGACGTCATCTCCATCAAAGAGCTGATCGACGCCGGCAACCTAGTCCGGCCTAGGGTGTTCGTCATCGACTGCGGGCTACGGTCCGAACTGGCCGGCGTTAAGCGTACCGTCGCCGACTTCGACATGGCCGAGGTGGAGGCGATCATGGACAAGTCAGCCGTCACCGAGCGTGTCATCGCCGAGTGGCGTGAGAAGGCCGGCACCCGGAAGACCATAGCATTCTGCTCAACCGTTGAGCATGCGGAGCATGTGACCCAGGCTTTCTGCGACGCCGGCATCAAGGCCGACATCGTCCACGGCAACCTATCAGACGGCGACCGACGTCGCGCCCTAATCGACTTTGAGAAGGACCGCACCCAGGTGCTGGTCAACGTGGCCGTGCTTACCGAAGGCTATGACTGCCAGACGGTTAGCTGTATTATCTTGCTGCGTCCATGCTCATTTAAATCCACGATGATCCAGATGATTGGTCGTGGCCTACGCAAGGTAGACCCAGAGAAGCACCCCGGAGCTATCAAGTCTGACTGCGTGGTACTGGACTTTGGTTATTCCATCCTCACCCACGGCGGGCTAGACACGGACGTCGTGCTGGAGCCTGTCAAAGGGTCAGCCAGGACCAAGGTCTGCCCATCATGTAAAATGGAGGTACCCCTAGGGGTAGCCGTATGCCCGGCATGCGAGCATATCTTCGACGGCGTCGAGCGTCGCCAGAAGGAAGCCGAGGAGAGGGGGGACCTAGTCAACTTCACCCTAACCGAGGTTGAGATCATGGACATGTCCCCATTCCGTTGGGAGTCATTCTGGGACGGCATGGTTACTATCGCATCGGCCATGACCGCATGGGCATGCGTCGTCCAGCATGACGGCAAGCAGTACGCCATAGGCGGTAAGGACGGAGCCACCGGCGCCACCCTCATCGCCGTCACCGACGATCGTCTCCAGGCCGTCGCATCCGCAGACGACTACCTCCGAGAGCATGGCGACAAGGACGCCGCCCGGAAGAGCAAGCGATGGCTGACCGAGCCTCCCTCCGACAAGCAATTAATCCAGCTTGGGCTTGATGTATTCTCCGCCGCAGGCATGACCAAGTACCGTGCCACATGTGCTTTAACATGGAAGTGGCGCGAGCGTTTTATTAAAGCCAAAGTACTTTCGATTTAACCCAACATGTTCAAACCAGAATCCAAACCCTGCGAGATTGCCGAAGGTATCAAAGCCTTGATCGACGCAGCAACCAAGGCACACCGCAACAAGCAGGTGCAACGCCAGTACCTAGGGGCGTCTCGCATCGGCGACGAATGTGAGCGACGACTAGCGTACGAATTCCACATGACGCCGAAGGACGAGGGCGCAGAATTCAAGGCCAACACCCTACGCATCTTTGACATGGGACATGACGGCGAAAGCCGAGTCGCCGAGTATCTTATTATGGCCGGCTTCGATCTTCAGACCCACCAACTTGACGGCAAGCAGTTCGGTATCTCCGACGCCGGCGATAAGTTTAAGGGCCATCTAGACGGCATCATCAACGACGGTCCTGCCCTAGCCGGCGTGTTCTACCCATGCCTGTGGGAAAGTAAATCCCTGGGCGAGAAGAGCTGGAGCGACGTCGTAAAGAAGGGGCTGAAGGATTCCAAGCCTGTGTACTACGCCCAGGTCCAGATTTACATGGCCTATAAAGACCTGCTGTCTTGCCTGTTCACGGCCATCAACCGAGACACCGGAGAGATGCACATTGAGATGGTTCCGTTCAACGCCCGCGACGCCCAGACCTACATCGACCGGGCCGTGCGGATCGTGAAGACCGACAACCCAGAGCAGCTTGGCCGCATCGGTCGAGGCGTTGATGACTTCAAGTGCAAGTGGTGCGACTACAAGAAGCGTTGCCACGGCGTATCCGAACAGGTCGCCCCATCGGTCGAACCCCCCAAGACTTGGTCTTGGTAATTTTCCAACATGCGTATCCATAAAACCGAGAAGAGCCACCTCAAGCAGATGGCTAAAGAAAACCGTAAAAAGATCACCAAGCGACTGGAAGAGTTAGATGAAGCCACACTTACGGCAGACGGATTCGACGCAGCCATCATTGGCTTGACCGAGTCTTCCCCGATCCGCGTGGTCTACGATTGGGATGCCTGTGTCCGTGTGCTGATGTCAGAAGGTATGCCAGAACAAGACGCCGTTGAACACATGAACTTCAACGTCACAGGAGGTTACGTCGGAGAGCAGACTCCGATCTTTATCTACCCCCTGTGAAAATACGCATCAAGCTGGACGACATTACCATGACCCAGGCAGAGGCTGAAAGCCTCGCCAGGCATGAGTCGAGTCGAGCCGCCGGCGTACCAGATCAGCACGTCGGGAAGCAATCCGGAGCAGTCATGGACCTGGTCGGTTTACTGGGTGAGATCGCATTCTCCAAGCTGTTCAGCATGGAGCGTGACGACACAGTCTCACCCCGGTCTGGAACCGTGGACTTCATGGCCGGCAACGGCCAGTCCGTTGAGGTTAAGTCAAGCCACCACATCAACCCCCACCTGCTGGTTCCGTCTTACGAAATCAACGGAGAGATTACCACCAAGGAATTGGTAGACATCTACGCACTCATGCGTGTCGAGTACAACGACCGGGCCGTCACATTCATGGGCTGGGCCAACCGGGCCGAGGTGATCAGACCCGACCGGCTCCAACACTTCCGGGGCGCCGGCAGACTGTCCTTCGTGGTGCCACCGGATGAGATGCATCAGCTCGACGAGGTGACGGCCACATGGCTGGCCCTAGCCCTCAAGGCCAAGGGTGAGATTGTGGAGTTGACCTAGGACGCCCAACGCCCAGGAATACCCGACCCAACATGACAGACATGATTCCAATCGACAATGACGCCGTCTCCACGCACGTCGAATTGCTCTTTGGCAAGGAAGCCAAGGGCTTCGTTTGCCTCCGTGGCATAGGTGAAAAGGGAACGTCCCGGGAAGGGGTGTTTCGCGAAGACATCTTCCTAGAGCCGGAGCGTATGGGGTGGGACAGGTTCGTGTCAGCCGTGATCTTCCACGCCACCCGGTGGGGGCAGCACGACGTCGCCACGTTCATCGTCCCTTGCACTTTGAAGGAAGACCGAGGTACCGCCGAGAACTGCGACGTGTTCCGTACCGTGTGTGCCGACTTTGACACCGGCGACACCGATGCAAAGCTGGCCTTCGTCGAGCAGCACTTCGGGCCGGCAGCAATGGTGGTGCTGTCCGGAGGCATGACCGAGGAAGGCAAGGCCAAGCGTCATGCCTACTGGCAGGTTGCAGGTATGACAGTTGCCGAAGTCGTCGCTGCCAGAGACGCCATCGCCCGCAAGGCAGGAGCGGATATCCAATTCGGACTAGGCGTGGATGGCAACCCTTACGGACGTGCGCATCAGCCTATCCGTGTGGCCGGCTCAATCCACGGCAAGTCCGGCGTTAAGCGACTCGTCGTCATCGAGCGTCACGCATCACACGCTTTTATTACCACGCCCTGCTCTTTGGCGTCGATGATGCCGGAGTCGGAGTGGGCAATCAAGGAAGCCCCTGTCGATCCGCTCATGCCCAAGTCGCATACCCCTGCCGTCCAGATGTTGACCGCAGACGTTGCCGCCGGCGGAGAAGGCACCACTCGGTGGTCCGCATTTAATGGCGTCGCCGGCCATTACATCCACACCGCACGGATCGGCAAGATGACCCTCGATGCCGCCAGGCTTGCGACCTATGGGTGGATGCAGGCCCACATGAATCCGCCTTGGCCGGAGAATCGATTTGATACCGAGTGGCTGGGCCTACTCCGTAACGACATCCACAACAACGGACCCATGCCAGAACCGGAGAAGCCGATCCTAGACGACGGCAAGGGGCTGGCTGTATGGGCCGCCCACAGGTGGAGCCTATCGCCCCGACCGGAGCGTCAATTCCTAGTACAGAACTGGCTCCAGGCCGCCAAGCACCAGCTACTGGTAGCAGAGGGCGGTGCCGGCAAGACCTTCATGGTCCTAGACCTAGCCTTGAAGATCACCGCTCGACGAGACGGCGACACATGGTGTGGCATGCCGGTCATGCGTAAGGGAGCTGTCGTGATCCTTACGACCGAGGACGATAAAGACGAACTGCATATCCGCTTGGCCGACATGGACCCAGACGGAAGCAGACGTCGCGAAGCCGGCGACGATCTGATCATCCTGCCTTCGATCAACTCCGGCGGTGCGTTCGCACTCGTCGAGAAAGACCCGAAGACCCAGGAGTCTAGGCCGTCCCGCAAGTGGCTGGAATTCTTCGCCCTCCTGCGGCAGATTCCCAACCTCCAGCTAGTGGTCATCGACACCCTTAACAGCGTGTTGCACGGCGAAGAGAACAGCGCGACTGTCATCAATGAATTCATCCGAGTAGCCAGCCAGGTCGGCGGCGAGCTAGGTGCGGCATTGATCGTCATCCACCACATCAAGAAGCAGGGCGACGAACCGATCCGGAACGCCGAGCAGATGGCGTCGCAGGTCCGCGGATCGTCTGCCCTACTGGGTGCCTTCCGAGGTGCCATTGGGGTGTGGCATGCATCCGACTATGACCGTCGCATGAAGGGCATGGGTCTGGTACCCAAGCGCAAGCACCTGTGGAAGGCTGCTATCATCAAGGCAAACAACCCCGAGATGCTCGACACCGAGCGTACGCTATTGCGTACCGAGATCGGCACACTCATAGACGTCACCGACAAGGACAAGTTTAACGACGTCAACTTCCTAGAGCGGCAGGCATGGCTGGTGGCAGCCGTCACATTGGCCGCCAGGGCAGGGCATCCCTACTCAATCGAGGGCAAGAATGCCAAGTCCGGCCTGTACCGCCGGCGTGGCGAGCTTCCCTCCATCCTCCGGTCCATTGGACCGGGCGAATTCGCCCACCTTGTGGACGACATGCTCCTCCAGAAGGTGCTGGCAGCGGCCGCAGCCAAGGGCGGGAAGGAAAAGAAGTGGCTGGATTTACCCAATGGTCCGATCGCATCCGACGAGGTAGGTGCGGAGATTAACTCCGGAGCCTATGATCCGGCAGAGTGGGAAGAGTTTGAATATGACAAAGACTCTCGTACAGTTATCCGAAAGCCATGAGCCGCAACATTATACGACAAGCAGACGACGGACGTGATAACGTGTCCCTGTGGGATCGTTGTCGCATGATCGTCGAGAATGGAATCAAGAAATACGGAGACGCTGGCGGCCTGCCCATCTCCGGTACAGGTCGGGCCAGGAAAAAGAAAGCCGTTGAAAAAAAGAAGGTTGCCAAGAAGAAGTAAGGAGTCAGCGTCGGTTTCCCAACCCGACATGACATCAACACTAATGACCCTAGCCGCCTTCGTGGCGCCGTCTGTACCCGAGAAATGGGTAGACGCCGTAGAAATAATTGAATCCGGAGGGAGAGGTGCCAACACCCCACCCGGTGATCTTGGGTGTGCCATCGGCCCGTTCCAATTCTGGAAGAGGGCGTGGGAAGATACCACCCTCCTGCGGCAGGGAATGAAGGTCCAGACCTACCCTTACTGGCGTGCTAATGAGCCGGCCATCGCTCGCATGTACGCCAAGACATGGCTGTCCCATCTGATGATGAGGTTGACCGATAAGCTTCAGAGGAATCCAACAGCCGGCGAAACTTGGCTTGCTTATAACATGGGCATGACCGGATTCGGCCTGTACGATTATAACATCAACAAGGTGCCGAAGCATAAGCGTACGAAAGCACTAGCAATTAATGCCGCAGTCAAATGAGCGAACTAATCACCAACGCCGACGCACCGATCCTGCGGTTCCAAAACCGAGGAGCCGTATCATTCCGGGGCAGGCTGATGTTCGCATCAAGGGCCGCACGCATTTGCGAGTATCGCGCCGATCTTCGTCGTCTGGCAGAGGCAGGACATTGCATGCCGGTGGTCGCAAGGAAGATGGGATTCTCCATCACCACGATCAAAAGCTGGGCCGAGATTCTCGGCATCGGATTCAAAAAGGTACGCTCCCGGAAGTGCCGCAGGTACGACAAATCCAAGTGGGAGAGTGTGATTGTCCGGGCTGCCGGCGAGGGTAAGACCCAAGGCGACGTGGCTTTCATGCTCGGCGTCCCTCACGTCAATGTCCACCGGTGGTGCATTGAGAATGGCTTTAACTGGAAACAGACCAAACAAGATGCCAAAGCAAAACGATCGTGACCAATGGAAGGGCGGCCTGGTCATCCGCCACGACGTCGAGCCTGTGCTGACCCAGCAACAGGAAGCTTTCGTCGCCGCTTACGTCGCCAATGGCGGCAATGCAGTACTGGCCGGCAAGACAGCAGGCTTCGCAGACGGCAACTCACAGTTGTCTTCCCATAAGGTCCGGGAAGCGATCGAATTAAAGCGGGACATGGACATCAAGACCGGCGGCGCCACGCAGGCTTGGCAGGTCATGCAGTCCCTACTCACCGACCCATCAGCACCACCCCAGGTTCGCTTTCAAGCCGCACGATGGACGCTGGAAGCTTCCGGTCATGGCCTGTCAGCGATCGCCGCCGCTATCCACCTAGGCAACCGGAACAAGAAAGACCAACATGAGATGTCCGTTTCCGAGCTGATCGACCTAGTCGATAAGGGCCGGAAGCAATTGGAATCCATGAAGCAGGTAGCTAACGAACTAAAGAGCGTCGAAGACGCAATCATTCTCCCACCCAATAAAACCGATGAATAACGAACAAGCCCACGATCCTACTGTCACCCTTCGCCTTGAACTTGGCCGGGTGACAGATCAACGCAACGCATATGAAGCCGCACTCCGCAAGGAAGTGCTGTCTGTCATCCGCAACGCCATGCGAAACAACGAACATGCCGACACCATCGGCTGCATGGGCGTAGAGGTAGATGACTTGCGTAAAGAGAACGCCCGGCTCAAGGCCGAGGTGGAGCGGTTGAAGAATAACTGCGACTACTTGGACCGAAAGCTGGACGAGGAGATTGAACGCTCGGCTTCATTCGCCGGCGAGGTATCCAGGCTGAACGACGCCATTATGACCGGCAACGCCATCACACCGGACGCCAGGATTGTGCCATGATTCACGAATTCCGCAACCCCATCCTGGTCGAGACGCCGCTTGGCTACGGCATGCTGATCTACGTCCGTGATGGCGGCACGTTTAGCAACGACGTGTTCGCCGTGGTGCTGGACCATGACGGCGTCATCCGGCACATGACGACAGACCAGTTTAAGCTGGTTCGTAATGACACATTCGGAATCCGGGACAGGGAGGGTGACAAATGAAGACAGCCAAGACACCCAAGGAAGCCAGGGCCAAGCCGGGGCTGAAGCTAATCACCCCTTGGGAAAAGGAAGTGATCGATTACAAGGTCCAGCAACACAGGGAAAGGTGGGTCGCCTTGTTCGACGCCGTCCGCAACAAATGGAGGGCTAAAAAATGAGAGAGGTAGACTTTACAGTAACCCATGCCGGCCATGAATACATCGTCGAGCTAGAGGTGGAAGTTCAATGGGTAGACGATAGCTTCGACCATGAGTTTGGCACCGAGGAGTGCGGCCATTGGGAGCTGGATTGGGACGAGACGAATGTACTTTCTTGCGCTGGGCCAGACGGCGACATTGAACCGGACAGCGTACCCGGTCTGATGCGGGCGATCCAGCGTAAGGCTGAAGGGCTAGACTTCTCGGACTGGGATTGATTCATCTCTGCCCTGTACCTCGGCCAAGGAGCGGCGGATCAAGGCATGGCACGAAGTGCCACCCTACAGCATGTGGGAGAAAAGCGGGTTTGAGGAAGGGGTTTTCTACCCCCCTCTTCCCCGCTTCCTTTGGGCGTCGAGGATACTAGGTTAAGTCGTTGTTTGATATAGGGTTAACCCTGTTTGCACCCCCCCTTCCTCGCCTGTTTCTAGAAATTAGCTACCCCCCTTCCTCGTCCATAAGTGACGAAGGGCCAGTCACTTATAGACTGACGAGGAAGCGAGGATACCCCTTATATCAAGATAGATAGTCCATCCTCGGGCTTTGGCCCTATCCCTATGGGGAAGGGCGTCGCCTACGTCTACTATTCAATCGATACCAAACCAAGGACAGACACTTGACCGGATACCCATGACGACCATGATCCGGTCATGGACGACGTCGTGATGCTCAACATCGAAGGCACACCCAGGCCGCAACCCAGGCCGAGGTTCGTCAATGGTAGGGTGGTATCGACAGCCGATGCCAATGCACGCATGTGGAAGGATCAGATCAACGCCACCGCCAAGATCGCCGTCGAGGCAAGGGGTATGCTGGAAGCTTCAGCCATCGCCGTCGTCATGCGTTTCGACATGCCCACCCCCAAGGCAGACCGGCATGGCAGGCCGCACACGTTCCGGCCAGACGCCGACAACCTAGCTAAACTTGCGCTGGATGCGGTCATGTCAGCCGGCCTACTCAAGGACGACGCCGCCGTCTCGACCCTCGTCGTCACCAAGACATGGGCCGGCAAGGGCGGGCTGATCTTGACCCTGCACGACGACGACCGCACCCCTTCCCCTGTGCCGGCAGATCGGATTCCCGGGTGGATCAAGTAAACAAGAAGGCCAGCCGGTGAGGGCTGGCCGATAGACCTATCTGGGTGGGCCGTGGCGGCCTTACGCACGCAGGCGGCGGTCGTCGATCCAAGACCCGGTGCCTCCGACCTTGTGGCGGATCCGGTCTAGCATGTCGGCGGTGTCCTTGAGATCGGCCGGCACACCGGGGCGATCGTCGTCGAAGTCCTCATGGTTTTCCACCCAACCGTCGAGGGCATACGAGGCAAGGTCGTCAAGCAAGGTGAGGCAGTCCTTGGCATCCTGCTTGTCGAGGGTGACGTCGTCTGCCGTGGCGAAGGACATGGCGAAAGCATACTCATCCTTCCCGATATAGGTTTGCACCATATCAACCTTGCGGCACCAGCACTCGTATCCGGTGAGGGATCGGAGTTTGGCGAGGCAGGCGAGTGCGGCCTTCTCATGCATGGCCGCCGTGTCCAAGCCGTAGTCCAAGGACAGGGTGACAGAGGCGGGG
>JGI12421J11937_10000106_pt1 | contig 28193 bp, 17 predicted proteins | sample LakErihyJuly2011_2_FD_11937 | JGI IMG/M metagenome (IMG submission 11937)
TCGCCTCGGCCTGGGCCACGGCCTCTTTGGCTGCCGCAGCCGCCGCCTCTGCCGCCTTGGCTTGGGCCAACGCCGCCGCCTCTTCTGCAGCCTTCTTCGCCTCGGCCTGGGCCACGGCCTCTTTGGCTGCCGCAGCCGCCGCCTCTGCCGCCTTGGCTTGGGCCAACGCCGCCGCCTCTTCTGCAGCCTGCGCCGCAGCCGCAGCCGCCTCATCCGCAGCCTTCGTGACTGCTGCCTGAAGCTCAGCTGGAACTCCTGGAACTCTCGTGACGTCCCAGAAACTGTGGATGACGGCAACGCCCGACCCAATCAAATACATGGGCCTCAACCCACCCTTCTTTGCTGCTGGCTGAATGGCCTGCTGCTCATAATTGGCTGCCTCGGCCTGGGCCACGGCGCCCTCAATCTTTTCCGGTGTAATCACTCGGTTCTGAAGCCCAGCTGGAACGTCACTCGTGACGTTCCAGAAAGTTTGGATGGCCTCAACGCCCGTCCCAACCAAAAACATGGGCCTAACCCCGAAAGCATGCCCGGACAGGCTGCAAAGCACTACCGCAAAGGCGAGAGTGCGTGTGAGCACCATTCTCGCCTGAGAGGGTGCTCTTATATACAAAAAAAATTAAATATTTCCGGTGCTGCGTCCTGCTCCTGTATGGACCGGTAAGCGTACGCGCAGGTTGATCTGTTTTGTGTCGATCGGCAGTGATGCAACATGCAGTTTCCCAGACATTTTATTTTCGTGATCTGACATTTTGACGATGCGATGGGATAGTCGAGTTTGTATGTGCTTGTGATCGACATACCACGAGCATACATACATGATCACGACGTGTGCTAACAGAATACGCATAAACACATGCACGGACACAGAAGAGTTTCTCTGTGACACAGTCGATTTCTTGCGAATAAGCTGTATACCCATGTATATTTACGATTACCGAGTTCACGTTCGAATGGGTTATATCCACAAAATTTCCTATTCATCTCAAGTGTTTTTCATTGTCCATCGCCTCGTCGAAGTTGCCTTTTCTTGCGTCACGACGTCTTCGTACAACCGTTCTAGTTCCCGTAAGACAAAACAGAACGACCTGCGATATAGCTCGTAGTGCAGGCTTGGTCTGGTCGTGGGGACACGGTGTGACACAATCGAACGCCTGGTCCTTTCGAGTTCGCAAATATTGGTCGTGAGCCATAAACACTGAAGCAACTTCATGTACCGAACGTGAACAGTTTTGTGTCCAACCTGCAAACACTCGGGAGAGGGTAGTTTACTAAAACAGCATAGTTTCCAGCCTTTGGCTTTCTCGAACTCGATTGTCGGATGACACTTGATAGCTTCGAACACTTCGTACACGACATGTAGACCGACATCTCGAAACATGTCAAACACGATGTCAATGAGTGTCAGCAGTCCAACAATGCTCGGAACACATGGTTTGTATTTCGAGTGCAAACTATTTGACATTGCTTGTGTGTTGATGAAAACGTCCATTGCAAGCGAGAATGCCTCGGTGTCATTTAGTATTTTCTGGTAAATAGTACTCACGCATTCCATGTAGACTCATCATTGCTTTTCGCATTCGGATACATTGATTTTTTTTGTGTATCAACACACAATTATTTTTGGTTGATACACCGCTGTTAATTTTTGTATTTTAGGGTATTAAAGATATTCATTTTATGAAAGCTTCGTCATTGTGTTCAACGTTATTGTACTATGCAGTGATCATATTTTTGTTACTTATGATCTTCATGAATCCTCTACTGATTGACGACAAAGATACACATCTTCAGGACATCATTCCAATTAATGTCGGTATCAAACGATCACTTAATCCACTAAGTCGACACATGGAGGAAAATCCATACAAATGGATGCAAATCACCGGAGCTTCGTTGAAACAGAATGTATACACATATATTCAGGAGGAGGTGTTTAACGAAAAAAAGCATGCAAAAGTCTCCTTAGAAGTTATCAATCCATTCCACAAAGCTATGCTGTTGATGGGATGCTATGGAGACCTGTGGCCCAAACACAAGAAAACTGTTCATCCTGATTTGGGGCAGGTGCTAAAGATAGACTATGTGAAGCCGTTCATGCAAAATTTGATTCTGCAGGCCCTAGACGACAACTATGCGCAAACCACTGGGTTTCGCGGGTGGGATGGATCAATGCATGACAGGTCTGCTTGTGGTTGTATGAAAGACTTTGCAAGTCCCAATTTATTGCAGTTTGTCAAAGAGCTGAAGTGTGATCTCAAATATCAACAGGACTCGTGTCTTGTTCAGAATCACATAGACTACGCTTTGGACGGAGATGGTCCACCCGTAAACGGTTCTGTGACACAATTGCAAGAAATGGCGCTCATAAATTCCAAACAACATAGACGAAACAGACCAGATCCATTGGTAAGTGAGTATTCCACGTATTTAGGAACTCTCCCGGCAGGCAAAGTGAACACGAATAAAGGACTTTGGGATTTTATCGACAAGTATTGTTCTGTAATCGGATACAAAAATATAGAGGATCAGAGGATTCCCGATGAACTGTTGTATGACTTGTACAGAAAGGAACAAAAACGGAAATGTCCATCCAGCTGGACTTCACTTGACGCGAACAAGAATGTAAATCACGACAGAGTACAATTGGGAGAGTTAGAAATTAGTGTAGTCACACAACGTATTCCCGAATGGATCGCGGAGATGCATACGTACAACAAAATGCAGACAGTGCAATTGGCGGCCAGCCCCAATACGGTCAACAACCCTCCATCGCTGAACGATGAAGGTTACAAGGTGTATTTGAGAAAGTACGAGGCAGCTATGGAAACCTGCTCGCACGCAGGTGTGCCACAGTACTTTGAGAGGATCACAAACTACACAGTATCCACTTACTGGCACCTGGGCGGCGAAATGATGTTGTTATTGGCTGCATCCCTGGCGTATTACTGGGGGAAGATCATCGAAGTAAGGACTAAAAAGCATCAGGCTTCCCACGAGTGGAGTCTATGCTATGAGCAGGCTTTTTCAACTGCCAGCGACTTCCTGGGCCGGGCTTCGGTTGCATTTCCTGTTGGACTTGCTGGTGTGGGTTTTTGGCAAATTGCAAAATTTTTGAATCACGAATTTTGGCAACGTGAGGAGGACAAGATGCAGACAGTGCCCTATCAGCAAACTGAATTCTTTTTAATATTTGTTATTATTTGGTGGATATTTTTCGTACTGGCTTGTGGCATGTTAGTCTACTTTCTGTATCGCATGTACAACAAAGGCTGGCCAGATCAAAAAGAACCAGAGCATGATAGAGCACTTGATCAACATTTGAATCAACTGGCGTTTGTTGCACAGATCGCTATTGATGTGCCAATAATTCTTGGGTTGACATTTATAGCAGTTGGCACGGCACTTCAACAGGGAGTGACTGATTATTATTTGATAATGACGGTGATTCTGCATTTTACTGTGATAGGCCTGATAGCGCACATCTCAAATGTTCTGCGAATTTTGCACTTGCTGTCGCAATGGGATGTCTATTGTAGGAAAACCGCACCCGTGGGAAGTGTCTCCGATGATGCACCTAAGCCACCTAAGACACCTGAGATTGTGGATTCCATCAAGTTCAACAGAGTAGCAATAGGTCTGGTAATTGCACTCTTGCTGTACGCGTATCTTTCTTTTGCTGGTATGGATTCGATCCAGGGGTGGTCGTATGGAGCACAGCACCAGACAATATTCGCATTTCTTGCTTTCCTGATACTCTGTGTCAGTGACTTGACGTTGGAATTCATGTGTCTGTTTGAAAGAGAACCTGTGGAAAGCAGTCATGAACACCTCTATAACACTGTGAAGAAAAAGTCATTCAACACTGCATGGCTCATCCTGTTCAGTGTACTTGTTCTCAATTTGCATTTGCACACTATATTATGTACGAATCCCGGGCCACTCGATGGTCGCAAAGCTTCTTGCTCGTTGTTTCTCCTCGAACCATAAGTCTTTGTCAAATAGCATTCTCTTTCAATAAAGCGCAAAAATATATGCCTGTGTATTTACGAAGAGTTGTTTATGAGTTCCAAAAGTCCTCACTTACCATCTTTGGTCATGAGACTTTATTGTGAGCTCTCAGATGGCCTGTCTATGCAATCTAATTTATCGCATGTAGCACAGCCTCTGGGATCCTGCACTGCTTCGCAGAACACGGTTGCCTTTAACATGGTGTCTGCGCTACATGCGAATATGGCCGTAATTTCCCAATTTTCCAATAATAATCTTCAGAGAATGATGCTCCCTGTGAAAGCTTACTATTTCGTCACTGAGGTGCCTAGCGACAATTCGCTTGTGCAGGCGGTGATTTCCAACGACAACGCCGAGGCGTTTTTGGAAGAGCGGCAATTGAATTTAGACTCCAGTATGCCCCCGCAGCACCCTCTGGCAAATCTTAGGCCGGCTCTTCAAATAAAGATGATGAACCCCGTACCATCCGAAGACGGTTCACAACATCTAGAGCATATGGTGACCATGCACGTGCCATACATGGACCTGCTGAAAGAATTGTTCCAAAAAACATCCTACTCGTGTGCTGTCACCACCGGCGAGGATAACAACAAGTGGATACTCACAGTGGCTTTGGCAAACGATTCTCCTGTACAAAATCCTGTTTTTGATAGCATGAACAAATTCTCCTCAGCAGATTTGATGCAAATGCCGATGGCATTGTCAGCAAATAAGGAAGCCATCAGAAGTTGCTTGGACCACGTGATGGCCTATGAACTAAGTATGGAGAAAAAGGTCGGACCTCTGGAAACGGTACAGCAAATGACAACTGCAGTGATAGCTTGCAGAGGCCGTCGCGCAGAAGCGTGCAAACAAGTTCTGATGTCTCTTGCGAAGACCGATGTAGTGCCAGAACTGCCCCTGCAGTGGAGTCGTTTTCTCGGGAACGCTGAGAACGGCGATGCGGTCTGCATGGACCCACAACAAGTAGAGTGCATGATAAAGGGCAGCGTTCTGGGTGCTCTACAACCGCAGTTGATGATCTTCAATCTGAATGCATGCGCCACGGTCGCAGTACAGATCGCACAAGCATACGGTGTCGATTGTGATAACATCCGAGAATTGGACCATGTAGTCGCGCACCATGTCAAAAACTTGCCAAAGCACGAATTCCGAAACGCGGTGCTCATGCAGATCCGCGACGAGTTGATTTCCAACGCCAAGTACACAGGAGATCCTTCCTGGACGCCAAAATTTTCGGTAAATCTACTCCCGAACCAACGAGAACTTGGATTTCAAAACGATGGAAGTATGTTGGCAAAAGTTAATGTCAAAATGGTGAAGGGCACTGATCCTGGAGAGGATCAGACTATTCCTGGCTTCACTGCCGAACACCTATTGATGCAAAAGATGAATTTTAAGAGCGAGGAGACAGAAAAGACAATGAAATTTCATTTTGACTGCGAGGACTCTGCAGCTTTCCTGGCTGCCGCGGCAGCATCTTGGAATCTCCCCGAAGAGGTTATCAGGAACTCGGTTGCTTCCACTTGCGCGCTTCTGCCCCCCACTATCAGTGACCTGCAGCCAACACTCATGAACATGATGTTGCTTCTCAAAGAGCAACCAATAACCACATTGAAAGACGAGTTCATAAATTTGCAAAAGCTGGACAGAGCATCTTTTTTGAGCAGTGTCGCCGAAGCGAAAACCCAAGAGGGAAATTATAATATCTCGACCACAGCACTGCTTGCAAAGGCACCCTCCATTGGTGACACAATGGTTCCCGGCAAAGAAACCGAAAAACTTTCGAAGGAGGAAGGCCTAAACTACAGTGCTGATATGTTCAATGATTGGTGGCATAATCAACCTCTGGGCGGTCATGCTATTGTTACGTCAGCGAATGTCAAGCATGTGATGTCAGTGCAGGTAGGCGATCAGACAGTTCACATCAAAATGCTCGGGGACAACCTGAGGATTTTTGAGGGTACAGGCCCGGCGTTCCAAGTTGAGAGTCCTGTTTCCCAGCAGGTGACTGTCAACTTCGACACTCAACCCAGCACTGACATGCGCAGAAATTTACAGAAAAAACTGAAAAATCAAAAACTGAACGTCACAATGGCAAGCAACCTGAAGTCGTCTCTTCATGTCACCGAGCTACAGAATGTCTTGTTATTTAAAAACGTTGCCAAAGGGTTACAACAACAAACGACTTATGGCTTGCAGCAGAACGCGCAAAATAACATTCCAGCTCCTCGAACACAGTTGACTCCTCGACAAGTATTTTCGCTAAACTGTGCCGCGAAGACGGCGTCGGAAAGGGCGATTGCTACACAAAACTCTTTTTACATCACACTGTTAAGCCGTGGTGCAGAAGGAGTGGCCTACACAGTGGATACAAGCACGATGCGCCCTCTCGTACCGTCTGCAAAGAATGTCTTCTTTGGAGGATCGCTAATCAAAGGACTCATAGACAACTCGGAGACGATTATGCTGCACTCAGAGATGAGTGTTGATGAACAGCGACGGTGCATGGCGCTCGGTGCACTGAGCGCTGTTACAATGCTACCACCTGAAATCTTGATACCGAATCTTCCTATCATCACCTCGCGGCAGATGCGCCAGAAAATGCGCGTGGACCCAAACTCGAACACAATTTTCCCTCTCACCCCACATGAAATTGCAACAACCAATTTATTTTCATGCGGGATCTTAAAGCAGGAAAGCAGGAGGATTTCCGAGCAGGAAATGATGGATAACATCAAAACCCTATGCAACGAAGCGGTTGGAGTTATCGGCTGCACTCCTGTCGTGCAATGCAATGGATTCTCTTCTGCTTTTTATTTGACTTATTCGTAAACTACTGTCATTCAACACCCCACTCAGTTCTTTTTGTCTTCCTTGGGAGTGAAAGAAGAGCTAGGACATTCGTTTTCTGGCATTGCAAAACATGGTACGACCATTTTATACCCGTGACAGACACGAGTACACATTCCTGTTTTCCTGGCGCTCGCATTCGCATATACAATGCCCCACACAAACGCCATAAGCACCTCGAGAAACAGCATGACTAGCTGCATCTTCAATCTGCTCCTTCTCCTCAATGGCATATTTATATATATAATCGTGCAGAAGCCGGAAGTAGAAGCCGGAAGCAGAAGCCGGAAGCAGAAGCCGGAAGTAGAAGCCGGAAGCAGAAGCCGGAAGCAGAAGCCGGAAGCAGAAGCCGGAAGCAGAAGCCGGAAGCAGAAGCCGGAAGTAGAAGCCGGAAGTAGAAGCCGGAAGTAGAAGCCAATCTTGCATATAAAATGTCTAGAGAGAATCATCCTCACTGTATGCATTCCTCGGACGACTTGCATTGGCTCTGCTCGTGGGGAGGACAACCTCTCTTGCCATGGGAAGACTTTGCCTTATTCTCTAACGACCCTGCAGTTGTGTTAATGGTGGATTATTGGATGTGGAAAGAATCTTTCCACGTACATTTCTCAGACACTGTTTGGCAAATGACCTTAGAAAATTCCAATATTTTCTCTCATCAAGCAGTCGATGAAATTCGCATGCGATCGGACTTTAGGAGGTTGGTTGGTTTGCCCCACAGCTCTCCTCCTTGAGATATTTCACTTGGTGTCAAGATAGTTTTCTAGGCAGGCACAGTAAGTCTTTTGTAACAATCATAAAGTAAAGTTTTTTTGAATCACCATTTACTTATCGTCCACGAGAGAGTGGACGAGGTTGTAAACCACCGCGTCAATGTCATAGACGTGAGTATCTCTGAAACGTTTGACGTCAGTCATGATCGTGTGATTCATCATGGGCAGAATTTTTTTCCAGCAATCCTTCCATATACTTTCGTGTTGGAATATAGCAATGTACAACTGCAAAGTCTGTACCAGAGATATGCCCTGACGTGTCTTTTGATTCACGCCTCGCAAACATAAACCTGAAAAGTCTATCAGTGTTTTGAGATTATTTTTGTAGAGTCTCAGACTGTTCACGACCATCATGATTGCATCCACATCTATGACGTCAACTGTGAGTTCTTTACATCTATTGCAGATATCAATTGTGTAATAGCACTCATATAGCTCTCTGTTTGGTGAAATGCTCTGTGTTGAAATGAAATATAGAAGTCGTTGTAGATGCAATCCTGTAGCCTTTTGAAAGTTTACACCGAGTTGCCACTTGATCCACGAATCCTGACTTATACATTTTTGTTTGTTTGCCAATGCATTGTGCACATAGTTGCGTAATAAAGGCCGTGCATGTATATTTTGGTGAATTCCTGAGACGTTTTCCTGGGAGTTTAATATGCGTTTTTTCAAGACCGCGGAAATAGAACGAATAAAATCAACGCTGGTTTCAAAACTTCTAAGTACGAGTTGAAGTGCATCACTGTATGCATCTTCGTCGTCGCTTGTGTCTTTGAAATACGTCATGGCACGTAGACAGCGAAGCTCGGCATCACGTGGCTTGTCGTTGATAGAGATGTATAAACTCTCGAGCATCTTCCCAGCTGGAGTCGATATTGGGCTCAAATACAAAATTGCAAGCACTGCTGTCTCTACTGGAGTAATTTTTTGCTCAGGTAAATTGCCAGCAGCATGAACTTGTGCTTCTGTCAGAGAAACTACCATTCGTTGAATAACAGTATTTTTCTCAATTTCATTATGAAGTAAATGTATCTTGCGATCCTTTTTATTATTCAATTTTAGTTTGAAGTACGAAAATAATGTGATCCAATCGGCCATGCTGTTGAGCATCTCGAAATAAGTTGTATTACCTTGAAAAGATTCTTCGTCCATATTCATGTTTTCGATAACTTCTTTGCATTCATTCATGGTGGTGAACATACGTGCAATATTCTGTCTACGTTTGCTTTTGGACATAAATATAATGACTATGTGCAGAGCATTGGGATCCATTGGATCTAAATTGAGGTTTTTGCAGACGTCGCAAAACTTCAAAAGTACGCTTGTGTTAGAAGTATTCACCAAATTGCTTACATTCGACTGTTCCTTGCCAAATGCAATGCGAGAGAAACTGGACAGAATGTCATTGTCAACATCGAAGACTTGACGTTCCGAATTTTGATTCATACTTACGACATGCCTTATACAATGTCCTTTCAAATCTTCAAATTCAATGTTGCAAAATTGTGTATCTTGAGAGTTCAAATTTCCATTGCAACTGTACTTCTTCTTTTGTACACAAAGGATTCAAATTGGTTTCTTATTTTCGCTGTGACTAATGTTTTTATTTTATCTGATTTTATTTTTGAGTACTTTGACAACTTGACTCTTATCTCTCAAGACCAAGTGGATCATTGATCATGTTCTTTATTTCCAACCAAACGAATCGGGCTTATTTCCCGTGGTCGATGAACCTCCTTCATTGAAGTCCTGCCCCTCAACAAGAATGCCGTTGATGCATCTCAATTTGGTTCGAGAGGTTTACCTAGCTCTGCCTCTTTTGCATTTCCTGGTTCAGGCACCTTTGCGACTTCCTCCCGAACCCATGCCACCCTCCCCTCGCTCCTACTACAACAACGAAACAATCCTTTCCACGCAAGAATCTTTTTCTCAAACATTAGGAGATTGCTTCGGAGGATAAATTGATCGAGGGTAGAATCAGTATCCTTTTTTTCTTGTATGGCGGTCTTCATGAGCATTTCGACGAAATCATAAAACGAGAAACAAATAGCAGAATCGAATTTGAAAGCAATAATTGCACAATTATAGCTCACAATAGTCGCATTGTCTATTGACAACATCTTATCACATCTTATTCTCTTGTAATTATTATTCTTAAAGAATTCCTCTTTTGACTCTTCCTTCGCCAACAAATAAACATCTATCAACAATAAACGTGCTCGGTATGTCCTTGTTTCAATCTTTTCTGCTTCTACCAGATATATTTCATTCAAGATAGTATTGCATATCACCTCTTGTTTTTTACATAGCTCGAGCAACGTTTGATCATTATGAGTGTCTTGCATTGACGAATCAAAACTCAACAGCAGTTTCTTTATATAGACATTTATTTTCAGAAGCCGTTTTCAGAAGCCGTTTTCAGAAGCCGTTTTCAGAAGCAGTTTTCAGAAGCCGTTTTCAGAAGCAGTTTTCAGAAGCCGTTTTCAGAAGCCGTTTTCAGAAGCCGTTTTCAGAAGCCGTTTTCAGAAGCCGTTTTCAGAAGCTAGTTCCGAAGGTCTATAAAATTCCCTCTAAATCGTAAATTTTGACGGCGCACTCATCTCTCTAGAAGAACTATGAGTGAGAAAGCATGCGTCGACGACACTCGGTGCGTGGGGGAGAGCGCATACAGGCAACTGATGGAAGACAATGCATGGTTGACGAGGCGCTACGAGGTACTGAAACAGCGCTACCAATATATGCATGGCTGCGACATCGAAGCACTTTCTGAAGAGAATCTGCAGCAGCTCCGCGAGGATCTGCAAGCTGCCTTGCAACGTATTGCGACCCAGCAACATTATAACGAAAAATCGAAAGAAGTAGGTATGATGTTCAAGGGCTTTGTGTGCCCCATCAGCGGCAAGTTGATGAAAGACCCTGTCATAGCTGCCGACGGCCATAGCTATGAAAAAGAATGCATTGAGATTTTTCTGAAAAATGGACTCGTCTCACCCAAAACCATGAGCCCATTCGCACACACGCATCTCACCCCCAACCATGCTCTTAAAATAAGCATTGGCGAGGCACTCGAACACAGTCTCCACAAACAGAACATTTACTGAGTGTGTGTAATAAAGTTTACTTCAAACTAACACCAACCAGCATCTTGTAGCTGGCGCTCAAGATCTTTGTAACCATTATTAAGCTCGTGAAAATACTCGCCCCACCAGTTGTCAAAACCATAACCAAAGTCCTGGTGCGGGTCGTAGTCATCGAGCGCGCTTCCGTCGTAGAAATAGCGCCAATCACTCCCGTGAACCTCCTTCATGCGCGCAAAAAGCAGTGCGAACATCGTGTGAAGCCTTCGTGTGCACGCGCCGGAACCTGTTGCGAGTTCAAATAAAAAAAAATAGACATTTCTTTTAGAGCCATTATCAGAAGCCATTATCAGAAGCCATTATCATAAGTCATTTTCAGAAGCCATTTTCAGAAGCCATGTTTAGAAGCTAGTACCTAAGGTTTTTTTTAACTTCCGAAGGTCTATATAAACTCCCTCCAATTCGCCCGTCCTAAAAAACACGAGTTTAGTTTTAGACAAACATCCTTGATTAATCATGTTGCCTGGCATATCAAGTTTCAATGATTTGAATGTTGAGCAGAGACAAGGTCAGTCGACCATGACTTCGTTCTTCAGCTTCACTCCACACAGAAATGACTTGGTGTTGCCGGACCTCAATTACGGCCGGGAAGAAGGCTCCCGAAATATGCAAAGAGACAACAGCAACATATTGTCAGGTAATTGCTTCCAGCAGGGCGTTGGGCAGGGGCAAATGCATGGAAGGGAGGGATCGAGCAGGGAGTTGGTATCGACCGTTTTGACTCGCGGAAGGGGCAGAGGGCGTGGAAAACAAAAAGCAGACGGTACGAGAGGGGGCAGTGGAATCGGAAAGAAACAAACCAGAACTGCAAGGGGCCGTGGTAGAGGGGGTCGTGGTAGAGGGGGCCGCAACGTACAAGAGAGTGCTGTACCAAATGAACATGATATCGAACTCACCGACAACGAAGATGATGGAGAAGAAGATCCTTTGGAGCAAGAAGATATCGACTTCTTAGACGATCGAGACCATGGCATTGACGGATTGGAGCAAGCGAGAATGGTAAACGAGCAACTTCAAAACCAAAACCACAATCCCGTGCAGCAGTTACAGGAAGCGCTTCAGGGAATCCGCGGCCGGAAGCGAAAAGCCGCTTCAAAAGACTTTGATGACGACGATGAGAAAGAGAAAAAACAAAAAAAGAGGTCAGACAAGAGGCAACTACAAGTGACCCTGGAACGGGGCATAGGTGAAAGCAAGAGGTCTGTCAGTCAGTATCACAACAGAGCTCCATTTCACCTCAAGGTCGCCGATCTTGTCACGCCCTGGCAGCTACAGCACAACAGAAGACTGTTCGACTTTGGCTTGGATATGGGAAAACTAGAGAAGGGTGCTTTCGGAGACGAAGATCATCGCAGGTGGGTGCACGACCCAGACGAACAGTCGAAATTTGCGAGGTTGTTTTACGTGCCGATGACAGAGCGAATTCCTCTCCGAAAACTGAGCACCGATGTCCCGGACACAACCGTGGACATCAACTTTCCGAGGACAAACTCGACAACGAAGGTGTTGCATGCTTTCAGGCTGATGCATCCAAAGACAGAGCTCGATCACATGGAGGACAAATTCTACGAGAAGGTGCTTTTGGGCTGTCAGCGCACGACAAGGGAGCTAAGACAGAACATTGACGCAGGCCCTTTCGGAGGGCTGCAGGGAAAGGCAGTCGACGTACTTTGGAAGGTGTACTCTGGAGAAGAGGTGAGCAATCTTGACACATCGACACTTCAGCTTGTGCAAGCCATAAGCATGGCGCTCCAGGGGAGCAGGGGCGACGAGCTTTGGCCGATGGTCCGGACGCAGTACACAGACCCGTACGTGCGTGGGAAAACAGGCATGAGCAAAGTTCAGAGTGGCGTTCAGACCTTGAGGGAATATAACTTTCATAACAGTGCCCAACATAGTGGCCGGTGTGCCATAGACGATGTGGACAAACGACTTGTGAAGAAGGTGTGGAAATACAGGTTTGGCGAAGCAGAAGTGCCCTTTCATGACACCCAGGATCTGTCGAAGCTCGTTCACAAACGGTTCCAGAAGTCCAATCAAGAACTCTCTGGGACGGAAATCAAGATAGAGCCACAGAAACCGAGCACGGACCCTGTCATCGTCGATATTTGGGTGTACAAGGACATTTTTCACGTGTGGGACCAAAAGAACAAAATGCAGACGAACGTAACTGTCGAAGGCATTTACATTTGCGCCAAGGCGCCAGCATGCGACCCTCTCGTCATACTGCGCAGCATAGCTGAAAATAACCCAACGGCCAGCACTTTGTTGTCTGGATACTTCGGACACATGATGCAGGTGTTGGGCCTCGAAAGTTGTCCGTGGGATCAGCTCTTCAACACCGATCGGGCAGGGGCTACCGATGTCGTGTCCGAGGCCGCGATGCTCCAGGGACTTTTTATGTTTTGTGAGTCTCAGGGCTTCTGTAACCTCAACGTCGGAGGGTTTCGCATGGACGTCTGCAACCACTCGGAAATGAACCTCTGGGAACGATACATGAGGACGCTCAGGAATGCACGCCGGAAACACTATGAAATTACCACAAGGGAAGTCTTGCACGACCGCAGCAGCATGAAAGACGCACAGCTTCCTGTCGAAGACTGGATGTTGGACTTTTTGCACGGCGTGACTTACTGGAAGACGAAGTTAAGTGACGTATTGCAGGAAAAGAAGGAGTATGAGGACATGTATGAAGAAGAAGAGGATATCGAACACGTGAAAAAAGAACTCACGGAATGGCTGCGAGGACATCATTTTGAAGACGATCCGTCTAGCTTCAGTACTGAATTCATGTTCTTGGAGGAAGGCGTTGGCTTCGCAATGAATACGGGCATATGGATCAAGATCCGTACCGACAACAAGGAGTCCTACGAAGAAGAAAAGACAAACGACCGCGGGAAGCGTGGAAAGTCAGATGATCTTTGTATGTTGCCACAGCCCCAGCAACAGAATCCCATGGTACGCTTGTGGTGTGGTAACATGTGCGAGATACACGACCCTCTGGACGAAGTCTTTTGTCACTCGGCGCTTGTCCCTGACATGAAGTGGATGACGGAGGAATTGCCAAAACTCGATCGCGCGGTCGGCAGCATGCAGGTGCTCAAGGAAACCATTGGCGACTTGCTAGTCGTGAAACATAGCAAGATACTGTCTGGAGTGAATGCGCGTCTTCGTGAGATTATGCTCTTGACCGGTAAGGAACGTAACCAGATGAGGGACAAAATCTCGATGATGGACGACAATATGCACATCAAATTTCTGTACAAGTCAAAGATCAACAAAATCTCGACGGCGATCAAGCAAACGTTACAGATTATGTCGTCTTGCGAACTTGCAATGTGGCGCACAGCTGCTCTTGGAATCAGAGACCTCAAAAGACAATCTTCTTCGGCGGCTGACAAGTGGAAAGACGATTACCTGCACGTCAATAAGATGAGTATTTCGATGTACAACGGCGGGTGGCAGGATTTTCTGTGCTCATCAACCCTTCCTTCTCTATTCTATGTGCACTCGCTGTCACGCATCGACTCCGATCTTTCCTACATGAACACGTTTCTGCAGATTGTGATGAGGAACTCGTTCATGGCCTTCGGAATGAATACCCCAGGGGCCTACGGCATGACGCTCAGAATTGGAGACATGGGCATCTCTACGAAAATTCTGACGGAGGGAGAAGGAAAGAATGGAAGCAAGGGCACCAGCACTATGCTTTTTGATACCAAGTTTCCTGGAATGGGCATCGACCAGTGCACTGGAAACCTTTTGCAGCAATGCAATGCCGCCATGATTCACATCTCACTCACGAAGGAACACAGGGACATGGCGGTTCTGGCCGTCGACACGAGCATGAAGACCGTGAGCAAGTTTAGCTATTCTACATTGCAAGGAAGTGCCGTCCTCGTGAATTCTAGCGGAGAAATCCTCCCTATGAACAACGACTTCCAAAAGAGATGTGGAAATTTGTGCTTCTTCAGTGAATGGGGGAAGGACAGCATGGACATTTCCACGATGGGCTGCATCGAGTCCAACCTTGCAAACAGCGGAGATCAGGAGCACGGAGCGGAGAGTGGTGTGCAGCAAAGTTCTTGGCAGACCACGCAGTTTTTGGAAAGCTGTGGTGATGTGAAAATCAGAAAACTTCCGATACTTTATATTACTGGAAACAAACCGTCGAATGCGACACCGGCCTCGGCAATCGAGGGAGGCCGCTGGGTCAACATCGCATCTAGCACCCAGGACAATGACAACGGTTTTTATTTGACATCAGGGGGTTCTTCAATGAAAGTTTTGAAACCAAACATTCCTAGACAGCTACGCGAACCATGGACAGATAATAACGAGATCGACGAGGATGCCGACAGCTTATCAGCACAAGCCATGATGACCAATGCAGTCAGTACAAAAGACGTGAGAAGAGACATCAAAACAATCAAGCGCGAGGTTGTCTTGCGAAACAGACTGTACTTCCTGATGATGCAGTGGATGAAGAGAGATGCTGTGCTCCTTCTCTCGGCAATGACCAGCGATCCCAAGACATTCTTTTATACGATGAGATGCAATTTCAGCAACATCGAAGCTGCGGTTGGAATGCTCACGTTAGGTCTTAGGAGAGAGTACTTGCAGAAGCTAGACGGAAAATTCTGGCATAGAAACGCTGTGGGCCCGTGGAGCAAGGTATCTCAAATATCCACGCACGTTCACTTGACTATGACTAACTCACTCTTATCGGCCATGGACGAAGTGCTTTACGGCTGGCCTCTCGATCTACACATGGCTTTCGAATTGGGAATCAGAGCCGTACTGACTCAAACTATCTCTTTCTCCGCTATGCTGAATTCCCTGCACATCTGGCTCAGCAGCTCTGTACTGGACATCAACGTCATGATACTCTCCTCGTTTATCTACCACTTCACGGGCTTCCAGCACACATGCTCCCTGCGCATACTGTCACTCGCGATCATCGGAGAGCTTGAGGTCACTGACGAGGAAGATTGGAAAGCCTACATGGCCTTTTGTGAGTTCATGTGCCCCTGTCTTCTGGAACAGCAGGTCTTGAAGCCGGCCGTGCCAAGAGGCACAAACATGCGGAAAGGTCCCAGAAACGTGCGCAAAGGAGTCTTGAAGACACCACTGCATGAAATGCTCGCAACTTGGACGAGCGCCACAAGCACGCAAGCGGCTCAGGCCGACATCGCGGCGCAAAGAACAATTGTGATTCAGCAGGACATGGAGACAGCGTACCAGGCTCGCATGCATGGGCCCGAACAAGAGGCGTTCAGTGTTTACTGCCAGCCAAGACTTTCTTTCGTGCACACGGACGGCATCAAGGGCTTCAGTCGGTCCAAGGATGGCCAGCACTTCTTGGCGGACGAAAACATAAGCGGGACGTCGGCAAGGGTGCTCGGCACAATGCTGGCAAGGGAGCAGAAGCTCCACGCCCATCGATTGCGTATAGATCGCAGCGTGTTCATGTATGAACACGAAAACACAGCCGATTTCTGGAAAAACGTGCAAACTGGGACGGCAATGCCGCAGAGCAATTCCTCAACAAACGACATTTGCAAACTCAAATTCGAAGAACCTCAGTTTACCGGTTTGTGGTGGGAAGAGACGATGACAAATGCAGGTCTTTGCGAAGGGGTGCTCAAGCTCTTTCTCTTGCAAAGCAAATTGAACCCAAACACGATTACCGAACACCAGTTCTGGACCAAGTTGCTCGCTCCATACCTCAAGCACATATCCAGTAGCAGTAGGGTTTACGGAGGTCCGAGATCACCGGGCTTTCACAAAGACGCGTGGAACTCTCTCGTTCTGGCGAAGAAGAACATGTTCGAGTTCTCTTCGATTCCTTTCAAGAAAGAACAGGGGGATTTCCAAGGAGTCTCTGTGAATTTATGCATGCGCTTGACGCACTACATGATCATGCAAGGCCTGGGTGTTACGAAGGACTGGAATAACACGGTGCACGAAAGTTCTGACTATGTGTCTTGCGTCCACCTGCGCAACATGTCACACATGTCACTCGGGCTGCTCAGCATGTTTCTGCACACTTGCTGCGACAAGACACTGATTCCCAGCAACAAAGGGACGATCGTGATGTCGGCGCCAAGCCCCCTGTTCAAGTCGAAAGATGCTGCGCAAGTCGAATACGACGCGAGACTACACACCGATACCCATCAACATGCAATGGGAGGGAGGAGTGACAACGTTCTCACAGTGGCGTCGCGCATGGCACACAATGCAAACTGGGAGATGCTCGAGTTCGCAAACGGACAGTGTGCCTTGTGGTATACTCCTGTGCTCAGAGACTGTGTGCAAATGAACCAGGCGAACTCGCGTGCCAACTTATTTCCGTTCCCGCCAGAAGCAGTGGCACATACGGCGTTTATGTTTGATGACATGTTTCTCGCAAACCGTCGATGCATGGAAGTTTTCGAGAAGCAATGGGCGAGTGTGGATATGGACCAAGAAGAACCGCGTTTCCAAAAACATGAAAATGTATTTGCAATTGCGATGCTTCTCATGGGCAACAGCATGAATTCTGAACTGTGTGCCCACATACAACCGTCGCTCACCGACTGTGCTATTCGAAACAAGCGCGAAATACCCTGTGTAACGTTGGAGCATGGATTTTTGTTCACAATCTCCTTCCAAGACGGCTTGCTCTATTTGCGTCCGACGGCGAGGACACACGCATGGACGGATAGTCAGACCTTGGAGCTCCGCGACAATCTACCGTTCACTTCCTTGCCCCTCGCGAATGATGAATATGAAGTTGTCTTACCCAGCATGCAGTTTTCCATGTTGTTTCACCACGGTCTTCAATGTGACAAAATTGACAGTAGGGTCCTGCAAGTGGAAGTCAACGTGGAATGCACAGATCGAAAAAAGCTCCCTTTCTATCTCTTCCCTGTCGTGCACTTCCCGGTGCTCATTCGCCTCGAGCACAGTGGGTGGTATGTGAAGACCAAGAACCCCCCTCTTTTGCTGCACAACAACGAATACTTCTTCTGGAAGCATCAGACGATTTACAAGTTCTGCAACTCGAATGACAGCTGGCTCCTTGAAAAATGCCCTGACGTGTGTCAGTTGCTAAAGGAGTGTCGCACAGCACTACCGTCGGTGAAAATCGAGGCATACTTTTTCAGAGACAACAGTACTGAGGTTCTCGGTTTCTGGGCCACCGAAAACGACCTGCAAATGCACTTCAGTTCCATTGATCAGGTGCGCGAGCAGCTGGCCAAAGACAAATTCCTTGACACCGAAGGTCTCTGTCCAACGACCTCCTTTCATGAAAGCAACCCAGAAGATTCTCCAGCCCAGATCACGTGCTACCTGATGCTCGAGTGCAGCCAATGCGGACTAGCTCCTGTCTATCGCGAAGCAGACGGCGAGAAGTTTCTCACCCGCTTTTTCTTCGTCGACAAGGAGGATCCAACCAAGGAGCACATAACAGAGTTTACTAAAAACGATCAAAACATCACAGCAAGAATGCTTGCTCTCGGGGAAGAATCAGCGCGAATGTCTACCCTAACAACCAAGTGTCAAGAAATTTGGGGATTGGTCATCGAAAACTCGTCTGGTCATTTTCTGAGTGACGGCTGCTACCAAATAAGTTCTTTGACAGGGCTTCCTTTTGGAAATGAACACACGAATGTCTCCTTCGAAATGGACTTTATCAACATGTCTCGATGTATGCTTGCGGAAGGCAGTGAGCTGTGGATTACTGTCACACAGGACCTGTACAGGGTGATTATACGTCAAATCAAGGAGCAAGGATTGGATGTCATGCTGCCTTTATCAAAAGAACTTCATGAAAACATGCATGCGAAACGCCTGGTGCGTGCCTTTTATGTGCTTGGAGGGTCTGTGCATGATCAGGACATAGAAAAAAACACAATTCGCCTTATGTGCATCATTGCAAGCAAGAAATCCGTTCCCGGCAATAAGGCGACTCATGACGACAACGCAGGTATGGACTCTGTTGTGAACCAACAAATCAACCAGCATGACACGCGCATGGTCTCGATATCCCTTCCAATTTTGAACCGAGACAAGACTCCAATAATTAGCTGCGAGAGAGACAAAAACCTCCCATTTTACAAGTTTTTCAAAGAAGGCCCACCCCAACTCGACAAACTTGCATGATTTGTTTGACTCCAGAGATCTTTCTCTGTATCAAATAGACTCTTGCTTGGTTGGTTGTTAGTAAAAATCTTACTAAGATGTAGTGCGGCTGCTTCTTTGTCATCAATTAAACCAGGATTTGTGGTGGCTGGCACAGATGGTGCAGGAGTTTGTGCCTTCACCACATTTTGCATAGCTTTACGAGCATCTGTTTTTTTCTTCAATTTCAACCTCCTAGCCAACCATGCGTCATCGGCGTCGAGTTGTTGCTGGGTAGCTTTTTCATAAAGCTCTCCTCCCTCGCAATACTTTCTCCAATACTCTTCTTTCGCCCGGGCAATTGCCAATACACACTGTAAGACATCGGGTGATATTGTACCATCCTTCGAGTATGTTTCCAAATATTTCACGATGTCTTCTTCATGAAGTTCGAAATACCTTCCTTCTCCTTCATGCGTAGGCTTCATTTCTTCATCTCTCATACAAACCTTAGATATTTCTTTTTTTGTTTTCATCAAGTGTTGCTCGAATGATTCTACGGTAGCAAGGGATAACGGAGATCTGTTTATACTGGCAAAATACTCAACCTTGATGTCTGTGATTCTTTTCTTTTCGTCATGAGTAAGTCTCATACGATTGTTCTGTCCATTATGTGTGTTCTTCTCCTTCAAAAATTGCAAGACACGCTCTAGTTTCGCCGACAGTTCACTCACCTTAGTTTTAAGCTGATGTTCAGGTTTTTTATTTCGATCGTTGTGGGATGACCGTTGTTGGGATGACCGTTGTTGGGATGCCGACCGTTGTTGGGATGACCGTTGTTGGGATGCCGACCGTTGTTGGGATGACCGTTGTTGGGATGCCGACCGTTGTTGGGATGCCGACCGTGGATCACGGTTGTTATTTCGTTTATTCATCGCTTTTGGTGGCATGTAATTGACACTCTTAAATACTATATACAAGTGAAAGAGTATTTAAACAACCCTGAGAATATGCCTTTGACCGGCGAATTTGAGAGAGTCCTGAGCCTGTTAGTGGACTTGCTTGCAAGCTCGAACTCGGAGATAGAGCTGCCAGCTCTGTTGTCTCTGGTAGAAAGGTGGTCACAAGACTACGACAGGGCGAAGAAGCAAGATCCAGCCGACGGCTGTAACCAGATGCACCTTGTGGGGGCGGCGCTCTGTGTGCTGCTTCACCGGTGTGAGGCTTTGCGAGCGCGAGAGTACGACCTGCGCGGGGCGCTGGGAAATGACTGGAATCGAGTGCTGTTGTGCGACAAGGTGCTGGCAAAGTACGACATCGAGGAGCTTCAATGCCTCGTGACGGCGCTGCAACTCGAGTTCACGTCGCTGTACGTTCTGAACGAGGCGACTGGCATGGACGAGGGAGAGGGAGTCGAAGAGAGTGTCATGGCAGGGTTCGTGGCTCTCGTCGACGTCCAGGATATCTGCATGCGTATCATGGGACAATTAGGTTCGCTTCTTGTGGTAAAGGAAAAGAGCATCGCCAGCGCAAACGTCGCGGACACTTCCGACACGGACGGCACTGAGGAAATGGAGGCCGACGCCGACAGTCCCAGAGCAAACATTCCCGCCGCTGCCGTGCGTGGGCTCCTCGACGTCGATGCGGACGGGTTCTGCTCAGTACGTACAGAGACCTTCGTCTTCTTGCTTGACGCACTCCACAGCATGCATTCCCTGCACACGCTGCTCACACATGCACGTTTGCTCCGACCCATAGGCGAGCTGCCCGAGTTGCATGCACACCATCGCGAGGCCAGCAACGAAACCTTCTTCCTGCACTCGATGACCTCGGACTGCGTCATTGGCACCATTGCGCAGTACGCGCACCGCTTTGCTCACCTGTTCCACAGTGTCTCGCAAGCCATCTACTACAACTTCCCCTGCTACGCCCGCCAGACCCAGCTGTCACTTCGTGCGCTGCAGCGCGAAAACGCCCCAGCCGTGAACGTTTTGTCGCTGCTCACGGAGCTGAGCCCAGACATCCCAGTGTTATTCGAGCACACTGGCGCGGGCTGTCGCATCGAGCACGCCAGATACAAATACAGCTGGGTCCTCTGGTCGCACTTCGTGTTCATGGTCGACGCGGACATGCAGGCATTCGTCGCCGCCGACTTACGCACACTGCTGAAACACGCAGAAAGCAAATAAACCGCGTGGAGTTTGAGCGCGCGAGCCGCAGAACGTGGGTTGACGACAGTCAATTTACAGTAGTGGGTCGAGGAGATGAGTGTGTCGCCGCCGACTTACGCAGGCCGTCGAGAATCTGCTCGATGGCCTCCGGTGGGAGCGCGAGAGGAAATTCATGCTCGAACGCCTCATAGAGCATCTTGAATAAGCTATGTGGCGTGTGCAGGATCGGAGGGACCGTGTCGTGTGTGTCGCGTCGGGCCAAAACTTTGTCGATGACATCGAATGTGTCCTGTATGTCAATATGGTTCTTTTTGCGCTTTTGTCTCGCAATCTGCTGGGCTGGCGCGGGATGCACGACTTCGGGTGCAGTAATCTTGGCATCAGGAGGCCGGACGGCCTCCAGGCGCTGTAATTCAGGATCTTTGCTCGGCACTTGAATCCCAAAGGATACCACTTTATGTTCGAGTTTTTCCATAGAAAATACATTCTGCGGAAATAGTGTCAGGTGTGATCTGTCGTTTGCATGTGTATGTGGAACGCGCGGGTGGAACGCGCTGCGCGGGTGGAACGCGCTGCGCGAGAGCACGCAAGGGTTGGGAGAGTGGGAAGTTTGACACGCACCCGTCTCGAGGTGCGCAGTTTCTCTGAGAACAGGCGGCGGGGGATGACGAGCTTGATCTTGCCGTCGACCAGGCGCTCGTGGTTTTTGAAGTCGCGCGTAAGTCGCACGTTTCGGAAGATAGCCTTCTCGAACTTGCTGTTCAGCGCGTAAAACTCGCCATTGACGCATATGCACGCCTCCTGCTGCTCCACGGTGCCTCCCTTTGGCTCTAGCCAGAAGACGGCGCCCTCGTTTCGCTCCATGACTGGCAGAAGCTCCGCCACCGCGCCGTCGTTCTTGGGAAGGGATGACTCGATTGCAAACTCGATGCCCGGCTTCACGATATCGTACGCCGTGATGTCGATAATCTTCATGTTCCGAAACCCGGCCCTGCGCTTGGCTTCGGATTACTTTATTTTTTTGTCGCGGGTGTGTATATCCGGGAGTGTGCACATGAGCTTGCGTGTCGAGCACGATGGAATCCCCAAATTGCTGCGCGTCGCTTTGACACGAGAGCTGGCAAAATGCGTGCCGGTGGACGCGACGGCAAAGCCGTTGGTGTCGACGCTGGAGCACCGACTGCAAAAGCGCTTCGAGCTCAAACAAGCCACCAGCGAAGCGTGGGCGCCGGGTGCAAAGGAGGCGAAGAAGGAACCCCTAGAGTACATGCAGCTGTGCCGTACCTATCTTGCCAAGCTAGACAAAATGGGGTGGAATCGCAGCTACCACCAGCGGCTGTTCCACGACGACTTCCTCAAGGCATGTACTCGCACCTTTTGGAAGCTCGAGCGCCCCGGACAGTTTGCGCGCGATCATCAGCGCGTCCTGCGCTTGAACAGCTGGGACCACATAGCACAGGAAATTTTGATCTCGACGCCGCGCCGCTTCGGCAAGACAATCAGCGTCTCTATGTTCTGCGCAGCAATGCTCTTAGCATGCCCCGGAGTCGAGATCAGCATCTACAGCACATGCAAACGTATCAGTCAGAAGATCTTACGCAACGTGCAAAAATTCGCAATGATGATCGCCGACTCCGACTACTCGACCCTGAACTTTTGTGTGAAGAGAGAGAACATGGAGGAGATAAACCTACAGGGACCGCTCGGCAACACGGACATCCGAATCATCAACAGTTACCCGAGCAAGGTCGGTTAACTTTAAAAGTCGCAGACAAAAGTCTAACAGTCTCAAAAACGCAAAAGTCCGAAACGTCTTTTGTCTTATTCTATGTAGCACATTTTTTCCGATTTAAGGAAGACTGTTCATGGACTTCTGTGTCAATCTCTTCGACAACAAGCTCTTGATTTGCGGGTTGCTGATGCTGTGGACCTTGATTTCAAGCTCCGTGTTCTGCGCAATCATGCTCGAAGACAACAGCAACTTTCTGGTAATAGGCCCCAACGACCGGAACCAGCTCTTTGGCGTCAAGATGAACACGTGGTTTAAGTGGTGGGTCACGGCAATCTACACCTTCGTGAGCACCGCGATCGCAGCCTTCGCTAGCGACTCGCTCCTTCCCTTCTTCACCAATGCCATCGAAGATCACAAAACGAAGCACATTCCCTACTCGAAGTTCACGTGCCTGATGATGGTGCAGACGTTCACGATTTACGGAGTCATCATGAGCGTCATAGGCATGTTTGTAGCCCTCACGCAAGTCGACTTCATGTTCATCCGCATCTTTGCCGATCTCATCGTCAACGCACACACCACCTACTACTTCTTACGCGGGAAGCATGTAGACCCGGACCTCTACAACGAGTGGAAAAAATTAGGCCCCGACCGTTCGGAGGGCGGGGACTTGGACGTAGACAGCACAGAACACGTCTCCTGCAGCTTTGACCGCTCTGAGCGCGAGTTGGAAAACATAGAAATAGACAGCAACCTGAGAAATATGTGAACAACACTTGGCACCTATGCCCAGTTTACTCATAAGTTCTCACAAAAACTCAAAGAGAGCGGCCACTCTGCTGGTGCTTTGTGGGGCTGAGTGGTTCTGCAGGTCATGCCAGAGGGCACCTCTGGGAAGATACGCGCGAGTGTTCACTAGGACGACGAGGAACGCGTACTTCCGTGCGCTCTGCCTGTGCGCGAGCCCACACAGCGCCTCTACATGCCCGTCATCCTCGACAAAGCCTAGGTTGATGCGCAGCCACGCGCGCGCCGATTCCCGTGCCGTGGCGTTGCAGTTGTTCAGCAAGTGCATGCCGCGACCCTGATGCACGTGCCGGAAGTGGCATAATTCAGTGGCCTGGCAGGCAGTCTTGAACTCGTCGGTGAAGGCGAGGTTCCCGAGATGCATACTCGTGACGTTGACGGCGGTGACCCTCTCGGCGGCGGCAGGGAGCGCAAACGCCACGAGCATTTGTTTGATGGCTATTGAGGCGATGTGCGGGTGCAGGGCCCGGGCGACGAAGGACGTCAAGCCGCCGACCTCTCCCCTGACGGTCTCTGTAGGCCTGTGCAAGGCCGTGGCCGCAAAGACCGTCGTTTTGCCGAGCCCGCTACAGCTGAAAACCTCCCCGTCTTCGACAGTCAGCAACGGGGGAGGCAGGTCGCAAACAGGGCGCACCTGTGAGAGGTTGCGCCACACAGCTACCTGCATCATGTTCTTCGTGCCGATCGTCCCGTCGCGCTCACGCAGTCGCAGTGAGTAGAGGAGCTTCAAAAACTGCGTCCCCTGCGGTGCGCGCAGGAAGGTCACGGCCCGCAGAGGAGTGCCTGCAAGGGTCCACGCCTCGGCGCTCACGTTGTGCAAGGACAGAGAGTCACTTGCGAGGCTGCTGCCTACACGCGTCCCGTAACGCTCGCAGTTGGCCTCCGGCGGAGGCTGAACCAGCCGCAGGCCGGCACTGTGCAGCACCACGTCTGTCTCGCCGGCTCCTGGAAGCGGCGCCATGTCGCTGACGACGACAAATATCGGACTCCCGTCGAGCTCGACGTACGCGAGTTGCGCCTCCACGTGGAGGCCAGAGAGTGGCACGTAGGTCTGTGTGCTCACGGCCGAGAGCGCGGCGGCGCGGCGGAGCTCGAGGCGCACAGGCACGGAAAAGTGGTGGAGCAGGAGCGTGTCGACGATGCTCACGTACAACTCACAGACAAGGCCGTCCTCGAATCGCGAGCAGTTGGCTAACTCCTCGATCCGCGCGTCGGACACCTCGAACACAAGCTGCGTGTTGCTGACCCGCTCACTCCACGGCGGATTTGATCGCGAGCACTGCTCTCGTGTCGTGCTCGAGAGCCCGAGCTGGTTCAGTGTCGAGATTCTCCAGAGCTGCGAGAAGCAGCAGGCCGTGCGCGAGTGTGCCCGGAGTACGACAGCGGCGCGCCCGGCGCAGGTGGGCTCCGACCTGCCGACGACCACGGCGAAGTTGCCATGGGCCGTGTGGCCCACCGTGAGCTGGAAGGCACTGCGTCCGCTGCTGTTCGACATCGCCTGGCGACGCACGTGCGTGACGTTGAGCGAGTGGTTCCAGTAGATCAGAGGGTCTGCGTAAAAGGTCTGCAGCTCACAGTCCCCTCCGTGCTTGGTGTACCCTGGCAGACATTCGAACTCACACGCAAGCGGGTTCTGCGTGAACTCCTTGAGGAGCACGTTTCCAGTCTCGCAAGTCGAGCACCCGTGAGAGGGGTCCGAGACGTTGGTGAGGCGCGAAAAGGCACGGCACGTGAGGTCGCACGAGTACGGGTCCCCGTAGCTCCTGCCCATGGATGTGAAATGATGCAACCACTCGCCCTCGTACTGCGTGTTACGCACGGCACAGGGAATACACTGGCTGTCGGAGCTGCGAGTATGTCCGCCCACGTAGAAGCCGATGGGACATGCGCGGTCCCGGGTGATGGGCGAGCACTGGCTGTCATCCATCTCGGAGCACGGACTGAACTCCCATTCCGTGTCCCAGTCACAGACGCTGCAGTTGGCGCACCGAGTGTCAAAGAACTGCTGGCAATGCTGTTCTGTGTACAGCAGACGGATGGGGTTCTCCGTCGCGTTGTGGCACGTGGTGCAGAAATCACAGAGCGCGTTTAACGTCGGAGTGCAGGCGATCTGCGTCCACGTCGAGTGAGAGCCTGGTGAACACTCCGTACACACGCTGCAAGCTCTGTTGCCCAGACCGGTCTTGTACTTGTATGCCCCATCCGTGTGTTCACACGCGCGGCACGTGTGTGGCTCTGACGCATTGGCGTTTGCTATGACTTCGAAGCCCGAGTTGCAGAGACAGTGCTGTATGTCAGAAGCCTCCCTCCCCGTCGAGTGCTGCGGGCAGGCCTGTCGCGAGTCGTCTCGTCCCTCGCAGAAGTAGTCGTCGGTGCAGGGGACGCATACATCGTTGTCCCGATAGAAGCCGGGCATGCACACGCACTCGTAGCTCCGCCCCTCGTATGCCGTCCACTCGTTCGCCAGACACGAAAACCGCTTCCCCCCCTCGCAGTAGTAGTTGATCGGGCAATCCTCGCACACCGTCCCGTTGTTGTAGTAACCAGAATCACACGTGCAGTTATCGAAGAACCCAGAACCCGGCGCCGAGACCATCAAGGCGTCGCTGCAGTTGTATGCCGAATTGTTGAAGCAGAAGTCCCCCGGCAGGCAGAGCGAGCAGTTGAAAGAGTCTAGGCTCTCCGGAGGGTCCCTGAAGTACCCCGTGTGGCAGTGACAATCTAGGCGCGAAGTGCTTCCGCGCCTGGCCGTGCGCGAGTCTGGCGGACACGCGATCGAGTACTGGATCTGCTTTCCAGGACAGTAGTAGTCAAAGTGACACAGCGAGCAGCCGTCCAAGTCTCGGAAATATCCCGGGTCGCAGTCGCAATCCTTCAGATCGTCGCTCCCGGCCGGGCTCTTGCCGTTGTCCGGGCACAGGATCGGAGGCCCAGTCCCTGTCGGACAGTAGGACCCTGCCTGACACGGTACACACTGTGTGTCGATCCTGTCGTTGCCGTAGTTCGCCCCGCAGGTGTTGTTGTCGTAGAACCCCGGCCCGCACGTTTGGCACTTCTCGCAGATCACGTCGCGCGAGGCGTTGCACTCTTGACGTACGTACAGATTTTCAGTCGCCATGTTACCCGTAGTCGAAGAATACACACTGAGTACAAGATCATAACCAAGAACACCACCAGTTGCAAGAACTTTCAATTTTTGTAGAGGTGTGTACTGTCTTTTGTAATCACATCCGGGCGGCATACACTTGTGCACATCGATGTCATTGATCATTACACGGAGACCAATGCCGGCAGAGTTTTCAACTTTGATTACATTTGGATGAGGTACAGTGAGGTAAAACCAATTGTAATTAGCAGGCAAGGTAAATTCTACGAAAAGATGTGCCCCCCAGAAACCACCTCCGCCTTCACCTGTGAATCCAAAATAGCCTACTCCTTTGCTCAGAGCATAATCGGCCCATTTTTTTTTTGCGCCTGGCATGTTCCAATTTGCATCGTAGTATGGAATATTTCCTACTGTATTTTTCTGCACTTCTGTTGCTATACCTCTAAAATCAGCAAGAGCATGAGTAGAAAATGGAATATCGGGACAATCGTTTGCGCAAAACTGACAGGTGATGCTGGCAGACACCGACGTAAACGTTCCGACAGCACATGTCTCGCACACGATACTATTGTTTGCGTTGGCCTGGCGGGCCTTGCCCACGGGGCAGGCGACGCACAGCTCGCCCTGCAGCTCGTAGCCGGCGTTGCAGAAGCAGGGATCCAGCAGAGTTCTACCAGCGTAGGACCAGCTGTTGGGCTGGCACGCCTTGCACGTGATGTTATGCGTTGTATTACACAACGTCGCCACCTGCTGATTCGCGACGCACCGTTGCTCGGAGCAGAGCACAGGCTGCTGCAAGGTGGGAGTGCCAGGACAGAAGTAATTTTCTGGACATGCTGAACACTGCGTGTCCAGCCTGTCGTTGCTGTAGTTCGCCCCGCAGGTGTTGTTGGCGTAGAACCCCGGCCCGCACGTTTGGCACTCCTGGCAGATCACGTCGCGCGAGGCGTTGCACTCGTGTCGTACGTAAGTGTCGCCAAATTTTGACAGTGTGATCTTCAGTGCGGAGCCTATTACACCACCAGTTTCATACAAACGTAGAATTTGACCAGGAACATAATTTTGGGTGTATATTGTTGTCGGGCCCGTGCTGGGGCTGGTTGTTTGTGCTTTGTCGACACCGTCTATTTGTAAAACGACAAAACCATAAGACCACGGCGTATAAAAATCAACTTGCACAATATTGTACTCAGAAGGCAATGGCAGGTTGAACCATCCTACATTATCATGATTCATAAAAACACCACCAAACATGAAATGATTCAACTGTGTTGTCGCTCCAATGCTCGTAGCATAATTGTTCCAAGATCCAAGATCAGTGTAAGGGGCAAAATCGTATATTATTGATTTCGTCAACAGGGAGCACATTGCGGAACACGCGCCACAAGAGACAGTAGCAGACACCGACGTAAACGTTCCGACAGCACATGTCTCGCACACGATACTATTGTTTGCGTTGGCCTGGCGGGCCTTGCCCACGGGGCAGGCGACGCACAG
>JGI12421J11937_10000108_pt1 | contig 27764 bp, 25 predicted proteins | sample LakErihyJuly2011_2_FD_11937 | JGI IMG/M metagenome (IMG submission 11937)
TTTGATGGCAACACGTCGCCGTATTTGCAGTATGCGCATGCTCGAATCTGCAGCATTTTCCGCAAGGCTGGGGTGGATCGCGCGAGCGTTCGGGGCGTAACACCGCTTGTTGAACACGAAGCCGAGCGCGCACTCGTGCTGCGGTTGTTGCAGTTTGACACCGCGGTGTTGGACACGCTCGACAAATACAGCCCGCACAGGTTGTGCACCTATTTGTATGATTTGGCCAGTGAATTCAGCGCCTTTTACGAGCATTGCCCAGTGATGCGCGCAGAAAATGATGCGCAGCGCACGAGCCGCCTTGCACTGTGCGATTTTACGGCGCGCGTAATGTCGCAAGGTCTTTCATTGTTGGGCATCGAGACTCCGGAGCAGATGTGACCGCAATTGCCAAGCACTTGTTGCCAGACAATGCCGCCATTGCTCCCGATGGTCAGATGAGTATTGGTGGGCGCATGCTGTCCGATGTTGCTGCCGAGTTTGGCACACCGGTGTTTGTGTATGACGAAGAGCATTTGCGCGCGCGTTGTCGCGAGGCGGTTGCATCATTTGGTCGTGAACGAGTGGTGTACGCAACGAAGGCATTTTTGTGCACCGGAATGGCGCGCCTTGCACACGAAGAAGGTTTGTTGCTCGATGTAGCCACAGGTGGCGAGTTGTTTGTGGCGCTCAATGCCGGAGTGCCGGCTAGTCACTGTGTGATGCATGGCAACAACAAGAGCGAGGACGAATTACGTGCCGCCATTACTGCAGGGGTTCGACACATCGTTGTTGACAATTTTGACGAACTCGATCGTCTGGATGCGCTGCATGCTCAAGGCCTGCCGGCACCGCGAGTGCAGTTGCGTGTAACGCCTGGCGTGTATGTGCACACGCACGAGTTTGTGTCGACAGGACAAGACGACTCGAAGTTTGGTTTCAATCTTGGCAATGGCGATGCTCGCAAGGCTGCACAACGTGCGAAAGATTCTTCGTCGGTGCAACTCGTGGGCATTCATTGCCACATCGGGTCAAATGTGTTTGCTGCCGAAAACTTTACGCTCGCCGCAAAAATAATGGTTGACCTTGCAAATGAACTTGCCGTAGACGAGGTCACTCTTGGCGGTGGCCTTGGTGTCGCATACGTTGCATCCGAACATGCGCCAACGATTACCGAGTGGGCTGGTCACTTGCACAGCGCAACGGCTCATCTCAACAAAGGCATCACGGTGTTTGTCGAACCAGGCAGATCAATCGTTGCATCTGCTGCTGTCACGTTGTATTCAGTTGGCACAATTAAGAACATTCCTGGTGTGCGCACGTATGTTGCAGTCGATGGCGGCATGAGCGACAATCCACGACCCGTGTTGTATGGCAGTGGCTACGAAGCATTTTTACCAGCACGAGCCAATGCCGCTCGCACTGAAGTTGTGCGACTTGTTGGCAAGCATTGCGAGAGCGGCGATGTGTTGATCAATGAGGCACTTGTGCCTTCTGGCCTTGCTATCGGTGATGTGCTCGCGACTCCGGTTACGGGTGCATATGGTCATTCGATGGGCTCCAACTACAACAAAGTGACTCGGCCGCCGGTGGTGTTTGTGAGTAATGGCAATGCACGCCTTGTTGTGCGCCGTGAAACCAATGAGGATCTGACCAGACTCGATATTCGTTAGAAATCAGGGCCGTAGAGCCAATAGCGTGAAGGCATGGCTGCAATTCAAGTTCGTATCGGAGTAATTGGCCATGGCACGGTTGGTGCCGCGTTTGTACAGCTCGTGAAGCAACAAGCTTCCGCAATTGCCGCCCGCAGTGGCGTGCAACTCGTCATTGCACGCGTAGCGGTTCGCAACATTGACGCGCACAAAAATTCGCTGGCTGCCGATGTGCTGACAACCGATGCAGAGTTTGTAGTCAACGACCCAACAGTCGACCTCGTTGTCGAAGTAATGGGTGGTATCGACCAAGCCCGTGGCTTGATCTTGAAGGCTTTAGCAAGTGGCAAACCAGTCGTGACCGCCAACAAGGCGTTGATCGCGACTCATGGCGCAGAGTTATTTGCGGCAGCCGACAATGCAGGCATCGACTTGTTGTTTGAGGCTGCAGTGTGCGGAGGTATTCCACTTATTCGTCCATTGCGCGAAAGTTTGCGTGGCGAGCCAATCAGGCGAGTGCTCGGCATCGTCAATGGAACAACAAATTACATTCTCACCAAGATGAGCGAAGACGGCGCGAGTTATGAAGACGCACTGGCTGGTGCGCAACAACTTGGTTATGCAGAAAGTGACCCGACAGCCGATGTCGAGGGCCTAGATGCTGCTGCAAAAATTTCGATCATCGCGAGTATTGCATTTGGTTGCAATGTTGTTGCGAGCGACGTGTATAGCGAAGGCATCACCAAGATCACAGCAGCCGACATCGCAATTGCAAAACGCTTGGGTTATGCAGTCAAGTTGTTGGGCGTCACTGAGTTTGACAAATCATCTGGTGCGGTGTCGGTGCGCGTGCACCCTGCAATGGTCTCGATGCAGCATCCACTCGCATCAGTGCGCGAAGCTTTTAACGCGGTTGTAGTTGACGGCGAAGCATCGGGCTCACTCATGTTTTATGGTCGCGGTGCGGGCGGAGACCCAACTGCATCTTCGATACTCGGCGACGTGATCGATGCATCAATCAATCTCAATAAAGGCGCGCATGCAACGCTTGGCGTGTTGAGTGCGCCAAAGTTGCAACCAATGTCTGACACATCGTGTGAGTATTTGTTGCCACTCGAGGTTGCCGACAAGCCAGGCGTATTGCACGCAGTTACTGGAGTTTTTGCTCGTCACGATGTGAGCATCCGTGCGGCTGAACAAGACGGAATTGGTCACGGTGCACGCCTCGTTTTTCTGACGCACAACGCAAATGAGGCAGCAATGCAAGCATGCATCACCGAATTGAAAAAACTTGATGTGGTCACGCATGTGGGTGGCCTCCTGCGGGTCATCGCCGACTAAAATATTTTTCGTATGCGTTACATCTCTACACGCGGTCGTGCCCCAGAGTTGGGTTTTTGTGACGCGCTCTTGGCTGGCCTAGCCACAGATGGCGGTTTGTATGTGCCTCAAACATGGCCAACCGTAAACGCACCAACTAGTGGCAGTTATGCCGACCGTGCAGCAGCAATCATGCAGCCGTTTATTGGTACCGAGATTGATGCGCCAACCATGATGCGCCTCAGCCGCGAGGCATATTCGTCATTTAGGCATCCAGATGTAGTGCCACTGGTGCAAATTGCGCCAGAACATTATTTACTCGAGCTGTTTCACGGTCCAACACTTGCGTTTAAAGATGTGGCGTTGCAACTTATTGGCAAACTATTTGATCACGTACTCAGCCAACGTAATCAGCGAGTGATGATCGTTGGTGCAACCAGTGGAGACACTGGAAGCGCAGCAATTGATGGCGTCAAGTCGTGCAACAACGTCGACATTGTGATTTTGTATCCGCGTGGTCGGGTGAGCGATGTGCAACGTAGGCAAATGACCACAGTTGACGCACCAAATGTGCACACAGTTGCCATCGACGGCACGTTTGATGATTGCCAAGATTTGGTTAAGGCCATGTTTAATGACGCGCCATTTCGCGAAGCCAACAATTTGTCCGCAGTCAACTCCATCAACTGGGCACGCGTCATGGCTCAGACCGTCTATTACTTCACTGCGCTTCAAGCGTTAGATCGCAGCGCATCATTTAGCGTGCCTACAGGCAACTTTGGCAACGTGCTTGCCGGTTGGATTGCAAAACAGATGGGTGCACCGATCGAAAAATTGATTGTTGGATCAAACAGCAACGATATTCTCACCCGTTTTTTTGATACGCATGCGATGCAAATGACATCTGTTGTGCCAACACTGAGCCCAAGCATGGACATTCAGGTGTCTTCCAACTTTGAGCGTTTGTTGTTCGAGATGAACGATCGTGATGGGGGAGCAACTGCGCAACAACTCGATGCGTTTCGTGCTAAGGGCAAGTTGTCGGTTGAACCAGATCAATACGCATCATGGATTGCGCCGATGTTCCGTGCGCACCGAAGTGATGACGCCGAAACATTGTCGGTGATGAAGCGCATGCACCACGACCACGGCATGTTTGTTGATCCGCACACTGCAGTTGGTATTGCGTCAGCAGAGCATTGCGCCGAGCCTGGTGTACCCACAATTACCTTGGCAACTGCACACCCGGCCAAGTTTCCTGACGCAGTGAAGAAGGCAACAGGCGTAGAGCCACCGTTGCCAGAGCACCTGTCAGACCTCATGGAAAGAGCCGAGCGAATTGTTGATCTACCGAATGATCTACAGGCCGTAGAAGCGTTTGTTGCCGCACGCCAGCGCAGCTAAAAATTGATTGTTTAGCCACATCAACATTTCATGTTGTAATTAGTGAGGCAGGGGGGCTACTCTGAATATGGCTCGGATTCCCGAGTGAAGCCCCCGCAAACCTGCGACGTTGATTTTCGCGTGACGCATCTGCGGTCAGATGGGCAACTCACATTTGTGTGAACGCCCTTGAAAGTAGGACCAATGGCCAGTGGAGCCCTTGAAAAATCAGCATTAGAAGCCAAAGACCGCGAGCAACTGACAGCAATTGCGTCAGCACTCGGCGTCAAGTCGGCATCGCGTGCAAAAAAGTCAGAACTCATCGACATGATCCTTGAACAAACAAAGCCTGCAGCACCAACACCGGTTGCTGCCAAGCCAACGTCGCGAGTCGCTACAAAGACCTCATCTCCAGCCGCTGCGCAACCAGCACTTGGTGCAGGTGGCGAACCACTTGCTGATTGGGAAATTGAATTAGCCGAACACGAAGGAACGCCAGTTGCGCCCGATGCACGTCGTGCAAGCGAGCGTCCGGCTGGTTCGGATCGTGGCAATGATCGCGGTCCAAACCGCAATCAAAACAACGATCGCAACCATGATCGAAACAATGATCGTGGTCCAAACCGCAATCCAAACAACAATCGCAATCAGGATCGCCAAAATAGTTTTCAAGAAAATGGTGCAGAGGGTGGTCCAAACCGCAATCGCAACCGCAATCGTCGTCGACGTGGAAAAGGTCCACGCGATGAAGGCCCACAGGGTAGTGATCGCTACGAGTCGTTCGAGTCAGAAGTTTCGAATGAGCCAATTTCAACTGAACCAGTTTCAGTATCGGGTTACCTAGACCTGCGCGACGAGGGCTACGGCTTCTTGCGCGTCAATGGATATCTGGCAAGCGCAGGCGACGCATATGTGGCCGTTCGTTTGACACGTCAATATGGTCTGCGCAAGGGCGATCACGTCACCGGTATGTGCAAGCCAGCCGGACGCAATGAAAAGAACCCAGCAATGCTCGATGTGGCAACGATCAATGGTGTTGCTGCCGACAAAGTCAAGGCACGCCCTCGTTTCGAAGACCTCACTGCATTGTTTCCTGACTCCAAACTTGGACTCGAAAACTCTGCAGACCCAAACAACATGACCGCACGCATCATCGACTTGATCTCGCCAATCGGCAAGGGTCAACGTGGAATGATCGTGTCGCCTCCAAAGGCCGGTAAAACGACGATCATGAAAACGATCGCAACGTCGATCGAACGCAATCACCCAGAAGTGAAATTGATCGTGTTGTTGATCGACGAGCGTCCTGAAGAAGTGACCGACATGAAACGCACGGTGAAGGGTGAAGTAATTGCTTCAACTTTCGATCGTCCGTCCGAAGAGCACACTCAGGTGGCCGAGCTCGTGCTTGAAAAAGCAAAGCGCATGGTCGAGATGGGCGAAGACGTCGTCATTATTCTCGACGGCATAACTCGTTTGTCTCGTGCATACAACTTGTCCGCTCCTGCAACCGGCCGCATCATGTCCGGTGGTATCGACGCGGGTGCTTTGTATCCACCAAAGAAATTCTTTGGTTCGGCTCGCAACGTTGAAGAAGGTGGCAGCCTCACGATCCTTGCAACAGCATTGGTCGAGACAAACAGCCGCATGGACGATGCAATTTTCGAAGAGTTCAAAGGTACGGGCAACATGGAGCTTCGTCTCGATCGCAAGATCTCGGAGCGCCGTATCTACCCAGCCATTGACGTAGATGCATCATCAACGCGACACGAAGAGTTGTTGTTTGATCGCAAGCAATTGCAAATGGTCTGGAAACTGCGTCGAGTTTTGAGCGGTTTGGCCGAGGGTGGCAACGCTGCTCCAGGTCTCGAGTTGTTGATCGATCGATTGAAGACGTTTAAGAACAACGATGAGTTCTTGTCCGAAATCGCCAAGCAACCAAACGCCTAAATCAGCAACACGTCATTGGCCTTTCTCGCATGAGTGAGAACAACAATCAGAAAAGCCGTGTGGCGCAGCTTGCTCTGCGTAGTGCAATGTCAAGCATCGGTGCAGTCGAGCAACCAGAGTTTGTCGAGTTTGCTCTTGGTGCAGGTGCCGTAAGCGCAAACCATGCATGGGTTGCGGTGCTCGAACAATGTGAGCGCTCGCTTGGCCCAGTGCTGTTGTGGGCACAAAAGTTTGATGCCACGTCTCTCGACATCTTTGTTACGTCTGATGCGGGACTTGTGTCGCGGCGTGCACAGTCGTTTGATCGAGACATTCGTGTTTGGCTTGTTGCCGACAAACAAGTCGCTCGTGCCGAATCCGATCCTGTGATGCCGTCATCAGCAGTACCCAACACGCACGAACAATTTGCTTCGATTATTGGCGAGTCTGGTGCCGATATTGTTCGCGAACACGGTGTGTTGAGCGGCGAAGTGATGGGACTTGAAGTGTGCAGAGTCGTTGTTGACGAAAATGACAACGAACCTCGTCTCGAGATTGGTGTTGGCGCTCACGACCGCGAGACATTCCAAATGCTGCATGGCAAAGTTGCCACACTCGAGTCGTTGATCAAGGTTGTCAACATCGTGCGCGGCCATCGTCAAAGCGGGGCGGAGCATCACCCACTCAACAGGCTTGCCGCCGAACGTTTGCTGAGGCATCGTGTGATCGTTGAGCCACAATTGGTTGGTGCTTCGTCGCTACAAGCAACCGAGCCACCAGCCATGCGTCTCAATGTGAAGGATGCGGTGCCTTGTTGTGCAGTGGGCACGACCGATGATGGTCGACAAATTGTTGTTGTGTGCACAGCATCTGTTGATGTAGATGTCGTTTCTTTTGCGGCTGACGCGCGTGCTCGCATTGCTCCCGATGCACAACTTGTCATCGCAACCCACACCAACAACGTCACGCCATCGTTGGCAAAGTTGGCAAAATCACTGCGTATTCCTGCACGTTTCGTTGAAGTCGCACCCGTTGTTCGCTAAAAAAGTCGTAGCCTAAGAGGCGTGTTAGACAGACTCGTTCAAATTGATGCCGATTACAGGGCGCTTGAAGAGAGTTTGGCTAGCCAAGAAGTGTTGAGCGATCAAGCAAAATTGCGTGATGCTTCGCGTCGCTACAAGCAGCAAACACCATTGGTGCTGTGTATCCGCGAGTATCTTGACACCGAAGGCAACACCGAGGCCGCACGCGAGTTGCTTGCCGATGCCGATGGCTCTGAGCGCGAGCAACTGCAAGCCGAGATCGATGCCGGAGTAATCAAGTTGTCCGAGTTGGAAGAACGACTCAAAGTGTTGTTGTTGCCATCCGATCCGAACGATGGAAAAAACATCATCATCGAAATTCGTGGCGCGGAAGGCGGCGAAGAAGCAAACCTCTTTGCTGGTGATTTGTTTGAGATGTACGCCGCATATGCAGCAAGACAGGGTTGGACATGGGAAGTGTTGTCGCGCGACAACTCGCCAATGGGCGGCATCAACCAGATCACTGTGTCGGCCAAAGGTGACACAGTGTGGACAAAGTTGCGCTTCGAAGGTGGACCACACCGAGTGCAACGCGTGCCAGTCACCGAAGCACAAGGCCGCATTCACACATCGTCTGCAACTGTGATGGTGTTGCCAGAAGCCGAAGAAGTCGACGTCGAGATCGACGAAAAAGATTTACATATTGACGTCTATCGCGCCAGCGGTCCTGGCGGTCAGGGTGTCAACACCACCGACTCTGCGGTGCGCATCACTCACAAACCGTCTGGTTTGGTTGTTGCAATGCAAGACGAGCGCAGCCAGTTGCAAAACCGCCTGCGAGCAATGACCGTCTTGCGTTCGCGCTTGCTCAAGTTGCGCGAAGACGAGCAAGCCGAAAAAATGTCTGCACAACGCAAGGCCCAGGTGGGCAAGGGCGGACGTGGCGAAAAGATTCGCACCTACAACTTTAAAGAAAATCGCATCACCGACCATCGCATTGGCTTTACGTTGTACCAATTGCAAGATGTGTTGATGGGCAATCTTGATGCAGTGATCGATGCGCTGACTGCGCAGTTCGAGATCGAACAGTTGGCTGGCGCTTCCGTCGAAGTTCACTAAGCGAGTAGACCGCAGTGGCCGACGCGACAGACAACGTTTCGTGGCGCGAGATGCTTGCGTCAACAACACAGCAGTTGGGTAATGCTCAAGAGGCGCGTTGGTTGTGCGAGCACGCGAGTGGCATGGATTCCGCCGAGTTTTCTACCGAACAAGATCAGTTTGTGACAGTGGCGTGCGCAAAAAGCGTGCAGGCAATGCTGCAAGATCGACTCAGTGGAGTGCCGTTGCAATATGTAATGAAGCGCTGGGCCTTTCGGCACCTCGACATCATGGTTGACAAGCGTGTGTTGATTCCTCGGCCCGAGACAGAGCAGGTTGTGCAAGTCGCTCTTGATATTGCACGAACACAGTCGAGCAAAACTCCATTGCAGGTTGTCGATTTGGGCACGGGCAGTGGCGTGATTGGTCTGTCAATGGCATTCGAGCTTGGCGCCGAAGCCGCGCAAGTGTGGCTTACCGATGCATCGGTTGATGCCCTTGATGTTGCTCGCGCAAACATGATTGGTATTGGCAGGGCAGCAGCAAATGTGCGTATTGCACATGGCAGTTGGTGGAATGCGTTGCCTCAAGACTTGGCAGGCATGATCGATATTGCAATTTGCAATCCGCCGTATATCGCCCATGCTTCAAGCGAAGTTGCGCCAGACGTTCATATGTACGAGCCACATTCGGCTTTGTATGCACACGACAATGGGATCGCAGATTTGCGCTCAGTGATTGAAGGCGCTTCAACATGGCTGAAGCAATTGGGGTGGCTCGTTCTTGAGATCGGGTATCAGCAAGGCGCGGATGTGCTCGCAATGATGTCTGCATCCGGTTTTGTTGGCGCAGAGATCAAACAAGATTTGTCTGGTCGCGACCGCATTGCGGTCGGACAACTACTTGGCTAGAGCTCGCTGCAAAAATTGAAGTTGGTGCAGTAAGAGATTCTCTGCAACCACTTCTTGGGGTGTCATGTGTGTGACTCCGCTGAGCGCGAGCAACTCATGTACTTTGCCGTGATGCAGCAGTGCGGTTGAAAACTGCAGTGTGTGTGCTGCAAGTACGTTGTCGTCTGCAAGCCCGTGGATAAGAAGTAGTGGGCGCTCCAGTAAATGTGCGTGGGCAACAAGTGAAGTTGCTTCGTAATCGGCAGTATGCGTGTGTGGGTCGCCCATGTAGCGCTCGGTGTAGTGCGTGTCGTACAGATCCCATTTGGTTACAGGCGCACCAGCAACTGCGCAATGAAACATGTCGGGGGCACGAAGCACCGCAAGTGCGGCCAAGTAGCCACCAAAACTCCAACCACGAATACCTACTCGTGTTGTGTCGGCGCACGGCACCAGTTTTGGAAGTTCGCGCAGCACTTCAATTTGATCATCAAGGATCTTGGTGGCGAGGTCATGGTGGACGTCGCGTTCCCACTGCGTGCCACGCCCCGGTGTGCCACGTCCGTCGGAAATAACAACGCAAAAGCCTTGGTTAGCAAACCACTGCGAAGCAAAGTATGCGCTGGACGCGCACAACACTCGCTGTGCGTGTGGCCCGCCATATGGGTCAAACAAAATAGGCAATGGTGAGCCGTCGTGATTTTGCGGCATCACAATCGCAGTAGCAATCTTGTTTGCACCAACACGGTGCAGTGTCACATTTGGGGTGAGCAGGCATGTTTCGGCATTGTTTGCAATCTGATGTTTGCCATTCACGCGAGTAGCGGTGCGCACTTCGCCCAACATGGCGCTGCGAATAACGACTGTGTCGCCACCAACTGCAGCAGTGAATACGCCTGGTTCGTCTGTCAGCGAAGACACCGAAAGATCCGAGAGTGCACAGCGCATCACGTGCAGCACCGTTGGATCCGCAATTGGGTTTGCTCCAAAATAGATCGCAGTAGGCGTTGTTGCGATGATGTTTCGCACTTGTATTTCACTGCTCGTTACAACTTGATCGCCAATGGTGAGCGCCCTCACACCATTGCGTTCGCAGCACATTGCGAATCGACCATCTTCAAGTAGCGCAGGGCTTCCGGCCACTAAATCGATCCAATGTTCGTCTGTCTCGGTGCGAATCGTGCTTAACGCGCCCGTGCTTGTGTGGACTGCACAAACCTTAAGCTTCGTTTGCTCACGATTTTGCAGAGCAATGATCAATCCGTTGCGTGTCCACTGAACATTGGTGAGGTATTCAAGTTGAGATTGCTGCCATTGCACATCTACGCGCGAAGATTTATCCGCGTGATCGATGCTGAACAGATGCAATGAAACTTCTGCATTGTTGGTGCCAGCAAATGGGTAACGATGTGGTCGTGGTTGGGTCATCGGGTTGGCAGGATCACCAATCCATGTCATGGCAACGGGCGAGTTGTCTACCCGACACACCGCTATTGCAGTGCTGCCTGGAGACCACCAATAACCGCGCTGTCGGCCCATTTCTTCTCCGGCAACAAACTCGGCTTGACCCCAAGTGATGTCGCTATTGGGCTCAGCCTCTGCTGCGATAATTGTTTCATTGCCAGCAATATCGCAAACACACAATTTGCTGTCTCGCACGTATGCAACAAGCTTTCCGTTTGGGCTCAGCCGCGGATCAAAGATTGCGTCCGAAGTTTCTATTTTGTGAGTGACAGCCGTAACGAGGTTGGTAACAAAGAGTTGCCCTGCAACGCAATATGCAGCATTGAGTACCTGATCGTCGCACGAGTAACTCACGATTCCTGATGCACCTTCGCGGGCGCGTTCGCGTCGCGCTTGCTCGGCCGACGTATCCAATTTTGGGTTTGCGTTACTTGAGTGTTGCGCGTGCATGTCGGCAACACATGTTTCAACCGAAGTAGGTACGTCTAGTACATACAGCGAGTTCACTGCATCAGACCCACCGAGCGACCTGCAAAAAACTACGCGTGTGCCATCGGGCGACACAACGATGTTGCGTGGCTCGCCAAGTGTGAGTCGTTGAGTGCGAGCAAACTGACGCGGAAACGTATCAGAGACTGTTTTAGACACGGATATCGCCGGTTGCGTCAAGTGTGACTGTTTTTCCAACCCATTCGTTTTCACACATTTCTTGTCCAAGTTGTGTGTTGTCGCTCGTTGCCCATGCTCTGCGACCATCGGCCAGAAGCACTGCTGCACGCACTTTCTCGGCAGTGCCATCTCGATCGTGCATCACGCTGTATGCCTCAATAGTCGCTGCACCCTTGGCCTCAAGTGCCGTTGCTACGGAGCGTCGAGGAAGTGCATCAACTTCGTTTTGTGGCGACTCATGTCGGAAGCCCTGAAGCGGTGGAGTTGTTGCGTACACACCAAACGCATGCTTGGTTGCATAACCACCATTGGCCCACACCAAACCAGTTTCTTGTGGTTTTTCGCGCAGCGTTGTCATCGTGGTAGCAATTGCGTGCATTACGTAGTTGTTAAATGGTCCGCCAGCAAACGAGAGTCCGCCTGTGCAGGTGAGTTTTCGGTCGAGTGAAACACCGAGTGATTCTGCGCCAAGCTGCACAGCAGATGGGAAGCATGAATAGAGATCAAGATTCTCGATTTCATCAATAGATTTTCCGGCAAGTGCCAGCACGCGTTGGCCGCCAATGCGTATTGCTGGTGTCTCGGTAAATGTGTGGCGATGTGAAACAAAGTTGTGTTCGTGACAGTCGGTTCCTGCGTGCAGAAATATCCATTTATCGCGAGCAATGCCCAGTGCTTCAGCACGCTCGACAGAGCACATCACGAGTGCTGCTGCCATGTCAACATCGTTGTTTGAATTCATCAACTTTGTGTACGGAAAACCGATCATTCGGTTGTCGGATGTTGGCATACGTATTGCTTGAGCGGTGTAACTCTGTTGAATCCACGCATGAGGGTTTGTTGCTGCAACATCGCTAAAGCGCGCCCACAATTCGCTGATGTACTTTTGGTGATCTGCAACTGTTCGTTTGTCGCGGTAACGCAATGCAGTCTCAAACATTGGGTAGATCTCGATAGGCAGCATGATTTTGTGAGCCAATTCAATTTCGTGGTTCATCACCAGGTCTTCGCCGAGGGCAGTTGGTGCTTCACCGTCGTGTTGTTCCATCCATGGCAATGTCATTTGTGCGGCACGAGCCCGACGACGAGATCTAAATGATTCTCCTCCTGTGAGCACGATCATCTGCGCGCCATCGTCGCGTATCTGCAGTGCAGCGCTATTGACCAAGTACTGGGGCATATTGCCGCCGTGAGGCGTGAGGCCATATTCGTTGGCACTGATCTCAAGCGTGGATGCAATATCGCGAGCGGGGTTGGTGTTCCGTGTCGACAGCGAGCGAACTACGCGTAGGGCATCGATTGTTGTGGGGTTTTGTATTCCTGCGTCGGCAAATGCTTCACGAACTGCTTGTGACATTAATTCGATTGGACCTGCAGCACTTTTGAGATCATCGGTATGTTGTGCAACCTGTGCTTGCCCGACAAGGATCGGGGTGCGCGGGTCGATCTTGTTTTGGCCAGATGTCACTAGGTCAACTGTATATATCTAGAGAAATAAGCAAAGTATTGGTTGGGTTGCTCGTGATCTAGGATCGTGCGCAGTGAATAGCCCACAGATACGCACGATTGCAATTGGTTCTGACCATGCGGGTTTCGAACTCAAGGCACACCTGGTTGAGGTTTTGACCAAGGCCGGTCACAAAGTTGACGACCACGGCACACATTCCACTGATTCGATTGACTACCCACCAATTTGTGCTGCGGTTGGTCGCGCGGTGCGAGACGGCAAAGCCGACATGGGCATTGTGTTGGGTGGAAGCGGACAAGGCGAGCAAATTGCAGCCAACAAAGTGCGCGGAGTTCGTGCCGCATTGTGCAATGACATGTACCTTGCAGAGATGGCGCGCTCACACAACAACGCCAATGTGTTGTCGATGGGTGGGCGAGTGGTCACGTTTGAACTCGCAGAACAAATTTTGCACACATTTCTCACGACACCTTTTGAAGGTGGTCGACACGAACGTCGAGTCGCACAATTAACCGAAATCGAAGAACAAGAAGGAAACCGATAATGCCTTGGCCATCTGAAACATCCCGAGATACCGAAACTTTTGGATACATCGATGAGGAACGTGGTCGACAAATCACAGGTTTGCAATTAATCGCCAGTGAAAACTTCACGTCGCCAGATGTGATGGCCGCAACCGGCTCGGTGCTCACCAACAAATACGCAGAGGGCTATCCAACAAAGCGTTATTACGGCGGCAATGCAGTTGTCGACAAGATCGAAGCACTTGCTATTGAGCGCGTCAAAAAACTCTTTGGCGCAGATCACGCAAACGTGCAACCACACTCTGGTGCAAGTGCCAACATGGCCGTGTATTTAGGGCTCTTGAATCCTGGCGACACTGTTTTAGGTCTGAGCCTCGATCATGGTGGTCACCTCACTCATGGTTCGCCAGTCAATGCCAGCGGAATTTTGTATAACTTCAAATCGTTTCGTGTTGGCGATACCGATGAGCGCCTAGATTTCGAGCAAATCCGCGAACTGGCTCTCGAGCATCGCCCAAAGATGATTGTTGCTGGCACAACGTCGTATCCACGCCGACTAGAGCCAGAGCCATTTAAGGCAATTGCCGACGAAGTTGGCGCATTGATGATGTTTGATATTGCGCACATTGCTGGCCTGGTCGCTGGTGGTGCGCATCCAAACCCAGTTCCGTTCGCCGATGTCGTGACGTTTACAACTCACAAAACATTGCGTGGCCCTCGCGGTGGTTGCATTCTTTCTTCTGCAGCACATGCAGCGGCCATTGATAAGGCGGTGTTTCCTGGTAGTCAGGGTGGTCCACTCCAGCATGCAATTGCGGGTAAAGCAGTTGCATTTCATGAAGCTATGCAACCGAGCTTCAAGGTGTATGCCCACCAAATCGTCGCTAATGCATCGGCACTTGCAGAAGCACTCGCGCATCAGGGTTTCAGACTCGTCTCTGGTGGCACTGATACGCACATGATGGTGGTTGATTTGCGTCCGTTTGACAGCGAACTTACTGGCAAAGAGGCACAGTTGGTGCTCGATCAAGCCGGAATAACGCTGAATAAAAACAACATTCCAAATGACCCACGCAGTCCGTTCGTTACATCTGGTGTGCGCATCGGTGTTCCGTCGGTAACAACACAGGGCATGACCCAAACCGAGATGCCATTGATTGCCGAATACATTGCAACAACACTGCGTGGTCGTAACGACCCTGCGATTGTTGCTCAAGTGCGCGCAAAAGTTGCCGCATTGTGCGCCAAGTTTCCGGTGTATCCAACTGTCAACAAATAATCCGTGATTGATCTCAACGGCTACCTGATTGTTGGAGGGTGTGCCGCGGTAGTGACTGCAGCAACGACGCCGGTTGTTGCAATTGTTGCTCGTAAAAAAGGTTGGATGGCAGAGCCGGATGAACGACGCTCGCATCCGGTTGCGACACCAGATGTCGGTGGTATCGCGTTTTTTGTTGGGTTGCTCGCGTCGCTCCTACTTGCTTCGCGGATGGATCGTTTTTCTGGTTTGTTCGAAAAAAACTCCGAATTAATCGGTGTGCTCATTGCAGCAGTCGTGATTTTCGTTCTCGGAATTTTTGACGACATTCGCGAAGTTTCTGCACCGATGAAAGTCACTGGGGTAGTGGTCGCAGCACTTGTGCTTGTTTATTTTGGTGTCACTATGTTTTTCTTTCGCGTTCCATTTCTTGACGTGTTCATCTTGCCCAATGACTGGATTCCATTGTTCACCGTGTTTTGGTTGTTGGGAATGACGCAGTCAATCAACTTGATTGATGGGCTCGATGGACTTGCTGGTGGCATTGTTGCGATCGCCGCAGCATCGTTCTTTGTCTACAGCAAACACCTCGGTGATGTTGGCTTGTTGTCCGAACCAAACATTGGCCCACTGATTGCAATCATCACGCTGGGTATTTGTATTGGGTTCTTGCCGTTCAATTTCAACCCAGCACGAATCTTCATGGGCGACTCTGGTGCTCTGATGCTTGGTCTCTTGATGGCGGTATCAACGAGCGTTGTGGGTGGTCGCGCCGACCCGCAGTCCCAAGATTTCAGCGGCCAAACGTATTTCTTTATTGCGCCGCTCTTCATTCCGTTGTTGATTCTTGGCGTGCCAATTATCGATGTGATCTTTGCCATATTTAGGCGCACATTGAGTGGCAAAGGCCTCGCAACAGCCGATCGCGGACACTTGCATCACCGGTTGATTGCTCTCGGTCATGGCCCGCGTCGAGCAGTTGTCATTTTGTGGCTGTGGACAGGTCTGTTTTCAGCGTTTGCCCTATACCCAGCACTGACCAACAAAAATCCCAATCTGTGGCTGGTTTTACTGGCAGCGGTCTTGCTCATTGGTTTCTCAATTTTCCACCCCCGGCTGGTGCGGCACCGCGAGTCAATAACAACGCAATAACAGCCCCTCAGGCACACAATTGCACGAGCAATTTGGTCGCAAGTCCTTATCCCGTCTAGTTTGTACCTAGTTTCACAAGCGTCTGGGATGTCCAATTCGATGAATTTTTTGACAAAAAGAATCGTGCCAAAAAATAAGGCAAAGAAGTCAGCACTCACTGGCTCAAGTGACTCTCTGGGTCGTGGTCCCGAGATGGCCATCAGCGTTTTGGTATTCACTGTCATCGGTCTTGTCATCGATTCGGCAGTTGGATCAATGCCGATGTTTACGATTGGTCTTGTGATTTTTTCTGTCGTCGGAAATTTTGCTCGTTTGTACTACACCTATGGCACGCACATTGAAGCACTTGCCGAGCAACGATTGCAGGGCACTACAAGTCACCAGCAAGAGCGTGTAGCAAAATGAAAAGCGACGACCCGCAGTACACATCGGTGTTGTCAATGCATGACACCGGCCCTGCCCCCGAGGCTGCCATTGTGCGCGACATCATCAAACGCGGAATGTTTGTTGCCCCGGTGATTATTGCTGCTAGCGCAGTCTTTTGGGGTGCAAACGGCGCATGGTCTGGTGCGTATGGCTTGGCCATCGTGTTTGGCAATTTTGCGGTCGCAGCGTGGATGGTTTCATATACGGCCAAGATTTCCTATGCATTGATGATGGGTGCGACGTTGTTTGGCTACATCTTCCGCTTGGCCGTGATCGCTGCCGCGGTGTTTTTGGTGCGCAACGCCTCATGGGTCGAGCTAGTTCCCTTGTGCATGACGATTGTCATCGTGCATGTTGGTTTATTGTTCTGGGAAATGCGCTATGTTTCTTTGTCGCTTGCTTTCCCCGGCCTCAAGCCAAAACCGAATTCAACCCAAGACCAACTTCTCAACCAGTAGCCCACCTAGTCGATCAACAGGATGACCATAGTGTTCTCAACTCAACTCGCAATCAAGGCGTCAGTGCAAGTACTTCAGAAACTTGTGCCGAGCGCTGAATCCGGTCGTGGCTTCAGTTTCCCGCCGATCAACACAATTCTTCGCTGGAAAGATGTAACGCCAGGCATTAACAAAGTTGTAATCATCTCAATTTTGAGCGCCGTCATCGGCACTGTGTTGTTTTTAGTTGCTGCATCAAAAGATGCGCGCAAAGCACCAAAAGGTTCACGCAACCTTGCCGAGATCATCGTTGAATTCATCGAGAAAAACATCATCATGGAAACAATGGGCAAGAGCGGCATGGGTTGGACACCGTTCTTGTTGACAATGTTTATCTTCATTTACTTGTGCAACTTGCCAGGAATTATTCCGTTCATTCAAATGCCAGCAACAGCACGCATGGGTGTTCCTGCATTCATGGCCCTGCTCGTGTGGGTTGTGTTTAACGCAACCGGCATTAAGCACCAAGGTCTTTTTGGATACTTCAAAAATGTGTTGTTCCCACCAGGCGTTCCAAAAGCGCTGTATGTCTTGGTGACACCGATCGAACTGATTTCAACACTTGTTGTTCGTCCGTTTTCGCTCGCCGTTCGTCTTTTCGCCAACATGCTTGCAGGTCACTTGTTGCTCGTTATCTTCGCCTTGCTAACCCAAGCACTTATCCAGGCCGAGACTCAACGATTCTTCTTAATTCCAATCGGCATTTTGCCATTCGGCCTGCTCATTTTCTTGACGGCCTTCGAGATCTTGGTTGCGTTCCTACAGGCGTACATTTTCACGGTGCTTACCGCGGTGTACATCGGTGGGGCAGCGCATCCAGAGCATTAAGCAAAAAGATTTAATACCAAGAGTTACCCACATAACAACAAAAAGAAATAGGAGATAAAAACATGGAAGCATTAACACGAATTGCACATGTCAGTGCACGCGTGGCTGCAGAGCTCACGCCAGCTGAACTGAAAGCAAACTCGGCAGCACAAATGGCAGGTCTCGCTTACGGCCTCGCCGCGATTGGACCAGGCATCGGAATCGGAATGATTTTCGGTAAGGCCATCGAAGCAATGGCACGTCAGCCGGAGTCGGCAGGCATGGTTCGCACCACAATGTTCTTGGGTGTTGCATTTACCGAAGCCCTCGCACTTATCGGCTTCGTGGCCTTCATTCTGCTCAAGTTCGCCTGACCAATGCGAGTTCACGTAACGACATTGCAGGGTGACCTGGTCGAGGTGCGCGTTTCCGCTGAGGAGGAAACCACCTCTGGCGAGGCAATCACCACGGCCGAGACCACTGGTCCGAACCCAATTTCTCCTGAGGGCAAAGAGCTCATCTGGGGTGCTGGTTCGTTCTTGGTGTTTCTCGTCATCATGCGCGTGTTCCTTTTCCCAAAACTCAAAAAGGGAATGGACGCTCGTTACAACGGTATTCGCGAGGATTTCGAGCAGGCAGACGCAACACGTTTGTCCGCAAAGTCAGATGTGGCCAAGTATGAAGCAGCTCTTGCCGAGGTTCGCACCGAAGCAGCGGGTCGCGTCGACAAGGCACGTCAGACATTGGATCAAGAACGCAGCACAAAGATCGCTGAAGCAAATGCACGAATCGCCTCCAAGCGATCTGCTGCTGATGCCGAGATCAGTGCTGCACGAACTGCTGCACGCGACCAAGTCGCTGCTGCAGTAGCAACGGTTACCGCACGCACTACGCAGCTTGCAGTGGGCAAGTCTCCAGACGCGAGTGTTGTGCAAAAGGCCGTGCAAGAAGCAATGCAGGCAGGAGCACGATCATGATCAATCGTTTCGGTGTGTTATTGGCAAGCGAAGATCCAACAATTACGCACCACTGGTTGTTGCCAGAAACAGCCGAAATCGTTTATGGAGGCTTGGCTTCCGTAATCGTGATCGGTGCGTTGGTGAAATTTGCTGGTCCAATGATCAAAAAGAGCTTCAATGCTCGCACAGAAAAAATTCAGAAAGAGCTCGACGATGCTGCCGGCGCAAAGGTCACAGCCGATTCGGATGCCAAAAACATTCGTGCAGCACTTGGTGATATTGCAGGCGAGCGCGCTCGCATGTTGGCCGAAGCCGACACGCAAGCAGCAGCAGTGTTGAACGAAGGTCGAGTACGCATTACAGCAGAGGTTGCCGAACTCGAAGCAAAAGCCGAAGCCGATCTCAATTCGGCACGTGGTCGCTCGAGCGATGAATTGCGCGCCGAGATTTCGTTGCTCGCTTCAATTGCAACACCAGCAGTTGTGCAAGCAACGCTCAATGATCAGACCAAAAACGAATTGATCGAGTCGTTTATCTCGAGCGTGGGAGCAGGCCGATGAGCACTGTAAAAATTGAGGCATACGCATCTGCATTGTTCGAGATCGCTCAAGCCGACGGCACTCTTGCACTCGTTGAAGACGAATTGTTTCGTGTGGCTCGCGCATTTGAGTCAAACGANCAATTGCGCAACACATTGAGTGACTCAACAATTCCTGCAGATCGCCGTCAGCAAGTTGCCGAGCAATTGCTCGGTGCNAAGGCATCCAACACCACAACACAACTTGTGTCGTTGGTNGTTGGCAGTGGCCAAGTGCGCGACTTGCCAGCAATTGTCGACTCACTTGTTAAGCGCGCATCGAGCGAGAAGCAACAAGAAGTTGCCGAAGTACGCAGTGCAGTTGCATTGAGCGACGATCAAAAGACTCGTCTCGCTGCAGCCCTCACCAAGGTGACGGGGAAACCAGTAAATCTCAAAGTTGTCATCGACCCAAGCGTGTTGGGTGGCTTGGTTGCAGTAGTTGGTGACGAAGTCATCGACGACACCGTGCGCACCCGTCTCGACCAGTTGAAGACCCGAATCTGATTTCGTTCTGAAAGGACAAAAACATGGCTGAATTAACACTCTCCGCAAGTGACATTGCGGCAGCGATTACCAAAGGACTCGATGGCTACACGCCATCCACTGAAGCACGCACCGTTGGTCGCGTGACCGAAGTGGGTGACGGTATTGCTCGCGTGAGCGGCTTGCCAGATTGCGCAGTAAACGAGTTGCTCGAGTTTGAGGGCGGCGTTGTGGGCTTGGCGCTCAACTTGGACGAAGACTCAATCGGTGCCGTAGTACTCGGTGAAGCATTTTCGATCGAAGAAGGTCAGCCAGTAAAAGCAACTGGCCGTATTTTGTCGGTGCCAGTTGGTGACGCAATGTTGGGACGCGTTGTAAACGCGCTCGGCACTCCAATCGATGGCAAGGGTGACATTGTTGGTTCAATCTCTCGCCGTGTAGAAGTGCAGGCGCCAGGAATCATGGGTCGTAAGCCAGTGCACGAACCACTTCAGACCGGAATCAAGGCCATTGACGCCATGACCCCAATCGGTCGTGGTCAACGCGAGTTGATCATTGGTGACCGCAAGACTGGCAAGACCACAATTGCGATCGACACCATCATCAACCAACGCGGTTTGGGTGTGAAGTGCATCTATGTGGCTATCGGTCAAAAGGGTTCGACCGTCGCACAAACAGTTGAAGTGTTGCGTCAATACGGCGCACTCGAATACACCGTTGTTGTGGCTGCTCCTGCATCTGATCCAGCACCGTTTAAATACCTCGCGCCATATGCGGGTTGTGCAATTGGTCAGCATTGGATGGAAAACGGTGAGCACGCACTTGTTGTGTACGACGACTTGTCAAAGCAAGCAGAGGCGTATCGCCAGATGTCATTGCTCTTGCGTCGTCCACCAGGTCGTGAGGCTTACCCAGGCGACGTGTTTTACCTACACAGCCGCTTGCTCGAGCGCGCAGCAAAATTGAGCGATGCAAACGGTGCGGGTTCACTCACTGCATTGCCAGTGATCGAAACCAAAGCAGGCGACGTGTCGGCGTACATTCCAACCAACGTGATCTCGATCACCGATGGTCAGGTGTACTTGCAAGACAACTTGTTCAAGTCTGGTGTTCGTCCAGCCGTCGACGTAGGTATCTCGGTATCTCGCGTGGGTGGTGCTGCACAGATCAAAGCAATGAAGAGCGTTTCCGGAACACTCAAGCTTGACTTGGCGCAGTTCCGTGAACTTGAAGCATTCGCAACGTTCGGTTCTGAACTCGACCCAATTTCAAAAGCACAGCTCGAGCGCGGTTATCGCTTGGTCGAGTTGCTCAAGCAACCGCTCAACAGCCCAATGTCGATCGACGAGCAAGTTGTTTCGATCTTCGCTGGCACCAAGGGCTACCTCGACACCATTCCAGTGTCCGATGTGCGTCGCTTTGAAAACGAATTGCTCGAACACATGCGCAGTCGTCATGCATCAGTACTTGCAGGCATTCGCCAAGATCCAAAGGCCGACGTGCCAAAAGATCTTGCATCGATTGTTACTGCATTCAAAGATGCATTCCGTATTACATCCAACACGGCATCAGCCGACCCAACTCGCACCGATGCCGGTGAAGTTGGCGACGCAGCCTCAGCCAAGACTCTCGCAACGGAGTAATACATGGCTGGCGGTCAAGAGCGCATTCTGCGCGGACGAATTCGGTCCGTTCAGGCGACAAAAAAGATTACGCGTGCAATGGAATTGATCGCTGCTTCGCGCATCGTCAAAGCCCAGCAACGCGTGATCGCCGCCGTGCCATATAGCGAACGCATTACCGAAGTTGTCAAAGATTTGGCCGCAGGTGGCGCAGGACTCAATAGCGAATTCTTGAAGCCCCGCGAAAACATTCGCACTACTTGCTACGTGGCGATCACCGCCGACCGTGGTTTGTGCGGCGGATACAACTCTGGTGTGATGCGTGCAACCGAAGGCGAAATCAAAGCCGACGTGTTGGCAGGCAAAGATTATTTAGTCGTGCCAGTTGGTCGCAAAGCAGAGGGCTATTTTCGCTTCCGTGGCTACAAAATGGGCACGGGTTTTGCAGGCTTTTCCGACGGCCCAAGCTATGCCGACGCCAAGCGCATTGGTGAGTATGTCGTCGACTTGTACATCAAAGGCGAGATCGATCGCGTCGAATTGGTGTACACACGTTTCGTTTCGGCCGGCACACAAGAACTCGTGCGTCGTCCACTCGTGCCACTCGAGCAATCCGTTACTGCAGGTGGCGACGGCAAGCCAGCTGGTTCCAACAGCAGTTACGAGTTTGAGCCAGATCCAGAAGTGATCTTGCAAACATTGCTTCCTCGTTATGTTGAGGCCCGCGTTTATGCAGCACTATTGAATGCCGCGGCAAGCGAGCACGCATTCCGTCAGCGCGCCATGAAGGCAGCGACTGACAACGCAGAAGATCTCGTCAAAAACCTCTCGCGCATCATGAACCGTGCGCGTCAAGATTCAATCACAACCGAAATTATGGAAATCGTTAGCGGCGCCGAAGCACTCGGCACTAAGTAAGTCTGCATACAAAGATCAAAAACAGGAGCACAACATGAGCACAGCAACAAAGAACCCAACAGGACTCAAGGATGGTCGAGTAGTCGCCATTGCTGGTCCAGTTATCGACGTCGAGTTTCCTCGCGGCGCACTTCCAGAGCTCAACCAGGCTCTTGAGTTCACTGTCAACGTGGAAGGCAAGGACATTTTCATCCTCGCCGAAGTTGCACAGCAGTTGGGCCAGAGTCGCGTGCGCGCAGTGTGCTTGAAGCCAACTGACGGTCTTCGTCGTGGCACTCCAGTGCGCAACACCGGTCATGGTTTGCAAGTGCCAGTGGGCGACAAGACACTTGGTCACGTATGGAACGTGTGGGGCGATTGCCTCGATGGCAACAACGACGATTTCAAAGATGTCGAGCGTTGGGACATTCACCGTCCAGCCCCAGACTTCGCAGCTCTCGAGCCAAGCCGTCGCATGTTTGAAACCGGAATTAAGGTCATCGACTTGCTCACCCCATATTTGGCTGGTGGAAAAATTGGTTTGTTCGGTGGAGCAGGCGTAGGCAAGACCGTTCTCATTACCGAAATGATCAACCGCGTGGCATCAAACCACGGTGGTGTGTCGGTGTTTGCCGGCGTGGGCGAGCGCACCCGTGAGGGCACCGACTTGCGCATGGAAATGGAAGAGTCTGGCGTGTTCGAAAAAGCCGCCCTCGTGTTTGGCCAGATGGACGAACCACCAGGCGTGCGCTTGCGCGTTGCACTCTCGGCACTCACCATGGCCGAGTATTTCCGCGACGTAAAAAACCAAGACGTGTTGTTGTTCGTTGACAACATTTTCCGTTTCGTACAAGCTGGATCTGAAGTATCAACGCTGTTGGGCCGTATGCCTTCAGCCGTGGGTTATCAGCCAACACTTGCTGACGAAATGGGTCAGTTGCAAGAGCGCATCACGTCAACACGTGGTCGATCGATTACCTCGTTGCAAGCCGTATACGTGCCTGCCGACGACTACACCGACCCAGCACCGTTTACGACCTTTACGTTCTTGGATGCAACAACCGAGTTGTCACGACAGATCGCATCGTTGGGTATTTACCCAGCAGTGGACCCACTTGCTTCAACGTCGACAATTTTGTCGCCTGAAGTTGTCGGTGATCGTCACTACAACGTTGCTCGTCGTGTGCAAGAAATCTTGCAGCGCTACAAGGAACTTCAAGACATCATCGCGATTCTTGGTTTGGATGAATTGTCGGAAGAAGATCGTCAGACTGTGTCTCGTGCACGTAAAGTTCAGCGATTCTTGTCGCAGCCGTTCTTTGTTGCCGAAGTGTTCACCGGTTTGAAGGGTGAATACGTAAAGACAGAAGACACTGTGGAGAGCTTTGAGTCGATCATTAAGGGCGACTTGGATGATGTTCCAGAGCAGGCATTCTTGAACGTCGGTGGCGTTGATCAGGTGTTGGCTAAGGCCAAAGCACTGCAGGAAAACGCTTAATTATGGCCGATGCTGGTGCTCTTCGCGTAGAGGTGGTTTCACCTGAGCGTGTGCTGTTTACAGGTGATGCCCGTCAGGTCATCACTCGCACGCTCGATGGTGGAGAAATCGCTTTCTTGCCAGGGCACATTGCATTCTTGGGCGCACTTGTCGAGAACCACACACGTATCTACCTCAGTGACGGCACGGTGCAAGACCTTGCCGTTCACGGTGGATTCGTTGATGTGGCTCCTGATCATGTGACGATTTTGTCTGACTCAGCAGAGCTTGCTGCAGACATCGACATTGATCGTGCGCGTGCAGCGCTTCAGCGCGCTGAAGATGCAATGCGCGGCGAGCATGATGCAACGGTCGAGTCAGCATTGCGCCGTGCGCACGCACGACTTGCCGCTGCGGGTGGCGTTACCGACGCCCGTGCTGCAGCACATTAATTAACTAGCCAGTCTTTGTAATCAGTCCGACGACTGATCCAATAATGACGAGATTGACCGAGAGAAATCCGAGCATTATCCCAACAAATTCTCGATGAGATTTTGTGTTTGCGTCATCAAAACGCTTATTGATGTTGGCAGTGAACTCTTCAAACCGCTTATTGATGTTGGCAGTGAAGTCGTCGAAGCGTTTGTCCATGGCGTCAAAGCGTTTGTCAATGTTGGCGGAGAACTCTTCAAACCGCTTATTGATGTTCGCCGTGTGATCGTCGAAGCGTTTGTCCATAGCGTCAAAGCGTTTGTCGATGTTGGCGGTGAAGTCGTCGAAGCGTTTGTCCACGCCGTCGAAGCGTTTGTCCATAGATTCAAAGCGTTCGTTCATCGCTTCGAAACGAATATTCATCGTGCTTTGGAGCCAATCGATCTTTGACTCAATATGCACGAACCCGGTGCGTGTTTCGGTTACGAAACCTCTGAATTCGGAGTAGGTAACAAACTCTTCATTTTCCGTTGGATTACTCATTGGTGGGAAGACTCTCTGGATTGCGCTAGTTGACATGTATTGCCCTTTCGATGGTGATTCTCGATAGGGATGTGTACGCGAGTTTGCAAATGTGACGTCATTTCTCAGATCGTTACACATTTGTTGCTCTGGCTGTCAAGTACCAGAAACCTTTATGGGTGAAGGCCCCGCATGCGGTGAGCATCGGCAATGGTCTTGACGCCCAAAACTGTTGCTGCCAACCGGTTTGGCAACTTCGTTTCTTGAGAAAATGCATAGAAGCGCTCAAATGCAGCACGCATCAAATCAATGACTCGAGCATTCACTTCGTCTTCGTCCCACGTGAGGTGAGCAAAGTTCTGGCATTGCTCAAGGTATGAGCACGTCACTCCACCCGCGTTGGCATATACGTCGGGGATGACGACAACACCTTTGTCGGCCAAGATGAGGTCGGCTGTTGGGGTGAGGGGACCATTGGCGCCCTCGACAACAAGCTTCGCTTTCATGCTGTTTGCTTCGGCTTCGCCGACTGCTTCACCAAGTGCGCACGGCATCACGATGTCGCAATCGAGACCAAATATGGCTGTCGAGCCTGCAGTCCCACGTGCAACAACTTCGCCTACGCCGGTGTCGCAAACACTTCGCGCACCTTCGCGCATGGCTTTGTCAATCTTTGCAAGATCGAGTCCGCTGTCGGAATAAATTGTTCCGCCAACGTCAGAGAGTCCAACAATGAGCGCGCCGCGAGCAGATGCGAGTCGTGCAGCCCACGAGCCCACTTGCCCATAGCCCTGAATCGCAATCTTTTTGCCGGCCAATGAAGTGCCCATCTTGCCAAGCATCAATGCTGCGGCTTCAACAACACCACGACCAGTTGATGATTCGCGACCGAGTGACCCGCCAAGTTCGATTGGTTTGCCGGTTACGACACCTGGTGTTGCATGGCCAACGCCTGTTGAGTATTGGTCCATGATCCACGCCATGATCTGCGAGTTGGTGCCTACGTCTGGTGCTGGCACGTCGCGGTCTGGGCCGAGAAATGAGGCGATCTCCGAAACATATCGGCGTGTGATGCGCTCAATTTCGCCAATCGAATACTGCTTCGGATCAAATCGCACGCCACCTTTTGCTCCACCGAGTGGCAGGTTGGCAATTGCGGTCTTGAGCGACATACCAATCGCGAGTGCAACTACTTCATCACGGCTTACTTCGTGGTGATATCGAATACCGCCCTTTGCCGGGCCTCGAGTGGTGTTGTGATGCACTCGCCACCCAACAAGTTGGTCTCGTGTTCCGTCGTCGCGTCGAAATGGGATAGCCACTTCGATGATTCGTCTTGGCGTAACGATCGTCTCGATCAAGCCATCTTCCAAATTCAGCCACTCGCCAGCCTCACGAACACGAAGTTCGGCTGCTTCGAGTGCTGAGTAGGTCTTATATGACGCCATTGTCATACTGTTCCTTTCAGCAACGTTGCTGGCAACAGACTAGACCATTCAAGTCTCTAGTTGAGTTCTCTCAGGTCACGCGAGAGTCGGATTCCACCACATCTTCGTACTTTCGGGTCTTGATCAGTTCTCGAATGCGTGCAAAGCCTTCCCAAATTTCTATGTAACTGGTGGGTAAGGGCGACATTGCTACACGAATACAGTCAGGCTCACGAAAGTCCACGATGACATTTGCAAATTGTCGTAGTGCTTGCGACATTCGTCTTGCTTCTGGATGGCGGATGGTGATGTGCCCACCACGTCTATTCGCATCGCGCGGAGTAATCACACTGCATCCAAGTGGTGCAAGCCACGCATCATGCAGGGCTAACATCATTTCGGTACCAGTCGCTGCTTTTTTGGCTATTGCTGTCAATCCGGCGCGTGCAATCATTTCAAATGACGTCTGCACACAACGCAGTCCGATGATTGATGGGCTTGCGATCTGAAACCCACGAATGGTGGGCGAGCGGTCAAAACCCTGAGCCATCGCAAACTGGTCATCTTGAGCAAACCATCCCTGAATTGGAACATGCAACTCTTGTTGTAACGACTTACTGACGTAGAGCCAGCCAGGTGAACCAGGGCCAGAATTTCCATACTTGTACGTGCACCCGATTGCAAGGCCAGCGTTGTCGTGATCGAGTTGCATTGGCACCACACCAACTGCGTGGCTTGCATCCCAAACACAAAGTGCGCCAGCATCGCGGGTCATTTGTGAAATGCGAGCAATGTCATGTAGCGCACCCGAGCGGTATTGAATCACCGAAAATGTAACGAGAGCTACGTCATCGTCCAAATACGGTGCCAACATTTCTGGTGTCACGTACTCTTCGCCATCCTCGTCGTTGATCAAAACCAATTCGCATCCAAGCTCTTGGCAGAGGCCTTCCAAGATGTAGCGGTCAGTCGGAAAATTGGCGGTATCACTAATAACTTTGTGTCGCCCTGGTCGGGCGGTGATAGCGGCATGGCAAAGTTGATAAAAGTTGACGCTTGTCGTGTCAACAGCCAGCATTTGTCCGGGTTCCACCCCAAGTGTTGCTCGACCAATCAGATCGCCCGTGCTTTGTGCCTCATCAATCCACGAGTTCCAACCTGACACCATCTGCGCACCCCACTCATTGTGCAGAAAATCATTGACCACTCCAATGGTTGCAAGGGGGAGGCGGCCCAACGAGTTGCCGTCTAGGTAACACGTATCTTCGTCGGTGATCACAAACTCTTGACGAAAACTCGCCAGTGGATCTGTCGCATCGAGACCCTCTATAAATGCTCTTGACGTAAAGTTGGTGCTGCTCGATGACATACGCTCATCGTATGCCAAACACGCAACCAGCGATCACCTATACCTCGTATCTCAAAATAGAAGAGATCTTGCAGTTGCAGCAGCCACTTTCTGATGGCCCAGAACACGACGAATTGCTCTTCATCATTATTCACCAGAGTTACGAGTTGTGGTTTAAATCAATTCATCACGAAATTGCTCGCGCGCAGATAGTTCTCGAGACCGGCGACACGCATACTGCGCTGGGATTACTCGGGCGAGTGCGCACGATCATGAAAGTGCTAGTGAGTCAGGTCGACATTTTGGAGACAATGACTCCGTTGCAGTTCAATTCATTTCGTGATCGTCTAGAGGCCGCAAGTGGCTTTCAATCTGCGCAGTTTCGTGAGCTCGAAGCGGTGTTTGGTCGACGCGATACCGGAATGATCGACCATCTGCCTTCTGGTGATCAGCGAGATCGTGTGAGTACAGCAATGAAC
>JGI12421J11937_10000110_pt1 | contig 27474 bp, 25 predicted proteins | sample LakErihyJuly2011_2_FD_11937 | JGI IMG/M metagenome (IMG submission 11937)
TAAAATACTTTCGGTTGAATCAACTAAGAGCGGAATAAATGACTCCATACCCTCTGATGAAATGCCTTCTGATAGCTTTTCCAATATTTCAGAGGCTTGCGGGAAATCCTCAATCAAAGCTCGTGCTTTCACTTGAACTGCAGGTGTAAGAAGTAATTCGCGACATGGCAATATTTTTATACTTTCATTTGCGGTCCCCGTTGTGCGCTGTCCAGCAACATCGAAAAAACTAATGTCTTCTATATCATCACCGAAGAAATCAATGCGAACAGGTTGATTAGCTAAAGGTAAAAAGACATCCACAATGCCGCCCCGTACTGCAAATTCTCCACGACGTTCAACCAAATCTGTGCGTTGGTATGCAAGTTCGCCAAGGTGATTAATCAGATCCTTAAGGTCGCATTGCATGCCCACTGCTAATTCGCGCACAGGACTTTGAGCCAAAGAATTAATAATTCGATGAATAAGCCCACGCACTGGAGTAACAACAATCGGATTGTGAGCTTTGTTTTCCTTTAGTTTGATCAAGGTTGCGATGCGTTGTGCAACAGTGTCACTGCGCGGACTTAAGCGCTCGTGTGGCAAAGTTTCCCAAGCAGGAAATTCAAATACTTCATCGTGTAATTGCCTGAGATCATTTACTAAGTCTTCACTTGATCTGCTCGAACTTGTAACAATTAAAAGTGGTCGCTCGGCTGCTCGAATTGATGCAAGAAATGGGTGCAATGAAGTCGGCGCAATGATTCGCTTTTTGGATTCAAGTGCATCGCGAATATGTTCATCTGCTGCAAGAACATCGCGGATGAGTTTCATCTGCTCCCCCTTTCGTGTGTCGTATCAACTGTTGAGAAAACGCCTTAGGCCCCAACTCCGTGGAACCGGAGGGGGCTTAATGGGGCAAGTCTAAGGCAGGTGAACCTGCCATGATTAGCCAGTGACTATGCAAGATTACGCAGCTGCCATCGGCAATGATGGCGCTGGTTTGCGCGCCGACGTTCGAAAACTCGGTGACTTACTGGGTGAATCACTCGTTCGCCAAGAAGGACAAGAGTTACTTGAATTAGTAGAAGCAGTTCGCAAAGCTGTTAAAGATGGTGGCGGGGACGAACTCTTATCAACTTTATCTATAGATCAATCCGTGCAACTCGTTCGTGCATTTAGTACATATTTTAATTTAGCTAACGTTGCAGAACAAGTTCACCGTGCACGAGTTCTGGCAGATGCCAGAGCCCAAGGCGGATCGTGGATGGCAAAGGCTGTAGATAAAATCGCTGCAGCACAGAGTGCCAAATTGGTCGGACATGAATTTTCAACTGAAGATGTAACACGCTGGATTAATGAGTTAATGGTTCGGCCAGTATTTACGGCTCATCCAACTGAGGCAGCCAGACGATCTGTACTAAACAAATTAGGACGAGTTGCAAAGCTTCTCGATGAACCAAGTACTCCTGCTCAACTGACTCGATTAGCCGAAACTATCGACGTCTTATGGCAAACAGATGAATTACGCGTGGGGCGCCCAGAGCCACTAGATGAAGCAATGAATGCTCTGTATTACCTCGATGATTTATTTAAATTAACTATTCCTGAGGTGCTCAGTGATTTTAAGAATGAAATCAAGCGACTTGGAGTCGACCTTCCATTAGATGCTCGTCCTTTGTCATTCGGAAGTTGGATCGGCGGAGACCGTGATGGAAACCCAAATATCACTGCCTCGATTACAGAGTCTGCAATGCTGTTACAAGTTGGTCACGCGATTCGTGTGACTATTGCAGCGATGGATGAATTGCGTCAGATGCTCTCTGTTTCAACCCGCATCACCGGTGTGAACAAAGCGCTCTTAGATTCTGTAGAAGTAGATCTCAAACATATTCCAGAGTTTGAAGAGCGCTTCAAGCGTTTAAATGTTCAAGAGCCATATCGCCTGAAAGCAACTGCAATTGTGCATCGCCTTGCATTTACACGAAATCGTCATGCATCAGGTGGTGCACATGTTGCACACCGTGATTACAACAACACTTCAGAACTATTGGCCGACCTTGCTTTAATGCGCGATTCATTGCTGGAAAATCGCGGTGAATTAATGGCCACTGGTCTACTTGAGCGAACAATGCGCACGGTTTCAGCATTTGGTCTTACACATGCCACTCTTGATGTCCGTGAGCACTCTGATGCACATCATCACGCTCTGGCTTTCGCGCTAGGTGATTCATATAAGAGCAAGAACCATCAAGAACGTTTCGATGTGCTTGCAAGCGAGCTCGCTTCATCAAAGAGCTTAGATTTTGGTAAGTGTGATCAAGGTGCTCAAAAAACTCTAGATACATTTAGGGCTATCTTCGATATCGTCCAACGCTTTGGACCTGAATCAATTGAGACTTACATCGTTTCAATGACAAAGGGTTCTGATGATCTATTGGCCGCAGTTGTCTTAGCCAAGCAAGCAGGACTCATAAATTTATCCACACACACAGCAATCATTGGTTTTGCTCCACTGCTTGAAACTGTTGCTGAATTGCGTGCAGCCGGTGAAATCCTCGACACATTGCTTCGCGATCCTGGATACAGAAAGATCGTAGAGCTTCGTGGAAATCTGCAAGAAATTATGTTGGGTTATTCGGATTCAAATAAGGATGCGGGTATCGCAACTAGTCAATGGGAAATTCATAGAGCACAACGCAAGTTGCGCGATGTCGCAATGAAGCACGGCGTTAAATTGCGACTATTTCATGGTCGCGGTGGTTCTGTTGGTCGCGGTGGTGGCCCAACCTATGACGCACTCGTTGCTCTGCCATGGGGATCAATTGATGGACAAATTAAAATGACTGAACAAGGCGAAGTCATTAGCGATAAGTACGCGTTGGCATCTCTTGCGCGTGAAAACATTGAGTTAATGCTTGCAGCCTCCCTTGAAGCCACAGTTCTCAACCGTGCACCTCGTCAAAGCCAAGAAAGCTTGGACAAGTGGAATGCATGTATGGAACTGATCAGCGAGAGTTCTTTTACTCGCTATCGCTCATTAATTGATCATCCAGATTTGCCTGCCTATTTCTATGCATCAACTCCAGTGGAACAACTCGGTGAAATGATGTTGGGCTCCAGACCATCGAGGCGACCAGATGCTGCTGGTGGATTAGATAGTTTGCGTGCGATTCCGTGGGTATTTGGTTGGACTCAATCTCGCCAAATTGTTCCTGGTTGGTTTGGCGTTGGAAGTGGATTAAAGGCCGCACGCGAAGCAGGTAAGTCAGATGTAATTCAAGAGATGCTGGCCAATTGGCACTTCTTCCACACATTTATTAGCAATGTTGAAATGACTCTGGCAAAGACAGATTTAGAGATGGCAAAGCGTTATGTCCAAGCACTTGTTCCTAAAGAGTTACATCACTTCTTAGATGTAATTGCAGCAGAGTTTAAGTTGACCTGCGAAGAAATTCTTAAGGTCACAAATAAAGACTCTCTCTTGGGTGATCAACAAATTTTGGCTCGCACTCTTCAGGTGCGTGAAGCCTATCTTGCGCCTTTGCACCTGCTTCAAGTCAATTTGCTCGAGCGAGTGCGCGACCATGATGGTGAAGTTGATCCCATGTTGCAACGTGCTCTTTTGTTAACAATTAATGGTGTTGCAGCAGGCCTTCGAAATACAGGTTGATTCTTAGCTGTTAAAGCGTGACTGTGTTTCTTCTAATCCATTAGTAATTAATGACTCGACCACATCACATCCGCGATCAATAAATTCTGGCAGAGTCTTTTTCTCAGCCACAGAAAAAGCCTTTAAGACAAAGTCTGCAGGATCTTGCGAACCCATTGGACGGCCAATACCTAAGCGGACTCTGAAGTAATCAGGGCTGCCGAATGCAGAAGTCATGGACTTCAAACCATTATGGCCATTATCGCCACCAGCAAGTTTTGAACGAATTGTTGAATATGCAATATCTAATTCATCATGCAAAGCAATAATGTGATCTGGTTCTACTTTATAAAAAGATGCAAGCGCCTTTGCAGGCCCACCGGTTTCATTCATATAACTCTTAGATTTTGCGATGATTACAGATTGAGCATTCTCGCCCACGCCAATTTTAAAAGCGGCAACGTCATTGCGTGATTTATGTGAAGACCATTTAACTTTGTAACGCTTGGATAGCTCGTCAACAACCATCTGGCCAACATTGTGGCGAGTTGCTGCATACTCTGGACCCGGATTACCGAGTCCAATTACTAACCAAACCATGTCTAAAGGTTAGTGGTTAAGCATCCTTCTTCTCAGCAGAAGCATCTGCTGCAGGTGCGCCTTCAGCTGGAGCAGCAGCATCTGCTGCAGGTACAACAACTTCTTCAACTGCTGTTGAACGCTCTGAAAGGTGAACCACGATCATCTTAGGATCAGAAATTAGAACAACGCCTGCTGGAAGCACTACATCTGCTGCGTACTTAGATGTACCCGCAACTAAACCTGCAATATCGAGGTCAAGGTGAGAAGGAATAGAAGTTGCTTCTGTCTCAACTTCAATTGTGTTGTTAACGTGCTCAAGAATTCCATCGCGGTCGTATTCACCAGTTGCGTGAACTGGAACTGATACAACAACTTTTTCACCACGACGAACAATTACAAGGTCAATGTGATCAAGAGTTAATTTAATTGGATGGCGCACAATTGCTTTAGGAAGTGTGAGTTCCGTCTTGCCATCTACAACAATGTCTAGAAGTACGTTTGAAGTTTTAAGAGCAACGCCTAATTCGCGTGCTGGAAGAGTGATGTGAGATGGCTTCTCTCCGTGACCATAGATCACAGCTGGAACCAATCCATCGCGACGTGCACGACGTGATGCGCCTTTACCGAATTCAGTACGACGAATTCCGTTGATGGTGATCTCAGCCATTTTAATTTCTCCCTGTTAGGTAAAACTTTCGGTTACTTCACAAAAGTCCCAGCAGGAGCATTTACCTGCACCGTCGATAACGGAAGTTAAAAACCCTCGCCGGAACGAGGCAAAGATTAGCGAAGGATTATCTGCTCTGGCAAATCGCGCTTATGAATGGCCATCAAAGAGGCTGGTAACAGATCCATCTTCGAAGACCTCTCGGATTGCGCGGCCAAGAAGCGGTGCAATCGAGAGAACTGTGAGGTTATCGAACTTTTGCTCCTCCGAAATTGGAAGAGTGTTGGTTATTACAACTTCACTAGCACGAGAATTCTTAAGTCTTTCAATTGCAGGTCCTGAAAGCACGGCGTGAGTGGCTGCAATGATTACTTCTTTAGCACCTGCCTCAAAGAGTGCGTCCACTGCTTTAGTAATTGTTCCCGCAGTATCGATCATGTCATCAATAACGACGCAGGTTTGTCCTTCAACATCTCCGACGACGCGTCCTGTGATTGACTCATTTGGAATGCGTGGATCGCGTGTTTTATGAATAAATGCGATTGGACATCCGCCGAGTAAATCTGACCAACGTTCTGCCACGCGCACTCGTCCGGAGTCTGGAGAAACAATTGTTAGTCGTGAGCGATCAACTTTAGATCCAACGTAATCGGCAAGCATTGGAAGTGCGAACAAGTGATCCACTGGTCCGTCAAAGAAACCTTGAATTTGTGATGTGTGAAGATCTACAACCATCAAACGATCAGCGCCAGCTGCCTTAAATAAATCTGCCATCAATCGCGCAGAAATTGGTTCGCGTCCACGGTGCTTCTTATCCTGACGTGCATAACCATAAAAAGGTGCAACAACTGTTATTCGTTTAGCAGATGCGCGCTTGAGTGCATCGACCATGATGAGTTGTTCCATGATTTGTTTATTAACTGGCGCAGAGTGGCTCTGTAATACGAATGCATCGCATCCACGAACGCTCTCTTCGAAGCGAACAAATATTTCGCCATTTGCAAAGTCATATGCAGAAGTTGGCGTAATTGGAACACCGAGTTCTTGTGCAACTTCTTCAGCTAACTCCGGAAATCCGCGGCCTGAAAAAAGTCTTAACCGTTTTTCAGATGCTAGCCGGAGTTCGCTCATGGGGCTTAGCCTCTCTTATGTCCGTTTTCACTGCCAGCGTGACGCGCAGCAGCTTCGGCAGATTTTGTGCCAGAACGTTTACGCAAGACCCAGCCTAAGACATTTCGCTGGCGTGATCTACCAACTCCGATTGCTCCAGGTGGGACATCTTCAGAGATTACAGAACCTGCTGCTGTGTATGCCCCGTCACCAATTGTCACTGGTGCAATCAACATTGAATCGCTTCCGATTCGGACATGATCACCAACGATGGTTTCGTGCTTTTCCACGCCATCGTAATTAACAAAGACTGTTGCAGCCCCGATATTGGTGCCTTCACCAATTTTTGCATCCCCAACGTAAGAAAGGTGTGGAACCTTAGAGCCATCACCAACAGTTGAATTCTTGATTTCAACAAAGGCGCCAGCTTTTGATCCGCTGCCAAGTTTTGTCCCTTTACGTAAGTATGAATAAGGGCCAACTTGCGCATCTTTTCCGATAGTGGCTTCAAAACAATTAGATTCAACAACGCGAGCGCCCTCAAGGACTGTGCACGATTGCAGCGTTGTGCGCGGGCCGATAATGGCGCCAGATTTAATAGTTGTGTCCCCAAGAATCGCTGTTCCTGGATAAATGCTCACATCACTTTCAATACTCGCTGTTGCATCAATCCATGTTGTCGTCGGATCTGTAATTGTTACACCAGAGCGCATTAAGTCGCTATTTATTCGATCGCGTAAATATGCTCCACTTTCAGCTAGTTGCTCGCGATCGTTAACTCCAAGAGTTTCGACGTAATCATCGATAAGGGCAGCGGCAACTTCTCCGCCTGCTTGGCGCATGATCTCTAGAACATCAGTTAAATAGAGTTCGCCTTGGGAGTTATTTGCTGTGAGCTTTGTAATTGCCGTTGCGAGCAACGCTCCATCGAATATATAAACCCCAGAATTTACTTCAAAGATTATTTTGTCCGCATCCGTTGCGTCTTTTTCTTCCACGATGCGAAGCAATGAGCCATCATCTGCTCTAATAATTCGACCATAGCCCGTTGGATCTGGATGCTCGGCTGTCATTACTGATGCGCTAAATCCACCGTTATGGTGAAAAGAAATCAGCTGGGCAAGAGATTGCGTTGTTAGCAGTGGAGTATCACCAGCTAATACAAGAACAGAACCTTTTGGTGAAATTCCAGCAAGTGCAAGTTGTGTTGCATGTCCTGTTCCGCCGCGCTTTTCTTGAAATACGGTAACTGCCTTAGGCGAAATTGCTGCAATGTGTTCTTCAACCTTTTCGCGGCCACTACCAACTACAACTCTTATTTGTTGAGGCGATAAACCTTGAACAGCGTGCAGAACATGTCCTACTAATGTGCGACCAGCAACTTCATGTAAAACTTTTGGCAGCGAAGATTTCATACGCGTTCCTTCGCCGGCGGCAAGGATAATCGCGCACTCAAGTGATGAGTCTGTGCCCTTTGGTGGCGTCATGCTCCGCCACCAGGTATCGATCCTGGACCCTGGGCTTCAAAGGCCCATGTGCTAGCCACTACACAATGGCGGAACCCATATTCTCCCTTATCCGCACCAGTACTTTCGACCACTAAAGTTGCCTCACGCGAGAAATTTTAATAAATACTTTTAGAAAGTGGGGCGAAAATGCGTGATGAAGTAGATCGCCTCATCGCCGCTTGGAAGGCGCAGCGTCCAGATCTGGATTTATCACCACTTGGAGTCCTCAGCCGTATCACTCGAATTTCTCGTCACTTAGATATTGAAAGACGTAATGCATTCGCAGATTTAGATACCTGGGGATTTGATGTCTTAGCTTCACTTCGTCGCGCAGGTGCGCCGTATCAACTCTCACCAAGTCAGCTCATGCAAGAAACATTGGTGACAAGTGGAACGATGACAAATCGGTTAGACCGACTTGAAGAGTTAGAACTTATTACTCGAAAGCAAGATCCCGACGATGGACGTGGTTCGTTAGTAACTCTGACTAAAGCAGGCGTTCGCGCCGTAGATGCTGCCATGGAAGAACTCTTAGGCCGCGAGCGAAACTTTTTAGCCCCATTAACAAGTGATGAAAAGAAAGAACTTGCTCGATTGCTCAGCGTTATTGCTGCTCAATTTGAAGATGAAATTTAATGTGACTCAATAACTTTGGCTCCATGGACTGGACCAAAGGCGCGTGTAACACTTCCGACAACACCGGAGGCACTTAGCGCAACTGCTAAATCCAAACCATGTTCTTCATCTGAAACTAAGAATGCAACAGTTGGACCTGATCCCGAAACAATTGCACCCAGCGCTCCATATTCTTGACCAACATCTAGAATTAAACGAAGCGCAGGGCGAAGAGAACACGCTGCAGGTTGTAAATCATTTACTAATAAATTTCCAACACCTTTGGGATCAGCTGCTAAGAGTGCTTGCATCAGTGCATCGCTAATTTGCGGCTCACTGATATCTAATCCTTGGCGCAATCGATCACACTCGGTGTAAATCGCTGGCGTTGAAAGTCCAACGCTAGACAGTGCTAAAACCCAGTGATAGGTACCGCGCGAAAGCGCGGCAGTAAGTTGGTCTCCACGGCCTTGTCCAATTGCAGTTCCACCGCTGAGAAGAAATGGAACATCACTTCCTAATTGCGCTGCAATCTCATGCATCTCATCACGAGTCATTTCTAAGTCATATAACTCATCAATAGCCACAATTGCAGCAGCCGCATCAGCGCTACCGCCAGCCATCCCACCTGCAACTGGAATAGATTTCTTAATTTCTATGTGGGCATCAATATCTATTTCAAATCTTTGTGCAATGAGTTCGGCTGCCTGCACGACCAAATTTGTGGCATCCGTTGGGACGCCATGAGTCTGATCGCCAGTGATAGTTAGATGAATACCTGATCCTGGCTCTGCAATTTTTACTATTACATCATCAAAAATTGAGATTGCTTGAAAGACAGTTACGAGTTGGTGATAGCCATCTAATTCGCGTGGACCAACTGAGAGTTGCAAATTAACTTTTGCGGGCACTCTGACGGTTACGGATCGAATTGGCACGTTAAAACCCTAATCGTGCGATTGTGCAAAAATCATTAACTAAGAGTGATTCGCCTCGAAGTGTCGGATCGATTCCTGCTTTGTTAAGAACTTCTTCTGCTGCCCCTGAGGAACCGTAAATACTTGAAAGAGCTGAGCGCAACATTTTCCTGCGCTGGGCAAAGGCTGCATCGATTAATATAAAAACTTTCTTTCGTAACTCTTCATCGCCCAAAGGTTGGTGGCGAGTAAATGACACTAACTTTGAATCTACTCCTGGCACCGGCCAAAAAATTGACCGCGAAATCGAACCTGCACCACTGAGATCTGCCCACCACGCAGCTTTAACCGATGGGATTCCATATTCTTTTGAACCAGGTTTTGCTGCTAATCGATCTGCAACTTCTGCTTGCACCATGACCACACCAGATTTAAGTGTTGGAAATGTTTCTAACATATGTAGCAAGACAGGCACAGAAATGTTGTAAGGCAAATTTGCTACAAGCACAGTTGGTGATTCAGGCAGTGTTTTCAGGTGCAATGCATCTTGATGAATAACGCTAAATGTGGCCGAACTTTGATTATGAGTTTGAACTGTTTGTGGCAATCGCAAAGCCAAACGCTCATCGATTTCAACTGCGATTACTGATTTAGCTTCTTCAAGTAATGCCAGGGTGAGTGAACCTAATCCAGGGCCAATTTCTAGGGCAACATCAGAGCTTGTAACACCAGCGGTGCGAACTATTTTTCTACAAACATTGGCATCAATAACAAAATTTTGCCCTAGTGATTTAGCAGGTTTGATTCCTAGTTCTTCGGCTAACTCACGAATTTGTGCTGCACCAAGTAAGGTCATAGAAATGAGCCAAAAATACGTTCAGCATTATTGCTAAGAGTTGTGGCTAGTTCGCTATCGCTGACGCTTCTCTCATCAGCAATGGCTCTAACAATATTTGCAATCTGCGCAGGTGTGTTTAATGCACCGCGATGAGGTGATGGAGCCAAAAATGGAGAGTCTGTTTCAACCAATAATTGATCTGCAGGCACAATCTTTACAGCTTCTCGTAGTTGCGGTGCGTTCTTAAAAGTTACAGTGCCAGCAAATGAAAGTGTGTAGCCGCGTTCAATGCAAATTTTTGCCATCTCTAAATCACCTGAAAAGCAGTGGAAAATTGTTTTTTCGGGTGCTCCCACTTCAAGTAATACAGAGAGCACATCATCATGTGAATCACGATCGTGGATGACAAGTGCTTTCTTATGTTTTTTTGCTAATTCGATATGCCACTTAAAGGATTCTTGTTGGCGTTTACGTAGTTCCGGTGGAGTGCGGAAATAATCTAATCCAGTTTCACCAATTGCCCTTACGCGAGGGTGTTCGGCCAGCTTTGCAATGATTGACCAATCGTGTTCTAAATCTTCAACAACAGGTGCTTCGTTGGGATGCAATGCAACGGCTGCAAGAACTCTGCCTATCCAATGATCTGCTGCATCTACACACCACTGTGATTGCACTGCTGAATATCCCACTTGAACAACACGATCGACACCTGCATCACGTGCGTCATCTAATACTTTTCTAACCTCTTCTGAATCTGGCGCAGCATTAGTAACAATTTCTAAGTGTGCATGTGAATCAACAGTTGAAACTGGCAATGCTTCAGGTTGTGGTGCAAGAGTGCGATCGAGGTCGCGATTATGTCGATCTGCCACAGGTGTTACTCAGCAGATTCAAGACGTGGAAATAGCACCGGAGTCTTCGTTACGCGAGCACCGGCTGGTAACTGACCCCATGTGGCAACTGATGAAATCTTTTGTGATGAAAGAGCTCCAAGTGCATCCTGTGCACCAAGACTTTGCCACAGAATTTCACACGTTGTTGGCATTACAGAATTAAGCAAAACAGCTAGTGCGCGTAAAGATTCTGCCGTGTTATAGAGAACTTCTTCTAAAACAACTTTATTTGCAGGATCTTTTGCAAGAATCCACGGTTCTTTTTCTGTGACATATCCATTTACTCGCTTACAGAAATCCATGATTGCGTTAATTCCACCTTGAAAATCAAGAGCACACATCGATTCATCTGCTTTTGAAACAGTTTTAGAAAGTGCTTCCTCCAGTGTTTTATCATGTGCAACCTGTGGAAGAGATCCATCGCAATATTTCTCAATCATTGCAGCAAGACGTGAAGCAAGGTTTCCAAAATCATTTGCTAATTCGCTTGTATAACGAGCGCTCATGTCTTCCCATGAGAATGAACCATCGCTTCCAAATGGAATTGCACGCAAGAAGTAATACCGAAAAGCATCCACACCAAAGTGATTTGTAATATCACTTGGAGCGATACCGGTGAGCTTGCTCTTGCTCATTTTTTCGCCGCCGACAAGTAACCAACCATGTGCAAAAACCTTCTTTGGAACGGCAAGTCCTGCAGCCATTAACATCGCAGGCCAAATAACCGCGTGAAAACGCAAAATATCTTTTCCTACCAGGTGAACATCTGCTGGCCATGTTTGTGCAAACTTCTTTCCACCATCTGTTTCTGGTGCATCAGTTAGTCCAACTGCGGTGGCGTAATTTAGAAGTGCATCAAACCAAACATAGACAACTTGCTTGGTATCCCACGGAACTGGAATTCCCCAATCAAATGTGGACCTAGAAATCGAAAGATCAGAAACTCCGCCTTCAAGGAAAGAAAGTACTTCGTTGCGCGCACTCTCTGGTTGGCACGCATCTGGATTTTTCTTATAGTGATCAAGAAGTGGTTGCGTAAAATCTGATAATTTGAAGAACCAGTTCTCTTCATTAACAAGTTCAACGGGTTTGCTGTGTATCGGACAGAGTTTTTCTCCGTTTGAATCGATCAGATCTCCCGGTAATTTAAACTCTTCACAACCAACGCAATATGGGCCTTCGTATTTTCCAGAGTAAATATGTCCTGAATCTTTTAAACTTTGTAAAAACTTCTGAACACGCTCTGTGTGGCGTTTTTCCGTTGTACGGATGAAGTCATCATTTGCAATATTGAGTGCTTGCCAATTTGGCTTCCAAGCATCGGCTACTAAGCGATCGACCCACGCTTGAGGCGCAGTGTTATTTTGTTCTGCCGTACGCATCACTTTTTGCCCATGTTCATCAGTTCCAGTTAAGAACCAGACTGATTCGCCGCGTTGACGATGCCAACGTGTAAGAACATCTCCGGCAACGGTTGTGTAGGCATGACCAATATGTGGAGCATCATTTACATAGTAAATAGGCGTAGTGAGATAGAAGGATTTATCGCTCACGTTGCTCATTTGCCTATCTTATTAGCATCTACAACCGCGGCATAAACTGAACGCTTAGGAAGTGAGAATTCCTCAGCCACTGCAGCGATAGCGCCCTTGCGATCCATACCTGCTGATTCAAACTCTTGAACTCGCGCAACCATTGCATCAGTTGTTACTGATTTTGCATCTGCTTCGGCTCCACCAATTACTAATGTAATTTCACCAAGGACTTCGTTTTTCTGACTCCACTCCAATAGCGTGGCTAAATCGCCACGAATCGTCTGCTCATAATGCTTAGTCATTTCACGACAGATCGCAGCTTTTCGATTAGACCCAAATAATGCAACTGCATCTGCTAAAGATTCTTCAAGGCGATGGGGTGCCTCAAAAAAGACAAGTGTGCGCTCATCAAATCGCAAGGATTCATAAAACTTTTTACGAGCACCTGATGTTCGAGGCGGAAAACCGTCGAAAGAGAATCGATCCGTTGGTAAGCCAGATAAAGCAACTGCCATTGTGACAGCAGAGGGTCCTGGCAGAACTTGAACCGCAATGTTTTCAGCAGAGGCATCACGAGCTAATCGGAATCCAGGATCACTAATGGTTGGCATTCCGGCATCACTTACAACTAAAACATTTTTTCCAATTCTTAGTAATTCCAGAATTTCTTGTGTTCGCTCTTCTTCATTTCCGTCAAAGAAAGAAATAACTTTGCCCACAAAAGTTACGCCAAGATCTGATGCAAGCCTATGAAAACGACGTGAATCTTCGGCAGCTATGACATCGGCAGTTGCTATCGCATNCATTAANCGNGCAGANGCATCCTTGGGATTACCAAGTGGAGTTGCAGCCAATATCAGAGCCATGGCGTAATCATCTCAGTAATTGCCCTCAGATACGCTATCTCTGTGATAGCAAGCATTGCACCNGTTCTNATAGCAATCGCTTCATTTTTCCTGCGGGTAATTAATCTAGGTAATCCAAAGGGCTTTGTTTTTGATGAGGTTTATTACGTTGATGGTGCGCGAGATTTTTTAAAATATGGCGTCGAAGTTGCAGGGTCCAAACCAGAGTTCGTTGTGCATCCGCCAATTGGAAAATGGTGCATAGCGCTCGGAATAAAAATCTTTGGTGATAACGAATTTGGTTGGAGAATTGCAGCAGCAGTCGCTGGAACGCTTATCATTTTGATTGCAGCACGTTTAGCACACGAGCTTTTCTATTCACCATTTCTAACTGGTATTACAGCAGCGCTCCTGGCTTTTGATGGCTTACTTCTAGTCCATTCCCGCACAGCGCTCTTAGATCTCTTTCTCACTTTATTTATTTTGATTGCAGCTTACTTTTGGTTTAGACAACAGTTTTGGTATGCCAGCATTTTCTTCGGTCTGGCATTAGCTACTAAGTGGAGTGCGCTTTACTTTATTTTCTTATTTGGTTTGGTAACTCTTTACAAGATGTACCGAGAAAATCCTGATAGACAATCACTACGCACACTCGGTATGCGAGTACTTCAGTTTGCAATACTGCCATTTGGTATTTACTTAACTTCTTGGGTTGGTTGGTTTGCTAGCAATCGTGGCTGGGATCGCACATATGCATCTAATCCATTTAGTTCGTTGATTTACTATCACAAGCAAATGTTGGAATTTCATACTTCGTTAGTTCAAAATCATGCTTACCAAGCAAATCCCTGGAGTTGGTTAATTATGGGAAGACCAACTTCTTTTTACTACGAATCTCCGAAGGGTTGCGGTAGCAAGAGTTGTGCGCAAGAAGTATTAGCCCTCGGCACACCAGTTCTGTGGTGGAGCGCCACAATTGCTTTAGCAGTTCTTATCGGATTGTGGGCGTGGCAGTTCTATCATCGCAACGTTGATAGCAAATTAACATTTATTTTACTCGGCGTTATCGCAGGTTATCTGCCCTGGTTCTTCTTTCAAAAGCGCACCGTATTTAGTTTTTATGCCATTGTTTTTGAGCCGTTTTTGATTCTCGCACTCGTGTACTGTGCAAAGCTATTCATTGATCGAAGCAAAAATCCAGCAAATGCCCAAGTAATAATCCTTGGTTTTGTTGCTGTGGTTTTCCTTAATTTCATTTACTTTTTGCCTCTTTATTTAGGCGAAGTAATCACATATGCACAGTGGCATATGCGAATGTGGTTTCCGTCCTGGATTTAAATTATTCGTTAGCTGCGCGCGATTGATTTAGTTTTTCAACCGCTTGCTCTGCCAGGTCTTGATCAAATACTTGATCACGTGAAGGAGTGGCTGCTGCAAGTGCTTCCCGAGCCAAGCGCTCTTGATCCTCACTCCACTGTCCAGGAGTTGTTAAGTCAATAGTTCTTCGTGGCGTTACTGCTTTAGGAGCATTTACATATGTTGGAACTGGAACTTCATTTGGTTGCCACGCTCCGCGATTTTCAGCCGAACCTTTAGGCAAAATTACAACGCCAGATAATTCACGTTCTGAAAGTGGAATCCAATGTTCTTTTTGAGTCACATGACTGACAACTTCAGAGAGATTTGTACTGGATGTACCGGATTGACCCTTTTGTAGGTTTCTTATTCTTCGTTTATACAACTTCTCACTAATCGTCTGTCGCCTCACGTGGGCAACATAAATGATTATTCCTGTGAGTGGAATAAGTGCGAAAGAAATTTTCATTGTATTCATTAGACCACCGACAATTGTTGTGAGGAGTGAAATAATTAGGATTGCAAAAGTAATTCTTCTTTGCATAAGTCTTTGTGCAACTTTAGCTTCGTGATCTAAATCTGTATGAATTACTCCAGATCCAGAACTTCCACCTGGCGAACTATTTGCTACAACGCGCAGTGCGCTTTTGTAACGTTCAATTGATTTTCCTGAAAATTCATTTCTGTCATGAACCCAGCGGGGCAAAAAGTAGGCAACCCACATTCCGATGATTGCCACATAAATGAGTCCCGAAGCCATGATGTATAAAGATAGAGGGAGATATCGGACCTATCGGGTATTTCAGTGCCGATTTCGCTCTGCTTTTTTATTTACTTAACTAANGGGTTTTCTTTTACGAATGAAAGATGATCACGCCAATCCCCATCAATATGTAAGTATCGAGAACGTTCACCCTCGAATACATATCCAGCTTTCTCGGCGACCCGACGAGATGCAGCATTTTCAGGGCGAAGATTAATTTCAATTCGGTGAAGTGCTAGGACAGAAAAGCCGTATTCGGTCATTAAGTTAACGGCTTCGGTTGTATATCCGCGTCCTGCATATGCACGGTCAATCCAATATCCAATATGGGCACCGCGTAGTGCGCCCAGAATAATTCCACCCATAGAAATTTGTCCTATTAAATTATTTTGATGCCACATTGCAAAGGAGATGGAACGACCATCTCGCGATTCGCGATTAAGAGTTCGAACTAAGCGAAAAAAGGATGGAAGTTCTTTTTGTAATGATTCGGCATCGCTTCCGGGAGTAAATGGAAGAGTTGCTTCCCACGGTGAAAGCCATTCACGATTTTCGGCTCGTACATGGAGCCATTTTTTTCTATCACGCAAACGAAGTGGTCTTAAGTAAATTTCTGTACCGTGAAGTGTTACCGGCCAGGAATGATCGCGCATTTAAATGTATCGCCGTTCAAGCACCACAACGTTTACAGATGCACCTGCTGCGATTTTTTCGTCTTTCTCGCTCAGTGCAATAAAAGAGTTCGCATCTGAAAGTGTAGAAATCTCATCTTGAATGTCCAACGCCCGTACAGAGCTGGCATCTTCAGAGAGAATTGCGCGAACATATGAACGAGCACCTGGNGTTGAAGTGATTGCTTTTTCCAGTTTTGCTTTCACNGATGGNCGATGAATTGTTGACACACCGAGCATGGTGCGAATCATTGGGCGAACAAAGAGTTCAAAAGAAATATATGCATTGATTGGATCCCCGGGCAGTGTCACCACGGGAGTTTTGTCTGGACCAATCTGACCGAAATTATGACGTCCACTATTTTCAATTGCTAGATCAAGAGTTGTTATCTCACCCATTTTTTGAAGGGTTCGGGTTATGAGATCAAATGAATCATCGTTGCGTTCACCGCTAATAACAATGAGATCTGCACGGACTAATTGATCTTCGATGACGGCTAATAGTTCTTCTTCATCATCTGGAATTGAGTGGACTCGATATCCAATTGCACCCACTTCGCGAACTGCAGTTGTGAGCAACCATGAATTTGTTTCGAATTCTTCGTCAGCTTTGAGTTTTTGTCCTGGCTCAACTAGATCTGGACCTGCAGACAAAATTACAACTCGCGGATGCGGCCTTGTGGGTAAGTGATCAAGGCCAATTGATGCAGCCAATCCAATCTGCGTAGAGCGAATACGGCTACCGGCTCGCAAAACTAATCTTTCACCAGCATAAATATCTATCGCCAACGTTGCACCATGCGCATCCAATAGCGGTAAATCAATTGGCTCAAGTGGGTGACAAATTCCCAGTAATGAACTGAGGAACTCATCTACGCGCATTTGCTCTGCCATAATCACACCATACTTGTAGTAACTAGATTTCTAGGGGATTTGCGATGAAAGATAAAGCACATATGCGGGAGCGATATCGCCGCGAAAGACGTGAGGCTTTTATCCCCGCGGTTTATACAAATGTACTTTCGACTCCAGAAGTAATGCAGGCCACAATTATTGCCAGCTATGTTTCATATGGTCATGAACCTAGTACTGCCGAACTAAATCGTGCACTAATTAAATCTGGCAAAAAACTTCTCTTGCCGCGTGTAAACCAAGATCACATCGATTGGATTTATTGGGATGGCGATGAGAGCAAACTCGTTGAAAAGAAAAATATTCTAGAACCTGTGGGTGAGGTGATTTCGGTGCTGCCAGCAATAGATGTGGTGGTTGTGCCTGCTCTTCGAATTGACCGTGATGGTTATCGACTGGGACAAGGTGGCGGATATTACGACCGTGCACTACCAACTATGACTGGTTGGAAAATTGCTCTCGTGCATTCTGGTGAAGTTACGAGTGAAGTATTGCCTCGCGAATCACATGATATTGCTGTCGATGCTGCAGCTACCCCAGATTTGATTGTTCGATTTAGAAAAAACTAGCGAACAGGTAAGTTTCGAGCAATCACAATTCTTTGCACCTGATTTGTACCTTCATAGATTTGAGTGAGTTTGGCATCTCGCATCATTCGCTCAACTGGATAATCAGATACATATCCATATCCACCAAGAACTTGCACGGCATCTTGCGTGACTTTCATTGCAACATCGCTGGCAAAACACTTACTTGAAGCAGAGAAAAACTTTAAATCTTTTTCGCCATTTTCACTCTTTACCGCTGCCGCATAAGTTAGTTGGCGAGCTGCTTCAATACTCATAGCCATATCTGCCAACATAAATTGCACACCTTGAAAGTCAAAGATTGGCTTATTAAATTGTTTGCGTTCATGGGAATACGCTGTTGCTATATCTAATGCGCCTTGAGCCAAACCAATTGCTTGTGCTGCAATCGTAATTCGTGTGTGATCTAACGTGTCCATTGCAAGAACAAAGCCATTACCAACATCGCCAATGCGGCGATCATCTGAAATTTCTACGTTGTCGAAATACACCTCACGAGTTGGCGAACCGCGAAATCCCATTTTTTTCTCTGGTGCGCCAAAAGAAACTCCAGCATCAGTTTTTTCAATAACAAATGCCGTAATTCCTTTGGATCCAAGTGCTGGATCTGTCTGCGCAACGACAGTGTAGAAATCTGAAACTTCGGCGTTTGAAATCCATTTTTTACTTCCGTTGATAATCCATTTATCGCCACTCTTTGTTGCTTTGGTTCGAAGAGATGCAGCATCTGATCCTGCTTCAGACTCGGAAAGACAATAAGAAAAACCTTTACCCTTAGCCAATGGTGTTAACCATCTTTTTTTCTGTTCAGCAGTTCCGCCAAGAATAAGTGGCATTGAACCTAATTTGTTTACTGCAGGAATAAGAGACGACGAACCGCATGCGCGCGCGACTTCTTCAATAATTAATACAACAGCGAGTGCGTCAGCACCATCTCCACCAAATTCTGTTGGAACGTGAGCCGCAGATAATCCAGCCTTTGCTAAAGCTTGTGCAGCTTCAATTGGATAGCGATGATCTTCATCAACAGCTTTTGCATGTGGCGCAATTTCTTTTTGAGCAAGAGAGCGAACGCTTTGACGAAGTTCTTCGTATTCACGTGGCAATGAAAAAAGTGCATCCATTACTGATTTGCCTCTCTGTCTCTCTTATTTAAATTATTGAGGTACAAGTTGTACTCCGCAAGTTCATCTGGTTGGCCAAGTGCTGCCTTGCGAGCGGTATTGCGGTCTATGCGTTTTGCTTCATGCGAATCATCGCGCATCCACTGGATGAATGTAGCAATCAGGGCGATAAGAATTGGAATCTCTCCCATTGCCCAACCAATAGCACCACCGGATTGTTGGTCTGCAAGTAAATCTAGAGACCATGGACGTTGCAGAGATTCGAAATATCCACCGTCGATCAAAGTTGTTGTAGACATGAGTGCAACAGAGAAGAATGCGTGAATACTCATTGCCGCAAAGAGAATCACAATTCTTACAAGGTGTGGAACTTTTCTTGGATTTGGATCTACGCCAACTATGACGTGGAAAAAGAGTATTCCTGCGAGTATGAAGTGAATGTTCATAAATAGATGACCTTGGTGGCTCTGCATCATTCCGCCAAATAATGATGTGAAATAAAGAGCAAAGAGAGATCCATCAAATATCGCCAGTGCCACAACTGGATTGGTAATTATTCGTGAATATCGTGAATGCAAAGCGGTGATTAATAACCCGCGCACGCCTCGTTCAACTCCGTCACGAGATTGTGGCAACGTGCGAAGTGCCAGAGTAATTGGAGCTCCAAGAACTATTCCGATCGGTGCAATCATTCCTAAAACCATGTGCGCCACCATGTGCCATGAAAAAGCAAAGTGAGCGTAGACACCAAGTCCNCCACTTGTTGCAAAATCAATTGCAGAAATACCTAAAGCAAATGAAATTGTCCGACCAACTGGCCATTTATCCCCACGGCGAGTAAGAACAACTACACCTTTTATATAAAGCGCCACAGCTAAGACAAGCAAACCGATCATCAGAATATCTGGGTCGTATTCAAAAAGAATTCGTTGAAGCGTTGGCGCATCCGGCATATTTATCCCGGCAACTGCAAGTGCAGCGTTAAATGGTTGTTCGCCGCCACGTGCAGGTGGTTGATTAGAAGAGAGCCACGAACCAAGTGCAGTTACAAAAATCATGATTGCAGCTTCTACTAAAATCAGACGAGTCATTGCCACCCAATTGACCCTGGGTTTAGCGGCTAAATAATTTCGATGCTTATATCCAAAGAAAAGCAAGATTAATGTAACGGCAACTTTAATAATAACTACGTAGGCATAACTAGTTGACCAAGCAGCAGCAAAATTTAGTCGAGCACTTGCATTTAATACTCCGCTAATCACAACTGCAATTGCAGCCCATAAAGCAATATGACTAAAGCGGGGTAATGAAATTTTGCGATCATCTTCATTGAGTAAAGCAATTGCTATTACCCCGCCCACCCAAAATGAGAGCGCAATGACGTGAACGAATAAAGATCCGATAGCAAGTGCGTGTGAGCCACTAGATGCTGAATGACTTTGAAAAACTGGAGCTGCTATGGCAATGAGTGAGATAAGCAAAAGGATTGCGGTGTATCCAGTGGAATTTGTAATTCGAGATGTTATCGCCACGAATAACGCAATTACGGCCTGGAAAAATAGGTACTGGCCTAAAGAGATTTGAAATATGAATGATTGCAAAACGGTTGGATCTAAAACCCCTGAGAGCGGTTCACCCAAAATATTAGCCAGTGTAAATAAAATATTTAGGAAACTGCTTAAAAACCAGAGTTGGGCAGAGATCGAGACGATAGATCGAATTTTTAGTCCACTGGTGGAATGTTTTCCTTCTTTGTCTAAGACCAAAAAGGCAAGGGCAAGTAGTGCTCCAATTGTTACAAAACTTGAAAGGGTTGAAAAGAATTTACTGGCTGTAACCAGTGCCGAAATCATCTCTCTTTAAATATCTTTCGTGCATATAAGGAGAGTAGAACAAGGACAAAGAACGCGACCACTAGCAACCCAATGACAAAAGCATTTGTTCCCCAATTGCTCACTTCAGCTTTTGCGCTGGTACTTTCAGTTGGAATTGGTTGTGGTGTGGAAATTTCACTTGGAGCTGCAAAAGTAAATCTAAATGAACCTTCAAGTGGAACATCATTTTCAGCAAATAGTGTGTAAGTAACTGTGTAAACGCCAGCAACTTTAAGAGTTTTTAATCCAATAACTGCACTTGCTCCATCAATTGCAAGAACACCATCATCGACTCGTTTACCTTGTGGGTCAGTTACTTCCATTGAATTACCGGCATCAATAAGTGGAACTTGTCCTGTAACGCTGACAGCACTTGGTGCCACAGTTACCGTCGCACCACTCATTGGATTAGTAGCTGTCAACGAATTTGCACTTGTTGCTGGAGCGCTTATAAAGAGCGCAATTGCTGCAATGCTTAAAATCCGCATGATCTTCATTGTGCTCCCCCTTTTCGCCACTGTAATTCGCATCTATCTTCCCACTTCTTTAGACTTGGTATCTACCCCAAAACGGGGATAAATATCGGGAAGGGAATAGTCAGATGCCTACGTATCAATATGCATGCGCTGACTGTGGCCATGAGTTTGAGGCTTTTCAATCTTTTACTGAAGCCTCGCTAACAACCTGCCCTGAATGTAAGGGCGAAGTAAGAAAGATTTATTCTGCAGTTGGCGTTGTCTTTAAAGGTTCTGGTTTCTATAAAACAGATTCTGTGAAGTCAACAACGAGTGAAACACCTGCAGCAACAACTCCGGCTGCTGCACCTGCAGCTGCGCCAGCACCAAAAGCTGATTAATTAATCTTCGTGATGAGGCGGTTTATCCGCTTTTATTTCTTCGTCGCGCTTTGCATCTTCTAGGGCTTGATCGTGATCTATTTCATCAGAGGTAACACTTGGCAAAATTTCGCTCATGGTTAACCCTAGCTCTTGATTCCGAGAGCAAGCTCCACTGCATCAAGTGTGGTTTCAAAGTCTTCAACCTCAAGATGGCCACCAATGATCAAGCTAGTTGCACCATGTACAACCGACCATGATAGAAGTTCACCATACGGTCTCATTTTTTTGCTGATCAAATCAAATTCATACAGTTCGTCAAGACATTTCGTGAGATTAACAAAAGCACGATTTTCTTCGCGCTGATTTTCTGGACTTTTTTCTAGTGAGCAAAAATCACCAAACATCAAATTAAAAAGGTGCGGTTCTTTTCTTGCCCAATGAAAATATGTTCGACCCAACGCTCTAAAACGTTCTCGCGCTGCTCGTGCAGAGTTACCAGGTATCTTTGAAATTTCTTTTTCTTGAAAATCTGCTAGCTCTTCAAATAAAGAAAAGCCGAGTCCTGAAAGCAAAGAAGTTCGATCGGGAAAATAGTGATAGGCAGCACTAGGACTTACTCCAATTTCTTGCGAAACTTGTCTCAGTGAAAGATGTTCGGCGCCATCTTGTCTTACCAGTCTTCGGGCTGTACTGATTAGCGCGCTTTCAAGATCGCCATGGTGATAATGGGTGCGCGCCCTGGCAGTGGTCATGGGACCAGTATTCCCCTAATCTTGACAATGTTCAAATAGGCTGGATATTATCTGTACAGTGTTCAGATAAGGGGAGATGATGTTTGCAGGGCTGGGAAGGTTCATAGTTCGTCGTAAGAAGTCGGTTCTAATTCTTTTCATTCTCGGAATTCTTGCCGCTGGTGGCGTTGGATCTCTCGCATTCTCTAAATTAGATAGCGGTGGTTATTCCGATCTCAATAGCGATTCAGCAAAAGCGTACGACTATCTGACCAATAAATTTAAAGTCCAGGAACCTGCTGCAATTCTCGTTGTTGATACACAAGATCGAAGTATCAATGATCCTGATGTCATTACTGAAGCTGCTGCTCTAGAAGCTCGAGTAAAAGAAGTTGCTGGCGTTGAACGCACGATTTCTTACTGGAGCACCGGTGGTGCACCTGCAATGAAAGCATCTGATGACAAAGCGGCGTTCTTATTTATTTACACAGACCCTGCTTCCAATGACTGGGCTTCTATTGAAAAAATCGGCAAGGTAATTCAAGCAGAATTTGATGGCAAGCAAGGAAATTTTGTTGTCTATGCCTCCGGCGGTGGAGTAATTACTCATGCAATAAACAATAAAATTAAAGAAGATTTGTTGTTGGCAGAAGCCATTGCAATCCCCCTTACTTTTATCCTCTTAATTTTCGTATTCGGCGCGATGGTTGCATCAGCAATGCCATTGTTTGTGGGCGTTAGTGCAATTCTTGGGTCATTCTTAATCATCTTTATCTTTACCCTCTTTACAGATGTCTCTGTCTTTGCTCTCAATCTAATTACAGGTCTGGGACTCGGTCTTGGAATTGATTACGCACTGCTTATTGTTAATAGATTCCGAGAAGAGTTGCACTCCGGTAAGAGCGTTCATGACTCTGTAGTTAATACAGTCGCAACCGCAGGCAAAACTGTTTTTTATTCAGGGCTCACAGTTTTGGTAACAATGGCTTCTTTGTTGGCATTTCCATTGAACTTCCTAAAGTCATTTGGATATGCAGGCATTGCAGTTATTTCTTTAGCGGTACTTGCTGCATTAATTCCACTGCCTGCACTTCTTGCGATCTTGGGACACAGAGTTGATAAAGGCGTTATTCGCAAAGCAGGAATCGTTCCAAAAGAAGATGGTCGATGGGCCCACACTGCGCGTACTGTTATGAAAAGACCAGTACCCGTCGTTATCGGCTCTTTATTAGTACTAGGAATTCTTGCGGCACCAATTACAAATATTGCATTTTCTCAGGTGGATTCTCGGATGCTTCCGAAATCTGATCCTGCTGCCATCGCTTCGGCTGTCATTGAGGATCGATTCACTGGATTAGAAGGAACTCCGATTGAAGTTGTGATTCCAAACGGAGCTGGAAGAGAGAGTGAAATCAATAACTTCTTGACACGCGTACAAGGTGTGGACGGAATTTCACGTATCGGACAAATTGAGTATTTTGGAGACGATGTTCGTGTGCAAGTCATTTCAAGCGAAGCATCGCGAACTTTGGAATCACAGCGAATTATTCATGAAATTCGAGACCTCTCAGTTCCGCAAGGAACGCTAATCGGTGGCGTAGCTGCTGACTTTACGGATTCACAAGATGGAATTGCCCGTGCACTTCCTTGGGCTCTCGGTTGGATTGCACTGTCGGTATTTATTCTTATCTTTGTCTTTACCGGTTCAATAATTTTGCCAATAAAAGCTGTGCTACTTAACGCCTTATCTCTTATTGCAACGCTAGGTACAGTTACATGGATCTTTATTGATGGCCACCTCAAGTGGTTAGTTGGTGATTTTGTGGTCACGGGTGCATTAGATACTGGATCGGTAATTTTGGTCGCTGTCGTAGTCTTTGGTTTATCAATGGACTACGAACTCTTCTTGCTATCTCGTATTCGTGAAGAACACCTAGATGGTAAATCCAATATCGAAGCTGTTGCAAAAGGCTTACAACGTTCAGCACGCATTATTACTGCCGCAGCGTTGTTACTCGCAGTTGTCTTCGCAGCATTTATGACTAGTGGTGTGACTTCAATTAAAATGCTTGGTTTCGGTGTTGCATTCGCAGTGTTACTCGATGCGACTCTAGTTCGTGCGTTGTTAGTTCCTGCACTTATGCGTTTGTTTGGTGAGCGCAATTGGTGGGCACCAAAGTCTTTGCAACGATTTACTCTTAAACATTAATTAACATAAATCATAATTTGAGTGTCCCCGGCGGGAGTTGAACCTGCGACCTACCGCTTAGGAGGCGGTTGCTCTATCCACTGAGCTACGGGGACCGATATTGCTAATGAGCAATCTTCCCATTAAAATTACGTTTCTAATTGATTCGGAGTTTTATCCCATGTGGGGCCAGAAATGAAGGCACTCGTAATCGGTGCTGGAGGCGTTGGACGAGCAATAGCCAATATTGCATCTCGTAGATCATTCATTACTTCTATGGTTATTGCTGATCGCACGTTATCTCGTGCCGAAGAAGCGGTTGCAAGGGTTAGAGACTCCAGGTTTTCAGCCGCCGAAGTTAATGCTGCCGAACTCGAAGATATTCGCAGCCTCATAAGGCGCGCGGCGCCCGATGTTGTAATTAACGCAGTTGACCCTCGATTTGTAATGCCGATTTTTCTTGCCTGTGAAATTGAAAATGTTAATTACATCGATATGGCAATGTCACTTTCGCGCCCACATCCTCACTATCCATATACCGAAACTGGCGTAAAGCTTGGAGACGAGCAATTCGCTCGTGATTGGAATTGGGCGGAACGAAAGATTTTTGCATTAGTTGGAATGGGTATCGAACCAGGAATGAGTGATGTGTTTGCTAAGTACGCATCTGATCACTTGTTTAGCAAAATTGATTCAATAACTATTTTAGATGGTTCGAATATAACAGTTGAAGGATATGAATTCGCGCCATCATTTTCTATCTGGACAACGATTGAAGAGTGCCTGAACCCACCAATCGTCTGGACAGATGGTCGCGGGTGGCACACAACAGAACCTTTTAGCGAAATCGAAACCTTTGATTTTCCTGAAGGTATCGGTCCTGTTGAATGCGTAAATGTGGAACACGAGGAAGTTATCTTGATTCCACAGAAAATTGAAGCAAAGAAAGTTAATTTTAAATATGGGCTCGGTGCACAATTCATCACAACCCTAAAGACAATTCATATGCTGGGACTCGACCGCAAAGAAAGTGTTGAGGTTCAGGGCATTTCAGTTTCACCCCGTGACTTACTTGCTGCATCACTTCCTGATCCTGCAACCCTCGGCGAACGCATGCGTGGAAAAACTTGTGCCGGCACACTTGTAAAAGGCCTTAACAAAGAAGGTAAGCCTTACGCTTGCTACATCTACAACGTAGTAGATAACGCTTGGTCCATGAAGGAGTACGGTGATCAGGCTGTAGTTTGGCAAACTGCAATCAATCCAGTGATTGCTATGGAGTTAATCCATAACAAGATCTGGGTTCCAGAAGGTGGCGTTTCTGGTCCTGAATGGTTTGATCCGATGCCATTTCTTGATTTACTTGAGAGCTACGGAACTTCCTGGAAAATTCGAGAGGAAAAATAACTCATGGCCAAGGACTTTGATGTTCTCATCATTGGCTCTGGCTTCGGCGGTTCTGTTTCTGCGCTTCGGCTCACAGAAAAAGGTTATTCAGTAGCTGTTTTAGAAGCAGGAAAAAGATTTAAAGAAAAAGATTTCCCAAAGACTTCTTGGCGTTTACGAAAATTTCTATTTTTTCCAAAAATTGGCTTACTGGGAATTCAACGCATTCATGCATTACCTGATGTGTTAATTCTTGCTGGTGCAGGCGTTGGTGGCGGATCACTTGTCTATGCAAATACTTTGTATCAACCACCTGATTCATACTTTGAAGATAAGCAGTGGCAACACATCACTGATTGGAAATCAGAGTTATTGCCTTGGTATGACCAAGCAAGTCGCATGCTTGGCGTTGCAGAAAATCCATATTTTTCACCAAGTGATCAAGCAATGAAAGATGTTGCAATTGAGATGGGCGTCGGACACACATTTAGGATGGCACCACTGGGTGTTTACTTCGGTGAAGGTTCTGGAGTTGCCAGTAAAGATCCATACTTTGGTGGCGTTGGACCTGCGCGAAATGGTTGTCAACAATGTGGTGCGTGTATGACCGGATGTAGATTTAATTCAAAGAATACTCTGCCAAAGAATTATCTTGGCCTGGCAGAATCTGCTGGCGCAAAGGTATTTCCGCTAACTACCGTGACTTCATTTGAACAAGCAAGTGATGGTTCGTGGATCATTAAAGCCAAGAAAACAAATAGTTTTTTTGGACGAACAATTACTTTCACGGCTAATCAACTCATTGTCAGTGCTGGTACCTATAACACTCAAAAACTTCTGCATCGCATGAAGGCAACTGGCAAATTATCAAAACTCTCTGATCGCCTGGGTGACTTATCTCGAACAAATAGCGAAGCACTTACTGGGGCTCTAATGCCAAAAAGTGATATTGATTTCAGTAAAGGCGCAGCAATCACTTCTTCTTTCTTTCCCGATGAACACACTCACGTTGAACCTGTCCGATATGGCAAGGGAAGCAATGCAATGGGCTTGCTTCAAACAATCATGACTGATGGAAATGTTGCAAAAGATCGCCGTCGTCAATGGTTAAAGGAATTCATAAAGAAACCATCGCTACTTTTGCGAGTCTTAAATGTGCACCAGTGGTCAGAGCGCACTGTCATTGCACTAGTAATGCAAAACGTAGATTCAGCGCTATCTGTACGGCCAAAGAAAAAGTGGTGGGGATTAGGTTTAACATCTACCAATAACTCTGAAAACCCAAATGCCACATACATTCCTGCTGCTAATGAGACGGTTCGACGTATTGCACATAAATATGGTGGCTTTGCAGGCGGACACATCGGTGACTTAATCGGCGCACCATTTACCGCGCACTTTGTGGGTGGATGTGTAATTGGTTCAGATATTTCCCAAGGAGTTATCGATCCCTATCACCGCGTATGGAATTACCCAACCATGCATGTTGTAGATGGTGCAGCTGTTACTGCAAACCTTGGAGTCAATCCATCCTTAACAATTACTGCACAAGCTGAACGTGCAATTTCTTTTTGGCCAAATAAAGGCGAACTAGATCCACGTCCGGTTCAAAACACTCAATACACAAGAATTAACGCAGTGATGCCAAATAAGCCATTTGTTCCAGCTGGTGCAATTGGTGAATTACTTATGCCACCAACGAAGTAGCGGTTCTATATCTTCAGGCACGTGCTCAGCAATAAAAATTGCTCCATCTAAATGATTTCCTTGTGGCTCAACTAAAGTTATCTGTGGCAAAAGTGAAGAGGTTCTACGGCGAATAGATTCGGCGTAACCTTTGTTTTCTGCCAATTTCCCAAGCAAAGCAATTGAAATTCCTTCGTTGCGCATTCCCCCAGCATTT
>JGI12421J11937_10000113_pt1 | contig 27219 bp, 36 predicted proteins | sample LakErihyJuly2011_2_FD_11937 | JGI IMG/M metagenome (IMG submission 11937)
GTGTGGTCACGAGCTCGGTCGATGACAGGGAGCCAGACCCAGGGGGGAGCGGCGGCCGGGTCACCGGCAGAGCCCACCCTTAGGAGGCAATCGTCGAAGTCTGAGGGAGTGGCGGGGGCATAGCCGGCGCCGTGGTGCCAGCAGTTCCAGACGGCTAGTGGGGCGCGCCACCACTCGACGTAGCAGGTTTTGTTCTCGAAGTGGGGGCAGCCACCGCAGACTGAAGATCCCTCGCCGTTGAGGTAGGCGTGGTGCGGGGGGATGTCCTGGCGCAGGATCCAGGTTTGGATCATCGGCCCGGTTTTGTCGTTGGCGGAGTTTTCGGCGAAGCCGGTGGCGATCACCACAATCGGGACGCCATCGAGCATCGACGGGCCCTCGTAGAGGACCCGCCCGTTGGGGTTGGTTGGCATGGCGGAGCGGGTTGCCATCAGATGGCCCCCGCTTTGAGGATCAGGGCGTCGGCGCGCTCGGGGGGAATAGTGCCCGCGTCGCGCATCTCCGTTAGGAGGGCCGTGAGTGTCTGGGCCATGGCCCGCTTAGTGGCGCGGCCTGGTAGCTCACGGCGGAAGCGGCGGGCCTCAAAGAGGATGCACTTGAAGATCCGAATGCCGTCTGAGGTGACTTCGCTGTCGCCCTCGGTGGCTACGACGACGCCGGGGCGCCTGTCTGGTTTGTAGTAGCCGATGCGCCACGTTTTGCCCTCACTTGAAACTGAGGGCAGATAGATGTCCGCGAAAGTGGTTGCCATAAAGAGGGGCTGAGCACAGCTTGAGTGGATGAGGCGCAGAGGCGCCCAGGGAGCCGAACGCAGGGGAACGGCTCCGGGGGAGCTTCAGACGCGGCCCGCGGCTAGGTCGGGGCGCTCGGATTGGATGGCGTCAGCGATGGCTTGGATGGTGTCGCTGTTCCATTCGGTGTCAGCACCCTCGCCCCATAGGGCGTCTGCGATGGATTGAAGGAGCTGTTCAGACTTGGAAACAGGGATACCGTTCTCACGGCCAATACGTCCGATCTCGGAGTCGGAGTAGCTCCCTATGGCATCCCACTCGTCCTCTGTGAATGCTTCGTCTGTGACGAGATAGCAGTTGTGAGCGGTCAGTATGGTGCCGCTGATGGAGTCGATGATCAGTGTCATGGGTCAAGCCTCGGGGTTGGGGGTTAGGCCGATCTCGTGCAACAGCTGGCCTGTGGTGTGATAAGGGAGTGCAACTATCACGGGGCCGCATAGGCACCATGAGTTAAACGTGGGTGACCAGTAGAGGTCAGACGGGTCGACACCTACAGAGCGCAGTTGCTCAGCGGTAACGGGAGGGACTGAGTAGTTGCGGAAGTGGGTTTTCATTGGCCAGAGACCTCGATGTCGTGTTGTAGGGTTTCGACAATGTCCATACAGTTGGCAACTGTGGTTAGGACGGAAGGGTGATAGTCGGGATCATTGATAACCAGTTGCTCTACCTGGAACAGAAGATGCCAGACTTCGCTGGCTTTTGAGTGGCGATCCATTGGCTCAGTACAGTCGGAGAATGTCGTCGTCATCGAGGTAGCTCTCAAGTTGAGGGAAGGTATGCGCTAGGGCGGTTAGGCGGTCGCCCCACGGGGCCACCCAGCCGCCATCCCAGAACCCGGATCCGTGGTGGTTGCGGGTCAGGACAAAGTCATGGGCGGCGTAGTCCCATTCATCGCCCTCGGTGGGGTCGATGCTTGTGGCGCGGTGCTCTACTGCGTCGAAGCCCAGGGCTTCGGCTTGGTCGCGGAATCGCTCCCAGTCCTGGGCGATGCGAGCCATTAGGTCGTTGCTAATTCGGGTGCCAGGTTCTATGCCTTCGGACCATACAAAGGCATGAATGGCGTGGTTGTGGGCAGTCATGCGGCAAGGCGGACTCGCAGTCCGGCGGGGAGGGTGCGATTGCGGAGCGTGAGCTCCATGCCATAGGTGGCGGCTTGGTCCAGGTAGTAGCCCTCACGGGAGGGATTCCAGCCGCGCATACCTTCGGCAGCTTGGCGGCAGTCTTTGACGATGTAGCGAAGGGAGTATTGGTCCAGCGTTTTGGCATGGGACTCCCAGCGAGCGAAGTGCTCGGGGGTGGCGTGACATTGGATCATGCGGCGGCATCCAGTAGGGGGAACAGTGCTGCCTTGACGTCAGCCACGGTGGCTCCAGACACAACTTGGGTGCCATAGCAGCCGTAATACGAGCCCTCGTCTTCGGTGATGTAGGCGATGGCTTGGGGATTGGGCGCCGTGGATGGCAGGCGCCATATGAACTCCAGATAGCCGGGGCAGTTAGCCCGGCGATTGCCGTAGCGGGGTTGGGTCATGCTGGTCACAGCTTGAGGGATGGAGGTGCAAAGCACCTCAGCCAAAAGACCCCCTGACGCAGCGCGTCAGAGGGAACTTCTGGGGGAGATGGTTTGTGCGTGTTAGGCAGAGCCTTATGCCCATTGCCACGGTCAACACGCGGTGACCGTTGCTAATCAGCGGGAGTTAGCACCGGGTAGATCAGAACCACCATGCTTGCAGGCCAGTCGTTAAGGGGCTGGCGCACCTAACCCTCGGGGTTAACCGAGAGCACAAGCGCACTGCAAAATCGCGCTTGCTTTCTATTTCACAAAGTCCGGCCCCTACCGCGCAAGGATCCTGCTCGCTATCGGTGGAATCTGGCCATCGCCGGCCTCTCCACCTAACACACCCCATGCCCCTCCCGTTACTTCGTAGCTACTCCAGCCTCGCTCGCTACAACCCGGCGTGATAACCAGGGCGAGAGTATTGGCCTTGTTCGCTGTATCCCGGCACGGTGGCCGGAACCTCAGGGATTTAAGGATGCGCCGCTGCAGCCCATCGGTAGCCTCCATCGCACTCGGGGTGCTCTAGAGCCGTGGCTTAGCTGACAACTACGGGTACCGCCCGTCCGGCCGCGTCTGTTCGGTTACGCTTTGAGTCAGAGCATGGAGTGATTCGGAACTGGTTAGAGTGTGGCACAGGATCGGGGATCCTGTCAAGTCTTGACAGCTGATCGGTTTGGCGCGGGGCCCGGGGGGAACCTGACCCTATGGGTCAAGGCTCGCAAGCCCGGGGGGATCGCGTCGGGGGGATCGGCTGTCAAGGTTCCCAAAGCTTGCGCCTCGGTCCCCCCAGTATGGGCACAAGGCCAGCCAGTTGTCAAGCAACTGGCCGAGCTTGGCTCCCATGGAGGGAGGGAAGGAACCGCGCACGCGTGCGCGCGCGTGAGCTCAGTCTGGCACAGGGTGGCGAGCCTGTCAACCCCTGCCGCGAGGCTGTGAGTCTCACCTGTCGCATGCCCGGATTGGCGGGGCCCTGGCCTAGGGCATATACCCCGCCTAGAAAATTTAATGTATATGTATTGTGTACCTGGCTTATTTGTTGGGTTGTAAGCGGGCTTTTGTTATTAGTCCGTTTATGATATCTGTGGTGGTAATCCTACGCAGTTCGCATTGGGCACGTAGCCAGGCGCCGTTCTCGGGGGTCAGACCGACCTGCACGGTCAACTTGGCTGCGTTTCGACGTTCCTCTTCGTTTTGACGGGCTGCCGCACGTCGAGAAGACATGGAGCGGAAACGCTCAAAGGTCTCTGGATCCAGCTCGCCGCACTCGACGGCCTGCTTAAGGCGACCTTGTACCGCTTGCCTTGAGACGTCGAGGGCGCGGGCGACGTCACTCCAGCTGACAAAACCGTCACGCTTATAGAACTCTTCGCAGAGCTGAAGCAAGGGCTGCAAAGAGGTTTTGTACCTACCGGTGCCGGCCACTTGACGAAAAATCAAACCTGTGGAACTCTACTCCCCCGCAGGCGGGGCCTGGTAGGCGCGCTCGAGTTGGTGGATGTAGGGGTGGGTCAAGGGTTCTGGGAGCTCGGGTACGGCTTGGAAAACCACGAGGCGCTCGATCCGGGGGCTGCGAGCTAGGAACTCCAGCATCCACCGCTCGTAGAAGCGCAGTGCAACTATGGGTTGTCGATTCATCTCGTCAGTGGGAGTAGGGCGCGTCACCCTGCATTGCGAGGATCAAACGTAGTTTGCGTAGGCCGCTTTGCCGGAGCTGGCTGGCTCGAGAACGACTGACATTAAGCTCTGTAGCCAGGTCCTTCAAGCTTTGGTTCTGGAAGAAGACTCCTTGGATCACCTTGGCTTCGTTCGCGGCTAAGTGAACTATTGCTCTTTGAAGCATTTCTCGGTTGGCCTCGAGGGTGAGGGCATCGTCTGGATCTGAGTCGTCATTACTCGTAGGGCTGGCGATTAGGTCAACGATTGCAGCACCCCGGTCCTTGTTGGTGACATCTAGGGACGTGCAACTAGTCAGACTGTTTGTCATCATGACCTGATGGAGCCGCTCGTTGGTAGTCCCTGTGTACTCAGCGATCTCGGTAATGCTGGGTGGTTTTCCGTTGAGGGTGCTGTACTCGTAGGTGAAACGGTCGATGCGGGTCAGAAGTTCGTGGGTATTGATGGGTAGCCGGATGGCCCGGGCGTAGCTGTGGATTGCCCGGTTGATTGCTTGTCGAATCCACCAGTAGGCGTACGTCGATACGGCGTACCCACGAGTGGGATCGTACAGCTCAAGCCCCCGCATTAGGCCCAGGTTGCCTTCCTGGATCAGATCGGACAAGTCAAGCCCTCGGTTCTGGTAGCGCTTGGCAATGGAGACAACGAGCCTCAAATTGGTTCGTATCATCACCTCCATGGAGCGTTTCCCATGTCGCTGGACATGGGCGGGTGCCAGGGTCTTGCCGCCCTCGTGGTGGATCCAGGCGTGGATGCGGCGACAATGCCTCAGTTGCGCCTCTCTCCCTAGGACTGGGTGCCGTCCGATTTCGGAGAGATAGGAGTTGATTTCGGATTGGGCCATTTGGGAGTTGTCAACCGAATCTGGTTAAGTCAATGTAAATGTTTGGCCTAATCATTTGGTTATGGGTGCCGGCTGGGATGTCTTGTTGAGCGGGGAGAGGACGTCCATTGGCCGGATGGAAGTGGATGGGCTTCGTGTCCAAGGGAAGATGAGCCTTGTCGAGGTTGGGGCTGGCTTCCGAGTCGTTCTCGATTACCAGGGGACCGAAGACCCGGGTGAGGAGTGCCTGGTAGAAGCGGCGTAGGTTCATGCGCATTCATCCCATATGTTTCCGAGGTACGGGATTTCTTGTGTGGGTGGTTTGAGATCACAGCGCAGCCACTGCGATTGCCATGCCCTTATACGCGCAGTGCCACCATTCCACGCCGGTTGGTATTCCCTTATAAGATACCGTTCAAGCCAGCTAATATGTTGAGCTTTGAATGGCACATAATAATAACACTGCCCTAGGTCAATGTCTTTTGTAACCTGAGCTGGGTGGTTCTTAAATGCTATTCGTTTGCATATATTTTCTGATTTGCCTATGTAGTACCACTTTTCCAAGAATTCATCGGTAATGGCGTACACGCCGCAGCACTCGGGAAGCTGCTCTAATTGCATCCTCTTCCAACCGACCTCGATCTTGACGCCTGCTTCCGTAGGTACCTGGATGACTTGCATGGTCTTAGGGTGCTAACCGGGCTTTGTGCAGGCGCGAAGCGGCGTACCACTCGCAGATCTCGGGGGCCCAAGCCTGCAGGTGGGGCCAGATCAGGTCACAGAGTTGTTGAATTTCGAGCTGGGCGTCGCGCTTAGCCCGCAGATCCATGAAGTGCAGGGCGCTGCGCAGGTTGAAGGAGACGATGAAGTGCTGGCGGATGGCGTACGGGATACTGTCCCGGGCGTGCTCCTCGGAGAAGCCATTCCTGATGGCCAGCATGTAACGAGCCGCTGAGTCGACGCAGATGATGCGGTCAACCAAACGCTGGTCTTCGGTGTACTCGTAGCTCTTGCCTTGGCGGTCTCGGTAGAGGCCCACAGGGCGCAGGTAGAAGACTTCTTCGACGTCACGGATGCCGTTGCAGACATCGAGGACGCGCTTGCCGGTGTAGCGACCCGATTGCACGTCGAAGCTGATGCCCACCCTGTGGGTTCGGGCCTGCTGCATCACTGAGTGGGGGAACCACCCGCAGTTCAGGGTGATGGATGGGTGCTCGAGTGGGCCGTAGTGGCCGCGTTCACCTTGAAGGAGGTGTTTGACGACTAGAGATCCGGCCTCGGTTTCGGGGGGTGGGTCCTGATCAAACACGAAATTCTCCGAGTAGTCCTGGTGCATCGCCCACCAGATCAGCGTTTGGGGTTGCTCTGTTCGAGCAAGGGCGCTGACCTTGAAGAAGGGATCAATTGGTTGGTTCTCCATAGTCAGGCAAGAATTGGCTTGCTCGAAACGTGAAGTTGAGGGATGCGCCAGGTTTGGCCTGATTCATCAAGTAGGTGAAGGTGAGGGAAGCCAACCCAGAGCTCGCCACCGAGGACTGTGTACTTGTACTGGGCGCGGCCAGCGACGTAGACCTCTTGGCCAACCGTGAAACACCAGGGATGCCTACGGAGATCGCCGGGCTCTGCGGAAATTTTGGAAAGGCGATCGATTGTTTTCATTGTCAGTGCTTAAGAACAGGGGTAGGGGAAAGGATTTGTCGGACTTGCTGGTATAGATCCAGCAGAGTTCCGTCGTTGACAATGCGGCGGTCGAAGACGGGGAAGTTGTCCAAACCACCTTCGCTTGCGTGCTCGGTGCTACGCCGAGCGGAGGGGCGTTCGACGAGCCAGAGCTCACCACCGAGTGAACGAATCAGTTCCGCTTCGTTCGGGAAGCGGACGTCATCACAGGAAACTGGGGTGCCGGATTTGATGTAACGGGTGGCGGTGGTCTGCCAGCACTGCAACCAGACATCGGGATGGACGCAGGTGCGGCCCCATTCAGTGCCTAGGGTTTGCATCAGGTGACGGGGGGTCACGTCGATGCCTGGGATCTTCTCTTCCTTGCCTTCGGTGATCAGGTGTTCGATCGTGTCAGGGCCGTAGCCGACTTGTACAAGAAAGGTGCGGATCATCCGCTTCAGGGGACCAGCGAAGGGGATGTTGTAGTAGCCGAGCTCGGTGAGGTAGCTCGCCACGGTGGATTTGCCTGACTGTGGGGCTGGGCTGTACAACCCGATCAGGCGTGGGGTGCGGGGTTCAGTCATCACTAGGGCGGAGGATTGCGAGGATCGAGGCAAACATGGAAAGGCCCGCTTTGCGGTACAGCTCGGGCGGTGAACCGCTTTGGGGGTCGCCCAAAACTTCCCAGAGTTCTTCTGTCAAGAGATCCACGATTCGGTTAGCGGTATCGGGTGAGCTGAACAACATCCCAAGGGCTAATAAGCCATTGGTGGCTAAGCCATCAGGATGGATGCCGAATTTGTTCAGATCCTTTTCGATGGCCTTGACCTTCTCGCACCTGGGGTCAAGAAGTTGGTCCATGGGAATGTCACGGGTGGCTGCAACCTGGCCAACGAGGGTGGCCCGGAGGGCGTAGCTCAAGTAATCGACTTTGTAAGGCTTCGTCATCACTTCTTCCTCCGCCTCGACTTGGCAAAGGTGAAACGCTGTAAGCGGGCCTGGAAGTGCTTGAACAGTTGCTCCAATGCCTTTGCATCGAAGGTCTCGATCTGAGGTTTGTCGTCGGGTAGAGCGACCACGATCTTGGCCTGGCCTACGCACAGGCCCATGTGGCCGTAGACGTAGTTAGCCGCTGCGACGTAGGCAGCACACTGGAGCGAGTACTCGTAGATCTTGTCGGGCTTGCGCTTGCTGTCAGCCGTTTTCCAATCCAGGAGTGTGGGTTGAAGGTCGTCGTCAGCGAGGTAAGCGATGCAATCGAGGGTGCCGGCATAGCCCAACGGATGCCAGATCGCACCCTCCATCAACAACGTGGTGTCGATGGTGTCGAGGAATGAGCGTGTCGAATTCCAGTACGGGGTGTTGAGGAAGTCGAAGCCGGGCTCGGTGCCGTCGCGGAGGTAATCCTCAGTCCAGAGGTGGTGCTTGGTACCGCGGTAACAGGCCAGCGAGGAGATGAAGTCTGCGCGCTCGTGACCAACAGAGTCACGCCAAGCTTCAAGACCTGATTGGTCACGAGAACCAGAAAGGATGGTGGTGACTGAGGGGCACTTACCTACGGGTGTGTCGTAGGCACGCTCGTCGCCGTCGTGTGAACGGATGGGTTCGTAAAGCGGCAGGGCGCGGATGCGCTGGTCAATGGTTGCTGGTGTCACTGCAGTAGTCGATTCCTGGTTGGGGTAGCAGCAGGTCGTTGGGCTCGCAGGCAAACAAGTCGATGAGAGCCGCCAACACCTCTGGATCGAGGTAACGGCTGCGGCCGAAACGTATGCGGTTGAGGGTGTTCAGCGTGATGCCGAGCTCGGTGGCGAGTTTTGTGGTCGACCATCCACGCTTAAACGCACAATGTTCAACGTTGCGTGCATAAACGTTGAGAAGAGCGGGCCTCTGTGCTGTCATGGATAAGTGGTTTTGATCAATCCTACTAAAAAAGGGGCGGATGCTGTCCACCCCATTTAGGGAACGGTTGGATCAGGCCGAAGGATCAGCGAAGGGGTCGTCGCCATCAAACAGGGCTTCGAGGTTGCAGGTCAGCTTGTCAAAGGCGGCAGTGATGTCCTTGGACAGGGGCTTGGGTGGGGCGGCGACCAAGTTGTACTCGGTGTTCTTGCCTTCACCGGTGCGGCTGATCTTGACGTCGTAGCCGTTCGGGTCCCCATAGTCTTCGTCTTTCATGAAAACGAAGAGCTTTTCCATCAGAGACTTCTGAGTAATCTCGAGGATTTTGAAGTCGTTGTTGGAGTAGTCGTAGACCAGGCTCGCGAGAAAGCGTTTGACCGTGAGGTTGCCACTCATGTCGGGGGCCAGGTTCGCGGGAAGCTCCTCGGGGCGTGACTGCCAACGGACTGGTTTTTTATCTGTGGTCCATCCGCCAAAGCCGGTAATGCCTTGACCCAACAGGCGGACACGAACCTCTCCTTGGATCTTGGAAGGGTTGAGGTAGCGGCCGGTGTTGCTGGACTCTTTCGAAATCTCTTCGATGAGCTCGGCTGAAAGAAATGCGGTTGTCATGGGGGCTAAGAGTGCCTAGGTGGATGGAATGGCAGTGGCGGTGGCGTGGTTCCGAATGATCTGCTCGCAGACCTCGGATGGGGAAGTGCCAGAGCCTGAAGCCAAGTCGACGAGGTGTTGGTGAGCGGTGTCTGTGAGATACAGATGCCGCTTTGCCTTTGGCTGGCCGTAGAGACGGTGCTTGGTGCCCAAACCTGGCGATCGACTCCGTGCATCCTAGGCGGGTCCGGTCAAAGTGTCAACCTAATTCAGAATCTCTGGCGGGGGGGTCATGGCTCCAGGAAGGGCGGGTAGGCGGCTCCGCCGACGATCCCGCAACTCCGGGTAATCCATCTCAGCACCACGGGTGCTGAACATGGCTGTGCCGTGGCGGAACTCGATTGGAACTACAGGGAACTCTGTGTCCAGCCCGGCCTCGGCTGCTTCGAGGAGCTCGGCGTATGGCTTGAGGTACTCCAAAAAGCTGTCGTCGCAGCGAACCCTCGTGATCCAGCCGCCTTCTTCTTCAAGGCAATGGAGGTTGGCTTGGGGCTTGCAGACCCCTGGCGTGACGTCAATCGCCTGGAGACGGAGGTAGTCCCAGGTAATAGGGAGCTGGTTGGGTTCGTTAGCAGGGATGTTCAAGGTGATTGTTGCTACCCCAAAAAGGTACACTATCTTTTGGGGGAGGCAAACTTGCCTGGGCACCATTGGCGGTGGTTTCTCGGGCTTCATGCAGCATTCGCATGCGCTTAGGGTTGTCTTACGCAGATCCCTTGCTGCAACTCAGTTCTGGGCCTCGCTTAGAAGGGCTTGTTCGGTTGAGGGGCCTCCCATCGCAGCTGTAAGGGATGTGATCGCGGGTAGTTCGTTGGTCAGTTGAGAGGCTGTCCAAACACCACGGTTCTGAATAACGGCAATCAGTTGCTTGACTCGTTCGGCGTCGCGGGGGGCGTAGCTAGCCCGGATTACGTTCTCCAGCTCCATGATTACGTCAACGCCCTGTTGCATCATCAAGCGACGGATGAGGTAGGCCCAACGGAGGGAGAAGGCTTCGGCCTGCTCGTCATTGAAGAATTTTTGGTGGAGGTCGACGTCTTGCGGTATGCGCTGGCCGCAGAAAACCTCTACCCACCAGCCTAGGGGTGGGGGAGCGCCGTTCTCGGTGATCGCATACGCCTCTGTATAGAAGTTGCTACTGGAGGTATTGGGCAGCAGGGTTTTGGTCGTGGTGTAGCGGTGGACGTAGTAGTTCAGCCGTTCGATCGCGATAAAGGTGCGGGGGCCTGGGCTGGCGAGCTTTACGTGCCTCAGGCCGCTGATCTGGCTGGAGTGCAGCCAACCCACGTTGTTCAAGCATGCTTTGGCCAGGTTGACCATGACCGGATGGGACCAGCGATTGGTGTCCATCCAGCGGGTGAAAAGCAACCCAAAGGTCTCGTTGCCCTGCTCAAAGGTCTCTAGGGGTGTTGTCGTCGGGGTTAGCGATGGAATCATGGGGTACAGCGCCTGCGGTAAAGAACTGCCGCAACACGGTAAATCCTTTTGAGTGAAAGCTGAAACCTTTTCAGCAAAATGCAGCAATAATACCCCTTGCTCGAAGCAGGTTGCGGCTCTACCGTGTTCAGAACCGGTTGAGCTGTGACACAGAAAAGCCCTCCCCCGCTGGAAGGGGAAGGGCCACAGTGTTGCTCCAACTGGAGTCTCAAGCGACCCAACCTTAGATGACTACGACAACTTCCGCAAGCCCTTCTCCTGATTTGGAGGGGAAGGCCATTGAACTGCTGCGCCGCGACGTTTTCCCGGCCTGGTGGGCGTTTATCCCCGTGGCTGGCAAGGCCACCTATGTGAAGGAGTGGGCCAAAAAGCCCCTCACCAGGGAGCTGTGCATCGAGGCATACAAGGCCAATTCTGGGTACGCCGGCCTCGGGGTGGTCACCGGTGAGTTCAGCGGGGGCCTGATTGCCCTTGACATCGATGGCCCTGAGGCTGATCAGCGGTACCGCAACGCGGCTGGACAGGGCTACGAGCCTTACGGACAGGAGTCATCCATGTCCTGGACCAGTGGCCGTGAGGGGCGCAGGCAGATCCTGTATCGGGTGCCGGGCTCGGTTGTTCCTGAATTGCGCCATGTCAAGACCCTGATCCTGCGCGCTGATGGGGTCTGGCACATGGGTCACAGCGATGTGGAGCGCCAGGACGGCAAGGTGACGGGCACAGAGACCAACCCGGAGTACCAAGAGGTGGTGCTTAGGTTCAACGCCTGCCAGAGCGTCGTGCCGGGCAGCCCGCACCCAGAGACCAAGAAGCGTTACCGGTTCCTCAACTACAACGGTGGAGCAGTCGCCATGGCTCCCGAGTGGGTCATGGACCTGCTCCGGGTGCAGCGCAAGCCGGTCCAGTGGCTCAGTGATGCGGATCAGAAGGCGCTGGATGCCGAGTTAGGAGAAACAGCGATCCCGTCCAGGCAGATCCGCGGCTGGTTCTTTAAGGAGGAGGTGCAGGCCAGGCTCCGGCCTCGGTTGGCGGATCTGATCTTCAACCACCCGACCTTCGACAAGTACGGCTGGCAGGAGCGGGCCGGTGACAACCCCCAGGGCATGAGTGGCTGCCCTTGGCATGGGGGACGCAGCGGTACCAGTTTTCAGTACTCCAAGGAGAGCGGCTGCTGGGATTGCAAGGCGTGCGGGGTCGGGGGAGACGTCCTCGACTTCGTCCACAAGATCACGGTCAACGATCTGCATGCCGAGCGTCCCCAGGGACCGGACCTCGAGCGCTACGTCGCTGACATCGCCAAGGAGATTGGCTTCAACTACCCGGAGGACGCCCGGGCCCAGGTGACCAAGGAGGCGCCTCGCCTGGTCATGGGTTCTGTTGAGTTCTTCGAGGAGCTTGGGCGCATTTACGACATGGAGCGAAACCCCTCGGTGCGCTCCGATCGGATGGGCCAGCTGGCTGTCGAAACTGGCCGCCGGATGAATGGCAAGGAGTGCGAAGCCGCCCTCGGGGAGTACCGGTACAAGAAGTCGGCGGATGCCCAGAACGCTTCGGCGCGATGGTTTGACGAGGTGGCTGATCAGAACTACGTCATTCCCAACCTTTTGGTACGGCCTGGACAGGTGATCCTTCATGCCTCGGGTGGGGTGGGGAAGNCCTCGGCTTGTATGGGCCTCGCTAAGGCGGTCCTCAGTGGGCGAGCCATGCGGGTTCGGGGCATCGATGTAAACGTGGTTCAAGGCCCAGTGCTTTGGATTCAGTCCGACCAGACCCTGGCCAAGCTCAAGCGGGATCTCCAGGACAACGACATCGATCCGGCGGACCCGAACTTTCATGTGATCCGGGGCTTTCAGCTCAACCACATGCGCGAGTTCGCGGACTGGGTCAAGCAGTACAAGCCGGTCCTGGTGGTCGTCGATTCGATTGGATCCTGCTCAAGCCGCATGCAGGTCAGCGAGATTGAGAAGGCTTTTGCGACGCCCCTTTACTGGTACAACGAGGCCAATGGCAGCCCGACTGAGGACGGCTTCCCAGCGTGCTCGATCATCTGGATCCACCACGACAACGCCAACGGCGAGGTCAGGGGCAACCGCTACCTGATCAATGCTGTGGATGAGCAGTGGCACCTCAGGAAGCTCACTGATGACGAGAAGGAGGCCCTGAGGGAACGGGGTGAATCTCCGTCCTCGGTTCGGATGATCCAGATCAAGAAGAGCCGGGCAGGCAGGGAGGGGGATCTGCTCAAGGTCAAGCGGGACGAGAACTTCGCCTACTCCGTGGACGACTACACACCCACCGTCAGGCTCGAGGACCAGGGGCAGGGGGACGCCGATCCGTTCACCCTGGTGCTGGACATCGTCAAGCAGGGCTGCAAGGCCCAGGAGGCCGAGGAACGCGCTCGGGTTGGAATGACCAGGGAGGAGGTGTGGAAGGAGCTGCTGGGGCTCGTACGGGGGGCTCAGGGAGATCGTGCTCGGATGCCTTCCCAGAAGACTGTGGGGAGGTGGCTGGATCGGTGGGTGGAGGACGGGCTGATGGTGACGGACCACAGGGGCGGTCTCACTTCGGGACGCCCCCCTCTCATCTATAGAACCTCGCGTGCGTTGTCTCTGATTGGAGTGTCTTTTTCCGAAACTATCCCAGAGTTCTTCCAGCGCAAGGGATCTGTTTCGGACACCGAGGACGCATGTCCGAAAGTCCCGGAGCTTGAGGCGCCACCGGAGGCCACGCTGGATCAACCAGCACCTGAGTTTGCTGAAAAGCAACCAGTTTCGGACAAGCCTCTGGATGTCCAAAACATGAATCCAGTCCCCGAGGACGATCTGGAGGAATTTCGGCTAAAAGACACGCACAATCGCACTACGTGCGCGCGCGCGAGGCAATCCGAGGCCGTGCTCGATGACGAGGAGGACGGGGGGTACGACGCTGTATTTGGGTAGCGGGAGGCCGGCGGCACTATCTGCAGTGTCCCGCCTTGTCCAAATCCGGTATGCCGTTTAGGATGCCCAGATACGGCAAAAGGAGGGGTGGGGAGCCCCTCCTTCTGCGACACCACCGTTCACCGTTGGCGGTCGCGCCGCTCCGCCAACCAAGACCGGAGCTTTGCTCCACACAACCTACTTGACTTTTCTTTCTTCTGATAGCAACAAGCTCGTGTCCCGTTCATGGAATGGGACACGGGTCATCTCTTCAAGGTTCTGTTTCATGAGTGTGGCCATAAAGCCCCTGGATTGGAAATGACCCTTGATCAGGACCTTGGTCAGTTTTTTCAGGTCTTCGAGGTTGGTGCACCTATCAACGTCTTGGAGAGCTGCGGCCTCTGCGAATTGAAGCGAGAGGTTGTCCATTTACGTTCTTTGGTTACCCCACAATGCCATCGCTAAAAACCGAAGCGCACATTCACGCCCTTGAGTGCGTTGATTTCGACTATGTCTCAGGCCCCCATCAGGAGGCGTTACTTAGGCGTCGCCTCAAGGAGATCGCAGAGCAGGGCTGCATTGTTGGGGTTGACACCGAGACCACGGGCCTTGATCCGCTGACCAATCAGGTTTGCTTAATTCAGATCGGCACTGAAGATTTCGCGCTGATCGTCGACCTCGATGGATGGCGTGCGGAGGGGGAAAGAGCGGTCCCTTGGGAGGCCAGCGGCCTAGCTCAGCTCAAGGACTTCTTGGAGTCGAAGACTCCGAAGGTGCTTCAGAATGCTGCGTTTGACCTGAACTTCCTGCGTGCGGAAGGCGTTGTTCTGGGGGGAAGGTTGTTTGATACGATGATCGCCGCAAAAATTGTGAACAATGGAACGGGAGCCAAGAATGACTTGGGCTCCATCGTAAATAGGGTACTAAAGGCTCCTATGCCTAAGGAGCTACAGAAAGCTGATTGGGGTGGCGAGAAGACTCAGGAGATGCTGCACTATGCAGCGCGGGATGTGATCTGTTTGCCCAGGCTTGTGCCTGAGCTGACGGCCGCCCTCAAGCTGTCAGTGGTGCGCGAAGGCTTCAGTCTCTGGGAGATCTTCAAGCTCGAGATGGACGTCTTGCGTCCGATTGCCACCATGCAGTGGCATGGGTTTGGCTTCGATGAGGAGGGAGCTAAGCAGTTGCTGGTGGAGTTAACCGAGCGCTCGGATGCGATGAAGCGGGCTTTTCTGGAGAATCTTGATGCTGAGATCAGGGCTAACAATCCCGATGACCCTCATGTTTGGCTGCCTCGCGATCAAGACGGTACCTTCAATACCAGGGAAAAGGACTCGGGCTACAAGCGGTTGGGGACCAAGCTGTACAAGGGGTTCAATCCGAGAGCGCCTAAGCAGATGGCGGAACGCTTTGAGCAGGCTGGGATACTGCTGCCACCGGATGAAAAGGGAGCTCCCAGCCTTGATCAGAACCTGCTGGCATTCCTGCGAAGCCATTACCCATTGATCGATCAGTATCTCGAGTGGAAGGCGGCCGTTACTAAGGTCTCAAACATGGACAAACTGCTGGAGTCGATTGGACCGGATGGCCGGATCCATTGCAATTACAGGCAGATGGGCACCGAGACCGGGAGGCTTTCAGCGGCCTCGCCGAATCTGCAACAGGTCAATAGGGGCAAGGATTTCAGGTCCAAGTTTGTGCCTGACCTGGGCTACGAGCTCGTGCTCGCTGACTTCAGCCAGGTTGAACTCCGGGTCGCAGCGGAGCTATCTGGTGAGGAACGCATGATCAACGCCTACAAGGCTGGGAGAGATTTGCACACAGAGACAGCGGCCTTAATCACGAAGTGTGAGCTGAATGAGGTGACCAAAGAGGCTCGTACCAGCGCGAAAATTGCCAATTTTGGGTTGTTGTATGGATCTGGTCCTGCCACGTTGCAGAAGCAAGCCGTTGCTCAGTACGGAATCGACATGGAGCTGGAGGAGGCCAAAGAGATCGTTCAGGGCTTCCGCTCTGCCTATCCCGACCTTTACAAGTGGCAATGCCTGGAGGGTAACAAGACCACCGCTGCTGTTTTCACCAAGCTCGGGCGTCGTCGGATGCTGGTCGGTTTCAATGATAAGTACACCACGCGCATAAACACGCAGGTTCAGGGCACTGCGGGGGACATCGCCAAGCTCGCCATTGCCCTCTTATGGAAGCACATCTGTGTTGCACCGGTTGGTGAGGCCAAGCTCATTGCCATGGTTCATGATGAAATCGTCCTCGAGGTGAAAGAAGGGCACGGGGAGCGTTGGGGGCAGATCCTCAAGGAATCGATGGAAAATGCGGGTAATCAGATCTGTAAAACCGTTCCCATCGTGGCCGAAGTAGGACGTGGGCCAACCTGGGCTGACGCCAAGTAAAACCCGGATTCAACTTTTGGCTTCCCTTGACCTAATATGGATAGAACCCTCATTGATTCACATGCTGGTTGCAAAAGCGCTGATTGACTACGTCAAGGCCAACGAACACTTGAATCAGACCGAGCTAGCCGAAGGTGCTGGCTACGTCAAAACCACCACCAAGGGTAAGACCAATGTCCTGGTCAAGCAGTTTTACAACGCTCTGCTGGCTGCTCAGGGTCTGACCATCGAGGTGGGCAAGGCGCCTGGCAAAACCGCTCAGTACGAAACCGCTGTCCATAAGAGCGGCATAATCCTGCTGGGCAAGACCTACTCGAAGAAGTTCGGGATCGAGCCTGGTGACGTGCTTGAGATCGTTCTCGATGACGACGCCATTCGTCTTGTGCCCAAAACAGCGGCGTGAGTCCTGGGGAAGTCCGAGCCAAGTTGCTCAAGCAATTGATTCGGATCGCTGAGCGGTTGCCCAATGGGCTTCTCCAGCGCCTGGTCTCGGACGCCCAGTTCTTTGCCGACTGGAACTTAGGCAAGAAAAAAGCCCGGGCTTCGGCCCGGGTATCACAGTTTCATGCTTGGCAGGAGAAGGCAGAGGACAAGCGCTGGAAGGGAATTGATTCCCAGCGGCCTCGGTAATCAGGCTTTAGACGACCTGTTAAGGAATTGGTCAACAGCTTTTTTGCGGTGAAACCGGTAGCGAGGGCGCTTGCTGGTTCCGATGTTGCGGATGGCATCACCCTCAAGGAAGCCTTTTGACATGTAGTAGTGCAGCGAGCGCTTGTCCTTGATTCCAGTTGCTGCGCAGAAGGCTTTGGAATCCATCCAGGTCGCTTTTTCAATCGCTGCAAGCTCTTGGAGGCTGAGCAGCTCCGCTAGCTTCTCTTCGATGAGCTGCAGGCGATCAAACAGTTCGTCCATCCTTTCCGGTACTGGTTGAGACTCAGTATAACCCCTAGAGGTTGAAGCTGCTCATCGCTCTCGTGATTCGATCCGCTTCCAGCCAGCGTTTGTAGGTCTGCTCATGGACCTGCAAACTGTGTCCCATGAGTCTAGCTCCGTACTCGGGGGGCACCTTTTTCTCCATCAGCCGGATGGCAAACGCATGGCGCAGGGCGTAGGGCCGGATTGTCACTTCGTCCCTGTCAAGCGCATCAAGAAACACCTTTGCGATTGTTTGGGGGCTTTGCGGTGGACGAGGCAAGCTGCGCAGCGAAAAGTCGTCCAGCCATTGACTTGGGCATGCGGTGACTGTGCGAGATCCGGTTTTTGTTGCGTCTCCAATTCGTATCCAGTCGTCTTCTATCCATTCAAGCTCCGCGCATTCATGTGGGCGTAATCCAAAAGCGGCACACATGCCGAAGGTCCATTTCCAATGTGGTAGCCGAATGCTTTGCATTGCCACCTCAATTTGACAGTCTGTAGGTATTTCACGTTCACTTAACTTGTCTACGCCGTAGCCTCTGCAAGCGGCCTGAATGCCCTCATGCGGGATGCCGATTAACTTTGCTATTTGTGCTAGCAAGTTTCCTTGATCTCTGCGACCTGCTGAGCCCTCTGGCATTGAATTAACTATCCTTAGCAGTATCCGCTCATTGATAGGCCCAGCCTTGGGTAATTTGCGCAAAGCGGGAGACCACTTTTTCGACCAAGCGTTAGCTCCACGCTCAGGATCTTTTCTGTATTTGCTGGCATGCAGCTTTTCTGCTGCTGCATGAAAGTCCCTGGCGGTGAGTATCCCCGAGTCTTTGAGCGTTTCTCCGCTTTCCCAAGCGTCCCAGCTGAATGTGCCGGTGCGTAGCTGGCGACCCAGGTCGATGGCCTTTGATTCGGCCTCGGGGAGGGCCTTGTAATCCGCTTGGAGTCCTAGGGGGATGCGCTGCTGGCGCCGCTGGGCTGGGTCATCCCGTGCAGGGAGGGTGGCTCGCAGGAAGAGGGCCGAGCGTCGCTGCTCGAGCACGCAGCGGTTGCCACCCCCTTTGAGGCGGCTGTTCAGAGCTTCGAGGGCGGCATCCAGGGACATGAGCGTGGACTAAAGCGTGGACTAAAACCTACCCACTGGATCGGTCTGAGTCGTACTGCTGGAGGCCAATAAAAAAGCCGCCTCCGGGGTGGAAGCGGCTCTGTGACTGGAACATCGGTTTTTTACCGATGTTCCTGAATCGGAGCGACAGGATTTGAACCTGCGACCCCCACTACCCCAAAGTGGTCTTATTTGCCTAAGAAGCCAAGCACAGCAAGCTTTTTGAAAAGGAGGGTTTGATTTGTGGACTAGCTTGTGGACTAGTTAAGATGGTTCATACGCGCTTTGACCCATGGCATCCAAAAGCAGTGCTGCCTTTCCCAATACGTGGGAGGGGGTGACGGCAGCTGCTAAGGCCGCAGGGGCTAAGTACCCCGAGCTCGTGGCTGCCCAGTGGGCGTTGGAGTCAGGCTGGGGCAAGAGCACCAGTGGCCGGCACAACTACTTCGGGCTCAAGGGAGAGGGCACGGATCAGGCGACCACCGAGTACGTGGATGGCAAGCTGGTCACAATCACGGCGGAGTTCCAGGACTTCCCCGACCTCGAGGCATGCGTGTCATATCTCGTTACACGGTGGTATCGGGATTGGCAGGGCTACAAGGGTGTTAACGGCGCAGCTGATCGGGAGCTAGCCGCTAAGCAGCTGGTCAAGGAGGGGTACGCCACAGACCCCAGCTACGCGGAAAAGCTGATCAAGCTGATGGCAGAGAAGGCGCCCAAAGGGCAGTCTCAAAGTCAGTCTCAAGCGTCTAAGCCACAACCGAAAAGTGGTCCGGTGCTCTTCAAGATCAAAGCCAATCAGGACACCTGGCTGAAGAAAGAGCTCGAGCAGGTTGCCAACCTTGAGGACGATCAGAAGGTGGCGGTGGCTTGGGGCAAGGAGTATGCGGTTTCTGCATACACGGAGGTGCCAGCTAATGGTCACGCCAAGGTGGAGTTGGCCGGCGGAGCTGGGACTTGGTACGTCTTCGAGTCCCATTGGCAGCGCGAAATGTCTGCAGGGCAGGGGCTGCCGACCTCGGTGGATTGGTCGGACTTTGGCTGCCAGGTTACGCCGAACCTGACGGTGGGTGAAATCTTGCAGTGGGATAAGCGGAGGACTCCATCGAGCACGTCGGCTAATCGGGCTCGGTTGCTGCGTACTGCAGCAGAGTTTCAAAAGATCCGTGAGGCGTGGGGCACTCCGATGGGGGTTACCAGCTTCTATAGGCCAGAACCCATCAATTCACAGGTGGGTGGAGTTCCGGGATCGAAGCATGTTTCAGGCGAAGCCATGGATGTCTATCCCTCGACCCGTAGCTTGGAGGAGTTTTATCAGTGGATCCGCAGGCGCTGGACCGGCGGTCTCGGGGATGGGCGGAACAGGGGGTTTATTCACTTGGATACACGCGGCGGGGGTGGCTTTGTCCCCGGGGCTGGTGTTGGTCCTTGTGCTGAGTGGTTGTATTAACGAATTTTATTCATTTCCAATTTGATGATCCGGATGTCGTGGTCTAGCACTTTGTCCTCGACGTCCCCAAGCTTTTTTTGGATCAGTTGCTGGTTGCTAAGAACATCGTCCAGCTTGGTTGGCACGGTGTAGCACAGGTAGAAGATGCCAGCACCCGCACTCCCCACGGCTAGGACAACAATGCCTGCAATAGCTTCTTGTCGCACGCCGCGCCAAAAACCCTGTGGTAGTTCGGGGCTGGACACAGCGAGCTTTGAAATTTACCTATTTTAGCGGGCTTGCACCGGAAGGTCGAAGCGGACCGCTATGCCGCGTCACCCGAATCGGTTACAACGTCAGTTAGGTTTGGCTGGGGGTGGGGGGCATCGAAAGTTGTGTGTTTGCGGCCTCGAGTAATTCAACCTTTGCTTGCAGTTCTTTAATTGCTTCAATCAATAGACCTATCATATTACCGTAGGCAACGTTTTTGATTCCTTCATTATCTTCGGAAACTACTTCAGGAAGAACTTTTTCAACTTCTTGAGCAATTACTCCAGCATGTCTTCGAGCCTTGTCTTCCTGATCATTTCTGGTAAAGGTAACACCATTTAGTTGAGTTACCTTTTCGAGGGCATTTTTAATAACTTCAATGTTATCCTTGAGTCGGATGTCGGAATATGCAGTCACATTGCCTGCAGCAGTCACGTTGCCAGACATGTCAAGTTGCCATCTGTTGGCGGACGCACTCCAACCACCGATTCTTAGGACATTATCGGAATCAAGACCAAAATTGACTGCATAAACTCCACCCTTATGAAAGGACATAAAGGCAGAATTATTGCTCCCAGAGTAGCACTGAAGTGGAGGATTGACAAGAGCGCCAGAAGTTGCGCCCAGATTAGATTGAAAGTAATTGTGTGCTGTCCATGTGTAGCTGCCCCCAGTTGCATTGGAGATGCTTGAGGTATTGGAAGAAGTAGCAGCGTTACCTGTGCAAGAAGCAGAGGAACCCGAAGTGCTATCAGAAATCCTTGCTGAATCGACGCGAACGCCGTATGTGTTAGAGCCATTCCATCCCATTAGCGTTGGGAATGTGCTAGACCATGCAACCTGTGAGTTTGTGTTACTTACCGCGCCTCCAGCAGGAGATGTGCTTGCGGAGGCATCAAAGATCGTGTGGTTGTTGCTGTAGTTCTTCCATGCAAGTTGCCCCACAACAGCTGAGATGGTGCCATTGCTGCTCCAGTTGGTTCTATTTGTGCTTAAGTTGACGGCTGCGCCAACGCTTAAAGCACTGGTCAGGTAACTGCGCAAATAACTATCACCGCCGTTTGTTCCCCACACGCGGGTCGGGTTGCTGTTATTGCCCTCATCTCCGTTGGATGAGTTGATGTATCCACACATGATATAGCCGTTGCCGTCTGTGCGGACAACCTTGTTGACTTCGTTATTTCTGCCGGTGTGGACGTTAAGGCCGTAGGCAGTGGCTGCGTTACCAGTAACATTGATTCCCCAGGTGCCTGAAGCACCAGAGCCGGTAAGACTAGGCGAGTACGAAGTATAGTTGCCTGCATGAAGAACCAAGTGACTGCTATCAGTAGCATAGAAATTTCCATCTGCGTACACATCAACAATACCAGCTGTAGATGAAAAGCCAAATCTATAATTAGCGCCAGTATATTGATAGCCAGCGTACCCTGCACCGCCTGCCCATACGTTAGAGCTAATTGTTCCTGATGAAGAAGCTAGGGTTACTGAGGTCGCAGTGGTAGCAGTGGTAGCAGTGGTAGCAGTGGTAGCAGTCGCCGCGTTCCCTGTACAACTGGCCGAGCTACCCGTGACGTTGATTCCCCAATTACCCGAAGCCCCGGTCCCGGTAGTGCTAGGCGCTCCAATAGTGTTGTAACTGACAGTCAGTGCTGCGGAACCTGTGTAGGTCGAGCCGCTTGCACCACCTGAGCCGGCGTTGTTGAATGTGACAGCGTTGGGGTTCGCCCTCGTATCGCTTAGGCGGCTGTCGTTGCCCACACAAGCCGTCGTTGAGGTGGTCCCATAACTAACAGCAGCAGTAACAGCAGCCGATCCGTTGTAAGAAGTCCCGCTAAGCCCAGTACCTAGGGTCAGACTGCCAAGAGTACCACCGAGGGCAACGCCGCTGATTGTGTTACTAGCAAGTTTTGCGTTGGCAATGCTGCCGGCCAGCATTGCGTTTGTGACGCTGCCGGTGTCCCCAGTAGTGATAAGGGTGCCGGTAACATCTGGCGCAGTCAGAGTGCGTGATGCGGTCAGAGTACTTGGGATAATCTCAACACTTAGCGCATTGTTGCCACCAGCCCTGCCACGTAGCAAAATGCCGTCTTGTGTTGCGGCCTGACGAAATATCTGGCCTGTTGTGTTGGTAAAAGTGTTGGATCCGGTGAGGGTATTGTTGCCGCTTAGCGTCGGCCCTGCTGCGCCGTTGCTTGCCGCCGTAATACGCCCTTGGCCGTCAACAGTAATGTTGGTATTGGTGTAGCTGCCAGCTGTGACAGCTGTGTTGGCTAGCGAGATGGTACCAGTTGTGGTGACCGGGCCACCTGTCAGACCGGTGCCTGTGGCAACGCTGGTGACCGTGCCAGATCCGCCTGCCCCGATCTCGACGATAGTGGCCGTACCGTTGTCTTTCTTGGTGTAGAGCTTGCCGTCATAGGTGTTGAGGGCAAGTTCGCCTAGTTGCAAATCACCAGTCGACGGAACCTTGCTAGGTACCGCTGACCGTTTGAGCTTGAGAGTGTCTGCCATGTGGCGGTCCTGGTGTGCCTATAAAGGCGGACTGGTCGACGTGGCTTAGAAGGCGCCGCCGTCGATGGTGATGTTGTCGATGGTGCCGCCCGTGATGGCCACGTTGCTTGCGGCCTGCGTGGCGATAGACCCCAGGCCCAGAGTGGAACGACCAGCCGCTGCGTCAGCGTCATCGGCCAGGCTGCGACCGAAGACAGTGAAGCTTGTGGTGGAGAAAGTATCAGCACCGGTGGCATAGATCAGCTGGTCGGCGCTGGTTGTGACCCCCGCCAGAGCAGTCAGCGTGGCGTCCAGCCCTTGGGCGTCGGTAATGCCGTAGCCCGCCAGGGTGGTCGGGTTAGTGCCGGCGGTGACGCGCCCGTAGGCGTCGGTCGTGACAGAGCGGTACGTGCCGGCGGTGCCGACCGTCGCCAGATCGATGCTGTCGGCGTTGACGACGATGCGGGCAGATGAGGCCGTACCCACGTCAAGCGAGTTGCCGGTCTTGGTGAGGCCAGCGCCAGCCGTGATCTGGCCAGCACCCGAGAACTGGGTAAAGGCCAGGGCGGTGGTGCCCAGCGTCACAGCGCCATCGGTCGTCAGGACCCATCCGCTGTCAGCGTTGACAGTGCCCGCCTCAACAAAAGTGAAGGCGCCTGAGGTCACCTTGGCGCTGGTGTCGAAGTCAGTAGCACGGGACCAGGCGCCGCCCGACACCACTACATAGATGCCGTTTGCGCTGCCGGTGGTCTGGTCCTTTACCAGTACGCGGTCGCCAGCGACCAGGACCACGCCGTCAACGGTCTGAGTGCCGTTAAGGGTGATGTTTCCTGTCGTGGTAGCCCGTACCGAGTCCTTGACATCGAGGCCCTGCTTCGTTGCGTCCACATACGCCTTGGTCGCCGCGTCTTGGGCACTGGTGGGATCTGCCAGGTTAGTGATCCTCTGGCTGTTGGCCGACACCGCTGCGGTAGGGGCCGCCATTTGATCCAGGCGGTTTGTCCGTACCTGGGTGTCAAAGTCGCTGATCTTTGACGCAGTAAGCGTCGGGATGTCCGATGCGCTGAGGGTGGTGCCGCTAGTGGCCAAGCCCTTAGCGTTAAACGTGACTTTGGTATAGGTACCGGTCTGGACGCCGCTGTTGGCCAGGGTCAGCGTGACAGATGTTGTTCCCGAGCCGGAAGCGTCACCGGAGAAGGTGATGTTCTGGTTGCCTGTTAGGTAGCTCTGCGCCTTTACGAAGGCTGTACTGGCTGCTTTGGTGCTGTTGTCCGAGTTGGCCTGGGTAGGGACGATGATGTCCCCGCTAAAAGTCTTAGCGCCAGAGAAAGTCTGGGCCGTGCTGAGAGTGGCGTAGGCACCGGAGCCGGCAATCGCGATGACCGTTGTTGCTGTGCCGCCAGCTCCACCCGTGCCTTCTCCGTAGTAGAGAACGTCATCGACCTCGTTGAACGCGAGTTCGGCGTTGGCGAGACTTGAGGGCGCACCGGGCGAGCCTGTGGCGCGGCGTTTGATGCGTACGGTGTTGGCCATCAAAAATTCCCACCATCGGTGAGTGAAAGAACGGTATTGGTTCCGTCTACGGTAAATTTAGCAGTGGCGGTGCTGTAATACAGGAGGCCCTGGTTTACCTTGCCGGTCACATCGACGTCCTGTAAGTCTGCAAGAGCACTGACTCCTGGGCCTTGAGGGCCTGGAGTAATTGCTGTAACAACAACAGTCTCGTTACCAGTGGTTACTTCGACAATGTTAGTAGTGTTGGTGATGTTTACGTTTGTCATGCTGTGTAGCCTTCCGAGATGTAGACGACGCCCTCGAGGTAATACTCTTTAAGACCAGAGGGGTTGGTAAGTAATACGTCGTAGTAAGCCCTATCTTGGATGACTGTGGTTTGTGCTGGGGTCAATGCTAGTTTTACTTTGCCCAGTGTTCGATCTTCGTAAGAGATGCTGAAGTCTGCGTACTTGGTTGTCCGTTCTTCATCCCATACTTGGGCGGCGACTGTCCAGCCCGTCAGATTGATCGGAGCGTTAGTACTGTCTTTAAATTGAAGCTGCAGCACATGATCCGCTCGCCTCTGGAGCGTGATGTCATAGGTGCCGGGCGCTACAGCCATGGTTTTCCTCCTTGAACAAGATTAGCAATACTTGCTTCATAAATCAGTTGCCACGGCTAACGTCCTTGTCCCCTCATGGGTTTTCGTCCTCGGCGACGCGGCCGCGAATTTTGACCTTGGCCAATGCTGGTTGTTTTCGGGGGTCCGGGCTGGTGTTCGCGGCGTGAGCCGGAAATACCGGATTTGGACTTGACGGCCAAGTCAAAGGAGGCGATTAAGCCAGTTTATTGAGGCTTGTAATGGTCCTTCTGTCAGGGATTTGCTGGGTCGACAACGACATCGTTTTGTAAATTGGTATTGATGGAACGTTCAGGGAATGCTTCGTCCCGTGGACGTATGAATTCATCGAGTTCTTGACTGTAGAAAAAGCCAATGCCAGCATAGTACTTTCTGAACGTATTGTTATAAGAAGTTTGTTTCCAAGTAGTATTTTCGCCAAAGAAGGATTGGCAATACTGGATGCCGACCTCTTCGGACTCAAGACCTTCGTCATCTAAGGTGTCGGCATTAGAGACAACTATGACTTGTAAGACATAGTTCTGAGCATCAAGTTGAGCGAAGTGAGCCATGGTTAGGTAGGGGTGAATGTTCCTGTTGCGGTAAAATCGTGAATGATATAGGCTGTGCCGCCAACCGTTGAAGAGTATATGGTGCCTCCGGTTGCCCTAACGGTAGTGCCAGGGTATCTGACCATAACTCTGCCACTTCCCCCAAAACCTTCGTTGCCACTAGCCTCTGCAGCACCACCGCCACCACCTCTGTTGATTGCTCCATCATCCTCTGCAAGAGCTCCGCCGTCTGTAGCAGTAGCATTAACAATAGTCATCCCGAAATATGCTGCTTGACCAGCGCCACCACCGGCAACTCCAAGGTTTGAGCTGCCATCGAAATTTATTAGGTTATACCCTGTTCCGCCATCCCCTTTTAACGTACCAAAGTAACTACCTTGGGAACCTGCTGATGAATACCCACCGCCACCGCCCAAGTCATAACCACCGTTATTACCCTGTCCAGGAGTTCCAGATCCACCAAGCCTGTCATAAGCACCGCCGCCCCCTGAACCTCCTGGTCTACCATCAGTATCACCAGTTCTTAACTCCTCACCGCCTCCACCACCACCTATGGCACTGTTTGAGCCGAAAGAGCTATTGTTACCATCTGGCCAGCCACCAGCTCCGATGACCACAGATGCAGTAGTTGTTGTAAGTGATGTAATAATTCTCAATCCACCAGCGCCACCACCTCCTCCCCCGGAACCTCCGTCGCTGTGAGAGTCTCCACCGCTACCGCCACCAGCCAAGATAAGGACATCTACTACTAAACTGGCCCCCGATGATGCCAATGCTGTACCGTAAAAATTCGAGATTGAGATAGTTCCAGATGTAGGTACGCCAGTATTGTTTGCCGTAGTGTAACCTCCTCCGCGATAGTACTCACTTAAGCTAATCGGATTGACGCCGCCAAATTCTGTTTGAATGTTGGCTAAACTAATTGCCCCGGATGATTGAAGTGTCATTTCGCGGACTCCAGTGATTCAATCTTTGCTTGAAGTTCTTTAATTGCTTCAATAAAGAGTGCAGCCATGTTTCCGTAGGCTACACTTTTTATGCCATTTTCATCTGTATGTACGACCTCGGGTAGTACTCTCTCAACCGACTGGGCGATTACACCAGCATAGCGTTGGTCTCTTTCTCCGTGATCAGTTCGCGTAAAAGTTACGCCTTCGAGTTGCATAATTTTTTGCACTGCGTTGTCTACTACTTTTATGTTTTCCTTCAGTCTGATGTCAGAATAAGCTGTGACATTGCCAATGGCGGATAAGTTAGCGCTGGTGGTAATGTTGCCTGCACTGTCTATTGCTAAACGCTGTGCAGAACCAGTTGCAATGCCAACGCTATTCGCACCAATAAGGTACAAACCATTTACTGGGACAGTCGAGCTGGTGGGGTTAAAGCTGGCGGCAGTGCTAGTTCCGCTTGTTGTGACATTTTGCCCTCCAAAATTAGGTGAAATTTTAGAACCTGCTATTGCAGCCCCTGCATTGATGTCTGCGTCTACAATTGCTCCATCAACAATGTTGGCGCTCGCAATACTAATTCCAGTAGGTAGAGCGCCTGTACCGAGCTTGCTCAAGCCAATAGCCGCTGATGGGCTGATGTCGCCGTCTACAATTGTAGAATCAACGATGTTGGCACTCGCAACAGTAATTGCAGTTGGCAATGCACCAGTTGTAAGCTTGCTAAGACTAATTGCTGCTGACGCACTAATGTCAGCGTCAACAATAGTCCCATCAACAATGTTGGCACTCGCAATGGTAATTGCGGTTGGCAATGCACCAGTTGTAAGCTTGCTAAGGCTAATTGCTGCTGATGCACTAATGTCGGCGTCGACAATTGTGCCATCAACAATGTTGGCGCTAGCGATTGTAATTGCAGTTGGAAGCGCACCGGTGCCGAGTTTGCTTAGGCCAATGGCGGCTGCAGTGTTAATATCAGCGTTGACAATCGTACCGTCTGTTATATTGTCGCTGGCAATGGTAATTGTTGTCGGAAGCGCGCCTGTCGCAAGCTTGCTTAGGCTGATCGCTGCAGAGGCATTTATATCAGCGTTTACAATGGTATTGTCTGTGATATTAGCGCTTGCGACTGTAATTGCAGCTGGTAGAGCGCCTGTAGCTAGTTTGCTTAAGCTAATAGACGCTGTTGTGCTGATATCTCCATCAACAATAGTGTTGTCTGTGATATTAGCGCTTGCGACTGTGATTGCTGCAGGAAGAGCGCCGGTGGCAAGCTTGCTTAAGCCAATAGCTGCCGAGGCGTTAATGTCAGCATCGAGAATTGCTCCGTCTGTGATATTAGCGCTAGCGATTGTAATCGCAGTTGGGAGCGCGCCGGCCGCAAGCTTGCTTAAACTAATGGCTGCTGTTGTACTAATGTCTCCATCGACAATAGTGTTGTCTGCGATTAAACTGCTAGTGACCGTTCCAACGTCACCACTTGTGATAACCGTGCCAGTTGTATTTGGCAGTGTAATTGTGCGGTCTGCAGTTGGTTCTGCAACTACAATGCTAGTTTCAAAGGCGTCGT
>JGI12421J11937_10000123_pt1 | contig 26196 bp, 29 predicted proteins | sample LakErihyJuly2011_2_FD_11937 | JGI IMG/M metagenome (IMG submission 11937)
TAGNAGAGTCGCGATCATGAGGAGATAGACGGGGAGCCGAGCGGAGCAGCTCATCAGTGGGGCGATTAAAATTGTGACAAGCCGATCTTTGGCATTTTCGATCGTCCGGGTGGCCATAATCCCCGGAATAGCACAGGCGAAGGAGCCCAAGAGGGGGATAAATGATTTTCCATGCAGGCCCACTTTGCTCATGGGGCGATCCATCAGAAAAGCCGCGCGCGCCATATAGCCGGTGCTTTCGAGTAGCCCCACGAAGAAAAATAAAATCAAAATTTGCGGCAAAAAGATGACGATGCCCCCGACTCCACTAATCACGCCATCAGTTATCAGATCGCGTAAATCACCCGGCGGCAAAACGGTTTTAATTCCACTGCTCAGCGCGGCGATGTGAGCATCGATCCAGTTCATCGGGTATTCCGCGAGGGAAAAAATAGAGAAAAAAAGCGCGCCCATGATGAATCCGAAAAACAACCAACCCCACACAGAATGGACGAGAACGGCATCCAGTCGGTCGGAGCCGGATAATTCTTGCGTGCGCGTCCGGCGAAGAACCTCGCCGCACAGCGCATTGATCGCCGCGTATCGACTGCGAATGAGGGTGCCGGACCAATTATTTTCTTCGCGCAGGCAGCGTTGTTTCCAGGCGGCGAGCACGGTCGTGGTGCGCGCACTCAGGGGTTTAGACCCCGCAATCCGCACGCTTTCGAAATCGGTGAGCAGCAGCAGGGCCTCAGCTCGCGCGATGAGCGGTGATTGGGCATCAGCATCGCTCAGGGAGGCTTGGAGTTCAGCCACTGCCGGTGCGATTGGCGCCGGCACATCCCAGCGGTGACGGGCTAACGGCAGATCGCTCCGGCTCATGGCGAGCTTAAGTTCAACCAAACCCTTCCCGTGCACGGCAGAGCAAGAAATGACGACAACGCCGAGGGCGGCTGCAAGCTGATCGGTATCAATCCGCAGCCCAGCTTTAACGGCTAAATCCATCATGTTAAGCACCACAATGACTGGTCGACCTAGGTCGAGAATCTGGTGGGCGAGGTAAAGATTGCGCTCGAGATTAGTGGCATCGAGCACACAGATAATCCGATCTGGCTGTGGGGTATCTTCCCGCCGGCCCAATAAAACATCCCGCAAGACCGCTTCATCAGGCGAGCGCGCGGCCAAGGAGTAAGCGCCCGGAAGATCGATGATCTTCATGGGCCGACCATGCTGCGAGTAGCACTCGCCAATTTTTTTCTCCACCGTTACCCCGGGATAGTTACCGACTTTTTGCCGCAACCCCGTGAGAGCGTTGAACAGCGTGGTCTTGCCGCAGTTCGGATTGCCCACCAGGGCGTAAATCGGCGTGCGGTCGGATCCCGTGGGGCGCTTTTTACCGAGCGGCGTGATGTGCGGGGGCAAAATCACCGTGAAAAATTACCGCTAGCGTGGTACCGGTTCGCCATAATCTGGCGCCAACTGCTCAGCGAACCCCGGCGGGCAAGGCTTCCACCAGAATAGCCATCGCCGCGTTGTGGTTGAGAGCGATGCGCGTGCCGTTAACTTGGCAAAGGCTGGTGGTGCGGCCAGATATTTTGGTAACCAAAGCGGCTTCGCCAAAGCCCATCTCGCGCAACCGTTGGGCGAAGCCGTCATCACCGTTAATCACACAAATTCGCCCAGTGGCTCCAGCGGCAAGCTGGCAAAGCGGCAAAAGGTGAAGTGCAGATGACACGGTAGGTGAGACTAAGTATCAGGAATGAAGCAGAAAAAAGCCCTAGGTCAAACTACTCGTGGAGTAGGCCTAGGGCAAAAGGTTAGCGGCGACGACGTTTGACAGCGAGCTGAACCCCAGAATAGCGCACCAGACTCTGCAAGTGTTCGTATTGCTGGGGATCCATATCGTTCGCGGCCTTGAGCTCCTGCTCGGCCCGTTTCATCGCTGCCTCAACCGCATTTTCATCAATCTTCTCTTCCGTGATGGCATGCTCCGCGAGCACGCGAACGGTGTCGCCATCGATCTGGGCGAAGCCCCCACCCACCGCCAACCACTGAATGGAGTTGCCTTTGGTGACGCGCAATTCGCCGCTCTCAATTTGGGTGAGCAAGGGAATGTGACCGGGGAGAATACCAATTTCACCCTCAACGGTCGGAATCACGACACTATCAATCGTATCGGCATAAACCTTCGCTTCGGGCGTGACGATTTCGAGGATGAGCGACATGGGGGGGTGAAATATTAAGTAACGAGGATGAGCGTGAGCGGGTCTCGTTACTTTTTCGCAGAAGCCGCGAGCACTTCGTCAATGCCGCCTTTCATGTAGAAGTCACCTTCGGCGACATGATCAAGCTCGCCATCGAGAATCATCTTGAAGCCGCGGACAGTCTCTTTGACAGGAACGTATTTACCAGGCGTACCGGTAAACACTTCCGCCACGGCGAACGGCTGTGAAAGCAAGCGTTGGATTTTGCGGGCGCGGTAGACCATGAGCTTATCCTCGGGGGGAAGCTCATCGAGACCGAGAATTGCAATGATGTCCTGGAGATCCTTGTAGCGTTGCAGCACGCGTTGGACTTCGCGGGCGACGCGATAGTGCTCTTCGCCGACGATGTCAGCTTGCAGCGCTTTTGAAACCGAGGCCAGCGGATCGACCGCGGGATAAATACCGAGTTCGGCGATCGAGCGCTCGAGCACGATCGTGGAATCCAAGTGCGCGAAAGTATTGGCGGGCGCTGGGTCGGTTAAATCGTCCGCCGGTACGTAGACCGCTTGCACAGAAGTGATCGAACCTTTCTTGGTCGAAGTGATGCGCTCTTGGAGGAGGCCCATTTCTGTTGGCGAGCGTTGGCTGGTAACCGACCGCCGAAGGCGAACGGCCGAGAAGCGCGGACACTTCCGAGCCGGCTTGCGAGAAGCGNAAGATATTATCTACGAACAGCAGCACGTCCTGATTCTTTTCGTCACGGAAATATTCGGTCATGGCGAGGGCGGAGAGCGCGACGCGCATACGCGCCCCCGGGGGCTCATTCATTTGGCCGAAAACCAAAGCGACTTTTGATTTACTCAGATCTTTTTGGTCGATGACGCCCGCATCCGACATTTCGTGATAAAGGTCATTACCTTCCCGCGAACGTTCGCCAACGCCGGCGAAGACCGAATAACCGCCGTGGGCTTTCGCAATATTGTTAATGAGTTCGAGAATGACGACGGTCTTGCCGACACCAGCGCCGCCGAACGCGCCCGCTTTGCCACCTTTAATAAAAGGACAGATCAGATCAATAACCTTGATTCCTGTTTCCAGGATTTCCGCCTTGGTGTTTTGGTCAACGAGGGAAGGCGCCGGCCGGTGAATGGGGTAGCGTTTGGTGTAGGCGACGGGGCCTTTACCGTCCACGGCGTTGCCGGTGACGTCGAAGATGCGACCGAGTACGCCGTCACCCACCGGAACCGTAATCGGTCCACCGGTGTCGACTACTTCCATGCCGCGCACGAGACCCTCAGAGGAAGACATGGCAATGGCGCGCACGATGCCTTCCCCGAGATGCTGCTGCACTTCGAGGGTCAGGATCTCTTTTCTGCCAGAGACCGTGAAGCTAATGGTGAGCGCCTGATAAATGGGCGGGATGGAGTTCTCGGCGAACTGCACGTCGACGACGGCGCCGATAACTTGGACGATTTTGCCGGTATTGCTCATGACTTAAACGGGTGGGGGGTGATTATAAAAGTTAGGCCGCGCTGAAAGCCGCGGCAGAGATTTCAAGAATTTCTTGGGTGATGGCTGCTTGCCGCGCTTTGTTATATTCGAGCGTGAGATCGCCGAGGAGGCTGGTGGCATTATCCTTGGCGGTCTTCATTGCGACCATGCGGGCACTGTGTTCCGAGGCTTTGGCGGAGAGCACCAACTGGTAGACGTAGCGATTGACGTAGAACGGCAGCAGAGCGGCGAGGACGGCATCAGCGTTCGGTTCGAAAAGCATGTCCCGCGTGTCGAGGGCCTGACTATGGCCGCTCTCTGCGCGCAGGTGGGCCACAAAGTCGGCCACATTGGAAAGTGGCAGTACGGGGCGAACGATCGCCTCTTGGACCAAGGTATTCTTATAGCGCGAGTAGATAACTTCGACGGTGTCGACGGTGCCCTCGAGAAAAAGCTTAACCAAAAATTCTACGGGAGTTTTGATTTCACCGAAGGGGACCCGGTCGTTCACGCTAAAATCTGCGAGCACCGTGCGCTTGGTGCGGGCGAGAAACTGCGCGCCCTTACGACCGATGGCCACGTACTTGACCGGTGTTTTAATTTCGGCCACGAGCTTGAAGAGATTAGCGTTCAGCGGACCGCACAGGCCTTTATCGGTCGTAACCAGAATGATTCCGCGAACCTTGACCTCGCGGCGGCTGAGCAACGGATGTTGGGTGTCGCTCACTCGTGGAGCGAGGGCCGCCAGCATATTAGCCATCAGTTGGGCATAGGGCCGACCGGCGAGCGCAATTTGTTGCGCTTTCTTCATCTTGGAAGCCGCCACCAGTTCCATCGCCTTGGTGATTTGGCGGGTATTTTTGACCGACTTAATGCGTCGGCGGATGTCGCGGGTGGAGGCCATGAAGATCTACGATGGGTGATTTACGATTTCAGAATGAGCCCAAGAGCACAGGGTGAATTAAGCAGTGAGTTGAATCGTAATACTCGTTTTTAAATTATTGAGCGGCGAAGGTGCTCTTCCATTCGTCAGCCGCCGCCTTGAGGCCGGCTTCGATTTCGTCCGAGAGTTTAGCCTCGGTGCGAATCTTCGTCAGGAGCGCGTCTTTGCGGCTGGTGAGGTAATCTTTGAGCGAGTTAGCGGCGCTCACCACATTTTTAACCTCAATGGCATCGAAGTAAGTTTTTTGGAGGGCCCACAGAATAGCCGCCTGTAACTCAATGGAGAGCGGGTTCAGTTGGGGTTGCTTGAAAAGCTCCACGATACGGGAGCCGCGCTCGAGCTGGGCTTTAGTTTTCGCATCGAGGTCGGAGCCGAATTGCGCGAAGGCCGCGAGTTCGCGGAACTGCGCTAGCTCGCCCTTGAGTTTGCCGCCGACTTGTTTGGTGACCTTGATTTGCGCGGAGGAACCAACGCGGGAGACCGAGAGACCGACGGATACGGCTGGGCGAATACCTTGATTGAAAAGATCGGTCTCAAGGAAGATCTGGCCGTCGGTGATGGAGATAACGTTGGTCGGAATATAAGCTGACACGTCGCCAGCTTGGGTCTCGATGACGGGCAGCGCGGTGAGCGAGCCTTTGCCATCGAGGCGGGCAGCGCGCTCGAGCAGGCGGCTGTGGAGATAAAATACATCGCCCGGATAGGCTTCGCGGCCGGAAGGCCGTTTTAGGATCAGGGAAATTTGGCGGTAAGCCACGGCGTGCTTCGAAAGGTCATCGTAAACAATGAGCGCATCCATGCCATTTTCCATGAACCATTCGCCGATCGAGGCGCCGGAGAACGGGGCGAGATATTGGTTGGCGGGATTGTCTCCGGCGGTGGCGGCGACGATGACTGTATATTCGAGCGCGCCGGCGGCTTCGAGCGCGGCAATGGTCCGCACGACGTTGGACTGCTTCTGGCCAATGGCGACGTAGATGGAGTAGACGGGGCGGAAGCTCTTATCGCCCGAGGCCAAGCCAACTTTATTGATGCGGCCTTGGTTGATAATCGTATCGATACAAATGGTGGTTTTACCGGTGCCACGATCGCCGATGATTAATTCGCGTTGGCCGCGACCGATGGGAATCATGGAATCAATCGCCATGATGCCAGTGAAGAGCGGCTGGTTTACCGATTTGCGCACCATGATCCCTGGGGCAATTTTCTCTACCGGATAAAATTCTTTGGCATCGATTGGGCCTTTGCCATCAACGGGCCGACCAAGGGCATCGACCACGCGACCGAGCAGGGCGCGACCGACGGGTACGGAGAGAAGTTTGCCGGTGGTCTGAACTTCGTCGCCTTCCTTCAGTTGCGAGACGTCACCGAGGACGACGCAACCCACTTCGTCGGCTTCGAGATTGAGGGCGATGCCGATGGCGCCGCCCGGAAACTGCACCATCTCATTATACATGACGTCGGAGAGACCGTCGAGTTTGGCGACGCCATCGGCGACTGCGCGGATGGTGCCAGTGTTCTTCTTGATGGCCTTGCTGGAAAGCTTGGCGATCTGCTGTTCGATTTGTTCAACGACGGTGCTCATCTGGAGGAGGAATTAAAAGGAGACGGGGTTAGACTGCGTGGGAAAGAGTAGCGAGTTGGCCGGCGACGGACGACTCATAGAGATCGGAGCCAATGCGCACGCGCAGGCCAGCCAACAAGCGCGGGTTCGGTTGAGCGGTGGCGGTGACGGGGCGCGCGTATTTTTTGGTCATCGCGCTAGCGATTAATTGCAGGGTGGCGGCGCTGATGGGACCAGCGTGTTCCACGCGGGCGTGGGACTTGGCCAACTCGGTGACGATGGCCTGCTGGTAAAGTTTCAGCAACGCGAGGGCGTGGCGCGGGGCGGCTTGCTCAATATAACCTAACACGCCGGCGACTTGCTCGGATGACACTTGGCCATCGCGCAGGCTCAGCTTGAAAAGCTGTTTAGCCAAAAGCTTGGTTTTTTTATCGCCGCGCATAGATCAAATTAAGCTGAGGTGAGTTCTTTGCTGGCAGCTTCATTATAAGCTGCGCGGTCGGCCTCAGAGAGTTTCTTGGCCAAAACCTGCTCGGTCGTTTTGACGACCAGCCGGGCAATTTCACTACGCGCTTCGTTGAGCATTTTCTTGTGCTCGAGCTCAATGGCCTGTTGCGCTTTGACTAGGGTATCCGCGGCGCGGGCGGTGGCTTCGGTGTTTTGTTTGTCCGCAAATTCCTTCGCGGACTTGCGGGCTTCCTCAATTACTTTCGAAGCTTCGAGTTGGGCGGTCTTGATGAGTAGCGCGCTCTCTTGGGCGGCAGCGGCGAGGCGGATGGCGGTTTCCTCCGCATGCTTGAGTCCGTCGGCGATCTTCTGGTTGCGCTCGGCCATCGTGGTGATGGTCGGCTTAATCCCAAATTGGTAGAGGACGCCAAAGAGGATCAGAAAGCTGACCACCTGCATGATCACGAATTTCGGCTCGAGCCCGAATTGCTGAACGATGCCAGATTCTTGGGCGGATTCCGTGACAGCGAGGAGAGTAGTCAGCATGACGAGAAAGGGACTGGCGAGCGCAGCGTTGGGCGGCGCGTCGCCAGTGAAGAGGGTTGATTACTTGGCGAGGAACAGCGCGAGAATGCCGAGGCCTTCGGCGAGCGCCATACCGATGATGGCTTGGACAAGGATCTTGCCGGATGCACCAGGGTTACGACCGACGGCTTCGGCGGCCTTGTTGCCGATGAGGCCGACGCCGATGGCGGCGCCGAGTAGACCGAAAGCGCTGGCGATATTACCGGTAATTTCAGCGAGGAGGAGGTTCATATATTTATTTTAGTTGTGGTTGCAGTGGTCGCCGTGCGCACGCGAGGCACGCTCCCGGCGATAAATTATTAGTGGTGAGCCTCAGCGGCGGGGCCGGCTTCGTGATCATCGCCATGATTGCAGAGGAGGCCGATATAGACCGAGGTGAGGAGCGTAAAGACGGTGGCTTGAATCAGCCCGACGAGCAATTCCATGAAATAGAAAATGAAAATGAAACCGGTTCCATGGAGAAGGTTTTCACCGCCAAAGACGTTACCGAAGAGCCGCACTGAAAGAGTGAAGGGTCGGATGACAATGGAGAAAACCTCAATGCAGCCGACGAGCAGAAAAACCAGAGTCAGAAAAGGGTAAAGCCAACCTGGGGTTTCTTTTTTATCGGCTTTATTGCCAAAAAGATCCCACAGGATGAGTTTCGGTCCGGCATACTTGAAGATGATGATGAGGTAGGCTCCGAAGGAAACTAAGGCCAGCGCGATGGTGCTATTGAAGTCGGCGGTAAAAGGGCGAATCCACGGTGAGGTGATATGAAAAGCTCCATCCACGTCATGCCCCCAGCCGATCGTCCCGACCCCCGGTAGCAAACCCATCCAGTTTTGAATAAGAATGAAGATAAAGAAGGTAACCAGTAAGGGGAAAGTCGCGGGAAAGGCTTTTTTCCCCACAATCGGCTCGAAGAGATCACGCAGCCCTTCCAAGAGTGACTCAAAGACGGCCTGACTCTTAGTCGGCAGCACTTGCGGTTTGCGCACCGCGAACAAAATTAGGGCGATGAGCACGGCCGATACAGTCCAGCCCGTTGCCATGCTATTAGTAATGGCCCAGCCGTTACCAAAATCATACAATTTAGCGGCCGCTGGCGCGACCCCCTGCCCTTCACTCGCGAACATAGCAACGGCGCTTACCAGAGCGGCGGAGGTGGCGATAATTTTTTTGGCGAGGCGCATGCGTATTCTAATGAAGACAAAATCGACAGTGAGAGAGCGATTAGGTAGGTTTCTGCGCGAAGCAGCGTCAACCCTCTAAATATAAAAAACGGGTTAATAAGGTGGAATTAGGGCTGACCCAAAACAACCCGACGAAAACTTATGCGCGCAGCAGGCTTGCGCTAGCCGTCGTAAAGTCTGATTGCTGCAATATGGACTTAGCCACTCGCGCATTACTCGATCGCACAGCGCCCGCTCGGCGCGGTAACGGCGAGCGGCAACTGGCGCATAATATTTTCATGCAGGTAACCTGGAGTCTGCTGGCGGCGGCACTGCTGGGGCAGTTATTTCTGCTGATTTGGCTGGATGTGATGTCCTGACTAAGATCAGCGATTGGTAGCTTTCGGCGCGGGCTTGAAAGACAGTTTCATGTTCTAAGGGCCAGGGCTCTTCTCCTTTGGGGATTTCCCAGGTTTCCAAACCAGGCAGTAGTGCCTGCACGGCCTGGAAATAGTCGATTGAGTCTGTGCGAAAATACAGTCGGGCCTCAGCCGGCGCATAGGCAGCCAGGGCGGCCAAAAAATCAGGCTGTAAAATGCGGTTCTTGTGGTGGCGTTTTTTGGGCCAGGGATCAGGGAAAAGCACCCAAATCTCTTGAAGGGTAACTCCTTTCGGCAGGGCGTGGAGAAAATCGAGCGCATCGGCGCGGATGAAGTGGCAATTGAGTAACTTGCCCCGCTCAGATTTGCGTAAAGCCCGGGTTATCCGCTCACTGGCTAAATCTACTCCGAGGCAAAGGCGCAGGGGGAATTCGGCGGCGTAGCGCTCGAGAAAATGACCGTGACCGCAGCCTATTTCCCAGACAATCGCTCGCGGTGCGGGAAAAATTGCGTTAAGTTTAGCGGTTAGATCGGCGCGCCGCTGCGTCATTAGCTCTACAAATGCTGGTTTAATAGGCACGGGGCTTATTGGAGTATGATCAACCCAGGGAGCGATCGCTCAGCNACTGGCTCACGATGCTTCAGTCGCTCGACGTTGGGCCGCGATTTGAATCATGAGAATACTGATGTCAGCAGGGTTGACNCCGCTAATCCGACTCGCNTGGCCCAGGTTTTGNGGACGGAACTGGGCTAATTTCAGGGCGCTTTCTCGCCGCATGCCTGGAATAGCGGCATAATCCATGGCCAGCGGGATGCGGATTTTTTCGACGTGCTTGAGTTTCTCAACTTGGCGTAACTCACGTTCGAGATAGCCAGCGTAAATTACGCGATAGAGCACTTCCTCCCGAATTTCTGCGGTCTCCGCCGCCAGTTCTGACGGTAGCTTCGCGATCTCTTTATCACGGCGGATGCCCTCCGCCCATATCCCCGCGCCTGATCGGGTGTTTTCAAGATAATTTTGCCAATAGTGCACTCGGTTTAATTTATGTAAAATTTTACCTATCCTATTATCAGAAAGCAGTTTATGAGATTTAGAATGTTCGAAAAGGCGCAATTCAGCGCTGCCGTGGTTAAAGAGTAACCGATGCTCGGCGCGACTCGTAAACATGCGGTAGGGTTCGATGGTTCCTTTGGTGACCAAGTCATCGATGAGCACCCCAATATAGCCTTCGTGGCGTTGTATAATCAGAGGATCTTCCCCCCTCACCTTTAGGACCGCATTGACCCCAGCGATCAGCCCCTGGGCGGCGGCTTCTTCGTAGCCAGAGGTGCCGTTGATCTGACCGGCTAAAAAAAGATTTTCGGCCTTGCGCGATTCCAGCCATGGAAAGAGTTGGGTGGGCGGCGCGAAATCATATTCCACCGCATAGGCCGGCCGCAGCAGGACGGCCTGTTCGAGCCCGGGGATGCTGTGCACGAGATCAAGTTGCACCTCAAATGGCAGGCTCGTGGATAAGCCATTAACATAATATTCATTCGTGCTTCTCCCCTCCGGCTCCAAAAAGAGTAAGTGACGGGGTTTATCCGCGAATCGCACAAATTTATCCTCGATGCTCGGGCAATAGCGCGGGCCGACCCCCTCAATTTCGCCCGAGTACATGGCTGATCTATGCAGATTATCACGCACGATCTTTTCCGAGGCTGGAGTGGTGTAAGTCATCCAGCACGATGCCTGCTCGCTGCCAGGGCTCCAGCCCAGCCGGCGCTCACCGGTCTGTTCCACGTGGAACAAGTCCTCGGGGTCGCGAGTATCGTGGAATGCAAACAGGGTCGGTTTAGCATCCCCTTTTTGTTCTTGGAGCCCGGTAAAGTTGATACTGCGCCCTAATAGCCGCGGGGGTGTGCCTGTCTTGAGGCGCTGGAGCTCAATACCGGCTTCCAGCAAGCTTGCCGAGAGGGTTTTGGCGCTAAAGTCCCCTAGCCGCCCGCCTTCGTTCTTATTTTGGCCGACATGCATCAGCCCGCGTAAAAAAGTGCCGGTGGTTACGACTACCGTGCGGCCCATAAACTCAATATCCAGGTTGGTTTGGCAGCCAATTACCTGCCCATTTTTGTAAATCAGGCCAGTAACCGTCGCCTGAAAGATCTGCAGGTTTTTTTGTAACTCGAGCGTGTGTTTGAGGCGGAATTGATAAGCTTTTTTATCGCATTGAGCTCGCGGTGAACGGACGGCCGGACCTTTAGATTCATTAAGCAGTCGGAACTGGATCGCCGTCACGTCGGTGTTAATGGCCATTTCTCCGCCAAGGGCATCAATTTCCCTCACCATCTGGCCCTTGGCTTGCCCGCCGATGGCTGGATTACAGCTCATTTGGGCAATCGTATCAATATTTCCCGTGAGCAAGAGGGTAGANGCCCCCATCCGCGCCGCCGCCAGACACGCCTCCACCCCNGCGTGCCCTGCTCCGCAGACGATTACGTCAAAGGGGTTTTTATCGTATATCACAATTTAAACTTTTGCATCAAATTATATATTTTGATGTCATATTATTTACCTATGCAGAACGAAGCGAATAATTCATCAAGTATTCTTTCGTGGTCTATTTTCCCTGATATTTGCGCAAATGATTCTAGGGCAGACCTTAAGTCACTTGATAATAGTTCGCTTGCTATGTTCTGAGCTAATTTCAACTTGGCTGACTGAAGGCAGTTTTGCGCCTGTTCCAGCGCTTGGGTGTGTCTCGCGTTGATCGCAATTACTTCAGAGCCTACGTTTACCTGAAATGATGCACCCAGATTGACGAGGGCAGCTTGAAGCTCGGTTAGGCCATCCGCCGTAATAGTTGAAAAATTTACGCTCTGGAAGGGCTGGGGCAGGGGGCTCTGAGCGACTACCGGCAGATCACATTTATTATACACCACGAGGGTGTTTTGAGTCGTGAGGAGTCGGCTAAAATCACTGGGCAGGTCTGGTCGCGGGTGGGTCGCGTCGATAACCCATAAAAACAGGTCGGCTTGAGTTGCTTGCTCGAGGGATTTATCAATGCCGCGTTGCTCGAGTGGCGCCGGGGTGAGATTAAGCCCAGCCGTATCAATCAGCCTCAGCCAGTAGGGCCCGATGATGATTAGCTCTTCGAGGTAATCGCGGGTCGTCCCAGGCTCGGGACTAACCAAGGCGCGCTCGTGTCCGACTAAGCAATTCAACAAGCTGCTCTTGCCGGCATTAGGTTCACCCAAAATGACCGTCTTAATACCTTCCCTAAGTAGGGCCCCGTAGTGGCTGGTGGCTAGTAATCTAGCGGTATCGCTTATAAGTGTATCAATATCATTATTAATACTTTGCTTATTTTCTTCGGGCAGATCCTCGTCTGGGAAATCGATATAAGCCTCAATGTGAGCGAGGGTTTTTATCAGGCGCGTGGTGAGCTCGGCCATGTGTCGACCCAGGGAGCCGCGTAATTGTTGATTAGCGGCGGCGAGAGCTTGATCACTGCGGGCATGGATGAGATCCATCACCGCTTCGGCTTGGCTTAAATCCAGGCGCCCGCTGAGAAAGGCGCGTTTACTAAATTCGCCCGGATCAGCGGAACGACAACCCCGCGCGAGCAGATCGGCCAAGATCTTTTGGGCGATGAAGGGATTTCCGTGACACGAAATCTCCAAACAATCTTCGCCGGTAAATGAATTGGGGCCCGCAAAAAAAGTAAACAGGACATCATCGATTAGAATTCCCTGTGGGTCGCGGTAGTCAGCGTGCTGCGCGATGCGGGGCAGGGGGGCTCGCGCAAATAGTGCGGGCACGAGCAAGCGCGCCATCGGGCCGCTGGCGCGGATGAGCGCCAGCGCTGAGGTGCCGACGGGCGTCGCGAGCGCCGCTATGGTATCCGAAGGAACTAACATTCGCCTGACGCAAGCGAACGTCGCGGCGAAGGCAAAGTGAAAGCACGGGTCGGGGTGCTACTTTTTTTCGGGGAAAATCTTGGCTACCTGTTCTGCGCGATAATCAAAAATCTGTTTGAGCTGCCGCTTAACCCATAATTTTTCCGCTAACCAACCGGCGGGACCCCAGCCAACCGCGTAAGTTACTTCATCAAACATGCGCACGCCACCCGCCTCAGGAACAAAGCGATGTTCATGGTGCCATAATTTGTAGGGTCCTTTCCGCTGGATATCGACAAAGCTTAGCCCGGCTTGGACGTCACTAATCTCCGTGATCCAATTTAACCACAGGCCGGGCAGCGGCGAGATGCGATAGGTGATAATTTGGCCAGCATACATCGTGGTCGGAACTTGACCGATAATTTGAAAGCGCACGCTAGGCGGCGTCAGTTCGTTAAGGTTTTTGGGCGTCGCAAAATAGGCCCAGACCGTTGCCGGTGACGCGGCGATAAATTGTTCGCGCCGTAAATAATGAATCATCCGCCTAGCCTAGTCAAAAAATGCCCGCGCGCCACTGCCAGTTATAATCATGGCATTCCGCTGAGCTAATCCTTAATTCCGCTGAAAAATTAGTCGCCGAAACAAAAAAGCCGGCAGCGCGGCAAACTTTCGGCCCAGGATTTCGGTGGGCTCGCCCCCACCGCGGACCAATCAATTCCTTTAGGATTATTTGTTAGGCGCGCCGGGCCCGATCGGCATGGGCGGCAAAGAAATCTTAAATAAATCGGGCGACTCAATTTTAGGCGGAGCGATATTCGTCAGGGGACTGGGGGCTAAAATTACCGCGGGAATTTTTTCCGGAGAGGGCGGTCCGACGTCAGGGTTTTTGACCAAGAGCGTAGCCCGAACGGTCGCCTGCGTGAGATCCTTGAGCAGTTCGGCGGCGCGCGCCTCGGCGGCGGCAATGTCCTTCGGGCGTTGGGCTAAGCGGGTGCGCACTTGCGCGGCGGCGCCCGAGGTGTCGCCAAATTTATTGGCGATCAATAACCAGGTTAGACTCTCGACGAGATCGCGTTTTACCCCGCGCGCGCTGGCTAACATGGCTCCGATATTATGCTGGGCTTCCATCACGCCGGCTTGGGCCGCGATCGTGTAATAGTCGAGTGCGCGGGGGTAATCGACGGGGACCCCGAGTCCGTCGTGATAAATTTTTCCGAGTCGAAAGGTGGCATCATTGACTCCGCCCTGCGCGGCTTGAGTAAATAGCGCGATCGCCTGAGCCGTATCTTGCGCAACGCCGTCAGCTTCCAGCAGGCGAACGCCTAGCTCAAAACAGGCGGCGGCGTTACCCTGCGCGGCAAAATGCTGCAGTTCGGAGAGCGTCTTCCAGGCTGGTGGACGGCTCTTAGTTGAGAGCAAGACCGGGGCCGCATCTTCTGCGGTTGGCTGGCTGACGGTTGGCTTGGCGGCTAAGACGACCGCCGTCACGATGAGAGTGACGGCGGTTCGGTAGGCCGATAATGGACGCAAGGATAGGTTCAGCTGAACTAAGCGCACCACAAGGATTACTCGGGCGTTCCGACCGTAGCGACGGCGCCGCCTTTAACTTTTTCGATAATACCAGCCTTCACTTTAGCCGCGAGATCGGGATTGGTCCGGAGCGCTTCCTTGGCGGCTTCGCGACCTTGACCGACTAAGTCACCATTGTACGCGATCCACGCCCCTTTCTTTTCGAGTACCTTATGTTCAACGCCGAGATCAACGAGTGAACCGCTCGCAGAAATGCCTTCGTCGTACATAATATCGAATTCTACCTCAGTAAATGGCGGGGCCACTTTGTTTTTAACGGCCTTCAACTTTGTACGATTGCCAATAACTTTACCTTCCGGCGTCTTGAGCTGATCTTTGCGGCGAATATCGAGACGAACCGAAGCGAAGAATTTAAGCGCGCGACCGCCAGAAGTGGTCTCGGGGCTCCCAAACATAACGCCAATTTTTTCGCGGATTTGATTGGTGAAAATACAGACGCAATTCGTCTTGCTGACGACCGCGGTGAGGCGGCGCATGGCTTGCGACATCAGGCGGGCTTGGCTGCCCATGGTCATGTCGCCCATTTGGCCATCAAGTTCGGCCTTCGTGATCAGGGCCGCGACTGAGTCGAGAATGATCACATCAATGGAGTTTGAACGAATGAGCGTCTCCATGATGTTGAGCGCGTCTTCGCCCGAATCGGGTTGGGAGACGAGGAGGTCGTCGAGACTGACGCCAACGACGCGGGCATATTTGGGGTCAAGGGCATGTTCGACGTCGATAAAAGCGGCGAGGCCACCTTGCCGTTGGGCTTCGGCAATAACGCTCAAGCAAAAGGTGGTTTTACCGGAGGATTCTGGTCCGTAGATTTCGATGATGCGTCCGCGGGGCAGGCCGCCGACGCCGAGCATGAGGTCGATGGCGAGGGAACCGGTTGAAAGCGTGTCGACCTTCATCTTGGCGTTGCTGCCGAGACGCATGATGGAGCCTTCGCCGAATTGTTTGGTGATTGAAGAGAGAGCGAGATCGATATTTTTCTCGCGGGCGGCGTTGGCAGATTTTTCTGCGGGGGCGAGGCGGGATTCGGTAGACTTGGATTTATCGGCTTTGGACATGGGGGAGGTTATGGTTTAAAAAGTTATTTTCACGGTGCGCGCCTAGCGTAATTCGGCAAGCGTGGAGTGGGTGAGAAAAGGCCTAAAATTAGGCCTGGAAGCGTTTCAGATAGCGGTGGCGGCGGGTTTATTGAATGCGAAAGCAAAATAAGCGGCGAGGGCCATGAAAAACAGGCTGCACGCGTAATTCCAGCGGAGTTTTTCCCCGAGGACGAGCGAGGCAAAGCCCACAAAGACGACCAAAGTGATGATTTCCTGCATAATTTTTAATTGGTAGCCGGTGAACTGGCGGTACTCCCAGCGTATTTTAAATGACCGCACCAAGCGCAGGTCATAAAAATATTAGAGAGGCTGAGTAATAAAATGGTGCTCATGGGCCACAGGGTGCGCCGCCCGACTTCCTGCGCTAGGCGAAAATTATTCCGTCAGGGCGTAAACGGCAAAAGAGGCCAACCAGTGGGCGCGGTTAAAATCTTCGGTGCTCAGCAAGGGGATCGCTGCTTCCAAATGGCGTCTAGCGGCTTCGCGCGCTCGATTTTGACGGGGATCAGATTCAGGCAAGGCGAGGGCGATGCGGCGCCAGCACCAGGCGCGATTTAAATTAAGACCGATGAGGTGAGCAATTTTCGGATCGTTTGGATTGCTCACGCGGACGGGGGTAAACAGTCGGACCGGTTCTCCCGTATGGAGATTGGGCAAAAAGCGCCCAAGCCAGCGGCTAAAATTTTCTGGGGGCAGCACCGAAGCCATCACTTCTGCTTCGGTGAGCGCGGGAGAGAGAAAGTCTTCGCCGGAGGGTTCCCATTGGGCGGAGTAGTTGGCATCATGACCAAACCAATAGGCCATGCGGCTCGTGCAAAAAAGTTTGAGCTCTTGATCGTCCGCCGCGCGCGTGTAGTCGATGGTGAGTTTAACCGCGAAGGCCGTGTTGTTGTGCACACCGTGTCGGACGGGGTGGGTGAGGGAATTCAGGTAGGTGAGTAGCCCCTCACGCATAACCGCGACGAGCGGCGCGAGGTTTTGCGCAAGCTTGGGATCATAATGGAATAATTCCTCGGCTAATTTTAATAACCAAGCCCAGCCATAGGGTCGCTCAAAAAATCCTCGGCCCGGAGAACGAAAATAGGCGGTCTCCACCGCTAGATTCTCAGCTGTCAGGTGTGCGTGCAGGACTCGGTCAATTTCTGCCCGTTCCGGGAGCTGGGGGAAAAGGCGCGCGAGGCGGGCCAGCATGCAGTGTTGGTGCACACAAGAGTGCCAGTCATAGCTGCCGTAAAATGCAGGATGGAGTGCGCGGGGCGCCCGCACATCTTCAGGTCCATTTAGGACGTGCTGGAGAAGGTGGGGGTATTCACGGCAAATATTCCGGAGACCAAGCTGCGCAAATTCGGAAGCTTGCGCGGGAGCGAGAAGAGGGAAGGCGGGTGACACGAGCGAAAGGGAGAAAGTTTAAGTTGAAGTAGCACGGCTGACGCATAAGTTGTGCCGTCTCAACATCTCGACGACCTTATGAAAATCAAAGCCTATCTCAAACCTCAATGCGGCTGGTCCAATGGCGTTCGCGCTATTATGGCCAAACACCAGCTGGCCTTTGAGGATATCGACATCATTAACCAGCGGGCCAATTACGAGGAAATGGTGCGTAAGTCTGGCCAACCGCTATCGCCCTGTGTCGAGATTGATGGGGTGATGCTCGCGGATATTTCTGGGGAGGAAGTTGAAAATTATATGCTAGCCAACAATTTGGTGAACGCCGGGGGGGCGCCCTTAACCGTTCCCACCAATGCCGGTTGCTCACCCGAAGAGCATGAGCGCATGGCCGCTAAGCCCGTGCGCTTCTTCTAAGACCCTGATTTTGCATTAAGCCGGCGCCGGACTCATGGGAGTCCGGCGTTTTGCTTTGGGGGGTCGGCTTGCTTAATAAAGAATCCGCGCGCGCAGGGTGCCGGGCACACTTTGCAGCTCATCAATCGCGATTTTGCCGGCGGCGGTGTCCACATCCATCACACAGTAACCAATATGCTCGGTTGTTTGCAGATATTGGGCGGAGATATTTACTTTATGCCGACTGAAGCGCTCGTTGATGTGCGCCAGCACCCCAGGAATATTCCGGTGGATATGTAGCAGGCGGGTTTTACCGGTGCCCGCATGTTCGGGCAGATTAACCTCAGGAAAATTAACCGCCGTCATCGTGGACCCGTTGTCTGAATAGCGGATTAATTTTTCTGCTACCTCCGTGCCGATGTTGGCCTGCGCTTCGACGGTGGAACCACCGATGTGCGGGGTAAGAATTACGTTATCAAATTTTCGTAGCGGGGACAGGAACTCCTCGTCATTACCCGTTGGCTCGACCGGAAAAACATCGAGGGCGGCGCCGGCGAGCTGATCATGCTCCAAGGCTTCAGCGAGTGCCGGAATATCTACGATGGTCCCGCGGGCCGCGTTGATCAGGTGGGCCCCTTTTTTCATTAGGGCCAGCTGAGCGCGCCCGATGAGATTTTTAGTGGCGGCAGTTTCGGGCACGTGCAGCGAGACGATATCGCTTTCGGCCAGCAGGCGGGCGAGTTTCGGGACCGGGCGGGCGTTTCCCAGAGGGAGTTTACCCACAATATCATAATACAGCACCCGCATCCCAAGATGTTCGGCGAGCACTCCTAATTGGGTGCCGATGTGGCCGTAGCCGACAATGCCGAGCGTCTTGCCCCGTACTTCCACGCTGCCTGCGGCGCTCTTAGTCCAACCGCCGCGATGGACCAATGCATTTTTTTCGGGAATGCCGCGTAAGAGCATGATGATTTCCCCGAGGACCAATTCAGCGACGCTCCGGGTATTAGAGTAAGGGGCGTTAAAGACGGGGATGCCACGTTTGGCGGCGGCGGCGAGATCGACTTGATTTGTACCAATGCAAAAACAGCCAATCGCCGTAAGTTTGGGTGCGGCGGCGAGAATTTCATCAGTTAATTCGGTCCGCGAGCGAATGCCAAGAAAGTGCACATCCTTGAGGGCGGCTTTCAGCGCATCGTCGGTCAGCGATTTGGGCAGGTTACGGACGGCGGTGTAACCAGCTTGGGCCAGCGCGGTCGTGGCCTGAGCGTGGACGCCTTCTAAAAAAAGAAATTTAATGCGCCGTTTATCGAAAGAGAGCTTTTGCATGCTGCGGCCACTTTTACTGTATTTAGTTAACGAGCAAGTCTGGGCTCCGCGCGTGAGTCGCGGCTTGCCACGGAGGCTTCCCTGCATTCGATTGTGGTCGCGATGTTAGCCCAACCCATTCCTGGCTCTTCCGGAGAAGTGTTGCGTAGTTTGCCGTCGGCTTATCAGCCGCATGCGGCGACTGGGCTCCTGCATTTGCCCCGCTTTCTCGCCAAGTGTAAGTATATCAAAGAGCATGGCGCTTTGCCGGCGAGTTATGCGAAAAATTTTAAACGGGGGATGGACCGTTTCCTCTGCCTGCATCTGGGGATCGATCCGGCCGCCGTGGAAAAAATTGTGCTAACCTCAACGACGGAGGCTGAAATAGAGGCGCAGTTAAAAGAACTGCTACCGGGCGATCTCCGCGTCGCTAAATGGAACCGTAATTACGTGCAAAAAGGCATGACGCCCAGGGGCCGGGAATTTCTCAAGGAAGCGCTCACCAATATGGGTTGTGCTGATCGCGTGGACCAGATTACCAGCGCCGTCGATCTGATGGAGTTCGACGAGGGCCGGATTGAATAGCGCCCCAAAGGCTTATACGGGCGGCGGCTATTCAATTAATCGGGGCTAATTAATGCTCGTGCGTGGACGCGCCTTGGTCCTATGACGTAAAACAGCTTCCGGTTGATAAATATTAAATTGTTATCAATAAGCATTTTGTAGATTACGCCTTGGCATTATCAGGGACAAAATATTTTTGATTTGATTCAATATTATCATGAGTAAAGATATATAGTAAGAATCGCTAGAGGGTTTTTGCCCGCCGGGCTCTGAGACTACTTTAGCGATCTTTTTCGGCCTAAAAATCCAACTCCGCGCTCCTTATGAAATTCGAAACTCTCTGTCTGCATGGTGGCCAAGTAGCTGATCCGACTACGGGGGCTTGTGCGGTGCCGATTTATCGGACCACCGCGTTTGTTTTCAAAAACACCGAACACGCCGCCAATCTTTTCGCGTTAAAGGAGCTGGGGAATATTTACACGCGCCTGATGAACCCGACGACCGATGTGCTCGAGAAGCGCGTCTGCTTGTTAGAGGGGGCTCATCCGATGGCGGGTCTTGGCCTGGCTTCGGGAACGAGCGCGGTATTCTACGCGATCATCAATTTGGCGCAGGCCGGGGATAATATTGTATCGGCGCGTAATCTTTACGGCGGCACCTACACGCAATTCGCGAATATTTTACCCGCCTTAGGTATTACGGTGCGGTTTGTGGATTCAAACGATCCGGCCAATTACGCTAAAGCCATCGATGGTAAAACCCGCGCCCTCTTTTGCGAGACGGTCAGCAATCCGGCGTTAGAGGTGACCGATTTAAAAGCGGTGGCCGATATCGCCCACGCGCATGGCCTCCCGCTCATCGTCGACAGCACCTTCAGCACGCCTTATCTAACCCGGCCGCTGGAGCATGGCGCTGATATTGTGGTGCACTCGCTGACTAAGTGGTTTGGTGGCCATGGCACGGGGCTCGGCGGCGTGGTGGTGGACAGCGGAAAATTTAACTGGGCGGGAGGCAAACATCCGCTCTTTGATCAACCGGACGCTTCCTATCATGGTTTGCGCTGGGGTCACGATCTCCCGGCGGGTTTAGCGCCGCTCGCTTATATTCTGCGGATGCGGACGGTGCCGCTGCGTAATCTAGGGGCATGCATCGCGCCCGATAATGCGTGGCTCTTCCTGCAGGGGATTGAGACTTTGCCGCTGCGGATGGAGCGTCATTGCAGTAATTCGCTCGCGGTTGCGCAGCATTTGCAGTCACACCCTGGGGTTACGTGGGTGCGCTATCCCGGATTAAAAAATGATCCCGAGTACGCCAAAAATCAGCGCTACCTCGCGGGGAAAGGGGGCGGCATGGTGGTATTCGGCATCAAGGGCGGGAAGGCAGCCGGCCAGAAATTCATCGATCACCTAAAACTTTTTTCGCACGTGGCTAATGTCGGTGATGCGCGCAGTCTCGCGATTCATAGCGCGACCACGACGCATAGTCAGCTGAGTGAGTCCGCGCAAATTGCCGGTGGGATCACCGCTGACCTCGTGCGCCTCAGTATCGGCCTGGAAAATATCGCCGATATCATCGCCGACCTCGACCAAGCCCTCGCGGCGGCCACAAAGTGAACGGTGGGCGGTCGGCTAGGCTGCCCTTGAGGCGCTGGGCTGGCTGCCGCCGCCGTTGGGCATCAAGCCGCGGTGATCAAAGACAGGCTGACGCTTAGAATTAGCATCACCAAGGCGGGTAAATTCTTTTTAAGCGGATCGCGGATTCTGAAGTGCATAAATATTGCCCCCACCATGAGGCCGACGATCAAGAGCGCGGCAGGCAGCACCCAGTGGGGGTGCCATAGTCCGATGATTAGGGCTAGGCCGGCGCCGATTTTCAAGAGTCCGACCAAATAGGTGGACCACCGCGGGAGGCCGTACGCCAAAAATTCTTCAGGCATCGTCCCCGCGGCGCCGCCGCGGTACGGAGTCGATTGGGAGAAGCGCAAGAGCCAGACGTTAAATAAGCCGAGCGCGATGACAACCTGGAGAATAGAGGTGATAGTTTGCATTTATAGAAGATTAGAATTTACCCATGGGACGTAGTGAGCAACCGCCTGACCTAAAAAGCAAAGTGCATTTTTTAATTACTCTCATCCAAGGAATTTTGATTATCTCCTTCGGCTGGTACGGGCTCAGTTGCTGGCGATCGAGTCGGATGGTCCTAGAATTTGAGCGTTACGGCATGGCGCGTTGGCGCCGTCTGACCGGCGCGCTGCAACTGCTCGCCAGCCTTGGTCTTAGTGCGGGCTATTTCTATCCAATGCTTTTATTCGCGGCGGCGGCCGGACTGAGCGGGATGATGTTTTTCGCGGTGCTCGTACGTTGGCGAATTCGCGACTCGTTGGTGGCAACCCTGCCCGCGTTAATTTTCTTGGGGCTCAATCTTTGGCTAACCCTTACCACTTGGCCGTCAGGGGGTGTCCTGCCCGCGATAAGACCTTAATTCCGCAGGGTACACCGCCACTTAAAGCGGGGCAAGCGCTCGGTCTGAGCCGATGGTGCGGCGGAGCGAAGCGAGATTTTCTTGGACGAGGGCGCCCATCGATTCGCAGCGGAGATAGCTGTCGGACTGGAAATGCTCCGCGAGTCCGGCCCGCAGGGTTTGGATGTGTTCGAGCGGGGCGATGGGATCACGCGTCATGACTGCGAGCAGCGGGTTGAGCCGACCTGTGGCGAGTTCGGCCCGATGTAACATGAGCGACTGTTCTTCACGCTGATACTGTAAGGCAGTTTGGCGGTGAATATGTTTATCGCAGAAACGAACCAGGGTCGCGTTTTCTTTAAAAAATTGCGGCAGGTAAAAATTCTTTTTCCCACTGTAACTTTGTTGGTCAAAATCCATCGCGCGGATACGAATCTGCGAATCCTCGAAATCGGGCGTGATCACCACGACGTAATTATAGCTGCGCATATCACCTAAGAGGCGGATGAAGCAGCGCTCGTTGAATTTCACGAGTTCTTTAGCGATGCGGATGGGTTTTAACTCCGGGCGGTCGAGCCAGCGCTCGCTGAAGGTATCGGCTGGGATGCCGGCGATGTGCTCTTCCACTAGCGTGCATTGGTGCGTCAGAAAATTTAGCCGATTGGGGGAGAGGAGATGTTCGAGCTCCAATCCATAGACGCGGGAAGCATCGGCTTTTTTAATATAAAAATAATCCTGATTGTCGTTGTAAGCATTAACGATCCGGATGCGAAACGGCGTCGAATTGCCAAAGCTGCAAAAATCTACCCGATCGATATATAGATGCTCCATGACGGAAAAGTCGCCATTCACGCGGAGCAGGGCATAAATAAGTTTCAAGCCTTCGTTCAGCGCCGGCATATCTTCCGCGCGGTAGGCCACCGTTTCCCACAGGGTGTTGCGACCGACGGAATCGAGCAGCGGCACCGAGGTGTGAAATTCGCGGAGTCGTTCGTACGTTACTGGCAATTCCCGCTCGCGGCGGAATTGTTTTAAATAATGACGCAGCGCCTCCCCAATCGGATAGCTGGGTTTTTTTAGCGTCCGCACCCGGAGAGGATCAAGCGCTTCGTCCATGGGGCTCAGCTTACGACGGAAGGTTGGCGTGGCAAGAGTCCGTCGTGGGTCACTCGCTTAGGCCGCGGCGCGACCTTGCCGCAAACGATCGAGGAACACCGCGACAATAATAACCAAGCCAATAATAATTTCCTGAAAATACGTGGGCCAACCCATCTGTTGCGAGCCGTTGCGAAGAACCGCCATGATCAGAGCGCCGATCATAGAACCTAAAATAGTGCCAACCCCACCGCTGAGACTCGCGCCGCCGATGATCACGGCAGCAATAATATCCAGCTCGAGGCCGACCGCTACCGTCGGGTCACCTTGGCGCAAGCGGGAGAGTTGAAATAGTCCCGCTAGGCCAAAAAAGCAGCCGGCGAGAACATAAATCAGAATTTTGAGCCGCTTGGTCGCAATGCCGCACAAACGAGCGGTAGCTTCATTTGAACCCAGCGCAAAAATATGCCGGCCAAAGACGGTATGCCGGAGCAGGAGAGAAGTCAGTAGCGCCAACACCAGGGCAACCCAGACGCCCGTGGGCAAGGTGAGGCTGAATGGATTCGCCGTGGTCATCCAACTATTAAGCGGCGAGCTATCGTAATTGACGGTTTGATTATCGGCTAACCACTTGGCTGAACCGCGGGCTACCCCGAGCGTGCCGAGCGTAATGATAAAAGGGGTCATGCGCAGACCGGCGATGGCTGAGCCGTTCAGCAGACCGATTAGCCCACCCGAGGCGATGACGGCCAAGAGGACCGCGATTGGGCCCCAGCCATGTTGAATCAGTAAGGCGCCGACAACACTCGTGAGAGCAATGGTCGAGCCGACTGATAGATCAATGCCCCCACTGACAATAATCATTGTCATGCCGAGCGCGCCAATGGCGACGATCACCGTCTGGGTAAAAATAATCTTAAAATTATTATAGGTCAGAAAATATTCTCGGGTCTCCGTTGGGAGAGAGAAAAAAGCAATAACCAGAATGAGCCCGATGAAGGGGCCGCTCTTGGCGAGGATAGTTTTTAAGGTAGCGTGCATAGCAGTTAAAATGGGTCTCGGGTAAGGGATCGGTAGCTTAAAAGCGAAAATGATTACGTGCTGCCAGTGGCCGCGCGCATGATGTCGGTTTCACTCCAGTCGGCGCGGGGGCGGATGGCCGTGAGTTCGCCGCGGCACATGACTCCGATGGTGTCGCAGAGACCGAGCAGTTCGGGTAAGTAGGAGCTAACGATCACCACCGCTTTGCCGGCGGCCGCGAGTTCGCTCACGAGTTGATAAATTTGCGCCTTGCTGCCCACATCGATTCCCCGGGTCGGTTCATCGAGCAGAAAGATTTGGGCGGGGTGTTCGAGTAAGCGAGCGAGGGCGACCTTTTGCTGATTGCCGCCGGAAAGTTCGCTGATGGTTTGCGCCGAGTCGCGGCATTTCACGCGTAAAGCATCCACCCAGTGCTGAGCGGCGCGTTGTTGTCGATTTTGCTGAACCCAGCCGCCGCGGCCAAACGTGTTCATTTTGGTTAACGTCAAATTATCCGCGATGGATTGATTGAGCATCAGGCCTTCCTCTTTACGATTTTCACTCAAAAATCCGACGCCCTGTTGCCAGCGGTGGCGGGGCGTGGCCGCTTGGGCGTCGGCGCCGATGAGACAGACTTCCCCGCGGGTGAGGGTATCGAGGCCAAAAATTGCTCGGAGTAAATCAGTGCGGCCGGCCCCGATGAGACCGGCTAGACCAAAAATTTCTCCCGCGCGTACTTCTAGACTACAGGTCGGTTGGACGGATGCACCGTGGCCTGAGGATACATTTCTTCCGGCAAAGCGTGCCAGTACGGCCGTCTTCACGGCGAGCACGACGGCGCCCGGCTGATGGGGGGTGCGCGGATAAAGATCTTTGACCTCGCGGCCGGTCATTAAGGTGACGAGGTGATCAAGGGTGGCGTCTTTCATCGCGCCAGAGCCGACCGTCTCCCCATCTTTTAAAACCGTGTAACGATCCGCGATGCGGCTGCACTCTTCGAGAAAATGGCTAATATAGATAATGCTGACGCCTTGCGCGCGGAGTCGGCTGATGGTCGCGAACAATTTTTCGGTGTCCGCTTGGGTCAGGCTGCTCGTCGGTTCGTCCATGATGAGGACTTGCGGTTGCAGCAGCAGCGCTCGGGCAATTTCAATAATCTGTTGTTCCGCGATCGAAAAATCTCCCGCTTTCTGATCGAGCGCGAGGCCGCCGTGCCCTAATTGTTCCAGGGCGGTTTGGGCGCGGGCGCGGGAAGTTGCCTGATCGACGCAGCCCCAGCGGGTGGATTCGGCGCCGAGGAGAATATTTTCCTGCGCGGTGAGGTGGAGCGCGAGATTGAGCTCTTGATAGATCATCGCGACGCCCTTGAGGCGGGCATCGTGGGGGNTTTCAGGCTGATAAGACTGACCGCTCAGCTCCATCGTGCCGGCATCAGCGGCATGAGCGCCGCTGAGAATTTTCATTAAGGTGCTTTTACCCGCCCCATTTTCCCCAATGAGCGCGTGGACTTCGCCGGGGCCAATCGCGAGTGAAACGCTGCGGAGCGCGCGCGTGGCGCCGAAGCTTTTCTGGAGGCCGGTAAGGCGCAGCCGGATAGCGGGAGTCATTTCAGATACTTATCGAGTGGCGGATGGACGATGTCCGCCATGGAGGGGTCATCAAAATTAGCGAGGGTCACAAAGCCCACCCCGGTGTCGATCTGGGCCGGCACTTTTTCCCCGCGCAGGGCAGCGACGACCGTTTTGACCCCGAGATAACCCATATTGAGGGGATTCTGGACGACGAGACCGTCGATGTGGCCAGCCTTGAGGCCAGCGTTGAGTGTTTCGCCGGAGTCGAAGCCCACAAATTTTACTTTGCCGGCGAGACCGGCGTCGCGGAGGGCGAGGAGGAGGCCAGCGGTGGTGGATTCATTGCAGCCATAAACTCCGGTGACTTCACGACCGTAGCGGCTCAAGAGATTTTCGGCGGCGCTCTTGGCGGTATCGCGGGTGGCGCCGGCGTGTTGATCCGTGGAGAGCAGATAAATGCCCGGGAAATCCTTTTTCATAACCTCAAGAAATCCTTCCTCGCGTTCTTCGGTGCTGGCGGAGCCGACCTGGAGGCGGAGCATGATCACCTTGCCCTTGCCCTCGAGGAGGCGGCCGAGGTTGCGCGCGGCGATCCGGCCGCCTTCGCGGTTATCAGTGGAGACATAGCTCGTAATCGCCTTCGTTAGGAGCGCCGAGTCGATGATGACTACGGGGATTTTGCCGCGCGCGGCGGTCTCGACCGGAGCGACGAGGGCTTTGTTGTCGAGTGGGGCGAGGACGATCCCATCGACGTGGCGGCCGATAAAGTTTTCCACGACTTGGATTTGTTGTTCGCGGTCATCTTCCTTAAGCGGACCTTTCCAGATAATATTTACCGTGATGCCTTGGGCAGCCAGCTCGAGCTTGGCCTTTTCCGCGCCGGCGTGAATGGATTTCCAAAATTCATGCGTCGTGCCCTTCGGGATAACGGCGATGGTGTAGGTATCAGCCGCCCAAGCGGCGGCGGTAGAGCAAGCAAGCAGGAGGAGGATTTTATACCAGCAATTCTTCATGGGGAGGGAGGGGCAGGGGTTATAAATAAACCAAAGAGAAATAGCTGAGCGAGTTCCACCTTTTTTGTGG
>JGI12421J11937_10000128_pt1 | contig 25929 bp, 26 predicted proteins | sample LakErihyJuly2011_2_FD_11937 | JGI IMG/M metagenome (IMG submission 11937)
TCATTTGATGCGGCTTCTCAGCTTTTTGATACGGCCAAACATTGGTTGATAGAAAACAAATGTGAATACATGGATGGCCCAGTTAATTTTGGCGACAGAGATAGCTTTTGGGGTTTAATGGTTGAAGGATTTGCAAGTCCAAGTTATAGAGAAAACTACAATTTACCATATTATCAAAACCTTTTTGAAACCTATGGATTTACCTCTGAAATTGGTCAAACGACCTCTTTAATTGAAAAAGAATCTTTCAATTTTGAGAGATTTAGCAAATTAGCCACCAGAGTGATGGCTAACCCATCCTATACCTTTGATTACATCCACAAAGATAATTTAGAAAAATACGCTAAAGATTTTATTGAAATCTATAACCAAGCATGGGCTTTCCATGAGAATTTTGTGCCAATGACCATGGATAAAATCATGGTTAGAATGAAACAAATGAAACCGATTTTAATTGAAAAGCTAAACGTATTTGCTTACCATGATGGCAAACCTGTTGGTTTTTATATCAATGTTTTAGATGTCAACCAAATTTTTAAACATGTCAATGGTAAAATGAATTTATTGGGCAAACTTAAATTCTTGTATTACAAAGGTTTTGTGAAGCGTGTTAGAGGAATTGTTTTTGGAGTCATCCCTACACACCATAATCTAGGGGTTGAAGTTGCTATGATTATGCATTTTAGAGCGGCATTAATTCAAGACCGATACAACCAAAATGAATTGGCTTGGGTGGGCGACTTTAATCCTAAAATGCTGAGCATGTTTGAGTCGATGGGTGCTAAACCAATTAAAAAGCACATCACTTACCGCTACAATTTCAATTAAGTTAAGCATTTGAAAATACTTTTTATTGCCAACCGTTTTCCTTATCCGCCATTTCGTGGCGACAAACTAAAGATATACAATCTTTCTAAGCGCCTGGCTGAAAAGAACGAAATTCACCTGATTACCTTCACGGAACAAAAATCTGATTTACAATACCTTGATAAACTAAATCCAATATTCAAAAGAATGGAAATAGTTCATTTACCCAAATTGCAAAGTTTGTTTCATTCTGCAATTGGATTGTTTCAGAAGTTGCCTTTACAAGTTCAGTATTTTAAATCAAGAGACTTTTCAGCCCGTCTAAAACAATTGTTATCAGAAGAAAAATATGATGCCATACATGTCCAGCACATACGTATGGCGCAATATGCAATTGCATACAAACAATATTTCAGAATCCTAGATTTGCCGGATGCTTTCTCTCTTTATTGGCAAAGAAGAAAAGAAGTGCCGAGAAGTTTTTTGTCAAAATGGCTTGATAATATTGAGTCTAAAAGAGTAATAAACTATGAGAAGTATGTTCTAAATGAATTTGATTTGAATTTGGTTTGTTCGCGTGAAGACCAAGAATTCTTAATTCAAACACATAAAGTCGGCAACATAGAATTATTGTCAAACGGGGTAGATAACCAGCAGTTTAAGCCTGGTAAGCACGACTATTCACACAATGAAACCTTGCTTTTTACTGGGAATATGGATTATGACCCCAATGTTGATGCTGTATTGTATTTTGTCGATGAAATAATGCCTATTATATTAAAAGCATTTCCAAATGTAAAGTTTGTTGTTGCAGGCCAGCGGCCAATTGATAAAGTGAAGGCTTTAGATAATGGAAAAAATATTTTTGTAACCGGTTTTATTCCAGACTTGTCGGAGACCTATAACAGTGCAAGTGTCGTTGTGGCTCCTTTGCGTTTTGGTGCAGGAACACAAAACAAAGTTTTAGAAGCTATGTCGATGGGGATACCGGTTGTCTGTTCAAATATTGGATTCGAAGGTCTTGGAATTGATGACGGGCAGGGAGCCTTTATGAGATTAGGTGCATCTGATTTTGCCGATCAAGTAATTACGCTTCTATCGAATGAAGATTTAAGGGAAAGTACGGGTAAAAAGGGAATAGAAGTTATACAGAAATCATTTACCTGGGAAACCATATCTGAACGATTGTCTTCGTTTTTAAGCCGCGGAATTAAATAACTTGATTTGCATTCTTTTTGTAAACAACCCTTACCCAAATAAATGCAAGCAAGATTAAAAATGCGCCCAAATACATTGGAGCTCCTGGAAGTTCTAGAATTGCGTTCTCGCCACTAAATACCGCGAATAAATTATTCATAAGCAAAGGACCAATAATGGCAGTTATACTCATTATACTGGTCATGCCCCCTGATAACTCACCTTGTTCATTTGCAGCAACAGAGCTGCTCATTTCACTCTGAAGCGCTGGACCAGCAATTCCTCCTAGGCAGTAGATGCTAGTGGATGCAAACATCATCCAAGATTGATTGGCCATGGCGAACAAAAGCATACCAATGCAATAAAGGAAAAATCCCAATTGAATAGATTTTTGATTTCCAAGTTTCGGCACAATTACCCGAATCAAACCCCCTTGGACTATGGCAACCATTAAACCCACCATGCCAAGTGATAAACCAATCATTTTTTCATCCCAATGAAATTTGTATTTGGTATAATAAGGCCAATTAGATTGCACAGCATGCGAGGCCAAATACAACAAAAAGAGAGGCACCATTAACTGCAATACTTTTTTGTATTTCTTCAATTGCACAAGGGTTCCAATCGGATTTGATCTGCTCCAATCAAACTTTCTACGGTTTTCTTTTGATAAACTTTCTGGCAATAAGAAATAACATAAACCAGCATTTAACAGTGAAAAAATCGCTGCAACATAGAAAGGGGCTCGCAAGCTAATTTGAGCCGCTAAGCCGCCAATAACCGGGCCGAGTATAAATCCCACACCAAAAGCGACACCAATTAATCCGAAGTTTTGAGCTCTTTTTTCAGGGCTGCTGATATCGGCAATATAAGAACTTGCGGTGGTAAAACTAGCCCCACAAATTCCTGCAATGATCCGCCCAACCAATAGGACCGGAATACTCCATGCAAATGCGTGAAAGATATAGTCAAGCCCGAGTCCAAACAATGAGATCAGAATAATTGGTCTGCGGCCATATTGATCGCTTAAATTACCCATAATAGGTGCAAAAAGGAATTGAGGAAAAGCAAAGGCAAAAACCATCCATGCACCAACACTTGAAGCTTCCGAAATGCTGTATCCGCCAAGTTGTGATAACAAGTTTGGAATGATGGGAATGATTATACCGATTCCGATGACATCAATTAACAAGGTAATGAAAATTAATGTAAGTGCATATTTACCGGTCTTAGTATTGGACATAAATTTTAAAATGCGAAATTAAACTACTCTTTATATTTTTGAATCTATATTTTTAATTTGTTTGCGCTCATTTGTTTGGCAAATATTTGACGTGTAAAAAGTGGCACTGAATTAATTCATTAATTTTCAAATTAAATTGTATTTTTGCACCCTAAATAAGAATATGGCGCAGTTTGAATTAATCATGCCTAAAATGGGCGAAAGTATTGCAGAGGCAACCATTACCAAATGGTTGAAGAACGAAGGTGATACCATCAAATTAGATGAAGCAATTGTTGAAATTGCAACAGATAAGGTTGACTCTGAAGTTCCTTCAACAGGAGAGGGTGTATTAATTAAAAAACTTTGGAATGAGGGTGATGTTGTGCCTGTAGGTTCAGCTATTGCTTTAATTGGCACAGCTGCTTCTGCTGTTACAAGTAATTCTGCGCCAGCTCCAGTTGCAACTCCAGAAGTAAAGGTTGAGACTGTGGTTCAAGCGGCTGCAATTGCACAACAATCTGTTGATGCAGCCAGCAATATGGTTTCATTGGCAAATTCTGAAGAAGGAAGATTTTATTCTCCGTTGGTGTTAAATATTGCAAGAACAGAGGGTATTGGTATGGCTGAGCTTGACCTTATTCCGGGTTCAGGTAAAGACAACCGAGTGACCAAAGCAGATATACTTAAATATGTTGAAGGTGGAAGAACTGCACAAACCAATGTTCCTTCAATTACTGGCCCTGAGCCAGTTGTAAGTTCAACTGTAAACAAAGCATCTGAATCTAAACCAACGGCATCAAAAGTTACAATAATGCCAGGTGATGAAATAATTGAAATGGACCGCATGCGCAAAATCATTGCCGATCATATGGTGATGAGTGTTACAACCAGCCCACACGTTACATCTTTTGTTGAGGCGGATGTTACCAATTTGGTTCAATGGAGAGAAAAGATTAAAGGTAAATTCGAGAAAAAAGAAGGAGAAAAAATCACTTTCACGCCAATATTTATTGAAGCTGTTGTAAAAGCCATTAAAGATTTTCCGATGATTAACATTTCTTTGGATGGCAACAATATTGTAAAACGCAAAAACATTAACATTGGTATGGCTGCTGCCTTGCCTTCTGGGAACCTAATTGTTCCAGTCATTAAGAATGCGGATACAAAAAACTTGCTTGGTTTGGTTAAAGATGTAAATGATTTGGCAAGAAGAGCAAGAGAAAATAAATTAACTCCAGATGAAATATCTGGTGGTACTTACACAATAACCAACGTTGGTACTTTTGGCAATGTAATGGGAACGCCTATCATCAATCAGCCACAAGTAGCCATTTTGGCCGTTGGTGCCATCCGCAAAAAACCTGCAGTTTTAGAAACTGAATACGGTGATGTAATTGCAATCAGACACATGATGTTCTTAAGCCATAGCTACGACCACAGGGTAGTGGATGGTGCTTTGGGTGGCGCCTTTGTAAGAAGAGTTGCAGACTACCTAGAGCAATGGGATGTGAATAGAGAAATCTAAAAGCACAAGTTCTACAGCCTTTTCTGCTTCACTTTTAATTCAAATTGGCATGGACCGCAACCTGTATTTATAACTTTGGCCTTAAATAATTGATCTTAACATGAAAGGTTCTTTATTGTTTACTTTTGTAATTGTTGGAATTTTAATGAATTCATGCTATTACGATAAAGCAGATAAATTGTATCCAAGTTCAACTTGCGACACCGTCAAAATAAATTTCAATGCCCACATTAAGCCAATTATGACCAATAATTGTTTGAACCAGGGCTGTCATACCGCAGCGAATCCAAATGCCTCGATTGTATTGGAAACCCATGCAGGAACCCAAGCAACTATTGCGGGTAATAAACTCATAAATGCAATGAAGTATGTTGCCGGCGGTAGTAAAAATATGCCCCCTGCGGGCAAGTTATCCGATTGTGACATCTCTAAAGTTGAGGCCTGGATAAAACGTGGAGCACCCGAAAATTAAAACAATAAAATCTTAGTCTAATGAAAAAAATAATAATTTGGCTTTTGGCCATCGGCTTAATCTCCGGAATTGCGCTGTACTTCTTTGTGTTCTATTATGGCGCAAAGCATAAAGATCCTTTAAATTCAGAACAAATGATATCGGTAGATGCCAAAGACCTCTTTAATCAATATGAATTGAATGAAGTCAGTGCCAATAAATTATACTTAGGAAAAGTAATAAAGGTTAGCGGCGACATCTCAGATATTCAATTTGATAAAAACCGTTACACCATAAGTTATGCAACAAACGGAGTTATGGGTACTGTTTTATGTGAAATGGACACGCTCGAAAATTCTAAAGTTAAAACACTCATAATAGGAAGTAAAGTAAGCATAGCCGGTTTTTGCAATGGCATTAATATGGACGTGTATTTAGACCGATGTAAATTGGCAGAATAATTGTAATAGTAAAAGTATAAGCACACCATAATATGAAAAAAATAGTTTTAATAAGCGCTCTTCTAATTCTTTCTTTTGCTGCAAAAGCACAATTGTATTTCACAAAAACAGGAACCATTAAATTTGATTCCCACACCACTGTGGAAGACATCAAAGCTGAAAATAGAAAAGTTGTCAGTATGCTCAATAGCACCACTGGTGCTTTAGAATTTTCACTTTTAATGAAGGGATTTGATTTTACCAACCAGCTAATGGAAGACCATTTCAACGAAAGCTATGCGGAAAGTGACCTATATCCCAAAGCCAGTTTTAAGGGTTCAGTTTCAGATATCAGTAAAGTTGATTTCACCAAAGACGGCTCATATAAAGTAAATTACACGGGTAAATTGACCATAAAAAATGTGACCAAAGATGTTACAGGAATTGCCACCTTCGTTGTTAAAGGAGGGAAAGTTACCTCCAGTTCAGCCCTAAAAGTTAAACCTAAGGATTATAACATTTTGATTCCTGCAACTGCAGGTGCTAAAATTGCGGAAGAAATCACTGTCGATGTTATCATGGACTACACCAAAAAATGAGAAAAATTTTATTTGCTGTTTTAAGTTTGTCCTTGGGGACTATTAATGCCCAAATTGATACGTCAAAAAAGATAGAAACCTTACCGATTTTAATTTCAGATACACCAGGTTTTATTGCAGATACAATCAGTATGTTGGATGGTTTAATGGATATCGATTTAGGCCCTGATTTTGAAACCAACGTTTTCAAAGGTACTAGAGTGATTAATTCTCAAAGTACTGAAATGATTGGTAAGCAAAACTTGGATTTTAGAATTTGCCACCGTTTTGGTGAAGTCAACGGGGGGGCCTACCAACTTTGGGGACTTGACCAAGCTTTCCAAAGAATGAGTTTTACCTATGGGGTATCTGATTTGTTAAACGTGGAAATTGGCAGAAGCAATGTTGGTAAAATTTATGATGGAAGCATCAAATGGAAAATTATGCGTCAAGCAAAAGGAGATAAGAATAGACCTGTAAGCATTGCATTGTATTCTAATATTGCCTTGCAAACCGAAAAGAATACCAACGCACAAATTGATCCTTACTATTACACACACAGATTGTATTATGCCCATCAATTGCTTGTTTCAAAAAAGGTAAATAAGAATTTCTCGTTTCAAATAATGCCAACCTTGGTGCATAGAAATTTAATTGATTCTCAAAAGTTTAAAAACGATGTGTTTAGCATTGGATTTGGCGGTCGAAATAAAATCACCAGAAAAACGGCTTTAACGTATGAGTACTTTTATGTGTTTCCAAATCAAATCAAATCAATTTACCAAAACGCGCTTTCTATTGGTTTTGACATTGAAACTGGCGGTCACGTCTTTCAATTGCATTTTACCAATTCAAGATTTATGAATGAAAAAGGCTTCATTGCCGAAAATACTGGCAATTGGTTGAAAGGTGGGGTGCATTTTGGGTTTAATATTTCGAGGGTTTTTTATATCGGAAGAGGATAATCCATATTAAAAATATTCCGAAAGGCAGAATGGGAACATTCTGCCTTTTTTCTTTTATGTGTTATAAAAAATACATTCTTATGGTCTTGTTTACAACTCGAATTTCCGGTTTTAATATCTATTGTATCTTTGATAGGTTAATATAAATTCGTTTAAAATGAAACAGTCTTTAAAAATATTTGCTGCGGCATGCCTAATTGTGGCCTGTGTTCCGCAAAGGAAAATGGATGACTTACAAGCAAAGTATGACGTTTGTCAAAAGTCAAATTCAGAGTGCAGCACTCAATTGTCTGGCGCCACTGCCAATTTACTTATTTGCAATGATAACAATTCAGTTCTAAAAACAAGAATGTTGGGTTTGCAGGCTGATTCTCTTGAATGCTTTACGGCTTTTGACAGAACAAAGAAATTACACGAGCAATCTGAGGAAACGGCTCAAAGAATCATTGAAAACAACCGCTATGAAAACGGAAGATTAACGACCGATTTAAATGCAAAAAACGAAGCATTAAAAAACAAAGAAAGAGAGCTTAATGAAAAAGAAGCTTCTTTGATGATGGCGCAGAATAGAAACCGCGATTTATCAGCCAGTCTTGCGACTGCGCAGAGCGACTTGAAAGTTAGAGAAAACCGCGTAGCTGAGCTTGAAGCCATTTTAAAAGCAAAAGACAGCGCAGTATTGGCTTTGAAAGCGAGTATTCAAAAGGCTTTGTTGGGTTTTCAAAATCAAGGCTTAACGGTTGAAGTAAGAAACGGAAAAGTGTATGTTAGTATGGAAGAGAAATTATTGTTTAAGTCTGGCAGTATTGCCGTTGACCCAAAAGGTGAGCAAGCCTTATTGGCCTTGGCTAAAGCGTTAAACGCAAACAATGATGTAAGTATATTGGTAGAAGGACATACGGATAATGTTCCAATGAAATCACCTACCATTAAAGACAACCTTGATCTTAGTGTATTGCGTGCAACCTCAATAGCCAGAATATTAACCACCGTGGGCTCAGTAGATCCTCGTCGCGTAACTTCGGCTGGTCGTGGCGAATCTTTTCCTATTGACCCTGCAAACACCTCAGAGGCAAGGGCTAAAAACAGAAGAACTGAAATAATTTTGACGCCTAAATTGGATGAATTGCTATCTATTCTAAGCTCTCAATAATCAATAAAAAATAAATTAAAGGCAGGTTTTATCGAAAGGTAAGTCCTGCTTTTTTATTCATATGCTGCAGATCAGTATCATTAGTATAGGTAAGACCAACGAAGCTTATGTAAAAGATGGTCTTGATAAATACTTGAAATTATTAGGTAAATATGCCAAATTAGATTGGAAAGAATTGCCTGATGTGAAGAATGGCAGCAAACTACCGCCCAATAAACTCAAAGAGGCAGAAGCGGATTTGTTGTTGATACATATTCCAGATAAATCGTTTGTGTTCTTTTTGGATGAAATAGGGAAGACCTTTAATTCAATAAAATTTGCTGAACACTTTCAAAAAAAGAGCACGGAATATTCTAAAATCGTTTTCGTCATTGGAGGCGCTTATGGCCTTGATGAGCGCATCAAACAAAAAGGGGAGGCCATTTCCTTATCTGCCATGACCTTTAACCACCAAATTGTGAGGGTTATCTTGGCCGAACAACTGTTCCGTTGTTTTACCATTATCCATGGCACAGGATACCACCATTGATGGTTTTAGCGCTGTACCGGAAATCCATTTCGAAAAACCATTCGCTCTTCGATTTTCTAGACTATTTACTGAAGGATGCTGCCATCGTTTTGGCCGTTTCTAAAACTTGTCCAATGCCGCTGCTGTCTTTTCCGCCTGCGCTGGCAAAGAAGGGTTGTCCACCACCACCGCCTTGGATTAACTTTGCTAAATCGCGAACGATATTACCGCAATTAATTTTATAGTCGCTAACCGATGAATCAGATGCAAACACAGTGACCATTGGTTTGTCTTCATTTACCGAAGCAATTACACCAAATAAAGGTGCGTTTTCACTGCGCATTTGGAAACAAATGTTTTTTAAATGTTCTGCTGAAATGGCATCCACTCTTTCAAAAAGTACATTTAATCCATTGCCAGTGGTTTGTATCTTTTCTACAAGTATTTTCTTTACTTCATTGGCTTTATCCGATTCAAATTTTTCTAATTTTTTCAATAATTCAGAGCGCTCTGTTTGCAGCTTCTGAACCGCCATACTTAAATCTTTAGGCTCACCCATCATGAGATTTAAATTCCTCATTTGGGTTTCAATGGCCTTGTAATAATTGTCTGCTGCTACATTGGTAATCGCCTCAATTCTTCTCACACCTGCAGCAACTGAGCTCTCTGAAGTCAATTTAAAACGTCTGATTAATCCCGTATTTTTAGCATGGGTGCCTCCACACAATTCAACTGAGTATTTTGGGTCAAATGTAATTACGCGAACGAGGTCGCCATACTTTTCTCCAAACAAGGCAGTAGCGCCATATTCTTCCACCGCTTGTTTAATCGGTATCATGCGTTTTTCATCTAGTGCAATGTTTTCAGCGATTTTTTCATTGACAATTTCTTCAACCTTTGCAATTTCTTCATCCGTCATTTTAGAGAAATGGCTAAAGTCAAAACGCAAATAGTCTGGTGTAACCAAACTTCCTTTTTGTGCCACATGGCTGCCCAATACTGTTTTTAATGCAGCGTGCAACAAATGGGTAGCACTGTGGTTATAGGCAGTTAAATGTCTATTATTTGCATTAACCGCCACTTCAAATGATTGAACATTGTCTTTTGGCAATTGCTTCACATAATGAATGATTAAATCATTTTCTTTTTGGGTATCTATAATTTCTATTGTTTCTCCATTAACGATCCCTTTCATTACACCCGTGTCGCCAACCTGACCGCCACTTTCTGCATAAAAAGGAGTGATGTTAAACACCAATTGAAATTGCTCTTTGTCTTTTACTTTAACGGTGCGGTATCTGGCAATTTTAACGCTAGCCTCTGTGAAATCGTAGCCTATGAATTCTTCATTGTCATCGTCGGTCAAATAATTCCAATCTCCAGTTTCTTTTACAGCATCTTTTCTGCTGCGCTCTTTTTGCTCTTGCAACAAAGTTTCAAATCCAGCAATGTCAACGACAGCATTATTCTCTGAAGCAATCAAATTGGTTAGGTCAATTGGAAAACCAAAAGTATCGTATAATTCAAATGCAGTTTTGCCATCAACAGTTTTAGTGTCATTCACGAAGTGTGCGTTTATTCTATCCAAACCATTTGCTAGTGTTCTTAAAAATGTATTGCCTTCCTCTTGAATCACTTTGGCAATAAAGTCCTTTTGCAATTCCAATTCTGGAAATACTGTGCCAAATTCGCGCGATAAAACGGGAAGTAGACGGTACATAAAAGGTTCGCGCATGCCCAAGTAGCTGTATCCATAACGCAAGGCTCTTCTTAAAATACGTCTTATAACATAACCTGCACCGCCATTTGATGGCAACTGTCCATCTGCGATACAAAATGCTACCGCTCTAATATGGTCGGCAATTACTCTAAAAGCGATGTCTTTCTTTTGGTCAGTTCCAGTGTAGGTAATACCTGTTATGGTTTCTAATTCTTTAATGATGGGTTGAAAAACATCGGTGTCGTAATTGGATTTTTTATTTTGCAAAACGCGAACCAAACGCTCAAAACCCATGCCTGTATCTACATGTTGAGCAGGAAGTTTTTCTAAGCTTCCATCCGCTTTACGGTTGAATTCCATGAACACATTGTTCCATATTTCAATCACTTCAGGATGGTCATTGTTAACCAAATCTGCGCCTGGGATCGTCTTTCGCTCTTCGTCACTGCGCATGTCCACATGTATTTCACTGCAAGGACCACAAGGACCTGTATCGCCCATTTCCCAAAAATTATCCTTTTTATTGCCTTTTAATATTCTATCTTTTTGGCATAACTTCGACCATAAATCATAGGCTTCTTGATCAAAATCAAGACCTTCCTTAGAATCTCCTTCAAAGACGGTAACGTACAAACGGTCTTTGTCAATTTTGTATACATCAGTCAGTAATTCCCAGCTCCAAGCGATGGCTTCCTTTTTGAAATAGTCGCCAAAACTCCAATTTCCCAGCATTTCAAACATGGTATGGTGGTAATGGTCAACACCAACTTCTTCTAAGTCGTTGTGTTTGCCGCTAACACGTAAACACTTCTGGGTATCTGCTGCTCTGTTGTATGGGGCTTTTTTATTGCCTAAAAAATAGTCTTTAAATTGATTCATCCCAGCATTGGTAAACATCAATGTAGGGTCATTTTTTACCACTATTGGAGCTGAAGGCACAATGGTATGTTGCTTATTCTGAAAGAATTCTAAAAAAGTAAGTCTTATTTCTCTGGAAGATTGCATATTAAATTGAAATATTCTATTATTTTTGACCGTTTGAAAACTGAAAGCGCGAAAATACAAAAAGCATTAGAGTAATACGCATGGCAAAGACCAAATATTTCTTCAACCCTAAAACTCTGAGTTATGAAAAATACAAACTCAGCAGGTGGATATTGCTTTTAAGAGGTATTGGCGTTTTTTCATTTTCTTTAATTTTTGGATTTGTAATCTTTTTAATCTTTTCAAAATTTGTAGATACCCCGAATGAAAAAAAGGTCAAAACAGCAAATTCTGATTTGACAGCAGAGATCGAGAACATGAATCAAAGGATTATCGATCTTGGAAACGAACTCAACCGCATACGGATTAAAGACAACACGGTTTACCGATCAATTTATGAAAGCGAACCAGTTAATGATAAGGTTTGGCAAATGAGTTACGAAAAATCCCAAAATTTTAATGAGCTAAGAAAACTGCCCAATTCCGAATTGTTGCCTGAACTAAATCAGCGTTTGCAGGAACTTCAAAATCAATTTGTTGCTCAAAACAAAAGTTTTGATCAATTGCTTTCAATGGCTCAAAATAAAAAAGAGTACTTATCCAGAATTCCAGCCATTCAGCCTGTTGCAAATAAAAAACTTGAACGCATAGGTTCTGGCTTTGGATACAGGACGGATCCATTTTATAGAACCCAAAAATTCCACGCAGGGATCGATTTTACTGCACCTAGAGGTGTTGAAGTATATGCCACTGCAGATGGTACTATCGAATCTGTTAATACCGAAATATGGGGTTATGGTCAGCATATTATAATTAACCATGGCAATGGCTTTACAACTTTATATGGCCACTTGAGTATGTTTAAAGTTAAACGTGGTCAAATAGTTAAACGCGGTCAATTGATTGGTTTGGTTGGTACCACAGGTAAATCAACAGCCCCGCATCTGCATTACGAAGTGCACAAAAATGGCGAGAAATTAAATCCAGCCTACTTCTTCTACAATGACCTAACCAATGAGGAATATCAATTAATGCTTGAGAGAGCTTCTTCACCCAATCAATCCTTTGACTAATGCCAAAACTAAAAGACGATACTGAGTTCAATAAAATGTTTTATAAAATGGGAGAGGCATCGAAGATTATAGGTGTAGCGCCTTCTTTGTTGCGTTTTTGGGAAAAGGAATTTACATGTTTAAAAGACCTGCAAAAAAATAGAAAAGGGGATAGATTATACACAGAAACAAATCTTAAAGACCTGAAAACCATACACTACATTGTAAAAGACAAGGGTTATACGCTGCAAGGGGCTAATGAGTATATGGAAAGCCACAATCAGGTTAAGGATAAAAACCATGAAATTCTTAAAAGTCTTGAAAAATTAAAGACTTTTCTTGAAGATATTAAGAAAAACTTGTAAAAAAAATATTAAGATATCATTCTAAATACTATAAATTTGTATCAAAATCATTAGCGAAAATGGAAATTCAACAAAACGAAAAAGACAAGAAAAGTAAAACGTATCTCATGATACTCATCGGTGCACTCTTTGCTTTAAATGTCGGTATAGGAATTAACTTATGGCTTGGCAACAAAGAAAAAGAAGAGCTAAAAACTCAAAATTTAACTTTAACCAATGATAAAAAGGTTTTACAGGCAGAACTCGATAAACAAATTGCAGAATTGGAAACAATGCGTTCTGAGAACCAAGGTTTGAATGAGCAATTGTCAGAAAAGGACAATGCCATTCAAGAGAAAATCAAACAAATTAAATCGATGTTGGTGAAAGGTAAATTGACTGATGCTGAATTCAAAAAAGCAAAAGAAGAAATTTTAAACCTTAGAAGTCAAATTGAAGACTATAAAAATAAGATAGCAGAATTAACTCAGAAAAATGAAGAACTAACCAATGAAAACGCTGGTTTGAACGAAACTTTAACAACTGAACAAGCCAGATCTGCAGAGAAAGATAAAGCGATTGAAAGTCAAAAGAAAACCATTAGTATAGCTAAGCGCTTGCATGCAAGTTCTATCAGTGCTGCGGCTGTTAGAGAACGCAAAATGTTTGGCAAAAAAGAAGTAGAGACAGACAAAGCCAACAAGGTTGAAGAAATCCGAGTGAAATTTACAATCGATAAAAATTCTATTTCTGATGCAGGTGATAAAGATTTATTCGTTAAAATTATCGGACCAGACGGTTCTCCAATCACCACAAAAATGCAAACAACGAAAGTTGATGGCACCGAAACGCTATACACTGAAAGAAAAACAATCGACTACCAGAATGAAAAACAAGACAATGTCGTTTATTGCAAAAAGCAAGGTGTTTATCCGAAAGGAGAGTACACTGTAGAGATTTTTACAGAAGGATACAAAATCGGAACAAGTAAATTTATACTGAGATAAGTCTTTAAAAAAATATTTTAAAAACCGACATTTATGTCGGTTTTTTTTTGCAAATTTGTGTGAGATGAAAAAGATTGGAGTTTTTACTTCTGGAGGCGATGCGCCTGGAATGAATGCATGCATTAGGGCTGTTGTTCGCTCTGCTACCTACCACGGAATTGATGTTTATGGAATCCGAAGCGGCTACCAAGGAATGATAGAAGGTGATATAGCAAAGTTGGAGCCTAAGGATGTTGCAAATATTATTCAATATGGGGGCACCATTTTAAAAACCGCTAGAAGTAAAGAATTCATGACTCTTGAGGGCAGAAAGAAGGCATATGATCAATTGGTGAAATTTGAAATTGACGGCCTAGTTTGTATAGGTGGCAACGGAACTTACACTGGCGCAGGAATTTTCTTCGATGAATATGGAATCCCTTCCATTGGTGCTCCTGGTACAATTGACAATGATTTGTATGGAACTGATTTTACCATCGGCTTTGATACAGCTGTTAATACCGCATTGGATGCCATTGACAGAATTCGTGATACGGCAGATTCTCATAACCGATTGTTCTTTATTGAGGTGATGGGCCGTGATAGCGGATTTATTGCTTTGAATGCCGGAATAGCTGGAGGAGCAGAAGGTATTTTATTGCCCGAAATTATGAGCGATTACGACGATTTGATAAAACATTTTAACAACAAGGAAAAACGCCGAAAAGAGTTTAGCATCATTATCGTAGCAGAAGGCGAAAAGGAGGGGAACGCTTTTGAAATTTCCAGAAAATTTCAGGAAAATTTCTCTGGCTATGATGTGCGTGTTTCAATTCTTGGTCATATTCAACGCGGAGGAAAACCAAGTGCCAATGACCGTATTTTAGCAAGTACTCTAGGAAATGCAGCGGTTGAGCAATTAATGGCTGGCAAATCAAATGCCTGTGTTGGTGTAGTCAATGCGGAAGTTGTCGTAACGCCTTTTCATGAGGCCATTTATAAATCTAAATCAATCAACCAAACACTCTGGAATCTGTCTAAAATATTGAGTAATTAATGCTACTAAAACTAAGCATATCAAATTTTGCCATTATAAAAAAGATGGTGTTCGAACCCCACAGTGGTTTGAACATAATTACAGGTGAAACAGGTGCAGGCAAATCTATTATATTGGATGCGTTAAATTTGATTTTAGGGAGCCGAGCCGACATTAAAACCCAAAGTGAATGGGGTGAAAAATGCATTATAGAGGGTGAGTTTGCCCTCGATCTTAAGCAATATGAATCTGTGTTTTCTGCTTTGGATATTGATTTTGAAGATGTCTGTATAATTAGGCGCGAAATCAATACCAATGGTAAAACAAGGACTTTCATCAACGATACACCAGTTTCACTTCAGCAACTTCGGTTCTTAAGCGCTTCTTTAGTAAGCATACATTCTCAACACGAGAATACCCAGTTAAATGATAAACACTTCCAATTTGATTTATTAGATTCATTTGCGGAGATTAATAGTGTTGTACAAACGTATCAATCGGGTTATGTTCTGTATCGAAAAAATCAAAATGAAATACAGCAATTAAACATTCAACAAAAGGCTTTGCTTAAAGAAAAAGACTATTTTCAATTTCTTTTAAATGAATTTGAACTGGCTGCTCTTCAAGAAAATGAAGAAGACTTATTGGACAATGAACTTTTGATTTTAAATAGTGCTGAACAAGTTTCTCAAGTTACAAGCCAACTTATAAATACTGTTTCTGATTCAGAGCAATCAATCGTGGATACTTTAAATCAAATTAAAACTAAGTTTAAAGCCATTGAGAATGTCCACGTTTCGGCTGCAGATATTTACAGGCGATTGCAATCAAGTATCATTGAATTAAAAGATATAGCATCTGAAGCTGCATCTCTCAAAGAACTGGTGCAAGGGGATCCAAATCGAATTGAGCTCATCAACGAACGCTTGAATTTAATTCAAACGTTAAAGCGAAAGCATGCTGCAAATGGTTTTAATGATTTGTTTGCAATAAATGAGTCAATAGCTGATCAATTGTTTAATATTGGTAATATTGATCAGAAATTAGAAATTCTTAACGAAGAGAATGCAAAATTATTTGCAAAGCTTAAAGGTGAGGCCCAATCGATTCATAAATCTAGGATCAAATCTTCAAAATCTTTAAAATCAAATATTGAAACAATTTTGCATGGTTTAGAAATGCCGAATGCTCAAATTGAATTTGACATGCATGAATTACCTGATTTAAATGAGTTTGGTTGCACAGAATTAGCGCTTAAATTTACCGCCAATTTAGGAATGCCTCTACAAGCACTAAATAAAGTGGCTTCAGGAGGTGAGCTTAGTCGCCTTGCATTAAGTATTCGAAATATCGAAGCCAAACACAAACATCTGAATACCCTTGTTTTTGATGAAATTGATACGGGTGTATCCGGAAAAGTTGCAGACACCATCGGTCAAGTATTTCGTCAAATTTCCTCTGCTCATCAGATTATTGCTATTACGCACTTGCCCCAAGTGGCAGGTTATGGCGATGCCCACTTTATGGTTTGCAAAAAGGAAGAGGCCAATACAACGGTTTCCTATCTGAAAGAATTAAATCCAACTGAAAGGGTAGATGAGTTGGCTAAAATGCTTAGCGGTAATGAAGCAACAGAAATTGCCAAACAAAATGCCCTTGAATTGTTAAAAGTATAATATGTTAGCAACCATACTTTCCGCATTATTTGTAATCGCTATAGCATTTGCTTATTACAAAGATTACAAAGACCATTTAAAGATTTGGGGTAAGAAGGAATACAAATTGTATTTACTTGTCATTGGCACTATTGTCCTTGTTGTTTTAAAGAAAATATTTTTTTAGATTCTACATTTTGCCTTGAGACTCTTTGCGCTTAACGTATAGATAGAAACCTTCAACCTTAGTCCTTGCCCAAGGGGTTTTTCTCAGGAAGGTTAAACTCGATTTAAGGCTTGGGTTGGTTCTGAAACAATTGATATTGATTTCATCAGAAAGTTCTTCCCAACCAAATTTTTCAACCAAATAAACTAAAATAGTTTCTAAAGTTAAACCGTGTAGCGGATTGTTTTTCTGTGTCTCCATTTCAATTGCTTAGTAAATAGCAAATCTAGGGGTAAATTAAATATATCTCTTAACTTTATTCCAGTTGCTTTAAAAGCTCTTCTTTAGACATGAAACCATTGTGCGACAATTTTAAAATGCCATTTTGATACAATTGCAATTCAGGTAAACCTTCTATATTCAAAGATTTTAATAGAGCTTGGTTGTCATCAGCATTGATGCGTATTATTTTCAATTTACTGGCTTGTTCTACTGCCAATTCTTCTAAAAATGGCTTCATTCTTAAACAGGGCTCGCACCAATCTGCATAAAAATCAATCAATACTTTTTTGTCTGAGCGTATTAATTTTTGAAAATCTTCCATAGTATATCCTACAGGCATTATTTTATTGCCAGTTGTTTCTTCCAAATTTTCAGCCCTCCATTTAATAACTCCACCTTCTAATTCATACACTTCTTTAAAACCCTCAGTACGCATTTTACTGGCCGCACTTCCGCTTCTTCCTCCGCTTAAACAGTATACAAACACAGGTTTGCTTTTATCCAGATTGGAAATTTCTGAATCAAAATTATTGCCATTCCAATCGTAGTTTAGGGCATTTACCAAATGGCCTTTTTCAAATTCTTCAGGTGTTCTTACATCTATGATTTTGGCTTCTGTTGTTTCATTGATTTTTTTAGAAAATTCAGTAGCATTCAAGCGCTCTTTTTGTCCATTTTTATTGCCTTGCTGGCATGATACTATCGACAATACACCGACTAGTACAATTGTTATTTTGTGCATTTGTGTTTGTAATCTCTCTTTATTAATTAACTTCTTCAAAGGTAACAACTTCAATCGATTTGTCGGGTTTTTTCATTGGCCTGGTCCGGCAATTCCCCCCAAAACAATTTTCACTGGCGCATCCAAAAGCAAACAATCCCATAGAGGCAAAATACACGCCTAAGAAAGTTCCTATGATTTGTTTTGAGATGATTGATTGCACGATAATGGTAATTCCCATTGCCAAATACAAACCTCTTTGAAAGGTCCAAGCAGTTAAAAGGCGTTCTTTCATTTTAATTGATTTTATTTTTTAATCCAATCCAAGAACCACCATTGTGCACTTGCTCATAACCATTTGCTTTTAAAATGTTTTTGGCTGATGCGCTTCTCATTCCACTTGCGCAGCATGTGATAATTGGTTTTTGTTTGTCTTTTAATTGGCCAAGGTTTTTACCCAAGGTATCAACAGAGATGTTTAACGAGCCTTTTATATGACCTGATGCAAATTCTCCTTTGCTTCTAACATCCAAAATAATAGCACCTTCTTTTACCAAAGCCGCATAATCTGTTTTAGGGCCTAAGCCGAGTAGTTTTTTAATTGTATTTATCATCACTATTGTTAATTAATGTCTATCCATGAACCACCATTATAACACACAAGACCTTGAGCCATTAAAAATTTTTGTGCTTGTCCACTTCTATTGCCTGATGCACAGCAAAGTATTAATGGTTTTTTCGCGTTTTTTAAGACTTCTATTTGTTTAGGTATGTCTTGAAGCGGAATGTTAATTGACTCGGCTACATGGCCACATTGAAATTCCTCTAAAGAGCGCACATCTACAACTGTACATTGCTTGGTTTTTACCAATTCTTGAATATTCATTTTCTATTTTTTTGATTTAAACATATCTGAAATCAATCCACCCATAATAGCGCCATAGGCTGTGCTGTTTAATGGCTTTGAAGTGATGGAGCAAGCACCACTAGCACACCCTACATAATGGTAATACAAATAGCCGGATATTGCGCCTAAGCCAATGCCAATAATTAATAGTTTGTACGAAAGTAGTTTTTGCATCATGCTTTTCAAGGAGCTTAATTGAGAGGCAAAATTCAGATTTTCTCAATTGCAGTTCAGTAACTTTTGTTACACAAAGAAAATAATTAAAAAACCAAGGGCTTTTAGTATCGCTTAGAAATTTTATTGTTACTAATTGCTTTTTGCATGCTGCATTTAAACCGGTCAATTTCTTGATTCCGTTTTGCTGTATGTTTGGTCTTGCAGGCTTCGACACGTTCACGCCACAGCTTGTAAGAACTGAATTTCAGTTCTTTTTTCATCAGCGACTTAACATCAGATTCTGACAACCCAAATTGCAAGTATATTGCATCAAATGGAGTTCGATCTTCCCAAGCCATTTCGATGATTCTGTCTTTAGACTCTTCGCTCTCCAAGACCAATTTAATCTCATCCTCAGTTATTCGGATGTGTATTGGCTTTTTCTTATGAAGCTTGACTGGCATTATTTTAAGAACAATTTTTTACCATAAATGTTTTTTAAAAGTAAAAAATCATTTCATGGTTTGTATAATCCTTTCTTTAATGTTTTGATTTTTGCCATAAAAAAAACATGGTCAATTAAACCATGTTTTCAAATATAATTATTTATAAACTAAATGCTTTTTATCTCTATCGCTTTTTTGATAAATTTAACAAAAATAGGATGTGGATTTTCTACAGTACTTTTCAATTCTGGGTGAAATTGTACGCCAATGAAAAATGGGTGCTTTGGAATTTCCACTATTTCGGCCAAACCGGTGTCAGGATTTGTTCCCGTAATCATCATACCATGTTTTTCGAAATCAGCCAAATATTTGCCGTTAAATTCATAGCGGTGCCTATGACGCTCACTAATTTTACTTTTACCGTAAATTTTTGAAGCCAAAGAGCCTTTACTTAGATTGCAATCGTAAGCACCCAAACGCATTGTGCCCCCTTTTTGAGTTACTGCTTTTTGCTCTACCATCATATCAATTACTGGATAGTTGGTGTCTTGCTTCATTTCTACGCTATGCGCATCGGTATGGCCCATTACATTGCGCGCAAATTCAATTACACTGCATTGCATGCCCAAACATATGCCAAAGAAAGGGACATTGTTCTCACGCGCATATTTAATTGCAACCAATTTGCCATCAATTCCTCTTCCTCCAAAACCAGGAGCTACTAATATTCCTCGATAGTTTTTTAATTTATCTGCTGCATTTTCCTCTGTCAATAACTCACTATGGATATATTTTACTTTAACAGAGCACTCATTTGCCGCACCTGCATGGATAAAGGCTTCGTTAATCGACTTATAGGCATCAGGTAATTCAACATATTTTCCTACCAAAGCAATTTGAACCTCGTTTTTAGGGTGTTTGACATGGGATAAAAACTCTTTCCATTGCTCTAATAATGGCTCATGCTTGGCCGGTAATTTCAATTTTGCCAAAACAACTTTGTCTAGCTTCTCTTTAAGCATTACCAAAGGCACATCATAAATCGTCGCTAAATCTATGCTTTCAATTACTGCGTTAACATTGACATTGCAAAACAAAGCCACTTTGCGTCTAATTTCCGCATTTAAAGCATGCTCTGTACGACAAACCAAAATATCGGGTTGCACACCACTTTCTAGCAAGAATCTTACTGAATGTTGGGTTGGCTTGGTTTTTAATTCACCTGCAGCTGATAAATAAGGTATTAAGGTTAAATGTATAACAATGGTATTGTCATCACCCAACTCCCAATTTAATTGTCTTACGGCTTCTATAAATGGAAGAGATTCAATGTCTCCAACTGTTCCGCCAATTTCTGTTAGTACAATGTCAAAATTACCTGATTCCCCAAGTAATTTCATTCTGCGTTTTATCTCATCTGTAATGTGTGGAACAACTTGAACAGTTTTGCCTAAATAATCTCCGCGTCTTTCGTTTTCAATTACTGTTTGGTAAATTTTACCTGTAGTAACATTGTTCGCTTGAGATGTCGGCACATTTAGGAAACGCTCATAATGGCCCAAATCTAAATCTGTTTCAGCGCCATCTTCGGTAACGTAACATTCGCCGTGTTCATAAGGATTAAGTGTTCCAGGATCGACGTTGATGTAAGGGTCGAACTTTTGGATGGTTACTCTATAACCCCTTGCTTGTAGTAATTTTGCCAATGAGGCCGCAATGATGCCTTTCCCCAATGAGGATGTAACGCCGCCGGTTACGAAAACGTATTTACATTTCTGTTCCATATAATAAAGTGTGGTTAAATGAAGTCCTGAAAACAATTAGAATTCAATGAAAAGATGAAGTCTTATTAGCTTGCAGATGGAGCAGATAACCGGATGACAAATGTAGGCGTTTTTATTAAATCATCTCAGGATTCATTTTCAAGAAATTGTCAACAGTCAGAAGATCTTCAGGTGTGTCTATGGCTGGACTGACAAAATTTGTTTCACTTACATGAATTTTATATCCATTTTCAAGCCACCTTAATTGTTCTAAACTTTCAGCGATTTCCATTTCAGATGGCTTGAGTTGACTTAGTTCTTTAACCACATTGGCTCGGAAGGCATAAATGCCAATATGTCTGTAAAAGTGATTTGTGCTTGTCCATTGGTCTTCGGATTTACTTCGAATATATGGTATACTATGTCTAGAAAAATACAAGGCCAATCCGTTTTTTTGAGTCACAACCTTCACGATGTTTGGATTGAATAACTCAGAAGAATTTAAAATTGGTTTTTTTAGGGTTGCAATTTCAACCTCTGGGTTTTCAAACGCTTTAACCAAAGCTTCTATCTGACTTGGCAATATAAATGGCTCATCTCCTTGCAAGTTTACCACAATATCAAACGGCTCAGTTAATTTTCCTACAACCTCAAAACACCGGTCTGTGCCACTTAGATGCTCTGAGGAGGTCATCACACTGTCTCCAAATTCTTGAACGTGCTTGTAAATTCTATCATCATCTGTAGCAACGATTACCTTGGCCTTTAAATTCGTTTTTAAAGCCTGTTCGTAGGTGCGTTTCACCAAAGATTTGCCATGAATATCTACCAATGGTTTGCCTTCAAAACGGCTAGAACCGAAGCGAGAAGGGATAATGATTAAAATATTCATACTTGTTTATTGTGGTTAAAATGAAACACTCATTCCAATTTTTATTCCAAAACGTCTAACCCCTGGCGTGTTTAATTGCGTAATACGATGCACTGCAACAACTTGCAATACTTTGAAAATATTCTCAATTCCATAGGCTACTTCAACGTATGGATCGCGGTTTATTCTATTGTCAATTGGAGTTACTTCAATACTTTTGTTGTCCCATTGTGGAATTAAATCGATGTTCTTTTGACTAATTCCGCCTAAAACAGCGCGCCCTTCACAAAACTCCCTCCACTTTAATTTTTTCATTAAGGGTATACGGTTAAAAATTGCGCCATTGAAATGATGTTCCATTTTGAAAAATACACTTTTATCGGTTATGAATTCGAAAAAATTCATCAAGTTATAAGAAGATGAGCTGTATACAAAAGATTGGTTACCCCTATGAACCTCCAATAATGGATAGGGAAGTGCTTCGAATATTTTCGTGCCTGACAAAGTAAAATCTGTTCGTCCCCAATAGCCAAAACTAAGGCCTTTTTCAATTGTCGCTGTTATGCGGTTGTAATTAAACCTGCTTCCTAACACGCCTTTTATTCCTCTTGTATAATTGACAGACAATGCAAGTCCTCCTGGTTTTGATTGTCTTACCCTTTCGTTGTCATTTTGTAGATAATATTCTTTTGGTGCCCAGCGCAAACTAAAGGTTGCTGTGGCATTGGTAAAGTCGCTTGATTTATTTAGGGTGTCTGATGGTGTATCAAAATAGGCGAAATTGAATTTATTAACAGGCGCAAATTGATATTCTTTGTGCATCAAAACAATCTTTGCGTTCCAGCCTTTGGTAAACTCGCTGTTAAACCAAAACTTAGATTCTTGTGTGCGGTTCAGTTGACTTGCGGCGAATACTGAAACGGCCGTAAACAAATTGCTCGATCCATAATAGTCGTCTGTTACACCTATCTGTTCAACATCTCTTTTGTACGACAATCCAAGCATAGTCCAATGTTTTCGACTTAATACCTGCTCAGCCTGAGCCTTGTATTTAAATTGTCTATCGCCAAAACCATAGGCTCCATATCCACTTAAAATGAAGCGTTTGCTGAAACTGAAATTTGTTTTTGCACCTATTCGCACTCGATTCCCCTCTATTGCATTTCGTCCGAATACTAAGGCATAAGGACCAAAATCTATTTTACCAAAGGTCTTGTAACCATTAAATATAATATTGATAAATTCAACATAGTTTTTAATGACTTTGACATTGGTCAATGTATCAATCATTGCAATAACCCTTTTCTCATCATCTGATAATTCCTCATGCCTGGCGCTATCCCAATAGGCATCAGATTTTTGTGTTGCATCCTCTTTTAGTGTGATAGGATAATCGAAAAATTTTCTTGTTTTTTCAGAGTTAACTAAAATCTTTTCATATGAATTGCTGAACATTGCAATCATTCCAGCTGACTTTTTTGATATTTCTGCTATGTCAATCAAAATTCTTGTTTTAACTGGCATGTAAGCGCCGCTGCTTGTAGGCTCAAGCACTTGGGTGATTTTAAGTTTTTCAACAAAATTCAAATTGGCCTTATTGGTGATACTTAATGTCAACGAGCGCAATGCAAATGTTGAATCTTCTATCCATATATAGCCGGTGAATACCAAATCCAGCGGGTTTTTAGGGGTTACTTCTATTTGGTATATTTTCTTGTTGCTGCCTTCCGGATAATTAGACCCAACCAACTTAAAATTATAATAAGTTAATGATGATTTGCTAATTGGCGAGATGAAACTTTTCTCAAGTATTGGCAAAATATTATCGTTGAAATTGTATTGCTGAAATGTTGAGCCCAATAACTGCGATAAGAAGGTTCCATCTTCTACGCCAACCCCTTTTACCCTAGATGCAACGATTACTTCTTTAATTTGTTTGGGGTTTTTATTGAAATAAAAATTACTTAAATTCTCGGATAAAAATATTGGTAAAACCAATTTGTTCTTATCCTCGCTTAAATAAGAAAGGGTGTCAAATAAGCCTTCAACACTTTTTAACAAACGTTTGTTTTTCAGTTCTTCCGAAACATTGTTGACAGCAATTTGAATTTTAGTAAAACTTTCGCATTCGAATGAATTCAATTTTTCAATATTGTATAAAATCTTATTGCCTTGCGCTTTTTCTATTAGCTTAATTGCTCTGTTAACTTTATTCACCGTCTTCACGCCAATTAAGTTCGTTTCCCTTACATTCATCTTAATTTGAACCACTTGAGTAATGCCTGGGCTGACTTTTATTTTCTGAGTTTCGTACCCGACATAAGAAATAATTAAAGTGTCTGAATTGCTTCTGGTTTTGGCCGTAAAAGTACCTTCAAAACTACTGACACATCGGTCTTCTGTGCCAGCAAAAACCATCATAGCTCCCGTGATAACCTCGTTTGTTTTAAGATCAATTATTTTCCCTTTTACAACTGTCAATTCTTGTGCTCTAGGAATTGAGCTCAAAATTAACAGCAAGCAAGTCAGTAGTAAACGCATCGAATGCAAATGTAGACTATATTGCAATATTATTAAGTGGCGAAATATTTAAAAATCATCCCCAAAATGTTGATAATCCTCAATAGATGTTTGTTTTGTGCTGACATGCATGTGCAAAAATATAAAGCTAAATATTGTTTAAAAAAAAATGAACAAAAAGATTTTTTGTTTAGTTTTTATTATATATTTGCCTCCGGTAACGGTTCCAAATTTTAAGTAATTAAAATTGGATTAAAAGGGAACAAGGGTGAAAATCCCTGACATTTCCCGATGCTGTAAGTTTCTGTATTTTAGGATACAATTTCCGATTAAACACCACTGTCTATTTTGATGGGAAGGTTCGGAAATCATGAAACGAGTCAGAAGACCTGCCTTGCCAATCATGTTTCATGGCTTTCGGAGAAAAGGCCTGAGGTGTATCAATACTAAGCCATTGTGCATTTCTGTTTTTCCGTTGCTGTGCGCATTTTGATCAATGAAGGCATTATTGCTCATATCGTCTATGTTACTTGCACCTTTTTTGCATGCCACAAAAGAAGGAGACACGTCTATTTGGAGAAATTTTGAACTAATCGCCAGCAAAGGGAATCTTAACTCTGGCTCTGTTAAAATCAATTTACCAAGTGGTCAAGATGGCAGTCTGGCCGATGTGTTAAATAAAAACAGTGCTCTTTTTATTAAATACTATAGCCCAGGAAGTTTGGCCAGTTCGTCAATGCGCGGAATGGGTGCTCAGCACACAGCAATTTTATGGAATGGAATAAATCTCCAAAGTTGCATGAACAGCATACTCGATCTGAATCTTTTGCCTATTTTTTTTCTAGACAAAGCCTCGATTGAAACAGGCGCAAATGCCGCTTCTTGTGGAAATGGGGCAATTGCTGGTGCCATTATCCTGAACAACGAAATTAAAGAAAACCAAAGGGTTTATGGCGAAATTGGTGTTGGTAGTTTTGGACAATTCAATCTAGGTTTTGGCTCCAGTATTAAATTGAATAAAATCTTTCTGAATACCCGATTTGTAAGCAGACAAGCTGATAATGATTTCGAATATTATAATATTTTTAAATCAGACAAACCTAAAGAAAGACTTCAAAACAACCTGTTTATGCAACATGGTATTATGCAAGAAGCCTCGATAAGTCTAAATAGAAAACATTCATTTTATTTTAACTATTGGTACCTTGAATCTAAAAGACAACTGCCATCTGCTATGGGTGTCTCTTTGTTGGCGCAAGAACATCAAGACGATTACAACACGATGGTGCTTCTAAAGCATGACTATAAACCAAATCAGAAATCGAGCTTGTTGAATAAAATCGCCTATACCTCTGAAAATATAAATTATTTCAATTTGTTTTATCCAGACGCCTATAATGCTGCAAAATCCATAATTGTTGAATCGGAATTTAAAACACAATTAAACCGTTCGTTTGAGTTATTAACCTCC
>JGI12421J11937_10000129_pt1 | contig 25914 bp, 17 predicted proteins | sample LakErihyJuly2011_2_FD_11937 | JGI IMG/M metagenome (IMG submission 11937)
CCGAAGACGAGTTGTCGGTCCACCACGCGGGACATGCAGTGGTAGAAGCCGCTGGAGGCATCTGGATGGGCTTTGAGGCGTCGTGTTCTCATGAAGCGTCTGCCTCATTATTCGTTGCCTCTGGACCGGTTCTTTCGAAAAAAGAGCCTGTCCCTTAAATAAAAGAGCCTGTCCCTCTCTGTTCTGCTCCTGTTCTGCTTTGGTTGCAGCAGTGTGTGATGCTTGAGGGGCTATGGTGTGGCTGTGACTTCGGTGCCACCCTCTTCGGATTCGTCTTCGTCGGATTCTACGCTGGCCACTTCGGCTCCGATGAATCGCAGGATTTCAAGTTTCCCAGCGCCGGTTTCAGAGGAGGTTTCAAACATGGGCGATGCTGAGAGGCCAAGTTGCTGGAAGAGCGCCTCAAATTGTCTGCGCGTCTCTCGCAAGATGGCCGGTTTGGTCTTGTCCACCTTGGTGAATACTAGGGCAAAATCGATGTCGGCTCCGATAAGCCATTGGACGAAATCTCGGTCGAGTTTCTGCATCGGCAGGCGTGAGTCGATCAGCACGAACACGCGGATGAGCGATTCCCGCTGTTCAAGGTAATCAATGATCATCTCCTCGAAGCGCTCCCGAGCAGCTAAGTTCTTCTGTGCGAAGCCGTATCCAGGAAGATCTACCAGATGCCAGTCTCGGTTGATGAGAAAGAAGTTAAGCGTCTTGGTGTGGCCCGGGGTGGCAGAGACTTTGGCGAGGCCAGCTTGTCCAGTGAGGCGGTTGATGAGCGAGGACTTGCCCACGTTGGAGCGCCCGATGAAGGCGAATTCCGGGATGTCAGGGTCCGGGCATCCATCCAGGTTGGTGGCGCTGATTACGAATTGAGCGGAGCGAATTTGCATGCAGGATCCTCAGTCGAACTTTCAGACCGTATCGGTTTTTTTGATTCATTAAAATCCTTGGATGCAGATTCCCATCAGAGCGTTTCAGTCACGCTTTCGGTAAAACTATTTCTTGTGTCCCGACGCTGGGGGAATCGACTTCCGGTCCAGTCAGGGTAGGTGTCGTGTCTCGCATTTATGGAACATGAGACTAGGTTGTAGGGGTGATTCGGGAGCTGTTGCATCGGTGGACTTGGCGTATGGCGTGGCGGGAGTCTCGCGCCTCCCGGGTGCGGTTGATCTGGTTTTCGTTGTCCATCTCGTTGGGGGTGGCGGCCTTGGCTGCGGTGGGTTCGTTGTCGGCGACCTTGCGGGCGGCCGTTGATGCGCAGGCCAAGACGTTGCTTGGCGCAGATTTGGTTCTGTCGTCGCGGCAGCCGTTCTCACCAGCGGCAGAGGCACTGGCGCGATCTGTTCCTGCCCTGGAAAATGCTCGCGAGACCAGTTTTTCGACCATGGCCGTGTTTCCGGCGCTGACCAATGCGACCCGCTTGGTCAATGCAAGGGCGCTGGAGGGAGGATTTCCGTTCTATGGCCAACTCGAATGCGAGCCTCTTTCGGCACTCGATGCGCTGCGCCGTGGCGACGGGGTGATTTTGGATTCGAGCGTGCTGTTTCAATTCGGTTTGAAGGTCGGTGATCCCGTCCATATCGGCCGCTGGAAAACCCGCATTCTGGGATCGCTCGTGCGTGTGCCCGGAGACACGGTTGCTTTTTCCGCGCTGGCACCGCGTGCATATTTTGCGGCCTCCCGGTTGCCCGACACGGGATTGCTCGGTGCGGCCAGCCTGGCTCGCTATCGGGTGATGTTCCGCTGGCCCGAGGCCGCTGCAGTGGAGGAGTGGTCGCTCACCCATGGCTCAGAGTTGTCCGAGCTGCGTCTTGAGATGGACACGGTGGAGAAGCGAAAGCAGGACTTAGGTCGAACCCTTCAGAACCTCAACCGTTTTCTAAATCTGGTGGCGGCCGTGGCCTTGATCCTTGGCTCGATTGGCGTTGCCAGCGCTCTTCAAGTGCATGTGGGGTCCAAATTGCCGAATGCAGCGATCCTTCGATGTTTAGGGGCTGGGATTAATGCGACTTCAGCCATTTACCTAGCACAGGCTCTGGCGCTCACGGCGGTGGGAACCACCGTTGGTCTGGCTATCGGAGGACTGGTTCAACCGTTAATTCCTCAACTCCTTCAGGGTTGGCTGCCGGTCACCTTCGAGGCGCAGTTTCAACTGTTGCCAGCCCTGGTGGCTGCTTTGGCCGGGTTTTCGGTCAGTCTCGCCTTTACCCTGCTGCCGCTGGGGGTCCTTCGTTCGGTCTCACCCCTCAGTGTGATCCGGGGCGACTATTCTCGGGGTGATGCCTCAGACCGTCCGTGGCGCATCCGGATCAGTCTGGCGATCGTCTTTGGATTGAGTCTTTTTGCCACAATCCAAGCCCGCAGGCCTTGGGAGGGATTGGCCACGGTAGCTGGCTTGTTGTCGGCCTTCGGAGTCCTGGCCGGCGTCGCTCGGGGGTTGGTCTGGATGGTGAAGAAATGGACACCGAGCGGTTGGCCGTTCGCGGTGCGTCATGGCTTGGCGAGTCTCCATCGTCCAGGAAATCGCACCCTCTTGGTGCTGACGTCGGTGGGCCTGGGCACCTTCTTGCTGGTGACGCTCCAGTTGAGCCGGAATGTCCTGCTGACCCAGTTATTTCCGGCCGACCGACTCCAACAACCCAACGCCATCCTCTTTGACATCCAGCCAGACCAGCGCGAGGCCGTGGTGGCTTCGGTCCAAGCCGAGGGTTTTCCGGTTCTCGACATGGCTCCGATCGTGACCATGCGTATGACGTCCCTTAAGGGGCGGAGTACCGACCGTCTGCTGGCCGAGACCAACAGCCCCATTCCAGGATGGACCCTTCGGCGGGAATACCGTTCCACCTTTCGCGGTAGACTGGTGGCCTCGGAACGCTTGATCGCAGGTCGATTTGTTCCTCGGGCGACCGAGGCCGAGGGGCCCGTGCCAATCACTGTAGAGTCTGGCATCGCCCGGGATCTGGGCCTGAGCGTTGGTGATGCGGTGACCTTCGACATCCAGGGCGTGCCCATGGAAACCCGTGTGGCCGGGCTTCGTGAGGTCGATTGGAAACAGGTGCGGCCCAATTTTTTCGTCGTTTTTCCCGAAGGAGTTCTGGAATCGGCTCCTGCGATGACTGTTCTGGCCACGCGGGTTTCCGATGCGGCGTCATCGGCCCGCCTCCAGAGGACGATCGTGGCCCGGTTTCCCAATGTTTCAGCCATCGATCTAACGTTGGTCTTGGAGACTCTAGACCGGGTGGTCACTCAGGCGGGGTACGGCATCCGGTTCATGGCGCTTTTCACCGTCTTGACCGGATTGGTGGTGATGGCCGGGGCGATCCTTACAGGACGCTGGCAGCGCGTGCGCGAGATGGTTCTGCTGCGCACCCTGGGGGCTAGCCGACGCCAGTTGCAGCAAGCTTTGCTGGCGGAGTACGCAGCCCTCGGTGTTCTAGGAGCTCTGACCGGGACGTTGCTGGCCTGCGCCGCTGCTTGGGCCTTGGCCCGTTTTGCCTTCCGATCTCCGTTCACGGCGTCGCCTCTCGTTCTCATGGCTGCGGTGCTCATCGTCACCACACTGACCGTGGTGGTAGGGCTGCTTTCCAGTCGGGGCATTACTCGCCAGTCCCCCTTGGAGGTCCTGCGCAGCGAGTCGGTGTCTTGATGCCCGCCGTCAATCTCCTAACATCCTTGGGTTTACAAGCCGGCCTCCTCCCGACCACACTCAGCGTTCTGGAAGGCACATCCGCCGACCGGCCCCGCATGACAGCCGATATTCGACACGACTGGTCCCTTGAGTCCCTTCGCGAACTGTATGACACGCCGTTGATGGAGCTCGTTTTTCGAGCCGCGAGCGTGCACCGGCAGTTTCACGACCCGGCCGAGATGCAGGTTAGCAAACTCATTTCTATCAAGACCGGGGCCTGCCCGGAAGATTGCTCCTACTGTGCTCAGTCGTCGCGCTACTCCACCGGGGTTAGCCCGGAGCGCCTTATGGAAAAAGACAAGGTGGTGGAGATCGCCAACCGGGCCAAGCAGGCCGGCGTCTCCCGCGTATGTTTGGGGGCGGCGTGGCGCGAGGTAAAAGACAACGCCCAATTCGACCGCGTCCTAGATATGGTGCGCGGAGTGACCGACCTTGGCATGGAGGTATGTTGCACTCTGGGCATGCTCAACGAGCATCAGGCCAAGCGTCTCGAAGAGGCCGGACTTTACGCCTACAACCACAACGTCGACTCGTCCGCCGAGTTCTACGAGACCATCATCACCACACGCACCTATGCGGATCGGTTGAAGACCTTGGAGGAGGTTCGCAAGACCAACGTGACCTTGTGTTCCGGTGGCATCATCGGTTTGGGGGAAACGGTGGACGATCGTTTGAAGATGCTGCAGACGCTCTCTCAAATTGAGCCGCATCCGGAGTCCGTGCCCATTAATATTCTGAGCAAGGTCGCCGGCACGCCCATGGCCGATAATCCAGATGTGCCGGTCTGGGATGTGATTCGCATGATCGCCACGGCCCGCATCGTCCTGCCGCGCTCAGATGTTCGCCTGACCGCAGGTCGGGTCAAACTCGACGACACGGCCCAAGCCCTGTGCTTCATGGCCGGAGCGAACTCCATTTTCAGCAGCGAGACTGAATTCATGCTGACCAAGGCCGTACCGTCGCCGAGCTATGACCGGGATACCGAGTTGCTCAAGGCGCTCGGCCTTCGCATGAGGGAGCCCTTCAAACACGGTCGAACGCATGCTGCGCAGGAGACCCGTTGCAGCGTGGCAGGTTGAAGTGTGGCAGGTTGAGTTAGTTTGCGCTGGGTTCACCACTTTCAGTGATCTGAGCGTCCCAAGTGGGGCTCAAGGTTCCGGGCAGGAATGCCGATGTATTCCAGTTGCCCGTGTGGCTAATGCCTCATGTCTGAACCTCGCGATCCGCTCTTCGCCGCTCAACCCAGTCCGAGTCCGAGCCACCTAGCTCGGAACCGGACTCCGGACCCCCGACTCGCTTCCCGAGGCGTTCCCCGCACTCGGTTCCAGCGGATGCTCTTTCGTGTGGGTCTTTGGCCTCGGTTGCGCAATCCGTTGTCGTTTCGATCCAGCCTCGTGGTGGCGTTTTTGGGATTTACGCTCCTTCCGATGTTGGTTTTCGGGCCATGGTTAGACCGAACTTTCCAGAAGCATACCAAGGAGCTTTCGCTCCAATCGCAGGCCAGTGAGGGTTCTGCAGCCCTGAGCCACTCAGTCGCCATGGATAGCGGGCAGAGTCGTGTTTGGTTGGTCATAGCCGCATTAATCCTCCTAGCCATCGCCTTGACCATCGCTTCGTGGTTGTCCGCCCAATGGGTCGGGCCTCTCGATGCGTTGCCCCGACATTTAAAAAACGTCGATTCTCAAGAAGGTCCGGAAATCAGGCTGTCGTCGATCCGCTGGGCTCCCGACGAGTTGCAGGAAATTCGAGAAGCCCTCCTTGGCCTACGACAACGAGTTCAGCGTTACCTCGCGGATATTTCCGCGACCCAACAGCAGACGGACCAGAGCTTGTCGGACCTCATTCGTGTCCGCCAATCCGTCGAGAATCAGGTGCTAGAGCGAACCCAGGAATTGACCGAGAAACTGCGTCGCGCCGAGAAATCGGAACGCTCCAAAGGGTTGTTTCTGGCCCAGTTGAGTCATGAGATCCGCACTCCGCTCAACGGCGTGCTGGGGATGATTCATTTGTTGGAGCAAAGTTCCTTGAATGCTGAACAACGCGACTGGGCGCAAACCCTCCGTTCCAGCTCTAGTACCTTGCTCAATGTTCTCAATGACAGTCTCGACTACTCGAAGATTGAGGCCGGTAAGATGCGGATGGCGGTCGACGAATTCGACCTTCGGCCAGTGTTCCAGCGAGTGGTCAAACTCTTCACACCTCGGGCCGCCGATAAGAAATTGACGCTGGAGGTTCAATTTGATTCTCACCTTCCCGAACGAGTGAAGGGGGATGCCGATCGACTGGCTCAGGTGGTTTCTAATTTAGTTTCCAATGCCATCCAGTTCACTCAGAGCGGTATGGTTCGGGTGGTTGTGCTCCTGACGAGTCGGGATGTGTCCCTGGTCGGGATCCGGTTCGAGGTAGAAGACACCGGCATCGGCATGGATTCGGAAACCCAGGCCCGATTGTTTCAGGCCTATTTCCAAGTCGACAGTCCCGCACAACGACGATTCTCGGGCGGAACCGGGTTGGGGCTGGTGATTTCCCGGCAGCTGGTCCAGTTGATGGGGGGGCAAATTAGCGTGCGCAGTCGACCCGGGGAGGGGACTCAAATTGCCGTCGATTTGGTGTTTCCGGTGGTGGATCCTCAGTCGGGCGCACCGGGTGGTCCAGTGCCCGCGCCCCCAAAACCCTTCCGCGCGCTGCGCTTGCTGGTGGTCGATGACGATCCCACCAGTCAGAAGTTTATCCGCATTTTGCTGACCCGAGCAGGCCATCAGGTTCAGACCCTCGACACGGCCGAGGCCATGCTCTCGGATTGGATTTTGGGAACGCGCTTTGATGCCGTTCTACTCGATCTTCACTTGCCGCGGATGAGTGGTCTGGAGTTGGCGGTCCGGCTTCGCGAACTGGAGGCCGCGTCTGTGGTCACAGCCGCTTCTGCTCGATCGGGAACGGTTCGCACGGGGACCCGAACCCACCTTATCGCCCTCACTGCCAGCGCCCTAGAAGAAGATCGTCGCCAGGCTCTGCAATCCGGCTTCGATGTATTCTTAACAAAGCCCCTTCGTGTGGTGGAGCTTGAGGGAGTTTTGGAACGGTTTGCTACCCTCGGTTGAGCCAAAACGGTAAATCACAAAACGAGGAATCGTGAGAACCTGGCAAGGTCTGGCGGGGTTGCCTCGACAGCGGGTGTTTCGTAAGCGTAACTTTCCGCAGTTAAATCCCCCGCCATGAACCCCACTTCTCGCTCTGGCTCTCGTCTGGCCGTGTTGGCCAGAATCTTTGCCGTCACCGCCACCCTCGCGATCCACGCTGCTGACCTGTCGATTCCGGGCCGCCGGATCCTCGCTGCTGATGATTCGACCCACCGTCTGGCTATCCTCGCGCCGGATGGTTCCTTCGAGTGGGAGATCCCTGTCGGTGCCATCCACGATGCGCACGTGTTGCCCAATGGCAACGTGCTCCTTCAGCAGGGATGGACAAAGGTTCAAGAGGTCAACCGCGACAAGAAAGTGGTTTGGGAATACGACGCGGCAAAGGCCAACCCCGGCAAACCGGTCGAGGTGCATGCCTTTCAGCGGGTAGAAAATGGCCTAACGATGATCGCCGAGTCCGGCCCGGCCCGGATCATCGAGGTGGATCATGACGGCAAGGTGCAGCGCGAGGTGAAGTTGCAAGTCGATCATCCGAACGCGCATTCCGATACCCGCCGGGTCCGCAAGATCGCTAATGGCAATTACCTGGTGACCCATGAGGCCGACGGTCGGATCCGTGAATACGATGCCAAAGGCAAGATCGTCTGGCAGTACGACATCCCTCTCTTTGGCAAGGAGCGTAAGGGTGGTCATGGTCCAGAAGCCTGGGGCAATCAGGCCTACAGCGCCATCCGACTGGCCAATGGAAACACTCTCATCGGCGGCGGCAATAGTCACAGCGTTCTCGAGGTAGATCGCGCGGGGAAGATCGTGTGGCAGGTGAGCCAGAACGATCTCAACGGCATCACGCTGGCTTGGATTACCTGTGTGGATCGCCTGCCTAATGGCAATACGCTCATCGGTAACTGCCATGCTGGTCCGGAGAATCCCCAGTTCATCGAAGTGACCCACGAGAAGAAGGTGGTTTGGGCCTGGAAGGATTTCACCCGCTTTGGCAATTCGACCCCGGTGGTCGCCGTCTTGCCGCCCCGAAAGTGAGCTGAGTTTCCATGGCACCGTGTTTGGCCTCTATTCGGAGTCGGCTGACGGACTGCGTTGCTGCGCTAATACTGGGATTAGCGGCGATGCGGTCCGTCGGGGGCGCAGGCGCTGAAGGCGGATCTTTGATTTCGTCGACCTCTTCAAACTCCGTTCCGTCGCGGGATCCGAGGCGTTCACATTGGTCCTTCCAACCCGTGCGGCAGACGGTGCCGCCGGCCTGGGCGGCGCAGAGGCAGGGTGAGGTGCCAGGCCATGTTATTGATACCTTCATCGCTGAGCGCCTGCGGCAAAAGGGCCTGACGGTTCCGAAGGCAGCGACCCGGACGACGTTGATTCGAAGGGTCACCTACGATCTCACCGGCTTGCCTCCGACGCCCGAGGCCGTCGAGGCCTTCGTTCACGACCCATCTGCACAAGCTTGGGAAAACCTGGTTGATCGCTTGCTGGAGTCCCCGCATTACGGCGAGAAGTGGGGACGTCATTGGCTAGATCTAGTGCGCTTTGCTGAGACCAACAGTTACGAGACCGACGAGGCTAAACCAAACGCCTGGCGGTACCGCGACTACGTCATTCGAGCATTCAACAGCGATAAGCCCTACGACCGGTTCATTCGGGAACAATTGGCTGGAGATGAACTTCCGGACAGTGGTGCCGATGGCCTGATCGCCACGGGTTTCTATCGATTGGGGATTTGGGACAACGACCCGGCCGACAAGGATCTCGCATTGTACGATCAACTTGATGATCTCGTTGCGACTACGGGTCAGGTGTTTCTGGGGCTGACGGTCGATTGTGCCCGTTGTCACGACCACAAGATCGATCCGATTTCCCAGCGAGATTATTACTCGCTCTTGGCGTTTTTCCGGAACATCCACCCTTACCGCAATGGAGGCGGCACGGACGAGGTGCCGTTGCCCGGCGACAAACAAGCCAAAGCCTTGGCCGTGACCGAGCCAGGTCCCGTCGCTCCAGTGACTCATTTGTTGCGTCGGGGTAATCCGGGCAGCCTCGGTGAAGAGGTGCAACCGGGGTTTCCTGGAGTGCTCGGTGCGTCCGTTCCTACGGTTATCCCGCCGGCTTCGGGGCGTTCCTCCGGACGTCGTCGGGCCTTGGCCGATTGGATTGCTTCGCCCGACAACCCGCTGACCGCACGGGTCATCGTCAACCGGGTNTTCCAGCATCATTTTGGCCGAGGTTTGGTGCGCACCCCCAGTGACTTCGGAGTCCAAGGAAGCCTTCCCACGCATCCAGAACTGCTCGATTGGTTGGCTGGATACTTCATTCAAGAGGGTTGGAGTCTCAAGCGGTTGCACCGGTTGATTCTGACCTCGCAGTCGTATCAAACCTCGGCCACGCCGACGGCCGAAGCCCTGAAGGCGGATCCCGCGAACGACTTGTTCTCCCGATTCGACATGCGTCGATTGACCGCTGAGGAAATTCGCGACTCAGTGTTGTGGGTGGGAGGCTCGGGCAATCCGAGGATGTACGGTCCCGGAATGTATGTGGCCTTGCCCAAGGAGGTGCTTGCCAGTCAATCCGTGCCCGGGAAGGGATGGGGCGATTCGCCCAAAGTGGAACAGGCACGCCGGAGTATTTACATCCATGTGAAACGCTCGCTGCTTTCGCCGGTGTTGCTCTCCTTCGATTTGGCAGAAACCGACCGCTCCACTCCGGTGCGTTTCGCGACGACTCAGCCGACTCAAGCGCTGGGGATGCTCAATGGATCCTTCTTCAACGAACAAGCCCGTGTGCTGGCCGACCGCATCCGCGCCGAGGTTGGGAGCCAACCCCAAGCGCAGGTGCGGCGGGCGCTGCATCGGGTCACCACGCGTCCGCCTTCGGACCTCGAGATTTCGCGCGGAGTAGCTTTGCTTCAATTATTGACCTCTGAGGAAGGCTTGGGTGCGACCGCAGCCCTAGATGCGTTTTGCCTTCTGGCCTTCAACCTCAACGAATTCCTTTACCTCGAATGACGCCGCACGCATCGATTCCCTCTGGAAAATCCGGGCCTTTCTGTCGGCGCACCCGGCGTGAATTCCTTTGGCAAGCCGGGGCTGGTTTTACAGGCACTGCCCTGGCCGGCTTGATGGCGTTGGAGGGTGCCAAAGTTCAGGCCAGTTCCGGGGCTTCAATGGGAAAAGATGCGAATGCCCAGAAGCCCCAGCGACCGCATTATCCCGCCAAGGCCAAGAGCGTCATCTTCCTCTTTATGTATGGTGGGCCGAGCCACATCGATACTTTCGATCACAAGCCCAAGCTCAACGCCTTGGACGGCAAGACGATCGCGGTGAAGACCTTCGGCCGTGGCGGCAAGCGCAACGAGGGTCGCGTCGTCGGAACCAAGTGGGACTTCAAGCGTTATGGGCAAAGTGGCAAATGGGTCAGCGATCTTTTCCCGCACATCGGTGGCTGTGTCGACGACATTGCCTTCTTGCACTCACTGACGGCCGATTCGCCCATCCACGGATCGGCGATGCTGCAAATGAACACGGGCAAGATCCTTTCGGGTAGCCCGTGCCTGGGCTCGTGGGTCAACTACGGCCTGGGCACAGCCAGTGAGAACCTTCCGGGGTTTGCCGTGATGCTCGATCCCATTGGAGGCCCGATTTCTGGGTCCAAAAACTGGGCCAGTGGTTACATGCCAGCGACCTATCAGGGCACTGTCCTTCGGTCTGCTGGGGATCCCATCCTCGACCTTCAACGTCCGTCTGGCATGAGTGGCGGTACCCAGCGTCGCGTACTGGATGCGCTGCAAGCCTTCAACGCCGACCACGCCGCCCTGCACCCCGAGAACTCCAACCTCGCCGCCCGCATCGCCAGCTACGAACTGGCCTTCAACATGCAGCGGCATGCGCCAGAGGCGGTGGACTTGGGGCGTGAGACCGAGGCGACTCGTCGCCTTTATGGCCTCGACGATTCGCGCACCGAGGAGTTCGGGCGTCGCTGTCTCTTGGCGCGTCGCTTGGTCGAGCGGGGGGTTCGTTTCATTCAACTTTATGCCGGCGGGGCCCACAACGACGACAACTGGGACGCCCACACCGATATCGAGAAGAATCACAACTTCCATGCCGGCCGAACGGACAAGCCCATTGCAGGCTTAATCCAAGATCTCAAACAACGAGGCATGCTCGAGGAGACCCTGATCGTGTGGGGCGGTGAATTTGGTCGGCAGCCCACGGCGGAATACGAGAAGGGCACCGGCCGCGACCACAACGCCTACGGCTTCACCATGTGGATGGCTGGCGGCGGGGTGAAGGGCGGGGTGAGCCATGGTCAGACTGATGACATCGGAGCCAACGCGGTCGAGCATCCGTTGCACGTGAAAGACCTCCACGCGACGGTCCTGCACCTCATGGGTCTGGATCCCAACCACCTGAGTTTCTTCCACGGCGGCCTCGACCAGAAGCTCGTCGGCGTCGAGGAGGTTCAGCCCATCCGGGCCATCTTGTAGGGCTCGTGCGGTTTTGGGTGCGTGATGGATCCCACGAGCTGGCGATTGACGATCGTCTCAGTTGAGGCTACCCATAGACTCAGATGGGAAAGTCTGACACCCAACCGAAATCAAAGGCTGCCGCTCCGCGTGAGATCGTCCGCCGTAAGCCTCGACCCGCGGCCGCCGTCTCGAGGTTGCCAGGAGAAGGGGTGGTCCAATTCTTTGTTCAAGGACACGCGGCTTCATCCACTGCGATGAAATTCACGCCATCGAAGCTGGTTGAGGTCCTTCAGGTCGGCCTGCCGTTCCGGGAGCTTCAGGATTTGCAAACCTGTCTCGCCGTGGTGTCCGAGAGGCTGGCTCCGATGTTGGGTATTTCCAAAGCGACCTTCCACCGTCGGAAGGGTGATTCTAGAAAACTATCGCCCGCCGTTTCCGATCGTGTGGTTCGCTATGCGAGGCTCTTGGGATTTGCTCTGAAGGTCTTCGGCAATCTCGGGGATGCCAAACGATGGCTCAATGCTCCGCAGTTCGGCCTCGGTGGCGCCGTGCCTTTGGAGTATGCGAAAACAGAGATCGGAGCCCGCGAGGTTGAAAATCTCCTCGGGCGCATTGAATACGGGGTCTATTCCTGATGACGCGGGTTTGGCGCATCGTGCGGGAAGACCGTCGCTCCGCTGCTTTTGATGGCGAGGGAGCCTGGCTTTTTGGCGGGCGGTGGAACTCGCGTGGGACGCGGGTGGTTTACACGAGCGCCACACTTTCTCTCGCGGCCCTTGAAACACTGGTTCACTTGAATCCACCCGTGGCTTTCAAGTATGCAGCCATCCCGATCGAGTTCGACGAGGCGCTCGTGGAGACGGTTGCTGCGATGGACCTGCCTGCTAACTGGAAGGAGGAGCCGCCCCCGCCTTCAACAGCCGAAATTGGCGATCGGTGGGTGAAGGAGTCGCGCTCGGCAGTGCTGAAACTGCCCAGTGTTATTATCTCAGCAGAACTCAACTACCTGCTCAACCCAGGGCATTCTGATTTCAAAAGGATCCATATCGGCAAGCCTATGCCGTTCTCCTTCGATCCCCGGTTGATCTGACCTCTCTCCATCTATTTCGGGGTATCCGTGATTAAGTCCCCGTTGCGCCCCCAACCCCGACTGGCCTTCGCGCCGGGTCTTTTATTTCAAGGGACGGCAAATCATCCATCCGAAGTGGCGAAGGCACGGCTGATTTCTGAGCCCGATTTGTTTGAGCAGCGGGTACCCTATGCAAGCCCCTTACTGCGCCAACTCTCGGGCGGCGCGGCGGCGGATGGCGTAGCGTTTGACCAGTTCGTCGGTGACGACGCCCGCTAGGATGACCGCGCCGATGATGGCGAACTCGATATTGCTGTGGTTGGTCACCAGCGTCACCACGTTGCGCAGCACCAGGATGAGGGCCGTGCCGATAATCACTCCCAGAATTGAACCTTCACCGCCGCGCAAACTGCACCCGCCGAGGACCGCCGCGGCGATGGCGTAGAGTTCGTAGAAATTGCCGAAATCGACCGGTTGGGCTGAATTAACATCCAGCACGAAGAGCACGCCTCCAAGCCCCGCTAACGTGGAACAGAGCACATAGGCCAGCACGATCATGCGCGAGGTGTTGATGCCGCTGTAACGCGCCGCATTCTCGTTGTTGCCCAAGGCCAACAGGTAGCGGCCGTAGATGGTTCGGTTGAGGAAAATCGCCGCGGCGATGGCCACCACTACCAGCACCGCCCACGGCGCGGGGATTTCGAAGCCCTGGATGCCGGGCACTGGGATTTTGCCAGTGGCCAACACGCGCAGGCCCTTGTAGCCGTCGGCGAATCCTACAGTCTGGTCGGCCGTGAACCCGCGGGTGACGCCGCGGTAGAGCATGAGACCGCAAAGGGTGACGATGAAGGGCTGCAGGCGCAGTCGGGTGATGAGGAGGCCGTGAGCTAGGCCAATGCCCATCGAGACGGCGATGACCGCTGCGAGCGACGCCGGTAGCGACCAGTGCTGCACCGTGAGGAGCCACGGCAGACCACAGCCTACTAGGCAGATGACCGAACCAATGGAGAGGTCGATGCCTCCGGTGACAATGACGAAGGTCACGCCGATACCGAGGACCCCGAAGAGGGCGGTGCGGCGGATGAGGTTCTCGATGTTGTAGCCTGAGCGGAAACTCTCGCTGGCCCAGGTGGCGAAGAGACAGACCGCGAGTAGCAGACCAAAAATGCCGAGCAGCTTTTTCATGGGTGGGATTCGGGAGAAGCAGTTCCGGTGGCCAGGTGCAAGATGGCCTCCTCGCTGAGTTGATGGCGGGAGAGTTCGCCGGTGATCCGGCCTTCGTGCATCACCAGCACGCGGTCGCTCATGCCTAAAATTTCTTCCATCTCGCTGGAAGCAAACACGATGGCTACGCCTTGGGCGGCAAGTTCTTCCATCAGACGGTAAATCTCCTGTTTAGCACCGATATCGATACCCCGTGTGGGTTCGTCGAGGAGCAGTACCTTGGGCTTCAGTGCCAGCCATTTGCCGATGACCGCTTTCTGTTGATTGCCGCCGGAGAGGAACTGCACCACCTGCCGATCGCTCGGGGTTTTGATGCGCAGCGACTGGATCATCTCGGCACTGAGAGAGGCTTCGCGGGCGGTATCGCGGAATCCATGGCGCTGGTCTTGGCGCAGGCTGGCTAAGCTGAGATTTTCGCGCAGCGGCATTCCCAGAACCAAGCCCTCGCGCTTTCGATCTTCGGGCACCAATGCCAACCCGGCGGCGATGGCTTGGGCCGGGGTCTGAGCACGGAGGGGCTGGCCCCCGATTTTCAAGGTTCCGCCGACGGCCGGTTGGACGCCGAAGAGCGCCAGCAACACTTCGGTGCGGCCTGCGCCGACCAGACCGGCCAATCCGACCATCTCGCCGGCCCGTATCTGGAAGGTGAGCGGATGGGTGGGATGAGCCGGAGTTCGGAGCCCATGAACCTCCAAAACGGTCTCGGCCCGTGCATGGGGTTGGTGCGGGTAGAACTGAGACAAATCCCGGCCGACCATCAGCCGTACCATGGCGGCGTGGCTAATTTCGTGGCGGGCGAGTTCGCCGCTGTTCTCGCCATCCCGGAGCACCATCACCCGGTCGGCCAGGCGGGTTACTTCGCCCAGTCGGTGGGAGATGTACACGATGCTCACGCCGCGGGCCCGAAGGTCGTCGATGACCCGGAACAAGTTCTCGGCCTCGCCGGCGGACAAGCTCGAGGTCGGCTCGTCCATGATGAGCACGCGGGCTTGGGTAGACAGGGCCTTGGCGATTTCTACGAGCTGCTGCTGCCCAATGGCTAGGGAGCCAACGCGGGTGTCCGGGGAAACATCGAGCCCGACCGCCTTGAGAAACTGGCCGGCTTCCCGTCGAAGCCGCGCCGAATCGATCAGCCCCCAGCGGCGCGGTTCTCGACCCAAGAAGAGATTAGCCGCAACGTCGAGATTCTGAGCCAGGTTCAGCTCNTGATGGATGAGAGCGATGCCCAACCCGAGAGCCTCTTCCACAGACCGCAGGGGTGCTGGAACGCCGTCGATTCGGATCTCACCGCTGTCGCAGGTCTGCACCCCGGCGAGGATCTTCATCAGGGTGCTCTTGCCCGCACCGTTCTCACCGATGACGGCGACGACCTCGCCCCGGCTCACGGTCAGGCTCACGCCCTTGAGCGCCCGCACGCCGGGGAACGACTTGGTCAGCGAACGGGCTTCCAGCAGGACAGGGGGCATGAGCAATGCGGGCTGCGCAAAGGGTCAGTGAGCGGGTTACTTGCCGCCGACCTTTGACTTTAGATCGGTCCAGAAGGCGTCGACCGTGTCCTTGCGGATTTGCCGGGCCGGGATGTCGATAAACTTGCTGGCGGGGATGGCTTCAGGCTTGCCGGCGAGCACGTCGTTGAGCACTTCCACCGACTTGTAGCCGTACATATAGGGGTTCTGGACAACGGTGCCGTGCACAGTGCCCTTTTGGATACCGTCGAGCGTGGCGTCGTCTTCATCAAAGGCGACCACCTTTACCTTGTTGAGCTTGCCGGCCTGAGCCAAGGCCTCCAGCAGCAGAGGAGGGTTGTAGGCGAAGAGGCCCACCATGCAATTGAGGTCGGGGTACTTGGCGAGCGCGTCCTCGGCATTGGCCTTGCCCTTGGCGCGGTCGAACTGGTCGGTGAGCGTGCCGAGGATTTTGAAGCCATTGCCCTCAAGCACGGTGCCGGGGGCGTCGTAATTGGCGGGGTTTTCTGGACGTCCCAAGATGGCGTCGATGGTGCCCTGACGGCGGCGCTTAGAATTGTCCTGCTCGAGTCGACCAATGAAGATCATCACGGAGCCGCCCTTCGGCATGGCCTCGCGCACGAGGTCTCCGCACATGCGGCCGGCCTTGTAGTTGTCCATGCCGATGTACACCAAGCGGTCGCTGTTCGGCGCATCGGAATCGTGGGTCAGCACCTTGGCCCGGCGGGCGGCGGTGTTGAGCAAGTCGGTTTGGTTGGCAGGATCGATGGGGCTGACCGCAATACCATCCACGCCCTTGGTGAGCAGGTCCTCGATCATGCGTTTTTGGTCGCTGATGCCTTCCACAGGCATGAGGGTCTGGGCATCTACGCCGAACTTTTCGCCGGCGGCCTTCACACCCGCTGAAGCGATGGTCCAGAACGAGGCTACGCCGTTGGATACGAAGGCGATTTTGCGCTTCTTGCCGCCGCTCGAAGAAGTTCCGGTGGCACCGTCGGAAGCGCTCGAGGCTGCCGAATCGGCCGGCTTGTTGCAGGCGGTGAGCCCGAGCAGCAGCGCGGTCCACACCGAGAGGGAGAGGATTCGATTCATGGGAGAGTGTTTAGGAAATAGGGGGAGTGGGTTGGAAAAACAAGGTCAGCAGACGGTCATCCCTCCGTTGACGTGCAGGGTCTGGCCGGTGACGAACGACGAGGCGTTGCTCGCCAAGTACACCACCGTGCCGTCGAGGTCAGACGGAACGCCCCATCGGTTGACGGGGATGAGTGACCGGTAGCCGTCTTTCAGTTCTTGGGGGTCGTTCTCATGACGTTCTACGGGGATCCATCCCGGGGCGATCATGTTGACGGTGATGCCGTGCGGAGCCAGTTCTCCGGCCAGACTGCGGTGGAAACCATTTTGTCCACCCTTGGCCGCGACGTAGGCCGTAAAATTAGGGACACCCCGCGTCACCACTTCGGATCCGATGTTGATGATGCGACCCCAGCGCTGAGCCTTCATGTGACCAACACAGGCCTTGGTGAGCAGCACCGGGCTTTTGATGAAGAAATCAACCATCCGCTGGTAGAACGCCCAGTCGTACTCCTCGATGGGCTTCTGCGGTTGTTCGCAAGTGGCGTTCAGCACCATGATGTCAACCGCTCCCAAGGTGGCCTGAATCTCGGTGACCATCCGTTGCACCTGCACCTCGTCGGTCACATCCGCCTGAAAGAGCGCTCCTTGAAGGCCCTCCGCCTGAAACTCCGCGAAGGCCTCCTGGGCTCGCTGCGCGTTGTTCGCGTAATTGAGGGCGACTTTGGCTCCGGCCTGTCCCAGGGCCTTGGCCATGCAGCGGCCGAGACCGGTGGTGCTGCCCGTCACGAGGGCGACTCGGCCGGCGAGAGAGAAGGAAGCGGGAAGTGATTCAGGCATGGGAATGCAGGAGGGATGGCTGTGCGTTGGCGAGGTCAGTGTGAACCCCACGAGATTGGCCGGATTGCGTCCGACGTCAACGCGGCGAAGTGGAGTCGGGGAAATTCGATCCGACGAAGGGGAGGCGGCTTTGCTTGTCGCCCGCGTCCGTCCATCACTCGCAGCCGGTTTAAAAACTCAGGAGGGTCCTGATTTGGGGTAAACAGGCCTTAGGTTTTGGCGCAAACAGGCCTCAGGCAAGGAGCAAGCGCTCGGCCAGTTGCTCCACGGACCGATCGTTCGTTGCTCCCTTCCAGTTCAGTTCACCCATCCACCAATTGCGCACGTAGCCCCGGCGGTCGATGACGTAGACCGTGGGCCACATTGTCGTTCCCCAAGCCTCCCAATTGGCGCTTTTGGTATCCACCAGTACCGGGAATTCGAAGCCAGCCTTGCGGGCGGCGGTCAGCACTTTGCCCGTGTCCCGCTCATCTTCAGTCTCCGGTGTTTGAATACCGACCACCACGATGCCCTTGTCGCGCAACGTCCGGTGCCATCGGTTGTAGATAGCGAAGTTCGCATGGCAGTTGTGGCACTGGAATGCATAGAAGTGGAGCAGCACCACAGAGCCCCGCAGTTCGGACAGACGGATGGCGCGGTCATCGAGCCATACGCCCGAATCCACCAGTTCTGGGGCCATGGGATACACCCGTTGGAAGGCGGTGGTTTCCCGGAGTTCGCCCAAGGCCCCGCGCCAGAGCGACCGCTGTTCGGTGGTGAGCCAGCGATCGGAGGCCGTCTGCTCGGCTTGGCGGAAACGGGACAGCGCCGCGGCGTAACGGGTCCGCCCGGCTGAACCGAGGGATCCGACTTGGTTCAAGGCCCGATCGGAGTTCTCGAAGAGGGTCTGAAGCTTCGTGGTTTGTTCGGGGTTGAGGTTGAGAAACTCGGCGACATCCGGACGCAGGAAGGCTCGAGCCCCTTGGGCCTGCAGCTCTAGTTGTCGGAGGCGGGCCACAGCGACTCCACCCATGCGGCGGCGCAGCTCGGATACGACGGCGGTCTCGGCCTTGGCGATCGATTCGCGCTGCTCGGTCGATGGCTGGTTACGCCATCGCATCCAGGGTGCGCTGACCTTGCGAAGGAACTGGTCGAATGCCGGTTCGATGTCCGATGGGATTCCTAGTTCTTTCTGCCCTTCCTCCGAGTGGACCATGGCCAGCAGTGTTTGGGGCACTCGAACCAGGCCGGGAGACAGGTCCTTGGGTCGGAGTGTGTGGGCAGGGACCGGCCGCTCCGTCGAGGCCCCGAGTTCGCCGGTGGCGAGCGTCGCCCCGGCGAGGGCCATCCAGCGCAAGTGACGCCGCAACACCGGGTCGCCGTTACCCGATCGTTCGGTGTTGCGGTGGGCATCCGGGGAGCCTCTGTGCGGCCAAGGGATCATTGTTAATCGAGATAATCCGGTTCCGGTAATGTTGCAAGTTGAGCTGCGGACGCTACTTCCACGACGACAGGAAGGCCACTAGGTCCCGCAGTTCACGGGGGCTCAACACCTCGCCCATCGGCGGCATCACCGACTGGGCATTGGCCGAGCGGGATGCGATGTCAGAAGTCGGAACAGTCCGCACTTCGCCGGAGATCAGGCCGAGCCGGAGACGGCCTTCGCGCTCCTGGAGCAGCAGGCCGTCGAGGGTTTCCCCTCCTTTCAAGGTCAGGCTCACGGTGGCGTAGCCCTCGGCAATGCGGGCGCTGGGATCGAGGAGGGATTCTAGTAGGGTTTCTGGCGTTGCGCGCTGGCCGATGCCTTGGAGGACTGGTCCGGCTTGTTGCCCTTCGCCCCCGGCGTTGTGGCATCGGGCACATTGGCCCTGCACCGAACCTTGGAAGAGTCGGCGTCCGGCCTCGGGGTTCCCACCGGCTAGGAGTGCCCGGGATTTCTGCTCGGGATGCGCCTGTTCCCAATCTTTGGCCCGGGCGGCGAGGTGGGCGTGGCCGTGCTGGCGGAGGGCTTCCTGCACATCGAGGATCAAGGCTTGAGGCAAAGTGCCTGAAGTGAGGCGGTCGAATTGTTGAGTCAGCAGGGCCGTGGCGTCGGGTTCCGGGCGTTGGGTCAGCAGTCGCAAGAGCCATTGTTGTTCGCCCACGGTCGCTGTGCCCCACTGTTTGCGGGCGTACTCGAAGAACTTCGCGGGCGCTTGCTCTGCCTGAATTTCCAGGGCCGCTTGCCGCAATTCCTCGGGTTTAGATTCTGTCAGGCGTTGCACCAACTCCGGGAGTTCGGGGCCCTGGGCGCGCGCCAACGCCTGAAGCGCCTGAACCCGAAGAGCGACCGGCTGACTTGGGGAACGAACGCAGTCGGCTAGCAGGGCGGGGGGCACGGCCAGTCGCTGTTCGAAAACCAGACGCGCCAGAACCAATCCCAAGGCGGGACTGGCCTTGGACCAAAGGGGTTCGATGAGTTCTGCGAGGAGCTGGCGTCCCGCATCCGGCGTGCGTGTAGGCAGCGATCGGACTCGGCCTTCGACCCGATCCAAAAAGGGAGAGGCATTCCAAGAGGCCAGCGCTTCCAGGGCCTCGATCCGGAGAGGTTCGGGCGCCGTGGACCGTTGCGCGTAGGCGCTGAGGCGACGGCCAGAGGCGGTGGTGCCCAGACGGAGATTGGCGCTGAGGGAGCGGCGCAGAAGGGCTTCATCCGGGCTGTCTCCGAGGGAGTCTAGACATTCAGCGAGAGCCGGTAGAGCCGCCGGAACGGACTCGTCATCATGGACGGCAATGGCTGCCTCGCGACGCACTCGGGGATGTGGGTCATTCAAGAAGCCTGCCAAGAGCGGTGAAGCCAGGCGCCTCAGGGCCACGACCGCTCCGATTCGGACCGCCACGGATCGGTGCTGCCGCAGTGGAGCCAAGAGTTCGGGACGTTGAAGTCCTGATAAACCCAAGGTCGCGGCATGCCGCAGGAAGGGATCTTGATCTGCGTTGTCTTCCAACAGCGAAACGAGGGCCCCTAACGCAGAGGCATTTCCAACCTTACCCAGCGCCAACGCCGCTTGGAATCGCACCCGGGCATTCTCGTCGCGAAGGCGTCGGATGAGGGCGGTTTCTGCACCCTTAATGCGCAAATCACCCGCCACCTTGGCCGCCTGAGCCCGCACCCGGGCCTCTGGATCGGCCAAGGGCAATTGCCGAGCCTTCAGCGGAGCGCGCAGTTGGCCCAACCCCCAAAGCGCATGAATGCGGGCCAGGGTCGAAGCGTGTGGGTCATTGGCGGTTGTTAGCAGTGGGGCTGGATTGCCTCGGCGCACCCATTCGAACTGGGCTCGCAGGCGGATGCGCTGGTCGGCATGGCCGAGCAATCGGGTCAACGACTCCGCCGTGTGTGTTTTCAATCCATCTCGAAGCAGTCCTTGAACCTCACGTCGGATCGGCGATCCGCTGGCCTTCGGATCATCCAACACCCAGATAGCTCCTTTGCCATCCGGGTTCCACATGCCATCCCAATCACCGACGAGCAGCGATCCATCGGGGCTGAAGGCCAGACAACTGGCCATCATTCCTGTCAGAACCGATCGCTCATCCACCATTTCGAAACCGGCCCCGCGCGGGCGCGCTTTAAATGTGGTCACCCTTTTTACCGGGAATTGGATCAAGAAGAAATGATCCCGGTAGGCCTCGCTCAGGGCTGTGCCGGGATTGTGAACCAAGCTTCCTGGGCCGACCGAATAATTCGTCAGCGGCGGTGTGATGTAGGCGGGTTGGTCCGGATGAGTCGGCACCCACAGGTGCTCGTCCATCCAAGGGTTGTAGTCGGGTTGCCGGGTAATGGCATTCCAACCCGGGTCGCGAAATTGCCAGTTCAACCGCCAGCCTGAATCGCTGCCCTCGGCAATGTGGACAAAGCGCTCCCGCTCCTCCCGCAAGTCGCCATCGTTGTCCACGGCGAAGAAGTTGCCATCGTCATCAAAGGCGATTTCCTGCGGGTTGCGCAGGCCTGTGGCATAGACCTCCAGATCCGATCCGTCGGTGTTCATTCGCAGGACACCTCCAGTGTTTGGATGCCGAAGGATTCGGCCCTCGCGATTGGTGACCGAGAACCCGTTGTCACCGCAGCTGAAGTAGAGTTTTCCATCGGGCCCGATGATCAGGCCGTGCAAGTCGTGACCGTCGAAGGCGGCGTGGACACCAAACCCGCGGAACTCCGTTTGCTGGGTGTCCGCGATCCCATCGTGATTGGTATCGCGGAACCGCTTTAGTTCGGGGTAGCCCGTGACCCACACGGAGTCGTCCCATGGGAGAACCCCGGCGATGACTCCGGAGATTTCCTCATTGAAGCCCTCGGTGAAAATTTGCGAGCGATCGGCGTGTCCGGTCTTCTGAGTGTCTTCCAGTCGACGAATGCGTTCCTTCACGGGCTCCAGATCGTGCCAATCATGGACACCGTCTCCGTTAAGATCGCGAAGCCACGCTGCGTTTTCCTGACTCCGGTCCGGGGCCATCCAGCGGCGAAATGCCTTACGGAGGTCTTCCACCGACTGGTTGGCCAAGTCTTCCACCAACCAATCTCGGTGGCTGCGGATATCGATGTCCACCGTGCCGCGCCGCGCCGTTTCAGCGACGTACACCACTCCCTGGTCATCGACACTCAGAGCGACCGGATCCATCACCTGAGGCTCTCGAGCCCAAAGGGTCAGCTTCAAACCCTCTGTCGCCGCCGCCTTGGAAGCGGGTTCGGCGGCCAGGGCCGCCTCGGTCATGAGGATCACGGCCAGAGAGAGGCAAAGCCAAAGGATGAAGGATGATTTCATGTTGGAGGACCGAGGACGCAGGTGCAGGGGAGTACTGTGAAAAGGTCTGGGTTAATTGTCGAAGGATCCTGCAACGCACTCTCAGGGTCGAGGTTGCCTCTCGGTCGGTCGATTCCGGGATCGAGATTTCCAGCACCCCGAGAGGACGCCTCGGCAGCGGCTCATTGGTGAATAACCGGTGAATAACTTTCGGGAGCTAGTCGTGGCGGAATCAGGGCCAACGTTGCGATGATACCCAAAGTAATTTTCAAATGAACCTCCAACTATTAGCCATGCTCGGTGTCGCCATTGTTGCGATGGCGTCTTTGGAGGCTTCACCGCTTCGGGACGCCTTGGCCATGATCGAGACGGGGGCTTCTTCTCCGGTCGCGGGTGATCCAGACCACGTCATTGGAGGCTCGGGTGAGGTGAGCCGATTCCAGATTATGCCTGGAGTGTGGAAGGCCTACACGAAGTCGAGAAACCANACCAATCCCGAGGTCGCTTGGACCGTCACTCGGCGTATCTTGGCCGATCGGGTGGGCAGCTTTGAGAAAGCCACAGGACGTCCGCCAGAACCCATCGAGGTGTATTTGCTCTGGAACAAGCCAGGACATTTCGAGGGAGTGGGTTACCGCCTCGAACGAGTGTCCCTCATTTATCGCGACCGCGCCCAGCGCTTCCAAAATCTGTACCTGACGATGGGCGGAGGCCCCGTGACGCGGCCGACCCTGGTGGAAGACCCTGGAATAGCAGTTCATTGAGGCTCGGAGCATGTCTGTTGGGTCGCACATGAGTCGTGGTTATCCCTTCCCGCCTGAGCGAGATTGTCTTCGGCGACATGAGCGAGCCCCAGAGGTTAAATCCGCTCTAGCTTGATCGGGTAAGTTCGGCCGGAGGCGAACTGGGCCACGTACAGGCTGCCCTCGGCGTCCACGGCCAGGTCGTGCGGATGCTGGAAGAGTTCCTCACGGTGGGCCATGGGGCGGAGTTGCCCGTCGGACCCGTATTCTGGGGCCTTGCCACCGACGTTGGACACCACCCGCAGTGAGGAATCCAGGACGGAGACGAAGCCCCGGCAGTTGCGATCCTTCGGCCAATTGTCGCCCAAGTGCGCCACGAAATAGTGATCGCCCACACGACGGATTTGTCGGGGATTGCCGCCGGGCAGGGGGATGGTCCCCAAGGCGCGACCGTCGGTGCTCATGCGCAGCAGGTGTTGTTGGTCGCTCATGGCGATGAGCAAAGTCGGTTCGCCCGAACGCGGCACATCAATCATCCCGCCATGAGGCCCCCAGTGGACGATGCCTCCCTCCGCGCCGCCGAAGACCTTCTTGAATTCCCCATCCGCTCCATAGTGCAGAATGTAATCGCGCCCATAGCCATCGAGGACGAAGAACTCCCCATTGGGCAGATGCAACGTCCAGGAGGGACGGTACTCGTCGGTCTTGGGGTACTTGCCCGTGTTTTTTGGCAGCGACCACTCCTGAAGGATTTTGCCGTCCGGAGTAGCCTTGATGACCTGATGCCGCTGGAGGTCGGTCAGGTAGAGAACCTCACGGCCAGCTTCAGTCACCAAAGAGAGACCGTGAGCCCCGGGGAATTGCGTGCCCCACTTGTGGACCAACCGCCCCTTCCGATCGTACACGATGACGTTGTTCTTCGTCTCGTTGGTGAAAAGGAGGATGTGGCCCTCGCGGTCCACGACGAGGCCATGGCAGTCATTGACCGGTGTCGAAGGCCCGAGGTCCCCCCATCCGGGAACCACCCGGTAGCGGAAACGTCCCTGCCCAAGGACGGTGGAGTCCGCGGCCAGGATGCTCGGGAATCCGATCGAAGCGACCGAAGCGAGCGAGGCGCCGGTGGCCACGCTCAATCCGGACCGGAGAAAGGAACGCCGAGAGGTTCGGGGCAGAGGTAGGGACATCTTTTGGGGACAGGCTATTGAGTATCCGCGATTTGGCCAAGGACGCGAGGTAGTCTTGGGAGGAGGTGCTTCGGAGGGGGGATGCTTCGGAGGGACAGTCTTTAGTCTGGAGGTATGCATCGTGCTTCGGCTTGGGGGACATGTGGCACTGGGGACAGGCTCTAGTTTCTTGTGGCACTGGGGACAGGCTCTAGTTTCTAGTCTGTGGAGGATGCTCTAGTCTGTGGATGCTTCTGGAGCCCAGGCAGTGGGGACAGGCTAGCCAGTATCAGGAACAGTCTGGGTCAGTTGTTGCGAAATTTTAGTGTGGATAATTATATTTTGATCAACAATCGATGGGTGAATTAAATAGTTTGTTTCTTTAAATAAGTATTTATATAGTGATCTTATAAACCTGCCGGGTCTGCTTTGGGATCTGTGACTTTTGTGATTCCCCAAAATGAAACACCGTCGATCTTTGGTTCTCATCCCCTGGTCAGAGGGTGGATTTTTCGCCGTGCTCCGCGCCGTGTACCTCCTGGTGGTGGTGATCAGTGTTGTTCGGGTAACGGCTTCAAGTCCTCCGGCGGTGGCTCCGGTCGCTGATGGGGCAGGGCGGCAGCCTCCCGTATTGGCCGGAGATCAACAGGTTGGGATCCCGCGTACCGCGCTGGTGGGTGTGGTGGTGTCAGCAGACCGTCCGATGCCCGGGATCACGGTGTCTTTGTTCTCGGCATCCCCGACCAACGGGCCGGGTATCGTCTGTCCATCTTGCCTGCCGGATTGCCGCAAGACCGCCACGACGGACTCTGACGGCCGGTTCCGGATCGAGGCGCTGGATCCCACCCTGCAATTCGACGTGCTCGTCCACGGACCGGGTTGTGCGCCAAAGTTCCTCTACGAGGTCGATCCCGGACGCGGGCCCATCCAGGTGAAAGTGGAGCTCCCTCTGACTCAGGTCTCCGTGCCGGAGCAGCGGGTCCGCGGGCGAGTGGTGGATACCGCGGGAAGGCCCATCCCGGGCGCCGTCATCCGTCGCCACCGCGTCCACTTGATGAATGGTGGCCCCCGGTATGGAGGCGATTCGTTCGATGGGTTGGCGGTCGCGGATGCCCAGGGAGAATTCGCGCTCAATTCCACGGAACCATTTCGCTCGGTCGATGTCCGGGTGGTTTGTCCGTCCTTCGCAGCGCGGTTCTTTACCCAACTGCGGGGCGGCCTTCCGGCAGCCAATCTGGTGATGACTCCGGGAGCCTCTCTCACGGGAAGGGTCGTGCACCAAGGGAGGCCGGTGCCCGGAGTGGTATTGGGTCTCTGGTCGGGCGACCGGCTTCTCGACCTGTCGCCTGAGCCGGTGTGGATCCGCACCGATTCTCAGGGCCGGTATTCATTCCAGAACCTGCCCGCGGAGACTGCATTCTCGTTCATCGGCCAGATCGAGAGCGTCAGTGCCGTCGGCGCCATCGGTGAACTCCGGTTGCACACTCCGAAGGACGGGCTCTCCATCGACATGGGCGATGTTGCGGTGGAACGGGCCCATCGGTTGGCGGGCCGGGTGGTATTGCCGGGTGGGGCGAAATTGCCCGAGGGAATCCACATTCAGGTGTCGGTTTCAGATCGCCCGGATGGGTTCCAACGGAAGCTGGACTCCCGTGGGGTATTCGAGATTCGGGGTATTCCGTCGGGCGAGGTCCAATTGTTCTTCAGTGCCCCGGGGTATCGACTGTCTGACCGCAACCCGAGCCTAGAACCGTGGAACCCTTTCCGGCTTGTGGGTCGTGTGGAAAAGGATCTCACGAATCTCGTCTTCCTAATCGAGAAAGGTCCTCAGCTAGAATCGGATCTCTCCAGCCTGCCCCAGAAGGCGCACCCGGCGAACAACCCGCTGCGGGGCATCGAGACTCCCTGGACCGATCGGCCGTACTGGAAGATTTCGGGGCGTGCTCTCGACCGGGATACCCGGGCTCCGATTCCTTCGTTTTTCGCGAGCGTGCTGCGCCCTCCGGGATCGCCCGAGGGAATGATTCAGGAATGGTCGGTCGACAGCCGTCGCACGGCGACGAACGGGGGGTATTCGGTACGCGTGAGTAAGACCCTGGTCGGATCGCTCCTGGTGGTTGAGGCTCCGGGTTACCTGCCCGCCACCCTTGCGCTGAAGGCCGCGGACTCCGGTTCGGAGGACCTGCTTCTGACGCGGGGATCAGGCCCTCAGGGCGAGGTCCGGGATCCGGAGGGACGGCCGGCCGCCGGCGTGTCGGTGGCTCGGATGAACGGCACCTGGGGGG
>JGI12421J11937_10000130_pt1 | contig 25844 bp, 24 predicted proteins | sample LakErihyJuly2011_2_FD_11937 | JGI IMG/M metagenome (IMG submission 11937)
CTACGCCGAGGTGGAAGGGATTGGCAAAGTACTGTCAGCTATGTCGAAAAGAGTTCGGGAAGGATCAAAAATGGAGCTTGCGCAAGCAGCGCTGGAAAGAGATTATGAATTATTTGAAAAGGATTTCAGAGATTTTTATTCAGAATTAATAGTGCACACCGAAATATTTAGAGAATAGGAAGAGGGAATTTAAAGATGGGAGAGATTGAAGCTAACAATACTTTAAGGAAATGAATTATGAAAAATCAAATAGTACAGTTTATTTTACACTCCCAAATATTGATTAAATTGCATCAAGCTATTTTCAATGCTACCTTTAGCCAATGATACTCCTCACCGGTGCAACAGGCCTACTCGGCTCACACATTGCTTATGAATTACTCCAGCAGGGAAAGAAAATTCGTGCCCTCAAACGCAAAGACAGCAACAGCGTACTAACAGAAAAAATATTTAGCTTTTATACTAACGAGCACATTGAACTGCTCAACGCAATTGAATGGGTGGAAGGTGATGTTTTAGACCTCGGCTCATTGGAAGATGCGATGGTTGGAATTACCCATATTTACCACTGCGCTGCCATGGTTTCTTTTCTTCCCAAAGAAAAAGATAAAATGATGCAGGTAAATATTGAAGGGACTGCAAATGTTGTAAATGCTGCTATGCATGTCGGCGTAAAAAAATTATGCCACATCAGTTCTATTGCCGCCTTAGGATCAACTATCGATGGGAATATGATTACCGAAGAAACATGGTGGAAAAATAATCCTTCCAATTCTTATTATGCAATAAGCAAATATGGCGCTGAACGGGAAGTATGGAGGGCTGCCGAAGAAGGACTGAATGTGGTAATTGTAAATCCTTCGTTTATCATTGGTCCTGGTGACACAAGCAAAAGCAGTTCGGAAGCATTTGGGATTTTAAGAAAAGGTGCTTCCTGGTACACGAATGGGGTAAACGGATATGTTGATGTACGCGATGTAGCTCATGCTGCAATAAAATTAATAAAAAGTGATGTGCTGAACCAACGATTTATTTTAAACGCAGCAAACTTATCGTATAGATCATTTTTTGATAAAGTTTTAGTTCAATTAAATAAACCCAAAACAAAACGAGAAGCAGGAAAAATTTTATTGGNCTTNGCTTGGCGAATNGAAAAATTACTNGCCGCAATCGCTGGTAGAAATCCTATTATAACAAAAGAAAAAGTGGGCTACGCACTGCAAATAAGTCAATACGATGGTAGTAAAATACAAAAAACAATAAATTTTAATTACCGCAACATAGACACTTCCATTATGGAAATTTGCAAATTCTATAAGTAATATTAAAAAAAATCTACAACGTGCTATCGAAATCTACTTGCCCAGCCGCAACTTTGTCTGGCGCTTAGTAAATTCTATAATAAGTTGATCATAAATCGAACTCATTTTTTTGGGATTAGCACAATACCAACGCATCGATGACTCATATTGCTTTCTTGTTACACCCTGTCTTTTAAAAATATTGTAATAAGGTAGTGGTTCCTGGTTGATGAGCACCTCTGACAAGGATAGACTTAAAGAATCTTTTCTCAAATTAATAGGAGACCTGCTTTGCTGGTGGTATGGTTTAGGAGAACGTAAGTTTAAAGTGGCCTCCAACAAATAAACATCAACAATTACCTGAACGATTTTATCTTCTGGAATCAAATTATCTGGCTTAACAACGCTGGGGATTGTGGGCGCCTCGCAAGCAAAAACAAAAAACAAGAATAAAAAAAGTAACTTTCTCATTAACACAAAGATAAGCAACACATCAACGCCAAAAAACCTTTCCTAAATTGCAACCAAATAACCCGAAAAATGAATAATTTTACAAAATCAATGACCTTCACCTGTACTGCAAAAATTAAAGCAGGCACCTTTTGATAGCTTCAAACAAATCACATTACGAACAGCATCATAAATGTTTTTTAAAGATAAAATAGTTTGGATTACAGGAGCATCGTCAGGAATTGGTGAGGCGCTTGCCAAAGCTTTTGCAATGCAAGGAGCTAAATTGGTTTTGTCAGCACGACGAATGGAAGAATTGGAAAGGGTGATGAAGGAATCTAACCTGAGCAACGAAAATTGTCTAATTCTACCACTCGATTTGCAAAATTTAGAAGACCTCGAAACGCTAACAAAAACCGTCATCGCTAAATTTTCTCGTATCGATATCTTAATAAATAATGGTGGAATTTCACAACGCTCATTAGCAACAGAAACAGCCATTGAGATTGACAGAAAAATAATGGAAATAAATTTTTTCGGTCAGGTAGCGCTAACCAAAAGTGTACTCCCTATATTATTGAACCAAAAAGCAGGGCACATTGTAGTAGTGAGTAGCATTTCTGGAAAATTTGGTTTCTGGCTACGCTCGACTTATTCCGCCTCCAAACATGCTTTGCATGGCTTTTTTGATTCGTTGCGATTAGAGACAGAAGCTAATGGAATAAAAATACTAATTGCTGTTCCCGGTAAAATTCAATCCAACATTTCAGTTCATGCCTTAAAAAGCGATGGGAGCAAACACAATAAAATGGATGATAGTCACAAGCAAGGAATGCCCGCGGAACAATGTGCAACAATTATTCTTAATGCAATAAAAAATAATAAAGAAGAAATTTTAATTGGGGGCGGCGAAACCAAAGCTGTTTGGCTAAAACGATATTTCCCTAAGTGGTTTGGAATGCTCATTAGAAAACAAGCAAAAGAATAAAAATATTTTTAAATTACCAATAACAAATTATACCGAAATGGATTCAGATGTAATTAAAATAACGATAGCTGTTGGGGTACTGCTTTACTACCTAATTAAAAAATCGGGCAAGCCAGCACTAAACAAAGACGAGGATACTTCCAATTCACAAACACAAAGACAAGCTGAAGAAAATCCCTTTTCCAATATGAATCTGTTTCAAAATAAAGCAGATGCCTTTTCTCAACCAGCAAGCCAAAATACACATAGTAATATGGGGCTTGGNTCACAAAATTTCTATTGTAAATTTTGNGGGAAAAAATTCTCAACCATTCAAGTCCTTACAAAAGACACTTGTTTTAAACACCCCAATGCAGAGCAAGGATTACAAAAACATATTGTGTTTGAAGGAAAAGGCAAACCTAATGTTGGCTTTTACTAGGAGCTAAATTATACAAACAGTTTGTTTACTTCTCCGCTAAGTATTACATGAAAAATCGCACACTTTTCCATTGGATTATATTTGTTAGTCTTGCACTTACTTGGGGCAGTTCATTTATATTAATGAAGCGAGGTCTCGATTCTTTCTCGAGTTATCAAGTGGCGGCTTTACGGATTTTTATTGCATTTTTATTTCTACTTCCATTAGCATTCCGTCACATTAAAAAAATTCATTTTAAATATCTCCCTGCGTTTATTGCAATGGGTGTATTTGGGAATTTAATTCCGGCGTTCCTCTTCACTCAAGCAGAAACATTAATCAGTTCAGCGCTTACGGGAATGTTGAATTCAGTTACACCAGTTTTTGCGTTAATAATTGGTCTAATAATGTTGAAAGAAAAAGTAAAGCTCTTACAAATAGTAGGTTTAGCCACTGGCATCATTGGAGCAATTGGCTTGCTTTCGCTGGGGAAGGATAGTGAAAGTTCTGGAAACATATATCTTGGAGGAGCAATGGTTTTGCTGGCAACTTTTTTTTACGGCCTCAGTGTAAATATCATAAAAGCAAAACTTGGAAATGTAAGCGCTGTTACTGCAACAATTTTCGCATTGTGCATCGTTGGGCCTTTTGCCGGAATTTATCTTTTCACGACAGACTTTATAGAAGTAATGCAAACAAAACCATTAGCATTTGACAGTTTAAAATACGTTTGTATTCTTGCCATTTTCGGAACTTCTTTAAGTTTAATTGTATTTAATATTTTAATAAAGGAAGCGGGCACTCTTTTCGCCTCATCTGTAACTTACTTCATTCCAATAGTAGCTATGCTGTGGGGGGCATTGGACGGCGAAGCTATTACGGTAGCACATAGCATATTTATTGTAGTAATTCTTGCAGGTGTTTGGCTAGTAAATAAAAAATAATGCCGTTGGAGTATTTAAATATTTCTAAGGAGCCCAATAAATTTCAAACAAAAAACAAAAAAATAGCTACAATAAACAACAATCAACTATTTTTACAACATGGCTGAACAGTTAAGACTTTCCCAACTTTGCAGCATCATAAACAATGCCCTTGTAGCGGCCTTTCGTGAAAAATCATATTGGGTATTGGCTGAAATAAAAGAAAGAAACGATAAAGCCAATACAATCTTTTTTGAGCTCGTTGAAAAAGCATCCAACGGAACGGAAATTATTGCTCGAATTAATGGTAGCGTTTGGCGGAAGGAAGCACTAGCAGCATTTCGAAATTTTGAAGACATTACAGGAAAGCGTCCCGATAGAGGAATGCAGGTTTTAATTAAAGTTGAAATAAGCTACCACCAAATTTATGGCTTAACCCTGCAGTTATCAGATATCGACTCCCAACACATGTTGGGTCAACTGGAACTTCAGCGTAGAAATACTATTCAGCTCTTAGCTACAAAGCCAGGTATAAAACTCATTGATGGTGTATTTCAAACTCCAAATAAAATTCTTAAATTAAATCCAGTCATACAGCACATTGCCTTCATCACTTCTGCTTCAGCAGCGGGCTACCAAGATTTCTTGCACACACTGCAAAAAAACATGTTCGGCTATACATTTAACTGCACGCCCTACTTCTCTATTCTGCAAGGAGAAAAAGCAGCCGAACAAATGAAAGACCAACTGCTTAAAATATTCGAAGACACAAAATCTGGAAAACATTTTGATGCCGTTGTGATTATCCGCGGCGGTGGAGCGCAAAGCGATCTGTTACCATTCGATGAATTTAATTTAGCACACACAGTAGCAAGATTTCCTATTCCAGTTATAACAGGCGTTGGGCATTTACGAAATGAAAGTATTGTAGACATGGTAGCAAATGTTTTTACAATAGGTCCCACACATGCTGCTAACTTTATTATTGCGCAAAATCGTTCATTTGAAGAGCAGATTATGGGCTTGCGCGAATTAATTACACTACGTGTAACTAATTTATTAACCAAACAGCAGCGTAAAATNGACCACATAGGCGCCATTCTTACTAATGGAACGATTCAATTACTCCATACTTATAAAAATCAACTTAATCGATTCTTCGAAAAAATAGCTTCTAACACAAAAAATAATTTTACCTCAGAGACACAAAAGCTTAACGAAAAACAAAAAAATCTTTCCCTTTTTACAGATCGAATATTCGATCGAAATCGACACCAGTTAGCTATTTTTACCGAAAGGGTAAAAAATCTGCATCCAAATAATGTGCTAAAAAGAGGTTATGCGATGCTAATTAAAAAAGAGCAACTCATTGTATCAGCAACACAAATTAAGGTTGGGGATGCAATCACTATTAAACTAAAGGACGGAGCAATTGAAACTACTGTTGCAGCTGTTCAACACGAAGAAAACAAATGACACAAATTAATACACCTAAAATAATATGAGTAAAGAAATCTCTTACACCGAAGCACTAAATGAACTCAACGAAATTTCACACGCCATAGATAACGAGAGTATTCCATTAGATGAATTGGCCACAAAAGTAAAACGGGCTGCCGAACTCATTTCAATATGCAAAGCTAAATTACGTTCAACAGAAGATGAAGTGAAAAAAATTATCGGTGAGATGGGTGAAGAAAAAAAATAATTATTTAAATAAACCGAAAGTCATTAAATTATTTTTCTACTCCGGTTGTTTATTTTTAATAAAAAAATATTTGTTTTTCATTGGAGAAAAAAGCTAATTGAAATTACAAACAATCGCTTTCATGTCGGCAGCTCAACTTTTTAATGTATCTTTGCTTCAGAAAGTTTATCCCTCCTTCTGCTGAACATTGGTTCAGCAATTCTCAAAACTCACAAAAGTGTTGGAATTCATTAGGGATACGGTGTACAGCCGATGATCTCCCACCTTAGTTTCCGGTACTCTCAAAAGAGTTCTGTTTACTGGACTAATTAATTTATTATGAACTCTAAAACAAAGTTAATAGCAATAAAAAAAATGCTGCTAACAAATAATCTATAACAAATGTTGTTTGAACAACTAAACCTAATTGAGCCAATCCTCATGGCTATAAAAGAAGAGGGTTACACCGAACCTACACCGGTGCAGCAAAAAGCAATTCCGATTCTTCTACAAGGAAGAGATTTGCTCGGCTGCGCGCAAACAGGAACAGGAAAAACTGCCGCATTCGCAATTCCTGTATTACAATTGTTAATGCAAAAAACGTTTCCGACAAATTTACGTCGTCCTATTCGTACACTTGTGCTCACGCCTACACGAGAGCTTGCAATTCAAATTGCTGATAGTTTTACTGCTTATGGCAGACACACCGGATTAAGAAACGTAGTGGTCTATGGTGGTGTTGGACAAAAACCACAAACCGATGCATTGCGCGCTGGCGTTGACATACTTGTTGCTACACCAGGCCGTTTACTCGACTTAATGAATCAAGGTCACATCAACCTAAATCAAATTGATTTTTTCATTCTTGATGAAGCGGATCGGATGTTGGATATGGGATTTGTGCACGATGTAAAAAAAATCATTGCAAAGCTTCCTGCTAAAAGACAATCTATGTTTTTCTCGGCAACCATGCCACCTGAAATCGTTCGTCTTTCTGCAAGTATTCTTACCAATCCAGAAAAAGTTGAAGTCACGCCCGTTTCCTCTACAGCAAATACAATTCAGCAAACCTTGTATTTTGTAGACAAGGGAAATAAAAAAAGCTTGCTTATTTATTTATTAAATGATCCAAGGATTGTAACCTCGCTTGTTTTCACACGCACAAAACATGGCGCCGACCGAGTTACGAAAGATTTGATTCGCGCTGGTGTAAAGGCAGAAGCTATTCATGGCGACAAATCACAAAACGCGCGACAACGTGCTTTAGCTAATTTCAAAGCCAAACTAACACGCGTGCTTGTGGCTACAGATATTGCTGCACGCGGAATTGACGTTGACGATCTTTCACACGTTATCAATTTTGAAATACCAAATACGCCGGAAACTTACGTACACCGTATTGGTCGTACAGGTCGTGCTGGCTTAAGTGGAATCGCAATTTCATTTTGTGACAATGAAGAACGTGCTTATGTAAAAGACATCACAAAACTAATTGGAAAACAAATTCCGATTGTAGAAGAGCATCCGTTTAAAATGGGAACACCTGTTCCACCAAGAGAGCATTCACCGCGTAGACCACAAGGGAATGGAAACAATCGACCTGTTGGCAAAGATGGTCAGAACCGAAATCGTTCTGGCAAACCTAAACAAAAGTCAACCCATCCCTCCGTTGCAGGACAAAAAAAGTCATGGTTCGGAAAAAGTAGATCTAAAAATTCTTAGGATTTTGTATGTTGGAATATGAAACTGTTTTATTCAGCTTCGTATTCCAGCTTTACTGTTATAGAGGCCGTCTTTCTTTTTGAAGCTGTATTAAAAGATCCGCCCCAGGAATATTCCTCAGCTGAGTTTTGTGCTACAATTTGAAACACACCCATACTTGCATTTTTTAATGCGCCGATATCACTACCAGCATTTTCGGCAATTTTCTTTGCTCTTGTATTTGCATCTTTAGTGGCTTCAGCAATCATTTCTATTTTTAACTCCGCTAATTTTGTATAATAATATTCTGGGGAAGAAGAATAAAATTCAATTCCAGAATTGATCAACTCCGTTACTTGCCGTGATATAGCTTCAACCTTATCCACATCTTTCGATTCAATTTGAACTCTCTGAGTAAGTCTGTATCCCGAAAATACTGAAATTGTTTTAGTGCCAGAATCATCCCAAACATCTGCAAACTCTTTATCAATGTCAACTGCGGAAAAAATAATTTCATCTGTACTCGTACCTTGTTTTAAGAGATATTTTTTTATTTTATCTCTATCAGAATCAAGCTCAGCATAAGCATCTTTCAAACTGCCATTCTTTCTAATAAAAGAACCACTCCAAACAATTAAATCAGAAACAAAATCTTTACTACCTAAACCCGTTACAGAAACAGAGTTGTTTGATTTGTATTTAAATTTATAGGCATTTGAAAAAGATAATGCAGCCAATATAATGGCTAATGCAAAAGCGATACTACTAAAATGTGTTTTCATATTGATGCTTAGTTAAATTTGAAACGAATTAATTTAAAACTGAATTCGTTTATTNACTAAAAATACAAAAAAACGTCTTTCAATTGACATACAAAACAAAACCCCCTAAAATAGGGGGTTTTAATTTTACATTGTGGTTCGGAATGGAATCGAACCATCGACACATAGATTTTCAGTCTATTGCTCTACCGACTGAGCTACCGAACCAACAAGTAATGAACTAGGTCTTTCAACCCCCAGAGCAACAATAGCTGCTTCGGGCGGCAAATCTACTCATAAATTTAAAAAGTTAAAATATTTACTGCACAATCTCTTTAACTTTGTCAATATATGGACTACCGCCTCGTTCTCGACTTTGGGAATACCGTCTTAAAAGCAACGATTTACCGAGATGGTATGGTTTTTACACAAGCTAATTTAGAAGCGCCGACAACTGAGGAAATTCTTTCTTTTGCGAGCAGTAAACCCATCACATGCGGCATACTTGGCTCAGTAGTAAATCATTCGCCAACATTAATCCATGATTTAGCTCCCCTATTTCCATTAATAATTGTTGGATCGGATACAGCACTCCCTATTACCAATAAATACTTGACCAAGGAATCGCTTGGCTATGATAGAATTGCGGCGGCAGTAAAAGGTTGGCAACTTTTCCCAAACTCTCCCGTCTTAGCCATAATGGCGGGAACCTGTATTACCTATAATGTTGTTGACAAAAAAGGTAATTTTCTAGGTGGTGCAATTTCTCCTGGATTGCAAATGAGGGCCAAGGCAATGCATGAAAACACAAAGAGACTACCCCTTATAGAAGTTAAAGAGAAGCAACCAACACTTGGAAATTCCACCGAAACATCCTTGCAATCAGGTGTATTTAATGGAACAATTGCCGAATTGGAGGGGATGATTTATAATTACTTAAAACAATTCCCTGGATTACAAACAGTTATTGGTGGGGGGGATTCTATTCTTTTGGCAGAAGCCATGAAAAATGGCATCTTTGCACGCCCAAATCTAACGGAAGAGGGCCTTTATACCATTTTAGAATATCATGTTAAAAACCACCTACTTTAAATCGATCATGAAAGTTGCACAATTTTGCACTTTACTATTAAGTGGGGTTATTTCACTTTCTGTTCTACATGCTCAAAATCCTTCTGTTTTACAAACTGTTTCTCCTTATTCACGTTTTGGAATTGGAGAATTGCAGCAGAATGGGGCAATGATTAACTCAGGAATGGGTGGGGGTGGAATTGGCATGCGCAACGATACACTTATTCCACAGTTCATCAATTTTGCAAATCCGGCTTCCCTTACTTCTAATAAATTGGTTGCATATGAAATTTCGTTATTAAGCAACACCGTGCAACTTAGTAATGCCACAGCAAATGCAACATTCAACAGAACAACACTTGGAAGCTTTGCGCTCACATTTCCAATAAAACAATGGTGGGGCACAAGTTTTGGTATTGTACCTTATTCTTCGGTTGGCTACAATGTTTCGAACGCCGACTCTCTTGCAGGCATTGGGCCTGTTTTATACAAGTACGAAGGTTCTGGAGGCGTCAATCAAGTTTTTTTATCCAATGGATTTAGACCATTTGCAAATGCGCCAAAACAATATTTGCTATCGAACAAATACGATAAATTAAAATCAGCTAGCGACACTATCGCAATAAAAAAACAACTGCGCTTCAAAAAAAATCTATCCAACATTTCAATTGGCATTCAAACCTCTTATTTATTTGGTTCACTGAGCAATATTCGTCGCGATGTTTTTCCTGACTCGCTATATACTTTTAACACTAAAATTTCTAAACGCACATTGTTTAGCGACGGGTATTTGAATTACGGTATTCAGTATGCATTCTCGCTACGCAAATCATTGAATCCGAAATATATTAGTATGCCAGATTCCAATGTAATCAGAAAAAAAATAATCCGTAATGAATTCTCTTACCTTTTAAATGGCCAAAAAGATACTGCGGCATTATTTATAAATGTTCCTGGAATAAGAGTTTCATTTGGGGCTGTTTGTTCATTGCCAACTCAAATTAATACCAGCAATGACTGGCTTGGACAAACGTATAAACAGGTTGGCACAATTGAACAAATCAGAGATACTATTTTGAATGAAAAAAATATAGAATCTTACGTTACTATACCCGCTATGTACGGTTTTGGTTTTTCGCTAAAAAGTAATTCCAAATGGCTTTTTCAAGCCGACTACATGACACAATTGTGGAGTAAAGCCAGTCGCGGGGAAATAAACTATGGATTAAAAAACTCACANCGTATTACTGCTGGTCTTCAATTGCAACCAAAAGCAAATGGACGAGGGAAATATATGGGTGCAATACAATATCGTATTGGTGCGCGCTGGAACCAAACCTTCCTTGAGCTAAACAATACACAACTTACAGAAAGTTCAGTAAATTTCGGAATGGCAATGCCTTGTCCGTACCGAACTAAATTAGGTGAACCTGTTTCAAGGGCTACGGTAAATTTTGAATACGGTTACAGAGGAACAACAGACCTAAATCTCATTCGCGAAGACTTTTTTCGTCTTACAATAGGGCTCACAATTAATGACCGTTGGTTTTCACACTACAAGTACGATTAAGTAGAACAGGCGCAATGCTAAATACAAAATATCTTTATTTATTCTTCGCAATTATTTTTGCACTGCTTTCTTCCTGCGTGAATGACCCTGCGAAAGTAAATTTGATTACAAAAAAAAATAACCTTCCCATTTTAACTGAAAAAAATGTCGACGCCATTTACTCTGATTCGGCAAAATTAAAATTTCACTTTACTGCGGCACAAGTTGATGAATATGAAGGAATAGATTCTTACCAAGAAATGCCCAAGGGAGTAAAAGTTGAAATTTACAACGACAGTGGAATTATTGAAACTAAATTGACTTCCAACTATGCCATAAGAAAAATAAAAGAAAACAAGATGGTGGCAAAAAATGACGTTGTAGTGGTTAATTCAAAAGGTGAAAAATTAAACACAGAGCTATTGACATGGGACGGAGCAAAAAGAAGAATTAAAACAGATGCTTTTATTAAAATAACCACAAGCGATCAGATTATTTATGGAACAGGATTAGATTCTGATGAACGATTTGAGGAATATGAAATCAAGAATATCAGTGGTACAATTTTACTTAAAGACCTCCCAAAATGAAAAAATACCTACGAATAACAGAATATGTATGGATGGTCTTGGCAATTCTTTGCGCAGGAGTTACTTCTTATTTTTTCATTATAAACGACCAGGAAGATGGAACATTTGCAATGGTAGTTACCCTTTTTGCGGGCATCATGTACAGCTTAAGGAGGCGATTTAACCGGCATGTTGAGCGAAAAATAAAGCAACAACAAGACATAGAAGGAAAAAACAGTTAAATTTCTACTGTAAACCTATGTTTTTTACAATTTCCCTGAAAAATCAAATAAGAAACGAGCGCTAAATTCCCTATTAACGGCATAAATCGTATATTCGCGTCCCTATTCAAATAAATTAATTAACAATGACAATTCTATCAAGTATTCGAAATCGAGTTGGCCTTTTGGTCGGAATTATTTTTACCGCATTATTGGCCTTTGTATTAGGTGACTTACTCAATACAAATAGCGGAATTTTTGGCGGTTCCGGTGAGGACAACACAGTTGGAACAATTAACGGCCATGAAGTTACCATCCAGGAATATCAAAATAAAATAGAGCAATATAGCAACGGCAAACAGCTAGATGAAACGCAACAAAGCCAACTTTCTGACGCAATCTGGCAGGAAATGATTGATGAATTTATATTTCAACCTGAATATAAGACGCTTGGGATTTCTATTACTGATGATGAACTTTCAGAGCAACTTTACGGTGATCGCCCTTCATCGTATATGAATCAGTTTTTTCAAGATCAAAAAACAGGTCAGATGAGTCCTGAGTTTGCAGGTGCTGATGGCTCGTTGAGTGGAAAAAAGATTCGCGACTTTGTCAAAAAAATGCCAGCCGAAACGGAAGTACAATGGGCTCAAATTGAAAGAGACATGCGCAAATTTCTAATGCGTGAAAAATACAATAATTTACTTCGCAAAGGGATGTACGTAACAACTGCCGAAGCAAAACATGAATTGGTTGACGAAAACACTAAATACAATTTTCAATACATAGAAAAAAAATATTCGGACATTCCCGATTCTACAATAAAATGTACTGCTGAAGAATTGAATGCCTATTACAATGAGAACTTGACAAAGTTCAAACAGGCAGAAAACATGCGAAGCATGGAATATGTTGCATTTGACATATTTCCATCTGCTGACGATATTACAAAACAACGCAAAGACATGCAAAGCGTCATTGCAGATTTCAAAACAAAAAAAGTTACAGAAGACTCTGCCTATGTAACGGCTGTAACAGAATCTGGAATGTATGCAAAAACATATTTGGCTCCTGGCAAATTTCCGGCTGGTGCCGACAGCGCATTTTTAAACGCTAAAATAGGTGATGTACTTGGACCGTTCAACAGCGGCGAAAATATATCAATCTTCAAAGTTGTAGGACAAAAATCGTCAATAGATTCTTGTAAAATTAGGCACATTCTCATTGCGTATAAAGGTGGGGAAAGGGCTGCTCCTGACGTAATCAGAAGTAAAGCACAAGCAAAATTAAAAGCTGATAGCATACTTCGTGTTGTAAAATCTGGTAAGACTAAAATGGAAGATTTAGTAGAGAAGTTGACTGATGATCCAGGTTCTAAAAGTGGCAACAAAGGAGATTACGGATGGTTTAATGAAGAAAGCGGTTTCGTAAAAGAATATAAGGATGCCGGTTTCAATAATCCGAAAGGAACAACAGTTGTAGCTGAAACGTCATTTGGATACCACGTGATTCAAGTTTTAGACAAATCTGTGATGAGTTCAAAAATTCAGGTAATTAATATTGACAAAAAAGTAGAGCCTTCAGAATCAACTATTCGGACTATTTACAATAAAGCATCTGAATTTGCAGGGAAAAATAACAATGGAGAATTATTTACTGCTGCCGTTAAAAAAGATAATTTGCAAGTTCTGCAATCGGAACAAGTTACAGAAAGTGCAAAGAGCATAAGTGGAATTGATAATCCAAAAGAAGTTACACGTTGGATGTATGAGGAAAAATCTGATGTGGGAAGTATCTCGCAGCCATTTCCAAGTACAAATAGGTATATCGTTTGTCATATAACAAAAGTCTTAAACAAGGGATATAAACCTGCAGATGACGAAGCAGTAAAAGAAATTTGTCAAGTAGAAGTTCGCAAGCAGAAGAAAGCCAAAATTTTAATGGATCAATTAATCGCGAAAAAAGCAGCGACAATTGACCAGTGGGGAATTAATGCAAAAACACCTGTACTTGCAAATACAAATATGACATTTGCTGCACCTTACATTCAGGGCGGTGGCTATGAAGGAACGTTGGCAGGAACACTTATTACAAGTGTTGTTGGTAAAATATCGGCACCCATTAAAGGATCGATGGGAGTTTATGTGTTTGTACTCTTAAGCACAGAAAAATCAAAGGCACAAACAGCAATAGAAATCAAAACAAAACAAACTACGCTAATACAAGGGGTTTCGTCTCGCGTAGATGGGTCATCAGCTGAAATACTTAAAGACAACGGAGCAATCACCGATAATCGCGCAAAGCATTTCTAGAACATTTAAAAATACCTCATTTTAAAAAACACTTCTCAATTAAGAGAGGTGTTTTTTTTATCTCAATATGAGCAATCTTTGCGAATCAAGTTTTACGAAAATAAATAGTAAAATAGTAAAGCTAATCAATGACGAACCGCCATAACTAAAGAAGGGAAGTGGTATGCCAATGACAGGAAGCAGACCGATTGTCATTCCAATATTAACTACAAGATGAATAAAAAAGATTGCCGCAACACCATAGCCATAAATTCGAGTGAAGTCAGATCGTTGCCGTTCAGACATAATAATAAGTCTCGATATTAAAATAAGGTAGAGCAATATAATAAATGNAGTTCCTACAAACCCCCACTCCTCTCCTACTGTACAAAATATAAAATCNGTTTCTTGCTCAGGTACAAATCTGTATTTGGTTTGCGTACCCTGTAAATAACCTTTGCCAGCCCANCCCCCAGAACCAATCGCAATCATAGATTGTTTGGTGTTATAACCAAATCGATCNTGCATNGCNCTTGAAACAGGTAGCCCAAGCCATGATTTTATTCTTCCNGTTTGATGTTCAGGCAACTTCTCCATCACTTTAGGTGCCACCAAATAAAGACCTGAAAAAACAGAGACTATAATTGCCGTCAATAAAAATTGCTTTACTGTTCGACGAACCAACATTAATCTAAATGCTGCAATTAATAATAAAACTACAGCTACACCAATAATCAATCCTGGATATTTCAATCCTATTATGATAGAAAGTACAACAAGTAGCCCAAAGAATAAAACAATTCCCTGAACCAATCCCTCGCGGTACATGACAATAATAAATGCCGCAAAGACCAATGCGCAGCCCGTTTCATTTTGCAAAACGACAATCACTGCAATTGGGATAAATATTAACCCTATCGTTACCAATAATTTAGTGCGCCATTCTTTTTTTGCAACACCACTCAAATATTTAGCAATTGCTAATGCGGTGGCCCACTTTGCAAATTCCGCTGGTTGAAAACTAAATGACCCAAATTTAAACCAAGAATGAGAACCTCGAATATCGGTACCTAAAAAACAAACTACAATGTTTAGTAAAATAATTACTGCAAATAAGATATAAGCAGTTGCTGTAAAAAAAGATGCATCAATAATAATAATTGAAAACGCTAAAACAATAGCTATTAAAATAAAAATAAATTGTTTGCTCTCCAAGCGACTCAAATTAAAAATTGTGCTCGATGCCTCATCATAAACAGCAGAATAAATATTCATCCAGCCGATTAGAATTAAAATAAAATAAATTGCCACCGTAATCCAGTCGATGTTATAAAATAAGCTATTACTTTTTTCGCGCATTACCAAAAAGCTGGATTAGTTTTTTTAATTGTGGGATCCATGTGGATCAAATCACCTTCCTCCATTCTTTTTTTAATATCGAGTCGAGGTTGTCCTGTAATTTTTCCTGTCAGGTATTGTTCTACCATTAAACTTGCAATAGGCGCAGCCCACCAAGCTCCTTGTCCAGCATTTTCAACTAATATAGCCACACAAATTTTTGGATTAATACGTGGCGCAAAACAAACAAAAACAGAATGATTATCGCCATGAGGGTTTTGTGCAGTGCCCGTTTTACCACACATTTCAATTCCTATAATGGCTGATGAGCGCGCTGTTCCGTTGACAAAAACATTAGCCATACCAGTAATTACATTTTCAAATGCATCTTTATTAGTGATAAGTGTTTGGTTTTTTAATGCCCATTTCGCTAAAGGATTATCATTTCCAATTTTTCGAATCACATGCGGTGTATAAAAATAACCTCTGTTAGCAATAGAACATACCACATTACACATTTGCAATGGCGTCAATCCAAGTTCAGCCTGACCGATACCCAGTGAAATTACATTCATTGTGTGCCATCCATTTCCAAAAACTTTATTGTAATAAGCTACAGTTGGCAAACTCCCTCTCGCATCAAATGGTAAGTCAGTACCAACTCGTACGCCAGCACCAAAACTTTGAATGTACTTTCGCCATGCTTCAAATCCTTCTTTATTTTTGCCATGGTATTTTTTATTGTCTAAAATTGATTTAAAGACATAAGAAAAATAGGAATTACATGATTGTGAAATAGCACCATCTAAATTCAAAGGACTTCCATGTTCATGACAACCAGGCATTCCTTTATTCAATGGAAAACCCATTGCACATGGATATGTAGTGGTCCCGTTTAGAACACCTTCTTGTTGTGCAATCAATGCATTCATTAATTTGAAAGTAGAACCCGGTGGATAAAATGATTGAGAAGCACGATTAATAAGAGGTTTCCCTAAAGAATCATTCAAAAGCAAGGTGTAATTTTTTGGAAAATCACGGCCAACTAAAATATTCGGATCGTAAGTAGGACTTGTAACAAGTGCCAAAATTTCACCTGTAGATGGATCTATTGCAGCTAAGCCACCGATTTTATTCATCATTAATTTTTCTCCGAGTAATTGCAATTCGGCATCTAGCGTACAAATTAAATCGGAGCCACGTTTTGCGGCTGTATCATATATGCCCCCTTTAAAACTTCCTTTAATGTTATTGTGAACATCTCGCATTTTAATTTGTACTCCTTTAATTCCGCGCAATGCAGACTCGTAACTTTTTTCAATCCCACTTTTACCAATGTAATCGCCCGACTTATAATACGACGATGTGTCAACGAGTGCTTGATTTACTTCTCCCACATATCCCAACAGATGTGCTGCTATAGCATAATTATATTTTCGTACAGTTCGTGCCTGAACATAAAACCCATTAAACCTATAAAGTCGTTCCTGAATTCGTGCGTTCAACTCCGGTAACATTTGTGTTTCGAAAATATAAGTACGGTAATCTTTAGAAGCTTCTTTTACACTACCAGAAAATTTAATTAGTCGTTTATAAAAATCAGAGATTGAAATATTCAAAATCTTGCATAGACCAAGTGTGTCACAACCTTTCATATTTCGTGGCACTACCATTAAATCATAAGCAACTTGATTAATCACTAATAGTTTTCCATTACGGTCAAAAATATTACCACGTGGTGGGTAATCGGTGACATAAAGAAAAGCCTGGTTTTGAGCAGATAATTTGTATTTATCTTCTACCACTTGCACATAAAAAAGACGGAGTATGTAAAGGAATGCAACAACAACTGCGAAGGCAATAATAATGTAACGTCGCGATCCCGAATTCATATTTTCTGTTTAGTGCGATAGAAAAGAAATTGAGAAACTACAACCAATAACCCAGTTGACACAAGACTTACAATTACACGTAAAAAGGTAGAAAAGAATTCACGGAAACTAAATACCTCAAGGTAAAATAAAATAAAATGATGTGTTAAAATTACAATAAATGAAAAAGTAAAAAACCAAGCGCGTCCCATATCTTGTATGGTGGGGCTTGACCCAAATTCATAACCATCTCGAGGTGCCATCGAACTTAAAATTTTAGGTCGCAAAAACCCAATAAACGTACATGCAGCCATATGCATACCAACAGTTCCATAAAAAAGGTCGACACAAAACCCTAATACAAAAGAAATAATAAGCACCAACCACGGCGGCGTTTCGAATGGAAGCTGTATCAAGAACAACACATATAAAAACGGATTAATGAGTGGGCCGGGCTCTACATTTTTTAAAATCAGCCCTTGCACAGCAACTAAAAATAGGAATCTAAGAATTTGTCTTACAATTTCATTCGCCATCTTCCACCCCCGCTTTAATACGTAATTGATCAAGCTCTTCTCGTAACAAATTTTTTACTACAAATGCATGTCTTAATTTTCTGAAGTTTGTTGCCAACCTCACCTCCACAGAATATGTTTTTTCTCCAGATTTAAATTCATATTTCTCTACCACACCCACAGGTATTCCTTCTGGAAATGCATCTCCTAAGCCACTTGAAATTAAAGTATCTCCTTTTTTTATTTTAGAAAAATCAGGCAAGTCCGCTAAGGTGGCATATTGGCTACCCAACCCATTCCAAGTCAACTTACCAAAACTCCCATCACGTTTTAAACTTGCTGATATTTTAGTGTCGCTATGTAAAACAGACATCACAATACAATAATTTTCAGAAACCTCTCTAACGATACCTACAATTCCATCTGCACATACGACACCCATGTCGGGCAAAACACCTTGCAAACTACCTCTATTTAAAATAATGTAATTATTTCGCAGTGTTACTGTATTGTCAATAACCTCCGCTGCTAAATATTCATACCGTTGTTTATAGACGGAATCGTTGTAGGAAGTTACATGCGAAGAAAAAAGCATCCAAGAAGTGTTCTTCTGATTGAGCTGGGCTGCCAATTTTGCTGATAAAATTTTATTTTGTTCTTTCAAATCAAGGTATTCAGATACTTCAGACCTTGCTTGAAATATTGACCCCGTAATGGAATTAGAAGCGGAAACAGCACTTGTATGGTGAAAATAATTTCTTTGAACTAAAAAATAAAGAGACAGTAGTTCCAGTAGTAGGAAAAACAAAAAGAAATAATGTCGAACAATAAAAACCGCAAGATTGCGCATTCTTTTAACCCTCCTTGCTATTTTTTAGTTCACTATTTAATAAGGAAAGGAAACTTATCAATGTTTTTGAGTGCGATGCCTGTACCACGAGCCACCGCGCGTAATGGATCTTCTGCAACGTGCACAGGCAACTTCGTTTTAAGCGAAATACGCTTGTCAAGTCCTCGAAGCAACGAACCACCACCAGCAAGATAAATTCCGGTACGGTAAATATCTGCAGAAAGTTCAGGTGGCGTCATTTCAAGTGCATTCAAAATAGCTTCCTCAATTTTGGAAATCGATTTGTCGAGTGCATGAGCAATCTCTACATAAGAAACATAAATTTCTTTTGGAATACCGGTCATTAAATCACGGCCATGAACAGGGTAATCAGCTGGTGGGTTTTCAATTTCGGCCATTGCAGCACCTACTTCAATTTTAATTCGCTCTGCTGTACGTTCTCCAATTAAAATATTATGTTGACGTCGCATATATTCTTCAATGCTCCATGTAAATTCATCGCCTGCAATACGAATTGATTTATCACAGACAATTCCACCCAATGCAATGACAGCAATTTCAGAAGTACCTCCACCAATATCAATGATCATATTTCCCATTGGCTCTTCCACGTCGATGCCTATTCCTATTGCTGCAGCCATTGGCTCATGGATCAAATAAACTTCTTTTGCACCAGCGTGTTCTGCGGAATCACGAACAGCACGTTTTTCAACTTCTGTAATTCCAGAAGGNATACAAATTACCATTCGTAACGAAGGGGAAAATAATTTTCTTCCTGGATTAATCATTTTGATCATCCCACGAATCATATGCTCCGCCGCATGGAAGTCAGCAATTACACCATCTCTCAACGGACGAATTGTTTTAATATTTTCGTGCGTTTTTCCATGCATCAACATCGCCTGTTTTCCAACAGCGATTATGCGACCTGAAATACGATCTATTGCAACAATAGAGGGTTCATCGACAACCACCTTATCGTTGTGAATAATAATTGTGTTAGCAGTTCCTAAGTCGATTGCTATTTCTTGCGTGAAAAAACTAAATATACTCATAACATTAAAAAATAAAAAAACTCAACGATTAATAATTAAAAAAAATAGCAGTGTTAAAATTTCAGTGGTTTAAAATTTAATTTATTAAAATTAGTGTTTAAAATGCCTATTGCCTGTAAAAACCATTGCTATTTTATGTAAATCGCAATACGCAATGGAATCTTTGTCTTTAATGGACCCNCCCGGTTGAATTACAGCATTAATTCCAACATTTCCAGCAATTTCTACGCAATCAGCAAAAGGGAAAAACGCATCTGAAGCCATCACAGCACCTCGCAGATCAAATCCAAATTTCTCCGCTTTGACAATTGCTTGGTTCAATGCGTCTAAACGCGAAGTCTGCCCTGTTCCACTTGCAAGCATTTGGCCATTCTTAGCAAATACAATGGCGTTGGATTTAGTATGCTTCACCAATTTATTTGCAAAAACTAAATCAGCATATTCATTTGCCGTTGGTATAGCGGTAGTCACCACTTTCATGTCGCTTTGCAATTCAGTACATAAATCTTTATCCTGCGCTAACACACCATTCAACAAAGTACGGAATTGTGATTTTGGAAGATTTTCCTTTTTTTGTACTAGAATAATTCGATTTTGTTTTTGTTTCAAAATTTCCAAAGCAGCTGCATCATAGGAAGGCGCAAGAATTACTTCGAAAAATATTTTTGTGATTGCTGCTGCAACAACTGCATCGATAGGGCGATTACAAACTAAAATTCCTCCGAAAGCAGAAACTGGATCAGCAGCAAGTGCGCCATTCCAAGCTTCTAATACCGTATCGCATGAGGCAAGGCCGCAGGCATTGTTATGTTTGATGATTGCAAAAGTACAATCGATAAAATCAGCCATTAAATTAACTGCAGCATCAACATCGAGCAAATTGTTGTAGGAAAGTTCCTTACCTGAAAGTTGGTTGAACATAGCGGAGAAATCGCCATAAAATTTTGCCGTCTGGTGAGGATTCTCACCGTATCTTAAAGTTCGTCCGCCATTTTGCGAAAAACGAAAATCCAATTCACTTAAATCTGTATTAAACCAATTAAAAATTGCAGTGTCATAATTAGAAGATACAGCAAATGCTTTTGTAGCGAGTTTTTTTCTGTCGCTCAAATCTGAATTTCCTTTTTTATTATTTAATAATTCTACTAAATAAGGATATTCATCACGAGAGGAAATGATGAGTACATCAGAAAAGTTTTTAGCTGCTGCGCGTATTAAAGAAATTCCTCCAATATCAATTTTTTCAATACTATCTTTTTCCTCTGCACCGGAAGCAACTGTTTCTTCGAAAGGATATAAATCAACAATAACTAAATCGATCTGAGGTATTTCAAATTCGTCAAGCTGTGCCAGATCTGATTCCAAATCACGCCGACCGAGAATTCCACCGAAAATTTTTGGATGTAACGTTTTAACTCTTCCTCCAAGTATCGAAGGATAAGAAGTTAATGTTTCAACTGGCGTAACAGGAATGCCTAATTTTTCAATAAATGCTTGTGTTCCTCCTGTGCTGTATAAACCAACACCAAGTTCATGCAATTTAAGAATTATGGGCTCCAAGTTGTCCTTAAAATAGACAGAAATAAGCGCGTTTTTTATTTTTTTTGAAGCAAGCATAATGGAGTACCTGAAAGGAAGTCAAAGTTAAGTTTTTTAGTGGTTGAAAGGCGGAGAAAAATAGGTTTTTTACGCTTGTTGAAAAGTAGAAGTGTGCTGTTCATAAATTGAAAGAAAAAACAAAAAAGATTAAGGTCGATGTTATATTTCTCGACTATCAAGACACATTTTATAGCTAAAATATTAAAATTCTTCGCAGTAAAATGCAGGTCAAACATTAACTTTGTACTATGCTATTTCTCACACTCCTTCGGGAAAGCGTAATTTTTGCCTTCCATGCGTTAAGGGTAAACCGTTTACGCACTGTACTCTCTTTGCTTGGCATAACGATTGGAATTTTTGCCATTATTGCCGTTTTTACTGCAGTGGATTCAATGTCGAATAAGATTCGAAACAGCGTTAAGTCGCTAGGCGAAGATGTGATTTTTGTTCAAAAATGGCCTTGGGTACCTGAAGGGGCTGAATATGCATGGTGGAAATACATGAACAGGCCTGTGCCTAAAATTGCAGAAATTGCAGAGATAGAAAGAAGGATGTTAACGATTGACGCTGTTGTTTACAGTGCAAATCTAAATGCAACTATTTATTACAAAACTTCATTTATTGAAAACGTCTCTGTTGTTGCAACGACTATTGATTACAACAAAGTCAAAACATTTGATCTTGCTGCTGGCAGGTATTTTACACCACAAGAATGTGGCGTTGGAAATGCCGTAGCTCTGATTGGGAGTAATATTGCAATGGGTATTTTTCACAATGAAGACCCAATAGGCAAAAAAATTAAATTAAAAGGAAAATTAATTGTCGTAATTGGTGTTTTCAAGGCGGAAGGTGAAAGTATGATTGGAAATAGTAGTGATAACAATGTTCTTATTCCACTCAAGTTTGCACAATCCTTTGCAGAAGTGGAAAATGATAATGTAGATCCATACATTATGGTAAAAGCAAAAAAAAATGTGCGCACTGCTGATTTGAAAGATGAATTGACAGGAATAATGCGAAGTATTCACCGAATAAAACCAGAAGAAGACGCTGACTTTTCATTGAACGAGGTAAGTGTTCTTTCAGGGCCAATAGAAAAAGTTTTTGGTGTTGTAGGAACAGTAGGTTGGATTATTGGAGCATTTTCAATTCTTGTAGGTGGATTTGGAATTGCTAATATTATGTTTGTATCCGTTCGGGAACGTACCAGCCAAATTGGAATTCAGAAGTCGCTTGGAGCAAAAAACTGGTTTATACTGATGCAATTTCTTGCAGAATCTGTGGTATTATGTTTAATTGGTGGAGTAATTGGATTGTTGTTAGATTGGGTGTTGGTATTAATCGGAAATCAATTTATCGATTTTGGTTTTATCCTTTCAGCTAGTAATATTTCACTCGGACTAACAATTTCAATTCTAATTGGAATTATTTCAGGTTTTATTCCGGCATATTCAGCTGCACAACTTGATCCAGTGGAAGCAATTAGAAGTAATTAAGCAACCCTGCATGGCAAAAATAATCCACGATCGTCCAAAAATAATTTCAATACTCGGTGTTGTTGGCTTTGTATTTTCAGCAGGACAAATTATTGCCATATCAGCGCCAAGTATTCGCGACGTAGCAAGTTGGTACCCCATACTTTTCGGTTCCATTATTTGTTTGCGTTTCATTTCCATAATTGGTGTTTGGCACATGAAAAAATGGGGGGCTGAATTATTTACATACGTCAGTCTTACCAAAATAATTATTCAGCTACTGGTTGATGATTTTGGTCTTTCGGCTAAAATTGACTGTGGTTTTTCGATTGTATTTATAATAACATTTTTGTTTTACTACAAAAAAATGGCAAGAGGTTTGTAATTAAAAAAAGGAAAAATTAGCACGAAGCAACAGGTGTTAATTTGCCAATCGCCTCTTTCACGGATGTTACTTTTTCGAATGTCAATGTCAATTTATTATTTGCCTCCTTCATTTTAGAGGCACCTGGGTTAGCCTGAATGTATTTCAAAACTTTTGTGAATGGCTCGGACTGATAATAAGCAGAATTTTTATTTTGAATAAAATACCCCACCATCTTTCCGTTTTTTAACACAACTCGTTCTAAACCTATGTCCATACCTAACCAACGAAGTCGAATGGTATCAATGAGTTCGATTACTTGTGTAGGAATTGGTCCAAATCGATCACGCAAACCTACTTCAAATCTACCCAAATCGTCCTCCGTTTCTGTATCATCGAGTTGGCGGTAAAGCGCAAGGCGTTCTGTTATGTTTTCAATGTATTCTTCTGGAATTAATATTTCTAAATCTGTATCAATTTGTGTATCTCGCACATAAACACCTATGTGTTTTGCAGACTTATCATCTTTTCTTAATTCACGAAGTTGTTCCTCTTCTTTAAACAATTCCTTAAACTCTGATTCCTTCAACTCACGAATTGCCTCATCAAGAATTTTTTGATACATATCATATCCAATGTCGGAAATAAATCCGCTTTGTTCTCCTCCCAATAAATTTCCTGCGCCTCGAATATCCAAATCTTTTAATGCAATATGTAAGCCACTTCCTAAATCCGAAAATTCTTCGATTGCTTTCAACCTTCGCTGTGCTTCGGAGGTAAGTAAATACATAGGATGAGTTAGCAGATAACAAAATGCCTTTTTATTGGAACGCCCTACTCTACCTCGCATTTGATGCAAATCACTTAAACCAAAAAGGTGCGCATCATTGATAATAATTGTATTCGCATTACTAATATCTAATCCCGATTCAATAATTGTCGTGGAGACTAAAACATCAATATTTCCTTCGATAAAATCCACCATCACATTTTCTAATTTGTGAGCATCCATTTGACCGTGCCCTACACCCACCCTTGCTTGAGGGCATAAACGCTGAATCATTCCTGCCACTTCCAGAATATTAGCAACTCTATTATGAACATAAAAAACCTGACCTCCTCTTTGAATTTCAAAAATCACCGCATCACGAATTAACTCCTCTCCCATGGTATGTAATTCTGTTTGAACAGGAAAACGATTTGGGGGAGCAGTATTCATAATACTCAAATCGCGTGCACTCATAAGTGAAAACTGCAATGTTCTAGGTATTGGTGTAGCCGTTAATGTGAGCGTATCTACATTTTCCTTTAGTAATTTTAGCTTGTCCTTTACACCAACACCGAATTTCTGTTCTTCATCGATTACCAATAAACCAAGGTCTTTAAACTTCACCTCTTTCCCAACAATACCATGGGTTCCAATTAAAATATCAATTTGCCCTTTCGAGAGTTTTTCAAGGATTTCTTTTTTTTCTTTAGCAGATCGAAACCGATTGATGTAATCTATTTTTACAGGAAAATCTTTTAGTCGTTCTGAAAATGTTTTAAAATGTTGAATAGCTAAAATAGTAGTTGGCACTAAAACAGCAACCTGTTTGGAATCACACACCGCCTTGAAAGAAGCACGAATGGCCACTTCTGTTTTTCCAAAACCTACATCTCCACAAACCAGTCGATCCATAGGATGAGCGCTTTCCATATCGCGCTTTACATCATTGGTTGCTTTTAATTGATCGGGAGTGTCTTCGTAAATAAAAGATGCTTCCAGTTCATTCTGCAAATAGTTGTCAGGAGCAAATTGAAATCCTTGCTGTGCTTTTCGAGTGGCATAAAGTTTTATCAAATCAAAAGCAATTTCCTTTACTCTTGTTTTGGTTTTCTGTTTTATATTTTGCCATGCTGCAGAACCGATTTTATCAATTCGAGGAACAGAACCGTCTTTTCCTGCAAATTTTGAAATACGATGCAAGGAATGAATGCTAACATACAGTATGTCGTTATCCCGATAAACTAAACGCACTGCTTCCTGGAACTTTCCTCCTGCTTCAATTTTTTCCAAACCAGCAAATCTTCCCACACCATGATCTATGTGAACAACGTAATCACCTGGATTTAATCCACGCAATTCTTTCAATGTGAGTGCTTCTTTTTTTCTTTGAAAACCATCTCGTAAACGAAAACGATGGTAACGTTCAAAAACTTGGTGGTCCGTAAAACAGGCAATCTTTAAATCATGATCAATAAAGCCTTCATGGCAGGAATGCACAAGAGGTGAGTACTCCAGTTTTCTTCCTACATCCTGAAAAATTTTATGCAACCTTTCAGCTTGCTTAGCGCTATCAATAAAAATAATATTTTTATAACCTTGGGAGCTACTTTTAGCAATTGCTTGCGTTATCAGATCAAAATTTTTCTGAAAAGACGGCTGAGGTGAAATGGAGAAAGTGATTTTAATTGCATCGTTCAAAATAAAACGATTGCCGAATTCAATTATTCCAAAACTAAGAATTTCATTTCGAAAAATAGCACCATCAATATATTGCTCGGCTGGTGAAAGATGTCGAACAGGTGAATTTTCTGTTTCTTCAACAAAAACTTTCTGCGCAAATTCGTATTCCTTTTCAATCAAGCCTGCGGTGTCGTCTATACTTGAAATCCAAATGGTATTGGAAGCGTCAAGCTCTCCCCGCGCGGCAGTAGAGAAATAATCGAAGAAAGATTCTCGATTTTCAATTAACAATTTCCCTTGCACATTAGGAATAATTGTCAATCGGTCTAAATTTTTAATTGACAATTGTGTCAATGTATCAAAGGTGCGGATGGATTCCACTTCATCACCAAAAAATTCAATACGATACGGAAATT
>JGI12421J11937_10000139_pt1 | contig 25581 bp, 12 predicted proteins | sample LakErihyJuly2011_2_FD_11937 | JGI IMG/M metagenome (IMG submission 11937)
AATAAAAAAAAAAAAAAAATGTGCGCCACCTCTGTTAAATTTAAATCGTTAAAACCTTTAAATTATTCTTCAGAAACTTCTCAAAGCGATCAATAAACTAAACATCTTGTTAGAATAACTTTCCTGGATGCAAAAAGTCCTTCAGATTATGCTTGCTTTCTTTTAATGTACAATAATATTAAACAAATGAAGAGATTCTCCGAAACACAAACCTACGGAATTTGTGCGTAATGTTTGTAATATTTCATAAAAGAAAGAAACCGTAGTATTGTTTTGTTTTTTTTTTCTGATGTGTTTGCAAAGTATTATTTCCACAATGAAATTAGACAGAAGTACACAAAAAATATGTATATATTTTCAAATAAACCCGTATCAAAGTAAAGGTGTTGCCTTGTATAAAAAAAAAAACAATTACATGTGAGAGGCAAGCCATTCCATGACTTCGAAATTATTCTTTGATGTTGACACTTTCGAGGTATAGTCATACGATCTGTCAATATTTTTCTTCCAGGTAAGTTTAATTTTGTTCAGATTGAGATATTTTCCTTTGATGGTGAAATTCATATTTTCCGGTCTTTCCAATAGTTGGGTTACTTCCTCTGTCAAATGAAGACTTTTATTTTGAGTTACTGGTTTGTACAGTCGAACTTGTGATTTCAGAATGTAATGTTCCACAAACTGTCTTACTTTATCCTCCATTTTTGTAGAAATCCTGACACCAAGTGACACCCTTACTTGTTCTTGGTAATTAATATAGTGTGAGACGTGTCCCAAGGGATATTACGTTTATTACGTGTCCCTACATTACTCTCCCAACGTAATTTGTTTAAACTGTTTATATTTCCAAGGAACTGATTAAAAATTAGAAGAATGATGTTTTAAGCTGTTCCCCTTTGGTGTGGTGAAACAATAATTATATTATATTGAAAAAACCTTTAATGTGATAAAAAAACCAAAAACATAATAATTTAACTAGCCGATATCAACTAAAGTTTCACTCCCTAGTAAGCTACAGGCTTTAAACAAAATAAAAAAGATTTTATTTATCTTGTATGCCTATAGTGTGGCTTATCTAATAAGTAATTAAAATAGTTTTTCCGCCCATAGTGTCGAACACCGGATATAACCACCGCAGCCAAATTTAATAAATAGTATGGTTCTACTTACAACAATAAGTGAAATATTTCAGTAAGCTGGACCTTTAAGACAAAAAGAAGCCATTAAATATAGGTAAGCTAACACTGTTGCTTATTTTAAATTAAATAAATTGGCATCTCCGATGTAACGCTCAAATTGCAATAAATGTTTGGTTGAACTAACAACAACAAGTCAAATGTTATAGTAAGCTAGTTGCCTTTATTAATAAAAGAAACTATGTATTCTGTTTCCGAACAGTGTTGCTTATTTTAAATAAATTAAGGTGGGTTTCAAACACGTTTAAATGAAATGTATTGTTTTCGTGCTTGGAAGTATTGTATACAATTTATAGAAGTTTGATGATAACGTTCATTCAATTACCTTTTCTCTACCAGGACAGAAGGAAAAAAGAAACCCGCAAAACAGAGTTAATGAGGAATCCAATTGTAAGTAAAGTTACTAATATAATTGGTATATAAGTACAGGCTAACTTATTCTCAGGCATTATTTTGTCCAATAGGCCGTGTTTATATATATAAACAGTGGGGAAATCAAATCAATCCTTAATAATATATTTGAGTATACGATGATGTATGCCACGGTGATGAATTATTATAGTTTGTTTAGAATTGTTAGCAAAACTAGTATACATTTACCGTAGGTTAATTTTGTATTTCAAGCTGAAGTGTTGTTAAGTCATTTAGTGTTCTATGTGAAAAAGAATATTATTAGAGCACACACTATCATTTAGCTGTTTTTAACATTTAACTAACTTACATAACAACAAATATCCAAAAACACATAAAGTATTTGTCACCGTTTAAACCCCCGGTAAGCAAAATATATTTTTGCCAAATTTATGTTATATTAACCGTCGGTTTTGACAACAAAGTTTTTCTTCGTTTTCAATGACTTTCTAAATGTAATAAATAGTGAAATGTTTAAAGTCTTTTATTACAACAGGTAAGGTCAACTTGAGCTATATTTTCCCTTCTAAAAGATGCCTTATCTGTTTAATAATGAAGTGGTAATTTATTTGTCAACTTAATAAAGGCAATTCTAAGTTTAATTATTTCATAACTCGTATTTAAAAGAAAAAAACTTCATGAATGAGCTTAGATATTAAAATGACAAACCTACGGTTTTGTCATATCATTTATGTAATAAACCAATAACATCTTTACCGTTCGATATATTTTCAGAAAAATGTTTTCTCAATCAAGTAGACGTAGGACTCGTTCGACTGTGAGAGAGGAGGAGGAGGAGGATAATTCAAAAATTCTATTGAAAGAAAAAGAAGAAGCCTTAGAGGCAGCCCAAAAAAAACATGAAGATGACCTTAGAGACTATCTACGTCGTGAGGCTGATGAGAAACAAAAGAGGGTGCTGGAAGATGCAACTCTTGCCCACCTAAAAGGGAAAGAAAAAAAAAAAAAACGTGGTGAATATGAAGAGAGAAGAAAAAAATTTGCAGATTGTGAAATTTCAAAGAAAAAAGAGGACTCGGAGAGCAAACTGAAGACTGTCAAAGATGAATTAAAGAAATTGAAGGACGAAAGAAAATCAATTGAAGTAGCCGAGCTTAAAATTATCATGTCAGAAACAGTTACAAAAAGAGAATTGATTGCAAGAAGGCAAAGTAATGAAGAGGTGAGGCATAACACCTCTATGCTTCTTTTAAAGGACGAAACAAATGAAGAAGAGAGGAAGGCAATAATAAAAAGAGATCAAAGAAACAGTGATGAACACCAGAAGTTTATTACAATCGAGGTTGAGAGATTAGCTCGGCTGGAACGGCAAATTGACGAACTATCTACAAGTCTTACTTTCGAGCAGCAGTATTTTGACGAATTAAAATTAATGCCGGAGGCTTACACGTTTATGAAAGATGAAGTTGAAAAAGTGTCAGACAATTCAACAGAAAGATGGGAGCTTTATGAAAAGATGTGGCGACACCAGACCAAGCTCAACAATGATGCACAGGACAAAGCTGTGAAAGAAATAGCTGATTGCAAAACCAAGAAAGGAAAAAAGAAAATCAGAAGTGAGTTAAATAAACAAGAAAAAATTTGGGAGCAAATGGCTTTTCAACATGACTTTTTGGAACAAAGATTGAAGGCTGCTGAGTCCGACAAACCAGCATTTGATTCCTCTGGCTTTGCTGCCCTTGTTCACAAAATTCGACGTGATTCTGCCAAAGCTGACGAAGAAGAGGAAGAAGAGATTGAAGAGATTCATTCGACCATCAATGTCAAAAAGGAACATGGAGCCAAAGTTGAAAAAGAACAAGAAGAAGATGATGACGATGATGCTGATGAAGAAGAAGAGGAGGTGATAGAAGAAATACATCATTCCCCTGAGCTACCTCAACATAGAACAGAGGTGTCAGAAGAAGAAGTGGCAGATGAAATTCTTGATTTCAAATTCAACGAGGGCCAGAAAAATAAGCTGCAAGACCTGTTGTTAAGGAACAAAGACAAAGGCTTAGCAGATTTAAAGAAAGACATTTTAAAGTATCAGGACGAAGAGGCCCTTGAACCTGTTATAGTCCATCAGAAAGCTGGAGCTGGTGAATCTGGTTATTCCAAGGCCACAAAAAAACCTGATGACGACAAGACTTTTTTCGCCATTCTTCGCATAGGTCTTATCAATGTCCTGAAAGTTGATGCTACTAGTGCAGAATGGCTCTTGAAGAACATTGACAATGACATGAAAAATCCTCCCAGCGTCCAAGAACCAGACAAAATTGCCTTAGCTGTACAAAATACCCAAGACCCCTCGGTTCCACTGCAGTTGACCGACCAACAGAAAGCGGATATATTTCAAATTGTTAACGCAGAAGACTACGAGGAGAATAAACAAAAGTGTCAAGACAAGGTTGATCAGTATGCACGCGCAAATAACTTGCCAAATCTGACGATTGGACCAGACAAAAATGTAACGTCACCAACTTTTCATAATATGCTTGATAAGTGGTTGTCAAAGTCAAGTGGTGCAGCAGCAAGTGAGTACAGAACTAAAATATCAGAAAAATTTCGTTCCTACACACCAGAACCAAATTATCCCAAAGACAAAGCAGCTACCAAAAGTGAAGAGGTACAAAATCCCCTTGGGGGACTTACAATTGAAACAAGCCATTCTGGTGTTTCACTTGCATCACACTTAACTCCAACAGTCCCCTGTGGCTCCGAAACTCAACCAGATGTTAGCCCACACACGCCAGCTGTGCTTCAATCCCTTGTTTCTCCAGCCGTTCGACAAGACCAAAACGAAAGCGTACCAAACAAAAGCGCAACCGACAACCCTAAGGTTTCCGCATCTGCCTCATCTGAAGTACTTGTTGACTTGCAAGACTTTTCAGCACTCGCTGCTGCTGCAGTACAACGGGACCTTGCCACCTTGACCGATAATACCGAAGTCCAAAAACTGATGACGGCATATGCAGAGGCCCTTGTTAGCGAGGGCATATTAGAACTCCCAGAAAAGGGTGTCGATGAGGTAGTACACTACAATGAAAATGTTCAAACAAGTTTTTTATCAACACTGAGGCAATCGTATGACAACTCCAAGGGGTGTAAAGAAGGTGACTTTGCAGGGGTTGTAAAGTTACTGCGGAAGAAGCTGTTGGTACTCTTCATCACTGCACATGCTGCAGAACATTACGAACTCAAGTCAACGATTGAAATGGGCAAATCCTCCGCTAGTGCAACCCCTGAGCCCGAAGCTACGACAGCAACTGAGCCGGAAGCTAGCACCACCCCTGAGCGCGAAGAAGCAAAGGTACCTCAAGTTGGTGTGCAATTGTCCAGCAAGAAGAAGGGTTCCAGTAAGAAAAAGAAAGTTACTCCCAAAGACGACGAAGATAAACTTAAAGTGAGTTTTGATTGGAGCAAGAATACCAAAAAAATTGCAGCCAAGAAAGCGAGACGGTCAACGGAGAGCAAAGCATCTCCGGAACCTTCTGGTGAAAGTGGTGTAGATGCAGAAAAGTCTAATCCAGTATCAAATGAGGGCAGTGCAAAAGTGACAGACTCGGAAAAGAAACGTAAAAGAAAATCAGTCACATCTAAACGACAAGGCGTAAAGCCCAAAAAACAAATAGGCTGGACGAAAGGAACCGCCGATAATGAGAATAAATCCCTGGGCAAAAGGAAATCACTTGCTCAGGCTGTAATACCAAAGTTTTTTCAAACAGCCACAAAAGTGAGAGCCACTCTACACACAGAAAATTTGAGGGTCGAAAACCTGTTGGAAGATGTAACCAGCCCAGACAAAAAGCAACAACTGTTACTGGATCAGACCAAATTGAAAGCTTCGCTACAGCTGGTTCATAAAGTTGACAAACCTGTTCCGATGTCTCAAGACGAACTAGACATCCAGTTTTCTGCTGATGGAGAACTCCGCCTGTCGCAATTGAATGATTTTTTGGCCGAAAAAGAAAAAGCCGGTGTAAAGGTTGGTGCCAAAAAACTCAAGGAAGTGACAGCCCAAGCCATAAAAGGCGTCGAAAAAGAGATAGATAAAGTACGAGCAATGAATGATGGGTTAAAAATGGTGACAAATGCGTTAATGATTTCTGCTTTGCAAGCATCTTCAACTTTTGAAGACCCTAAAGAAGTCTGGTCTTATCTGACGCATTTCAAGGTTGCGTTTAACCTGCCAGCACCACATGTGTTCACCCCAGACCAAGAAAACAGATTCCGAAAAGTAATAAAGTCCAGCATTCTCACAAAAGCTCTTATGCCAAATAATCCATGTTATGACAAGATAAAAGCAGATATGTTGGTGAAGATACAAGACCTACTCAGAAATGTTCCGCCTACACAGGGCGAAGAGGATGATCAATCAGGCAAGACTGAAGATGAGACCGAAATTCAACCCGAACATTTACCAACAATTAAGAAGGGGACTGATGCAGACCATTCGGAAGAACCGCCTGCAACCAAACTTACAGTCAAAGAGCCTACTACTGAGCCTGAAGATACGAAAACAGAAGAAAAGGCTACTGCAGCAAAAGTCAAAGAGTCTGAAGAACCGGCTGCGGCTGAAACATGCAAAGACACTTCCAAAGAGACGACTAGTCCTCCACCAATTTGTCTCTCACCAAAAAAAGCCACCGCTGCCAAAGTGGAAGATTCTGGAAAGGATGCTGAAGGTGAAAAATCTGAAGAGACTCATCAAGAAAATTTAGCTACTGCCATTTTGGTGACTGGTGACAATGCAGAACATTCAAAAGATGCAGAATCGCCACCGAAGATGGTTGAAGAAACAACAACTGAACCAAAATCAATGCAAACTTGGCCAGCTTGGCCCGAAGATGAAGACGATGAGGAGTATGAAAGAGAACTTGCCGAATATCAAGCTGCACTACCCAAACCAATTAAACCAATTCCCTCATATGTCAAACCTCCACCACTTCGTTGGGGATTGTCGAGCGGACCGAATAGTACCGCACTGAATTGGAACCGCATGTCGACAAGTGTACCACCGGCTGTCCTGTCTGAAGAGAGCAAACAAGTGGAACCGTTAACACAGTCAAACCTGCCAACGGATTCTGAAGAACAGGCTGTTGCAGAAACATCACAAGTGACCCATACAGATCATTTGGCCATTACTGTGAAGGGGCCTTTGGACAGTCCGGAACATGGCGAAGCTTCGACACCTCAGCAAGTTACTGCGGCCACACCAGAACCAAAGATTTTTTTTGGCAATGAGTTTTTAGAGCACACACCACCCTTGACGTTTCAAATTGAAAGCTCTGACAATTTGTCCGCACAAAGTACAAGCAAATACGACGCTACGCTTCCCGATGATAAAGACATGTTTGATGATGTGGACCCACCACGTTTGGTAATTGATGAAGGTCCAGAAATGCAATCATTGGAAAATGAAGGAGACAAAACAAGTACAAGTAGGGGATCTGAAGAGATGTCAGCAATAACTGACGAACAAAAAAAGTCGCTAAGTGAAATTGTGTTAAGATACAAAGAGTTTGAAATGGACACTCTCAAAGCGGAGTTGCTCAAGTATCAAGAAGATCAGAAGATAGAACTCTCCCATTCAGAACTATTTCTACCCTACGGAGGTAAAAAAACCAGGCATCAAATTGTGCATTTTTGCTATGAACAGTGGTAGAATTTTTAATGTTATGTTAATGTTAATGGTATGTCTTGATTGTAGTCATGAAAGCAATAGAAACAAAAAATTCCAGAACGGAGGGAACAAAAGCTGTAATGAAGTAGACTAACAATTCTTGCATGGTCCAATGGACCTATTATTATCATCCTGTTTACACCACCATGTACTGTTTGCCAACTTGTACTTTTATTTTTTTTATTTCTATTTCAGGCGAAATCAGCCCAACTTCAAGACCCGATGAGCAGACCAGATTTCTTACCCTTCTTCGTTGCGCTATGAGAATTTCTGACGACAAGGCATCTGAAAGCAGACTTAACTTTCTTGTTCAGCATATGCACCAAAGAATGGAGAAGCTAAGAGATAGGCGCCACTTTGCTAACAAAGCATGCTCGTTTGGCCCTCTAAACGGTGATGACAACACAATACAGAACAGGAGAAAAATGACTGGCATAAAAAGATTATGGGAAGAAAATTTAACCTGTAGCCGTGCAAAGTTAAATGAAATGCTAGCCAAGTACATTAAGAAAAACAAAATTGACTTTGACGTGAAGTTGCTTCCCCCCGACGGTGCACTAAAAGAAGAAGAAGAAGAAGACGCCACCTTTCTAACAATGGTTACACGTGCATTTAATGTATACTCGAAACAAGCTGGGACAGCTGAAATGACCACCGAGGAGACAACTTCCCACAGTAAAACTCTGTCAGATGATGATGATAAAATCTTAAACAAAATCATAGGCAAAACAGTTGCGAAGAGGCTCAGCGATCACATCCGAGACCAACATTTTTCACCCAAAAAAGAAGAGGCGCAACTGAGACTTGTTGCCAACTGTGTGGGAAAACCGACCAGTGAATATCTACAGCTCTTGGATCCAAACATGGCTTTACCATTGCCACTACCTCCTGATTTCTCGCAGATAGAAGAAGACGTCGAAGTTATATTTGAGGCAGATGTCCCCGTGGTTTCACAAGAGTTGACCGACGCAGTTGAAGATGCTTTTAAAACATTTAAGATCCCATTGGTCAGTCAAGAGGGGTTCCCCCGAAAAGTGACAGAGAAAGCTCAACTACACTCACAGTCTGATGAGGATATAAGCAGTGGGGAAGACGATACAGATCCAACGTGGGAAATACCAGCTATACAACACTACAGTTCGTCATGTTCCGACACTGACAACCGCAAAAGGTCAAGATTGTCAAGTGAAGATAACTCTTATGTTGAGAGCCAAGACGACTCACAGAAGAAGAAGAAGTTTTACCGTCACAAGCGTCCAAGACTTGAGGAAGGACAATGGAGCACAGACAGTGGTGATGTTTCCACTGGAAGGAGACCCCAGTGGCAACCTAGACAATTAACCCAACAGTTGAAAGGAGGAGTACGCAGGGGGAAGACTCGGGAGGAGGACAGGTGAACCGACATATTGGCTAAAGTTTGAACTTTACAATTTATTCAGTCTCTTTAGTTAAATTTTGTGTTTTTTTTATACCCGGACAGGTTTGAAAGTCTGACTGAAGTATATGTCAAGAAAATATTACACCATTATTATGTGTACCTGTTTCCAATGTAACATGTTTATATTTGCCGAAAAAGATTGTTCAATGATATTCAGGTATTGATTGTCTTATGCTTTGACTTTTTGTAGGTCGGAGGACGAGGACCCAATTACAAAGGAGGCAGACCACACCGTACTTCCGAAACACTTGACAAAAAGAAATAAGATGAGAAGATTCAGAACTGAAGAGAACGATCTGGTTGACTTAAAGCAAGACCCGGAGAGGCAACCTCACAAGAAGACCAAAATTCCTGTTGACAAAGAGAGTGCTCTTTACCTAGCAAGCACTTGCGAAAACCCCTATACCCTTCCTGAATTTTTCACAGAACCATCACACAAAGGAGTTTATGTTTTCAAAGGAACTTATCAAGACCGATCTTGTCTCCGGGCCATTGACGCTTTCAAATGGAGACACGAAAGTAGTTACAATCCACGACACTTGGCGGATAAAAATGCAGTAATTATCATCAGGAACGTTGGAGAGGACAAAGACTATCAGCGAAACCCAAAGTGGACAAAAACCTGCTTCTTTTCTCCCCACTATGATAGGTGGGTTGTTCAGTATCTGGGAGATCCAAAAAGCGCCATTAGAGATATCAATTATGGATTTGGCGCATCCCCCTCTGACTCCGGGCCCGATGATTTTATTAATAGGCCCAGTAAATCAGATGCAACTTCCAAGACATCAAACACCTCTGCAGACGGAAAAGAGAAAGAAGGCGAAACACCAGCAGCAGCCGATGAAAGACTGGAACCAGAAACAGCCGCAGCAGCAGAAGAAAAAAGTTTCCAACAATGGGCAGGGATATCGACACAGGTTCAGAAAACATCAAGAACAGCGTCAACTCAAGGCTCGGATGAAAACAAGGTATCTGAGGTTGAGGTTTCAGCACAAGTAACAAGCGACGCAAATACAGAAGATGTCGGTTCCCAAAGCGCCTTGGAGTTGCTGCAAAAAAAAATAGCTGATGCATTGGAAGAGAACAAGAAAAAGAACTTGATTGATACCATTCATCGCATGACACCCGCGACACCGATTTATCGATGGGAAGACGAGGGCGGAACGCTCGACGTAAGCTACGCCAGGCGAATCATCAATGACACTATTTCTTCCGGAGTAGGCCTTGAGAATGCCCTCCATTGTTCCATCGTCAACCCACAGGGAGGCCATGTGTATGTCTTGAAAACACTGCCTTTGCAGGCTGAGGCTAGAATGATAAAATGGAAGGAACATGTGCTTATAGATGGCCACAGGTGGATAACTATGAGAGGTCAATGTAATCGTTTTGACAAACTCGGCTTTGAACGTACGGGATACAGGACCGTTTCCTACAATGGATTCACCCGCTGGGTCTACTTTGACTGGGTGGAACAAGTCGTCATGGTCCATTACATTGGCGACGCATCCCAGGTGCAGCAGCGGCCTCATGGAAGTGACAAACACACTGGCCGTGATTTCATTCGACATTCTAAGATCATACAGCATAGAGTTTATGATGAGTGCCAGTGGAAGAAAGGGCGCGACAGAAATTTACAACGCTATTGTGTCCAACGCACCTGGCGGCCTTATCCGTAACCTTGTTGTGCCGAGGAATCCACGAGCCGTGCAGTACCAGCTTGAGAAGAAAAGACTGAACCAATACGTAGATGACGCTAAGGGGATGGCGTACATTGCACAGCAAATGCCGGATTTCGTTCGAACCGGATTCATGCTTCCTCACAAATCATATTTGCTTGCGACAACAAAGGGAATAGAAAACTTCCGCCATTTCCTACAAAACGCACCCCGAGATGTTCCCATCATGATTCACTATGACACGACTTTCAAACACGGCGATTTTTTCACGTCGGCTATAACCTACCGATTGTCACTCATGGAAACAACGGTCAAAGGGAAAAATATAAGCCACGAACCAATCATGCCTCTCTTTCTGTATTTGCATGAAAGGAGACCTACCGTTGTCCACAAAGAAGGATGGAACAGCATGAAGACTGTCTTGGAGAATATTTTAAAGGAAGATATGGTTCTTTTCAACGATCAGCCTAAAGTACTTGTAACTGATCGAGAATTCCCACCTGTGGATTGGCCAAACTGCCCCACCGTTTACTGCTGGAATCACATTCGTGACAACATTGAGAGAAAATTGATGAGCCTTCGTTTCGAAAAACCTGAAAGGACAGCCTGCGACATAGAGTTTGTTGCAGCACTGAGATCCACCACCGAGGAAAGCTACAACAAGAAAATGAACAGATTAATGCGTGATGGAGAAGGCTCTGCTCCATGGACACACCCTCAATTTGTTAAATACTACATGGAGCACATTGACAAAGTTGTTAGAAGCAGGTGTGGAAGGTGGGTTCTAATGAGTCTCAACATTCCAAATAGCGGGCGAGGTATCACGAACAATGCCGCGGAAAGTTTCAACAACACCATGGCCCCAATCAAAACCAAAAGAGAAAACCTGATGCATCAAGCTGTGATCAAACTTCGCTACGTCTTTGATGTCCACGACGAGCGATATGTGACGGCTATTTACGGCCTGGGCATGTACCAGCTCAAAGTAGAATATCGGAAGACACTCCAACGGAAGCCAGAAGATTGTCCTCAGTGTGACACCCTCACACCCGAACAACACAACTCAGCAATGTTGGAGTTTTTTGGTCAGCAAGGTGCCGGTGGCTACGAATCAGAAGTGAGGGTCCCAGAAATTGAACGTGACTTTACAATGGAAAGCATTCAAAAACAGGCTCAGTGGATGTTTGACCATAAAAAAATTGATCATGTTCCCAGTCAGAATTGCTACCTAGCAATGGAACCCAATAAAAAAAGTTTCCAAGTCATCTTGAATCCGCCGGAGTGCGCCTGCGGGCGGAAAACTACGTGCTCGCACATGCTCGCAGTGAAACGATTTAACGGAAGTATTCTTGACTTTGCTATGTACAAAAGCTCACGGCAGAATGCCCTCATCAAGAGCGAAAGGATGGGAAGAAAAACCCCAACCAAAACCCAGTTCATACACAAAGGCTATGATGCAGATGTTAAGACTCCACAAAAAGATTTGACTGCAAAAAGATGGCACACAGAAGACGAAGAAGAAGACGAGGAAGAAATAGCAGAGGTGCATCCCCAATCAGAATTTGTCACTGACGTTGCCGTGGAACCCAAGACAAGATACATCACCCATGTGGACACACCCAAGACTCCAAAATCTAACATGACACCAGCAAAATCCATTTTGAAACTAACACCCGGTCCAAAACACGGCCGGAGGGCCTTGTTTAAAGATGACGAAACTTCCTCGGCCGTGACGAAATCTCCTTTGAAAAGAAGTGCTGACGAGGACCCAAGTAAGGCAAAAACACCACCCTCTGGAAGAAAAGCCAAAGCTCCTAAATTTGTTGAATCAATTGACGAAAAGGTCATGCAAGCATTGGGTAAAAGAACAAAAGTGAAGACACCTACGCCCGCAGACACCCTGACAGCCAAAAAACCAAAATTTATTGAGTCAATTGACGACAAGGTCATGGCATCATTACGACAAGCAAAAAAAGTGAATACACTCCCCCCCGCAGACATTCAGACAACTACAAAACGAGGCTTGATGAATCACGGTAACAGAGCTGCAGAGTCCAGCTTACAAAAGACTGTCAGGGAGTTAGCTGACCTTGGATACTACTTAAACGAACACAAAGAAGTCAAGGTGAAGTCTAACGGAAAGGAAACAAAGACAAAATTCAAATACAATCCCAAAGATGAGGCACATTATGAGGCGGTCGCAAACAAAGTTACAGAATATGTTCATGGTGTGATGGAAACAAAATACAACATGCGAAAATTTATACTACAATCTGGTCAATTCGTCTACGTCTCAAATGACTACCTAAGCCCCGCCAAAACCAAAATGACAGTAATAATTCATGGCATGGGAGCCGTCCAAAGCGGAGTCTGGGCGAGAAAACTCTGCCTCAGCGGAAATGTCGATCGAGGTAGCCAGCTTGATTACATTCGCGAGCTCGTCCAAAGAGGTCACTCTGTTGTGTGCACAAACACAAACCAACCGTGGCCGGAGAACCCAGAAAAAGGGGTGAATGCTTTCGACCATTTACGAGATGCCTATGTCGAGGTGATTCTTTCGTCTCCTGCCAAAACAGTGAATTACATCGCATTCAGTGCTGGAGGTGCAGCTCTATTGGAGTTGGTTCAGCTGGAGATCAATAAATTTAGGGAACTGGTCCCCTGCGTAGTACTGTTAGATTCGGCCCACGACAAGAAGAAGACAAGACATATTGATTATCCAGTCAAAGAGTACTTGAAAGAACATGCCGTCGAATTTGTCCATTCTAGAGAAGACAATGGAGAAGTCCTGCACATCCGTGATGAACTAACATCCAAAACAATTTCTGCCGGAACTGAAGAACACGACTCCGTCCCATATATGGCTCGAAATATTGTGATTCAGCACATTGACCATGTCATGCGTTACAGGCGCACGTCAAACGGTGACGAAAAGCCCACAGCGCCATTAAAGCAAAAAAGCAAGATTGCAGAAGCCGTGGCATCTTCCATCAAAGCCATCAAATCTTTTGGTAAAACAAAGTCGTCTGCTGATGTTGACGTTGACCTTGGCAAAAACAAAGCTAAAGAGACTTCTGGACTTTGTGCAGAAACAACCCAAGCCACCTCCACAACAGTTCCCTCAGCACTCACAGCTCCAGCTACAAAAAATAAAACACCAGGAAAGAAAGCAGCCGCCGACTCAACACAACGCAAACAACAGAAACCCTTGTCTGTAGGCATTTCCCAAGAGAGTCTTGAGAAAATGTATCCAATCAAGCATTTTGACGTGGAAAGTTTCAACCTGTCTTCTTACAAACGACACGAGATGGCTCTTAGCGTTGGTCACAGTGGCATCTTTAATCATCCCTCCGGCTTTCAAGTTGGCATTACTTGCAATGGCAACGGTGTTGCAATTGCTTTCTATGACAATTCAGTTGAAAAAGAAATTCCAGGAGGTCTGCAGGAATTGCGAAATTTTGTGGCAGCCACAGTTTCGGACCATGCACATTGCAACTATGGTCCAGTGGATCCCAATGAAGCCAGGGTCCATGTAACAGCATGCCTCCCAACCGAGACTTCTTTATCCAGCTGCCAGTCTGTGCGTCAAAAAATTGTTCATCAACTTCAAGTTGTTGGTAAAAAGGAGTTAGCGTTGAATACAAACCCTGCCATTCTGCGAGGGTACAAGAATACCTGTGTTCTTCTGCATTGCTATGAGAGGTTGCCTGCTGACTGCGATGCCAAAAAAATGATTAAATGTGAAACCTGCAAAGAAATGTACCATATAAATTGTGTGCCAATTGACAGTTTGGAACCCTTCGCGTCAAAGGGACAAAAATTCAGTTGTCTAGCATGCTCAATGCCCTACCGTGGAGTTGGCTGGGGTGCAGGCGGAGTGGTCAATACGTGCACAATCGACAACACGTTAACCTGTCTTGCCGTACAACAAAGTTTCAACCCCCAATTTATTGACACAATCCCGGCATCCACACCAGAGTTTTTCAGAATTTCAATCCAGGCGGCTATCGAAGATGACGATGCACTTTGCCATGAAAGCTTTTACCAAAATTACCTCACATCAGCAGCATACGACCCCAAAGAAGAGGGTCTGTATGGAAGTGCCTTTAACATCGTTTACGAGACTTTATATTCAAAAACCTTCCAATGCAACATCATGTGCAGCGAAAGTTGCAGCAAAAATGGCAGGCCCTTCAAAGGAGTTCCGTTCTTAAAGATGGAGGAAGACTGGTCTGTTCATTCCTCGATGTTTCTGCCAGAAGGACGTTACACTGAAGACGATTGTCCCAAGTGCAAATACATTATAAAAAAAACTCAGACAATTATTTTAAACGACGAGGAGGGCAAAGTCATGGAGCCCCTCATTCTTCCAATTGTCTTTGACCAAGTTAGCTATTCAGCACGCTTTCTTGCTGAACATCTTGTGTCGTACATTGTCGTTTCTGACCAACATTTTGATTTCTGTAACATCATCGTCAACCAAATCGACCGGAAGCATTACATGTCCCTCATGAGACATCCGAGTGGTAACTGGCTGGCTTATGATGGCCTGCACAATGGTCCGAGAACAACAACTACACCTAAGAAAGGAAAGTCCAACCACTTCCGGCTCGCAAAAACCTCTGATTGGTGCAGTGAATACTCAAAAGTGTTTAGTGTAGAATACATCCGGAACAGTGAAAAGACATTGGCGCTGCAAAACAAAAAGGCAATGCAGGAAGCTATTGCTAAATAAACATAATAATGATTGAAAATTGTCTGCATATGTTTGTATTGTAATTAAAATGTATGTGTTGCTTAAATTTTTTGTGTATTTTTGTGTATTATTAATATGTCATTTAGATCATTGAGTTTGCAAATGAAATAAAAAAAATCCGGAAACAAAAGACACACTTGCATTCATATATATTGTTTTGTTGCTGTTAAGTTTTCATTAAACAATTATATACAAGGTCAAACCATATAACTTGTTTGTTTTGGAAAAACCAACGGGTTAAATTTCTTTATGAACTATTTCAAAGCAGTGGATGATCTTATTATTAGGACAATTACACAGACAGACAGACAGACAGACAGACAGACAGACAGACAGACAGACAGACAGACAGACAGACAGAGAGAGAGAGAGAGAGAGATATGTCAAAAGTCAAATGTTAAGAAAAAAAGCATGAAATGTAACAAAAAGAGAAATTGTCCAACCAATGTCAAACAAGATTACAATCATTTGGACAGTTGCATTTTTTATAAAATAAAAAATGTATTGAAAAGACTATCTCCACCTCTCTCGGTTGACGTTATCTTTTTGTTTCCCTTATATTTCTTAACAGAAATTTTTACTTCTATGTCTGTCTTTGTCTATGTGTCGTTGTATTGGCACCCTTGCCTTTGATATATTAATTTGCCTTCTGTACATTCCTTTTTAAATACATAACATCACTATATTTGACCTACCAGAAATAGAACAATTCTTAAAGTGTATTCCTTTCACCGGCATTGTGTATAACAAAATAAATAGTTGTTCATAATAAAAAAAGTGACAGTTAAGGACGATAACTGATTTAATATATGTTATCATGACTGAATTCGAAATGATAGTTATCTATTTTTATCCTCAACTGATACTTATTGTTTCGCACTATAATAAAAAGTCGTTTACTATTATGAAATATGAATATTATGAAAACCAAAAATTTATTCCACTTGTTTCTTAGAAATAATTTGCCAATTGTTATCTTTGAATGGTATTAAACAAGTCCACGTTCTCTAAGATTTATTATGTTTACAAAAAATACATATAACATGCATACTAGTATGAACTTGTTAAGTAATGATGCTGTAGTGTTCTGCAGATTTACATTAACAAGAAATTGGAATATATGTGTCATCTTCGAAATCGGTCCAAATTTCAACTAGATTGGTGCCATCTTTTGCTGCCAACTGTTTATTAAATTTTTGCAATGTTTTTTTTTTATGTCACATGTTTATAATACCTTTGCAATGTTTCATTGATGTTCACGTCTATTGGTAACCACCGTTTTTAATTGCCAATGAGTACTCTTTCAGTTGGGCATAGTTCTATGAGGTCATGATCTTTATCTTTATTAGCAGTTATTTGTTCCTTTAAGTTGTCTTTTTTCTTTTGTTGGATCGAAGACATTTTGGCGAGGACAGCGTACCATAAATTGTCATCAATATTTTTGGAAATTAAACTGTAGAGCAGTCTTTGCCCGTAAGATAAACTTATTATGTTATTTATAACTTTGTGGTCCTTGTCGGTAGTGCGGTGAAAATTTGCAACTGTCGCTACACTTAGAATGATGGAAATGACATGGACTGAAGTAATTATTGGCAGTACGATCAGGGTTGCAGCGTAAATGTACTCCAGTGTTGTGTTTATTCCAGCAGTGCAATATATGTCTGCGTACTGCTCTGTACCGCTTGGTCCAGAACTATGATATTTAAAAACACAGGTTCTGGGGAATAGTTTTATCATTATGTCTGTACGTTCTTCTGCCTGTGTTTTGGTCCAATTCAAAAATTCACTAGGGCTGAATGGGTGTTGGAAATACTCAACGGTGTCAAAGTAAAAGTATATTAATGCAAACATAGTTGTGACAGTTACGAAGTTTGCAAAAACATATCTGGCCATCAGGTCTTTTCCGGTTTCACAATCGTTTACGTAAGTTACAATGTCAGTTGCAATTTGGTCTCGTTTTTCAGGATCAGATCTAGATTTTATAAATCTGTTCGAGAGGTGAGTAAGGTGTTTACCTTCCAACCAGGTCCACAACCACTTGCATGCTAGAATAGCGCTTCCACTGCCTACGAATGAGAGAATAGACCATTTGAAATCAAAGGGTTGCTCCGTCCTTGCCGATGTAGTTCCCACTGTAGAGAAGGTGTTCATTGTTAGAGCTTTATTGGTTGCGTCTTCAATGCTCAATTCCAGTGTAGCAAAGCACTCCAAAACTAGAAGGGGAGATATCAAAAAAATTTTCATTGGTAACAAGATGATTTGTCTTGACAGGTATATATTATTGTACATGCGTTTGACCAATGAAACGAAAGTCCAATTTCAATAAAAAATGTAAAAGTGTCCTACGGTCATAGTTATACAAGTTTGTATAAAATATTTGTAAGCGTAACCGTACGTTTGTCCCCACGGTTATGTTGACATTATTTTTTGCAAATTATTGTAATTGGCACCGTAGGTTTGATGAAACAAATATAAACTCATTTTTTTGCTTACTTGGTCCATTGTTTATCACTGATCCAGCGTACGATGATGCAAGCATATACCACGAAGCCAAAGTTAGGATTGTGAAGTTCTCAAAGAATAAATACTTGTTAACACGCTTGTTTGCTAACAAATTTGTCCAAAGCTTTGCAGTTCCTCCAAGAATTGTATCAGCGGACATTGCGATCTGATCTGTGTTGTTTGAACGTTTGAAGAGAACTGCCTCATACTTTAATTTGTTACACCAAATAAAGCGTTACCCAAATTAAATAAATGCCGGCATTAAAAAGGAGGATATGTTCATAAAACTTTAATTAAGAAACAATCGCTACGTTGCCAAGTTGTTTAGCCATATTGTAAATTTTAATAATTAAATAGGAAAAGACTACTTTTTGATAGTACAATGGTTAAATTTTTTTACTCATAACCCTACTTTCACAATCGACGTAACCGTTATTGTTATGAGCTGATGTTAGTTTTGTTTTTAATTTATGTTTAATCTGACAACAATGTACACTTTTGTTAACATCGCTTTTAATTAAAATTTCCTTTTGATTACAAACATTTTTATAACAATGTTTATGTCATTATATGAAGTATTGTACATAAAATATTCGTAGCTTATTACATTTAAATACTTGTTCGGTTACAAACCTCCTTTTCACAAACATTCAAAGAATGTCTTCCGAGAGCAACGAAATTGGATCCTTTGGCAAAAAAAGAAAAGCAAATTTTGATGTAACAAGCCAAGAACAAGGTAACTGTCCAACGGATTACCACGCAATCATTGATCGCCTACAGACAGAGCTAAGCCTCTCAAATTCCCAGAACCAGGAGCTTCGAGATGCATTGAATCGTGCAGGAACCACTCTGGCTGAAATGGAACAAACACAAAAACAGCAAACTAATACGATTTGTCGTTTGACAGAAGAAAACCTTCTGCTCAAAAATAGTTGGGAAAAGTCAAATGATACAAGCACAAATCTGAGTCAAGAATTGAAGGAGGCCAATGAGGAAATCAAGGAGTTGGAGAAGCGAGAAGTTGAAGATCGGAAGTACCTATATTCTTTGAACCTACAAGCTTTATCTGCTATGTCAGATTTAAAGACAGCCAGAGATAAAATTAAGAAGATGAAGGAAGATCATAGTCAAATTTGCGTGAGTTTCCATGAACAACTGAAGAATTTCTGCAAAGAAATAAGTATTCTTAAAAGGTCTTGTAATGCAAAAGACGTCTTCATCAATCAAAAAATACAGGAGATAGAAGAAATACGATCAAAAATGTTGACAGAACGGATGACAATCAAAGAAGCATTGGAACAGTCCAAACAAGGCCACGATCAACTAATGGAATTGTTGCAGCAACACCATCCACTCTTGTAAAGACACCACGCAAAGCACTGGAAGCCAAATAATATATACATTGAGTGTCTATAAAAGTATTTGTAAAATGAAATAGGTGTAATCTTTGAAAAATCAATTCTACGGTTGTTGAAAACACGAAATAATAATAAGATATTAACAAAAGTATACACAAAATACCGTGGCATTACATTTATCAATAACTGAATCAGTAGACGTGTTCATTTTATTTGTCTAGTAAAGAATACAAATTTTTGCTATTCTATTATTTATATAGTAGACTACTTGGGCTACCCAGCTTTGCTTGGGGTTTTTATTGTCAGCTCTGTCTCTATGTCTCTCCCATCTATCTCTCTAATTTATCTCTTCTCTCTCTCCCTTCTGTCTGTCTATATCTTTCCTCTATCTCTCCCCTCTATCTCTCCCCTCTATTTCTCTATTTCCAGATAATAAATTCCCTGCTTTTGATCCAAGTTTTGGCGACTGGACATTTATATAGTAGATTTATGCTAGATAAATTTGCAGTCTACACAATTTTCTGCAAATGTTACTGCTAAGAAAGCAGTATACTTTTTGTAATATAAGATATTGCATTTGGAACAAGCAACTACCACTTGCATAATTAATAATACAGTAAGGATGAAGGTTTTTCTTACTATTTCAATGTTTGTAGGTAGCCTCATATGTACAATATATATAGCTAATTCAAAACAGTATGTTTTTTAAGATGAATGGTATAGATACTTTTCTGTTCTTCTTTACAAATGTACTTGTTTTCATACGTGGTAAATTTTTGGATTTTCCCCTTGTAGTATTTGCCAACGTTTTCAAATTTTGCTTCTGTATTATCTGTGTCGCTTTTTCAGTTATCTTTAATAGGCGGGACTGTTGAGGTTTGTTCGGATTTAATTGTTCCAACTCACAAGTGAAATACAAACTGTTGCAGTCATTGTTAGACAAGTTTATTGGTAAGCTGTCCACGTCAGACTCGTTGGCATTTAAAACTGTAGCATCTAGTACCCCCGGGTACGAATTTGACAAAGCTGACATGTTTGCGATGTTATTTGAAACATTTGTGCCCTTTTCATTCTCTGTGTGTTGAACGTTGAAGAACTTTTCAGACTTATTTATCGGGTCATCTATTTGCCATTTGATCTTAGGGATAACCGGAGTGCGTAAAATTTTGGTTGTGTTGTAGTTGAAGCTCAGTCTGGGTGGGTTTTCCTGTAGTGGCAATGAAAGGATCTGGATTGCGAACAGTTGCGACAGTATAAACATGAACGCCAAGGAAGAAATGGTATAAGTCATTTTGAATCTGAATAAGAACAAAGGTACGGTTAAATGTAATTTATGTGTTAACAAAAACGTGTGTATGTCACCGTAATTAGAAAGTATGTTTTTCATCTACAACATTTTGCGTATTCTAATTAAGGAAACTTAAAAATCCTTTTGAAAAACAACATTCTAAGAAAGAAAAATGGCAATAGCTTCAAGCAACGTTAAACGTTTCGAAGTTACAGTAATGAACTAGTTACAACTTCACAGATAAAGGTATGTGACTCACCCTTCCAATTTAGTTAAAAAAAATTTTGTTTCAATACTTCCAGTTATCTTGTGTTTGGTAAGAAACAGATTGACAGTTTAACGTCTAATACAGTTTAGGATATTTTTTATTTTAATTAAAACATTGTAATGACTAACCGACAGGCGAGTGACGCTTACCTTTGGCTTTGTTACGTGACCTTAATATTGAAGCATTGTAATAACACCAACTAACATCACTAACCTTTAGGCCAGCACAACAAAGATAAATCCAAAAAAATTTGTTTTACAGCGAATGAGGCAAACTTAGTGTACTAAAAATAGTCATTTTATTAAAGGTGTAGGTCGTAATTTAATATAACATAGAGTCAAACAATAAGTGGAAACAGCATTATTTATTATATTGCAGTCATACGTAAACAAATGAAATCCCTGGGACCTTAAAAATTTGTTGGAAGGACTTCAACAACAATAGGTTTCATGTTCCCCTTAAATAATAAGGCCGTACGATTTTTTCAACGAAATAGCATATTTAAAAATATATACTACTTTACTGCTACGGTTTTGTTTTCTTTTATTTAACAATATGAACTATACACAACCGTGGGTTATTCATTTGTATATGTCATTATTTATTATTTATTTACATCACGGTCAAGGTTACCTACTTTCAGTTTACTAAGTCAGGTTAGGTCATGAAAAACAATTATTTTTTGTCTGTCCGTTACTTTGTTATTATTTTTAATGTAACGATAATAGATGCTGACTATTCTAACATTTTTATTAAAGAACAAACAACTGTTGGCATTACAAACAACAACAACAATGATTAAACAAACACCCAATTGCTATATAAAATACGCGTTCTTGGCGCAAAATTTGCCAGTGAAGAATCAACTATCAACGAAGCAGGATTTACTGTAAGCATTGCTTAGAGAAGAAACACAGCTCAAGCACAAAACACCTGTCAGAATGGGTAACAATATCTCCAAAAACGAAGATTGCCCCAAGAAAAAACAAATAAAAATACTTACTGAGGTAAACGAATTGAATAATATCATTTGCCACATTTGCCATCTGACTGAGATGTACGGTAACACCAGGTATGAACATTATGTGACTAACCGGAAGGTTGCAGAAGATGCAGAAGAAACCAAAAGACGCGAAGATCGACGTGAATTGGCAAAAATAAGACAAGACTTTCACCAACGACAGAGGTCCTGCGCGTTCATAAAGGAATATAAAAAAGGACCTATCTTCAACTTTGGACAGAAACTTTGCTTTGGAAGCTCATTGGAACCAACAGTCAACCACCAAAGAACCATTCTGGAACTAACTCGCCAAGAAGAAGAGAAGCGTCAAGTGAATTTTTTACAACATAAAGGCCATTACATTAAACACAAGTATTATCCTCAGAACACAGGCTACTCTCTGCTTAACTTTCCTCTCAATGCACCAAGCTACGTTGATGACATAATCAAACAAGATGGTGACATCGACCTAAAAGAATTGGAATGTGCTTCTGTACTGCAAAATGTCATGTTACTTTTCGAATCGAAAAAGCAACAGTTAATGTTGCTAAACGAATGAAGTAAAATAAAAATAAAGGTATGAAAAACGTAACCTTCAGAGCAAAACAGAAATAAAATGTCAATATCATTCTTGTTCTTTTTTACATTACAGTAAATTTAAATAAAGAAAAGTTAATTGAAAATAATATAGCTTCACTAACATCAAAAGACATGACGCCACTTACTAATTTGAGTATTTGAGCGCAAAGTTAAGAAAATTGCTTATAATTCGTTTAATTAGTTTTTATTTCTTGCTACATTTCAAAAAGCGACATATATTTCACACTGAAAAGTATTGATTAACTGAAAGAATAAGCATTCTACGTCGCGACATAGTAATATTTGACACTTATTCAAGCCTTGAAAAAAACTATATCTGGCAAAATGTCCCTTCTGATTAAACATATAAACGACTGTTCTGTGGTTTTTTTGATTGTTAACAATAATGATGATTCTTGACCGTGCGCTAGTTATTGACTTTACAATCAAGTATTATCCAAACCGTAAGATTGATTCTGGTCAAAGTCTTATATTTTTTAATGATCAACAATAACATTGTTATAATTACTTTATTTTGCAATAATTGTGGACGTTCAGTTTGTTTCCAATTAAAACAAACGACTGTATTTAAATACAGTGAACAAATTTACAAAATTAATTAGATTGAATTGCGTGTAAACCGTTTAGAAGCACCTCGAGCACCTTTTGATTAGCATCTGTGTCATTGTAGAAATCCAAAACAACCTTGATTCTGTTGTTGTTTAGGTTCATAGAATTTAGTGCCATTTTCCATTTAACAGAGTCAAAATATGTTTTTGATTCGTCTGACCAATCGGAGGAAAAATAAAACTGATTTACATCGGGAATAGTTGAAATTTGTAATTTGATGATGGCTTGTATTATTAGTTCCTTGTATTGATAAATGGCGAAAATGTCATTTTTGGACAAGGATGTCCACCTCAATAAGATAAACGACAGACAAGCCTCCTGAAGGTATGATGCCTTGATGAAAGCTGCCAAATTAAAAATCAGAAAACAATTTTTTTCTTCAAGTTCAAATGAAAGTTCGCTTTCGCATATATACACTAGCCCGGACATGTCGTACTTATCAGCAATTAATAGCAATTCAGATTTACACCTTGTTGTCATTTTTGGCAGTTTCTGGAAGTTTAGAAAGTACACCATGCTCTCCACCGTCGACGTGTCAAAATCTTCTATCACCATTCTGTCATCCTGACTTTCAATCCATTTTGGAGATTGAAACATTCTGTCAAAAACTGTAGATTTTTTGACAAGTTTGCACTTGAAGGCCGGTACATGTTTGTCATTGCAGACAAAATAAAAATCGCAGAAGACCAATTTCAGCCGGACTTCGGATTGGCAGTTGCAAAATAAATGACTTGGCAATTTTGAAAATCTGATGGTGTGTCTACTGTCACAAAGACTGAAAACTTCATCAGAAGCTTCAACTTTGTCCTGTTGTTGCGTCACCTTAGCTTTGAAACCAAACTGAACATTGTCCAAGCTTTTAATTTTGGCCCAAAGATTTCCTCCGCTTTTCTTCATTTTAAGTTTGAATAACTTTTCGCCCAATGAAAACTGGACTGACGATGACTTCGGACGATAAAAATATCCAGGTTTAGCTGATACTTCGACAGTCCACTGGTTGTCCTCATTTTGAAACAGCTCCGTGACCTTCATTGTTTAATGTTCTGTTGAATATTAGGATACAAATTGTATGTTGTATAGTTTAACACTTGTGAATAACAGACGGATAATTATAAAATAACAATGGATTTATAACCAAACTAAATTAAAAAACTAACAATAAACAATAATAAAGTGGCGTCCTGTCTTTTGATGTTAGTGAAGCTGTTTTATTTTCAATTAACTTTTTTTAATTTACTTCTTGAGTAACCTAACACGTTTCACTGTAAAACAGTAAAAATATATATATTTAAAAAAGTGTTCATTTCAGTCACCATAAAAAAGGGTACATATACTACACAAATTTATATTGTTTAAGAATAGATATATATATACATAAATAAAGTAATCATTCTTCAGGCACTAGATGAATAATATATGTTTTGTTTATTTTAAATAAATTGCATCATACGTAGCGACATTGTATAATTGTACACTTATTCATTCCATTCATGACGATTCAACTTTAAAAGCACGGTTTTGTACTAACATGTTTGTTTACAATAATGATAAGTCTTGACCGTACGTTAGTTCATTATTTTACAAAAGAGTACTACAAAAACCGTTGGATTGATTTTGGTCAAAGTCTTCTTTCTAATTATTTATGTGTTTACTCTTTACTATGTTATAAATATTACCTTTATCAATATTTGTATTTTTAATTTTTTTTTTAATTAAAAATTTTTTAAATTCGTTTCTCAGTCCACCCAACTAACTTTTCATTTACTTAGAATTAAAATTACAATTTAATAAGTTAAATTTAATTAATTAACAATTGCTATTGCCATTGGATATAAATATTAATGGAAACATAAATCGTTCCTCAGTTACTGTTGTTTGTTAGTCCCAATAGGTTATAAAAATTGATCTGTTGAATACAAGGACACCCTTGAACTTTTAATTCATCAAAGCCTTCAGTTTTCGCAAGAAATAAGTCATTTGCCTTTTTGATCACATTTTCCAAAATGTCGCCGACGAACAACTTACCATTCACTCCTAACAGATTTGTTACAGTGGTTGACATCAGCGAAGACAACAATGACACAAGTGAAACAAATATCAAAACTTCAAAAAGATCTTTCAATCAGGTACAAATAAATGACAATGTCTACGAATCAAAAAACAAGAAAGCGCGAACACACGAAGATATAGGAAACCAAGCTATTTTAAATGAAAGTATTGAAGTTATTGACATAAGTGACGATGAATTTGACAATGAAAATCTAATTCATCAAAATGATAAGAACCTGAAGACTCAATTAATGGAGAAACAAAAGCAACTTGCAAAAATCAGGGAGGAAAGGATTCAACAAGACAAGTACATACAAACTCTTTTGACGGCTCTCCAAAATTCTAAAACACAAAGTCAGCTGGAACAACCAAAGGTTATTGAAACCAAAAAAGAACAGAAGCAACTATTAAACCTCAGGTAACGTTTAAAAATTTTTTTTTATCTAAAACTTACTTCCAATTTGTAATTGACTGTTACAGACAGAAACAAAATTATTCATCATCAACGGCAAATGTCATAATAAGTATGTTTTAATGCGTTTATAGAAAGTTGTTGAACATTCAAATCTCTTTCAGCTCAATGCCCCCAGAAATTTTGACCAAAATTTTGTCAATGCTTTGCACATTTGATGTACTTCGGAAGGTAGCTCTCGTCTCAAGACAGTTCTACGAGTTGTCAAAAAGTCCAGCAGCTCATATAAATGTCTCAGTCAGCTACAGGGCTAAAAGAAGAAGAGCTGTCAAATT